>Ga0070726_10004775_pt1 | contig 10617 bp, 9 predicted proteins | sample tdAd471_FD_67275 | JGI IMG/M metagenome (GOLD analysis project Ga0070726, IMG submission 67275) | Marine sediment microbial communities from the Atlantic coast under amendment with organic carbon and nitrate - tdAd47.1 | ecosystem: Environmental > Aquatic > Marine > Coastal > Sediment | place...
GGATAGCCATCTGCAGGTTCCACCTCTACGACAACACGTTCATTACTTATGGTGGAAGTTCTCAGGTTGAAATCGAAAGCCTTTATTTGGGAAGTAGGGGTATCTATATAGTACATGGTGCTGCCATCACTGGACCAGACGATCCCATTGGAGATAGTAATATTATCAAGCATTTTGGTGGTTTCCCCATTAGGAGCTACTTTGTAGAGACTAGCGGCCGGTTCGGTTTCTTCCAGGTGCATGGAGCCTATCCATAAATTCCCGTTGGGATCACATTTTCCATCATTAAATCTGTTGGTAAGGATTTCTTCTTCCACATTCGAGAGCTGCCTTAAACCACCGTGACCAGTGTTTAAAATATAAATTCCATTATCCAGGCCAATCACTGCGGTAGAATCTGTTTGCGGGACCACAGTGCCAATACGATAGGGTACCGGAAATGCACGATTCGATTTATTCTTCGGATTGTAAATATTGAGTTTTTTTCCCAGGATGTCCACCCAATAAAGTTCCTGGGTCTTATAATTCCAAATAGCTCCTTCCCCAAGTAGGGCTCGGGTTTTAAACTCTAATTGGACTTCGTTTCTTAATGATTTTGTATCTGTAATTTCTTTTTCTGAAGCGGGGTTATCAGCGCAGCTGAAAGCAACCACAAGGATTACTAAAATAGAAAAGTGCCGCATGGACTCAGGTTTTTGATTAATTGCCTGTGAAGTTACATATTAATCTACAATTTCCGAATGCAATTATTGTGTAGTGTAAGGAAGTGTAATGGTAACTTCTACCATATTCCTGCTTATTTCATCATGAATCAATATATCGAACTGAGATGTGTTGATCTGGGCAGTCCCTTGTAATTTCCCGGGCAGTTTTCGAAAGTTAAATGTAACCGGTCTGGAGATACCTTTAATGGTTAGGTTCCCGCGAACTAAAAACTCTGAGCCAGCTCCGGAAACCGAAGTACTTTTAAATGAAAGCAGGGGGTAAGTCTTGTTATTGAAGTATTTTTTAGACCGAAGATGCCTGTCTCTGAACCAATTATCGGTGTCGAGAGTTTCCATAGCTACAGAGCCTGAGAAATCGGAATTTGCCAGATCATCAAGGTTGATGGCACCATTGAAATTGAATTTGGACAGGCTGCCATCTACATCATCATCTACAAATAGGAACTGTATCTCTGCTTCCGATTCGATTATGGAAATAGACTGTGCGTACAATGATGGTAACACACAAAAAAGCATGAAGTAAGCAACAAAGAGTCTGCTCATTGTATTTATACTATAATCTAATAACGCCTATAGCGTGGTATTCATTATATACAATACAAAGAAGTTGACTCACAATGAAACGGGTTCGCCTAAATGATATCTTATTTAGGATTAATACTAATGCCCGGCTTAGCTTTGTCTGCTTTTTTGGGATTAATACTAATTCCCGGCTTAGATTTATCTGGAGCCTTGGTTTTGGGATTTATACTAATTCCAGGTTTTGGTTTGTCGCTTTTGTTGCCCATGAGGTTGAAAATTAGAGATTAACGTTTCTCTATAATACGACAAACTACCGACTTACCCAAGTGAAAATTGCTTATTCTTCACGGAGGAAATAAGCATGATTTCCTTTTTCAACCAAGAATTGTGTACATTTAAGTCATTCTATAGCTTTCAGAAAATCAAATATTTATAGTAGAAGCTAAGCCTAACCAAACAAAAGCATATACATGAAGTTTATAGCTCTAACCGCCCTTCAGATCGATTCGGTATTAAAATTGCTGGAGATCATTATCTGGCCGGCAACCCTTTTTGTTATCATATTACTTTTTCGAAAACAATTTAAAGATGCCATGGAACGATTGGGGTCCTTTAAAGCAGATGCCACAGGTATCTCTATGAGTTTCGAACCAAAACTAGATGCTGCCAAAAAGATATTTTCTGCGCTGAAACCTGAAGGAACGGCTAAATCTGCCGTTTCTCTCCATGAAAGTACCAGTTTTACGGGTTCGCCACAGGAACAGTTGAGACAAATAAAAACCGAACTACACAACTCCCTAGTCGAATTAGCCGAAGAGGCGAACATAAATCCTTCGGGAAAATCGACCGCAGCGTTAAATAGGGAATTGGCAGACAGATCTATTGTAAAGAAGGACAGCTATCACTTGATCGAGGCCTTGCTCGATGTTATTGCCGCCGCACCGCCATCCATTACTCAATCGCAAGTTTCAGAAATAAAGCAAATGTATAATTCAATATAACCTCATGAGCGAATTATCCAATGCTTTTGCTTTGATCATAGGAGTGGGAAATGACCTGCCGGCCAGTGCCGAAGACGCTAGGGCGATCTATAACATCCTTGTAAACAAAGAATTGGCCGGTTATAAAAAGGAAAACATACGTCTCTTGGTGGAGGAGGAGGCGACCAATACCAATATAGTGAAGGCATTGGACGAACTTGTGGAGCAGACAGATGAAGAATCTTCAGTTTTTATGTATTATTCCGGACATGGGGGAACTTTTACAGATAATGATATCATCGAGCTGGAGCAGGGCGGTGTGGGCTTAAAGCCTGAAGAAGAGAACAGGTCGCACTATTACCTGGTGCCCAATAATTTCGATCCAAAAAATTTCAGGGATACCTGGGTTCTTGCTTCCGATTTGAAGGATAAACTAAGGAGTTTAAAAAGTCGAAGGCTTATTTTGTTTTTAGATTGCTGTCATGCAGAAGGTATGACCAAAGCCGGTCCCGAGATCCAATCTAAGAGTTTAAAGGATCGTATTCGAAATCCTGAAGGACTGGTGCACCGAATAGACGATGGTCGTGGCATTTCCATAGTTTCATCCTGCAGGGCCGATGAGCTATCCTGGATCTTAGGAGAGGAACCCAACAGTTTGTTCACCACCTGCCTGCTCGAAGTACTAAAAGGGGAGCATAAAGAGGTTTACCAGGAACCCTATATCCGGATGACCGAAGTAGTTCAATACGTTATGAAACGTGTCCCCGAACGAAAACCCGTTCAGCGTCCGTTCGTGAATCTGCAGTTATACGACGATTTCATATTGAGTAGCGTACCTCATGTACGCAGGAACAAAGTGCAAAGTAGTGAGGTGGTTGAAGGCGGTACCAATAAATCCTCCCAGGAAGAGGAAGTAGTAACTACATTCAGAGAAACCGGGGCCGCTAACCTGGTGCTGTTTGTCCATGGATTTTCCGGTGAAGCGGCAGCAACTTTTGGTGAGATCCCACAGTTATTGATGCAAAACAGTGATATGGATGGCTGGGACCTGATGCCGCTGGGATATACACAGCATGTTAAACCTGAAATGGGTAAAACTGTGTGGGCTTCAGAAAATGATATTCTTAGAATTGCAGATTACCTTCGTTCCGTTATAGAATACAAGTTCGATTCGTACCAGAGGATCGCCCTTATTGGCCATAGCCTTGGCGGACTAGTGGTTCAGAAGGCGTTGGTGGACCTGGATCCGGCCCAGCTAAAGAGAATAAGCCATGTAATGTGTTTTGCAACACCAAGTGATGGTATTTCGGCAGAAGCCTTAAAAAAATTATGTGATGCAAATAATTCCGCCTTACAGAAGGACGGAAATTTCATACAGATGCTCCGAAAAGACTGGAACGCGAAATACGAAACATCTCCGCCTTTCAGCTTTGCTGCAATAGCTGCCACCAACGACGAATTTGTGCCGGTGGACTCCAGTTTAGAGCCTTTCGATGATTCGTTCCGTATCACGCTTGATGGTAGTCATTTTTCTATAGTAGATCAAACCAATAGGGAGAATGACACCTACCAATTGATCCTGCAATCGTTAACCGGGAATACCTTCCACAGTATGTATACCAACAAGGAGGAGATCAATATTGCTCTGGGGAAATACGATGCTGTGATCAAGGAATTACTACCACAATGTGAATCCCTGAATCTTAAAGGCCTTCGAAACCTGATCTTCGCTTTGGAAGGCATGGATCGCACCGAAGAAGCCCTGGAAATTCTGGAAGCACATCCCCTGGCGAAGGAGAACTCTGATCTAATGGGAATATTGGGTGGGCGGTTTAAACGAAAATATCTGCAAACCCTAGCACAGGCTGATGGACAAAAAGCCATAGACTATTACACAAAAGGGTTAGAATTGGCCGAGGCGAAAGCCAATGCCGGACAAATATATTATCTAAGCATCAATCTGGCATTCTTAAGTCTGCTGTGTGAGGAAGATCATCAGGCCATGCGTGAATATGCAGAACAGGCCCTCGAAGCCACCCAAAAAGATGCTTTCGACAACCTCTGGAAGATCGCAACTATGGCCGAAGGCAACCTATATCTTGGACAGTTAGAGGAGTCGAAGCAATTGTATAAAAAGGCTGCTGAAATGGCGGGCGTACGGGAAAAGATCTCTATACATACTAATGCCTATGCCGCCTATACCAGTTTGATGCATACCGAAAATCCGGATGATGAATTTATAAATTTCCTGAAAATCAATTTTTTATCGTAACTTTTTCACTCAATCCATATTTCCCATGTTGAAATTCGATACTAATAATCTGTCCCAATTGAATTTCAAAACTGCGATGAAAAAACCTATCCCTATCCGCTGCGCCCAGATAGATGATGTATTCGAGGTGGAAACCATGGAAGGAACCCTGCGGGGCAAGAAAGGCGATTGGCTGATGGTAGGAGTAAACGGGGAAGTTTATCCCTGTGATCGTGAGATCTTTGAAAAAACATATCAAATTATATCGTAGTATTAATTAACCTCACAAAATAATGTCTGACAAAACAATTTTTTTCAGTTACTCCCGGGATAACTCGGATTTCGTCCTGAATCTCGCCAAAGAATTACGCGAGGCAGGCGCAAAGGTCTGGTTGGACCAATTGGATATCAAACCCGGTACTCGCTGGGATAAATCCATAGAGACTGCCTTAAAAGAATCTTCAACCTTGTTGGTGGTGTTGTCGAAATCGGCAGTGGCTTCTCACAATGTGATGGATGAGGTGTCCTATGCACTTGAAGAAGGGAAGACCGTTGTTCCTGTATTACTCGAAGATTGCGAGATTCCCTTTAGACTGAGACGGCTGCAATTTGCAGATTTCACCACTTCTCATAAAACAGGTAAAGAAACCCTATCCAAAGCCTTAAATCTGGGCGAAGAGGTGAAATCGAAATTGGTGAGTGAATCTAGTACATCTGCCCGGGAACCAGTTGCTACCAAGCCTGATCCGGTCGCTACAAGTACAGCTGCCCATAGTACCTCACCTCCACAAGAATCTCCGGCAACAGTTGCTGCCAAGGCAACGGCTAGTGCAAAATCTTCCGGTTCTAAAAAAGGTATCCTCTATGCGGTGATCGCAGTAATAGCCGTGGTTGCGATCTGGGGAATTTACAGTATTACTTCCTCCGGAGAAGGGCATAACGATATGATGGCTCAATGTAAAGCAGACTGGGAAGAACTGGAAACAGATCTGGCGACCAATACAGAATCATTCAATGAATTGGCCGCCCTGCGCAGGCATATCGAATTGTATGCACCCTGTCCTCATGAGAATGAGGCTATGGACAGGATCTCATTTTTAAAGGCCATGGGAGGCGATGGAGGGGATGTTGCCACAACCGATATTGAAGAGAATGGAAATGAAAACCAGGCGAGCAGTACGAATAGTTCCGCTGCGTCGACGAATGCAGGAGGAACACCCGGTACAACTAATAATCTGGGCAATACAAACAACACTGAACCCGAGGAAACACCCGAAGAAACTATATCCAGTGATGCCGTGAATGGCAACAATGTGCAGAAGGTGACCTATAATGGCGGGATGTTTATGCAGAAAACTCCAAAGATATGGTTGGAAGTCAATGAGAACGGAGAGCGCATCTTTAAAGTAACCAAGCGGGATCAAGATGCTGTTTATTTAAGAGAAGGGGATGTTAGGCTCAGGCTGGATGTAACCAATTTTGTAGTGTATTACACCGATGCAAATACGGAGGAATTTCAGCTATATATCATCGACGAAATTTCAAATGAAATATAATGGTTTCGTTAGAACACCAGTTTAAATAGTTTCGGTAGAAAAAATTATCGATCCCGAAGTGAAAGTAAAATAAGCAGGGAGATAAGAGAACAAATTAGGAAGCCAATAAACAGGGGTAAGGCCGTATCTGCAACATAGCGCCCTATCCAGGTGCTGATTGGCACGGCCATCATAGTGGCGATAAATCCGGTAATGGCTGCACCTATACCCGCTATATGTCCCACGGGCTCCATGGCCAGGGCACGAAGATTTCCGAAGAGGAAGCCCACACAAAAGAATTGAATTCCGAAGAAAAACAGCAGCACATAAATACTGGGATTATCACTTCCGAAGAAAAAGATCACATAGAGCAGGGAAGTGGCAAAATAACCGATCAACGACAGGGAAACGAGTCTTTTCATCCCGTATCGCAGCACGAAACTTCCATTTAGAAAAATAGCCAAGCCTATCGCAATAGCCAGGCCGGCGAAAATATAGGGAAACTCTTCCTTGAGTCCGTATTGCTGTTGGAAGATCTGCTGTGAACTACTAAGGTACACCAGAAAGGAGCCTACCACAAACCCAGAGATTAGGGTGTAACCCATGGTTTTTTTATGTTTTAGTACTTCTTTAAATCCTTCGGAAATGATTGCCGGTGTAAAGCGGATGCGGTTATCAGGTGAGAGCGTTTCTGCCTGTCTTTTCCAAAACCAGAAAGCCACCAACAAACTAATGAAGATCTGAATGTAAAAAATGCCCTGCCAGTTATGAAGATCTAGTACAAGCTTACCCAAGGCCGGTGCGACTATGGGTACAAGGAGAAACACAACTGTCACGAACGACATGATCCGCGCCATATAATCGCCCGAATATTTATCCCGAATGATGGCAATGGCGATGGTACGAGGAGATGAGAGGCCGATCCCCTGGAGTATCCTTCCTGCGATCATTACCTCCAGGGAGGTGGCATACACACACAGAAAACTTGCGATGATAAATATTATAAATCCGAAATAGACTACAGGTTTTCTTCCCAAACTATCGGACAGCGGGCCAAAGAAAAGCGGCCCAATTCCTAGTCCGAGAAATATCATAGTTATAAGCAACTGGTTGTCAATAAGTCGGCTTGTACCAATGGCGAGCCCAATAATATCGAGGGCTGGCAAAAGAGCGTCTATAGCCAGGGCTACAACAGACATAAGGGCGGCCATTAAAGCAATAAACTCGAACTGTGAAGATTTTGGCTGAGACATTTGGCAAAAGTAGTTTATTATTAGTATATTAATATCGTCTAAGCACTCAATCTACACGGACTTAATTTTTTCGAAACCTAACATTCATCATATTTTAAAAAGTTAGGTCTGCATAGCTTTAAGGTTTGAAAAATTAAATCGATTCGTTAACCACATAATACCACTGGAAAATGAAAGTATTCGACAACAAGCACATAAAGAATGTTGTGTTCGTAGGAGCGCACCATTCTGGAAAAACAACCTTGTCTGAGACCATGCTTTTCGAAGCTGGTCTTTTAAATAGAAGAGGGACCGTAGAGCAAAATAATACCGTATCAGATTATCACGAAATAGAGCACCAAAGAGGTGCTTCTGTTTTTGCTACCCCACTGCATACAGAGTGGCGGAACTACAAGATAAACATCATAGACACTCCGGGACTGGACGATTTTATAGGGGAGATCATTTCTTCCATTCGGGTGGCAGACACCATTGCTATGGTAGTAAATGCTACAGACGGAGCCGATATAGGGACAGAGATCATCTGGAACTATATAGACAAATACAACAAGCCTACGGTGTTTGTGATCAATAAGATAGATGCAGACGATGCCAAGTTTGAAGACAGCGTACACAGCCTGAAGCAACTTGTAGGGAACAATGCCACCCTTATTCAGTATCCCATTAAGATGGATGGAGCACAGTGTATTGTTGATGTACTGAAAATGAAGTGTTATAGGTTTGGACCAGAAGGAGGGAAACCCGAAAAACTGGAGATCCCGGACGATCAGAAAGAAAGAGCCGAGAGGTTACATAACGAATTGGTAGAAAAGGCCGCCGAGAATGACGAAGAGCTCATGGAGCTTTATTTTGAAAAAGGCAGTTTGAATGAGGACGAGATGCGTAAAGGGATTAAATTAGGAATGCTTAATCACGATCTGTTCCCTGTATTTTGTGTATCGGCCTTAAAAGATATGGGTACGGGCCGCCTGATGGGCTTTATAGACAATGTAGCGCCTTCTGCAGCCGATCTGCGTCCGGAGCAAAGCGTGGAAGGAGAAGAAATAAAGCGTAGTGTCGATGCCGATACAACGCTTTTTGTATTTAAGACCTTATACCAACCTAATTTAGGAAAGGTAACCTTCTTTAAGGTGAAAGCCGGAGAAGTGAATGTAAACGATAAATTGTACAATGCCAGAACGGGGGAAGTGGAAACCCTCAACCAGTTATTTATCATGGATGGTAAGGTAAAGCATTCTGTACAAAAGCTTACGCAGGGAGATATTGGAGCTACAACTAAACTAAAATCTACCGAAACCAACGATACTCTCAATGCGAAGGAGAACGGACCAACGATAAAACCGATACAATTTCCGCAATCGCGTATAGAGAAAACGGTTTCGGCGGTGAATACTTCGGAAGAGGAGAAGCTAAATGAGGCGTTAAAGCGAATTCATTCTCAGGATCCCACCTTAAAATTGCGTTATAACAACGAAACACATCAAACCGTGATAGGTTGCCAGGGAGAATTACACCTGCTAACTATTTCCTGGGCTTTGAAAAATATTTACGATGTGGAAGCCAATTTTGACGTTCCGAAGATCTCTTACCGGGAAACCATTCAGCGAAGTGCAACAGCAAATTACCGGCATAAGAAGCAGAGTGGGGGAAGCGGACAATTTGGTGAGGTACACCTGAAGATCGAGCCTTATTTTGAAGGTATGGCAGAGCCGGAAGGCTTTAATATAAGGGGGAAAGAAGAGATCGACCTGCCCTGGGGCGGGAAACTGGTATTTTACAATTGTATAGTAGGAGGGGTGATCGACACTCGTTATCTACCATCTATAATGAAAGGAATACAAGAAGTAATGGAGTCTGGACCTTTAACCAAATCACGGGCACGAGATATCCGCGTAATGGTGTACGATGGGAAGATGCATGCCGTAGATTCTAACGATATATCCTTTAAGATTGCCGGCGCATATGCCTTTAAGGAAGCCTTTGTGAATGCCAATCCGAAATTACTCGAGCCCATAGATGAAGTGACCATAAAAGCACCGGAGTCTATGGTAGGAAATGTAATGACCGACCTGCAATCGCGTAGAGCGCTTATCCAGGGAATAGATTCGGAAGATCGTTACCAGGTGTTAAAAGCGTTGATCCCCAGGGGAGAGATGAGTAATTTCTCAACCCAATTACGGTCGTTAACTCAGGGACGAGCCAATTTTACATCGAAATTCCACAGTTACCAGACGGTACCTACCAATATTCAGAAGCGACTTACAGAGACCACCGAGGCTGTGGGGCAGGATAAGTAGAGGGAATCGGTTGTGGGTTGTAGTTTGAAATAATACCCGAAAGAATACTAACATACTAAATAGAATAGGAACCTTAATAATGATAGACTATGCAGACACAAGTGCGTTATTTAAGTGATTTGAAGTTTAACCTGGAAACATGGCGCAGGGAATTGCGTTTTCATTTTGATGAGATGGATACCTTTCAAGAGAAGTTGGAAGAGATCTCCGTACGTGAATTTGGACAGGATGCCAGGAAGTCTTTAGAGAATTTTCAAAACAGGATCATGATCGAGAAAGCTGCGATCGCCAAATTAAAACACCGTTGTAAGGATAAACTTAGAAACATACACATGGCCGATCTTACCGAGAATATCGATGGCCGTTTACGTACAGAGCAGTCCACTTTAAAGGACGATATGCGCACCTACATAAAGATGCATTACGACCTCAAGGAGGAGATGATGGATTATTTTGCCACATATCTGGACGAGTAAATTTAACCATGCTTATGACTAATAAACCACATCCTTGTGAGGGGGTGTGGTTTTGTTGTATTTAAACCATAACTTTATGAACCTGAATGAGTTTTGAGGTATGATTTTTGCATTAAAGAAGAAAAAAAATGATATGAGAACTATAGTTTTAGTTATAAGTTTACTAGTGCTTGTTGGATGTAAGAGTACAGATCCTGCCATCACAGAAGCGGAAGCACAGTATACAAAAGCATTGCTAGACAGCCAGAATTACGAAATTGACATGAATTGGGCTACGCCTTTGGCATCCAATGCTATGAACCAGATAAGTAACGCAAATTTATTGCCGGCAGATAGCAGGACGGGCCGAATCAACCTAATGGGTAGCAGTAGTTATATACGCGTTAAAGGAGACAGCCTGGAGGTTTATTTGCCGTATTTCGGGACCCATCAATTAGGACACAGACCTGGCGAAACCAATAATGCCATTCAGTTTGTGGGTGAACCAGACAAATACGAAGCAAGCTACAACGAAAAGAAAGAACTCACGCAGATCTATTTCAGGATGAAGGAGCGCACGGAGCAGTACGATGTGAATA
>Ga0070726_10004776_pt1 | contig 10616 bp, 7 predicted proteins | sample tdAd471_FD_67275 | JGI IMG/M metagenome (GOLD analysis project Ga0070726, IMG submission 67275) | Marine sediment microbial communities from the Atlantic coast under amendment with organic carbon and nitrate - tdAd47.1 | ecosystem: Environmental > Aquatic > Marine > Coastal > Sediment | place...
GAAATACTGATATACGAATTGAATAGTGAACGCTCTTTGAACAAAAAGTAGTTTCCGAAATTGGCGGTAATGTCGTACCCAACAAACATTTTGAAGGGAGCTATGTTGTAACTGGTCTCTAAATAAGGAATGATTTCGGTTCCCAAAAATTCGAAAAACATTTTACCTTTTTCGGTGGGCAAACCTGATACTTCATCGTATGCGCAATCTTCCCATCTTAAATCATTTTTCAATTGGCCAATACCGACCACAATGGCTTCGGGCATGCGATCGAACCTACTTTGGAACTTTACATTGGCCACAACAAGGTCAAATAAATGTTCGGCATCCAAAACCACGATCAAGGGATATGATTTTTCTTCAGTATAATCTTCTGGGAAATAATAGGAGACATCTCTTCGCTCTTGTAGTTTGAACGATTCAAAGATTTCTTTTTTTACTTGAGCACCTAGGTTCAAGCACGTAAAGCCTATCAGTAGCAATAGACATTTTTTCATTGGTTAAGATTTAGGCGGCTGGGGCTTACCGATTTCTATTCAATAACGGTAATACAATAAAGGATATTGTGCCAAAAACTACAACCATTGCGGTTTGAGAAATCCACATGATCCATCCAAAGGCATCTCCGGATACCGAGCTTATTCCAAAAATCCCGAGCGCGGCACTAACCGCTATTGGATAAAGCCCGATTCCTCCATTGGTGGTGGACATGGCAAAGGCTCCGGCTACAAACGCCACCAAGAGTTCGCTAACCGATAGGGAAAGGGTTTCGACAACTGTGTGCTTTATCACCCAAAACATTCCAATGTAAGCGATCCAAATAAAGATGGTGTGGAATATAAAGGGCCATTTGTTCTTCATTTTGAAAACACTCAGCACGCCATCAATGAGACCGTTTAGAAATGTTTTCACCTTGTTTGCAAAGGGTGATTTTGATTTTCTGATGATAAATGAGCCGATAAAAAGCCCTAGAAGACCAATGGCCAAAATTGCTACAGTTCCTATAATGCTTATTCCTTTGTCCTCTAGAAAAGCAAGAATTATATCGGTTTGCAATAACAGTGTTGTGGTTAAAATCAGTAATAGCATTAACAGATCAATGACCCGTTCTGTTACGATGGTTCCAAAACCTTTTTCAAAAGGGACGCCTTCGTAAGTGGTAAGTGCGGTCGCCCTCAGAAATTCACCTGATCTAGGTATCCCCAAATTGGCAAAATAAGCCATAAGCACTATAAAAATGCTATTGATGAACTTTGGACGGTACCCCAATGGCCTTAATAAGTATTTCCAACGAACGGCCCTGGAGATATGACTTAAGATTCCGAGAATAATCGACATACCTACCCAAAATGGGCTGGCATTGGAAATGTAGTGGATGATTTGCTTTCGCTCGTCGGGTGTGGTAGAATTATAGGAATACCAAACCAAAAAGAGCCCAAAAGCAATGGGTACAAACAGTTTAAGGAATTTTTTAAGGGATTTGCCCAAAATTTACTTGAGTAGATTGGTCTTCTCGTTCGGGAAAACCAATGCTGGATTAAATGTTTTAGCCTCTTCGATATCCATCCAACCGTATGTAATAAGGATCAATACGTCACCCACCGCTACTTTTCTGGCAGCGGCACCGTTTAGGGTCAGTTCTCCCGAACCTCTGGGGCCTGGAATGGCATAAGTTTCCAACCGCTCACCGTTGTTATTGTTCACGATCTGCACTTTTTCACCCCTAATGATATTGGCGGCATCCATCAGGTCTTCGTCTATGGTAATACTGCCTATATAGTTAAGGTCTGCTCCGGTAACTTTTACACGGTGAATTTTAGATTTTACGACTTCTACTTGCATGGTGCAAAACTATCAATTCAATCTTAGATTATCAATTAAGCGCACGCCGTCTGCATAAACGGCAATAAATGCCCTATATTTTTGGTTGTCCTGTATTTTTAAAGCTGGAGTCAATGTGTTCTCGTCGGCAATTTCGAAATATTCCAGGTCAAATAAAGGATGTTGTTCAAATTCGGATTTTGCCCAATCCTTTATATCCACAGCACTTTTCGTGCCAAATTTGGCTTTGGCAGCTTGCAGCGTAGTATGTATAAAACCAGCTTGTGCACGGGTGTTTTTTGATAGTCTTTCGTTGCGTGAACTCATGGCCAAACCATTCTGTTCCCTTTCGATGGGACAACCGATAATGGCAAAGGGCAAATCTTTGATTTCGGCCATTTTTCGGATAATCTGTAATTGCTGAAAATCTTTTTCGCCAAAATAGGCTCGGTCGGGGGCTACGGTTCTAAGTAAAAGCTCCACAATGGTTCCGACTCCATCAAAATGACCACTCCTGAACTCCCCTTCCATTACTTTATCCAATCCATCAAACTCGTAGGATTCAGATTTAAGCTTTCCTTCATAGATTTCATCAACCGTTGGTGCAAACACAACAATCTTGTCCGAAACTTGTTTCAAGAGGTCGATATCCTTCTCAAAAGTACGGGGATAGTTCTCCAAGTCATCCTTTTTATCGAATTGTGTTGGGTTCACAAAAATGCTTACGACTACCAAATCATTTTCTGAGAGCGCTTTTTTTGCCAGAGAGATATGACCCGTATGAAGAGCGCCCATAGTGGGCACTAGACCAATGGAGTGGTCTTTTTTGCGTTGCTCCATTATGAAGCTGTTTAGTTCTTTTTTACGGTCGAATATCTCCATAAACATAGTACAAAAGGGTGCAAAAATACTATAAATACTGCTAATCAGCATAATTTTTGTACTTTTGCAGCTATGTTTTTCAGATAAACAAAAGAAAGTGTTTATGAATGGTAAAAAGGTATTGTTTGTATCTTCTGAATTAGTTCCCTACCTCCCAGAGAACCCTGTTTCCTTAATGTCTTACGAAGCGCCTAGAATGGTGAACAGTAACGGTGGCCAAATACGCATATTTATGCCAAGGTATGGAAATATCAACGAAAGAAGACATCAATTACATGAGGTCATACGTTTGTCGGGAATGAACCTGGTGATCAACGACATGGATATGCCCCTTATCATAAAGGTAGCATCCATTCCAAAGGAGCGAATCCAAGTCTATTTTATAGATAACGACGAATACTTTAAAAGAAAGGCCACCTTTACCGATGCTGATGGAAACTTGTTTCCGGATAACGACGAGCGCGCCATTTTCTTTGCCAAAGGAGTAGTGGAAACGGTAAAAAAACTGAATTGGTCCCCGGACATTATCCATGTGCATGGCTGGATGGCTTCCATGGTGCCGCTTTACCTGAGAAAGTACTATGCAGATGAGCCATTGTTCTCCGAAAGTAGAATAGTGACATCTGTTTATGGTAAAGATTTTGAAGGTGAGCTGGACAGTACCATGATAGATAAAATTGCATTTGACGGTATAGATAAGGAAGATATTTCTTCACTTTCCAAGCCCGAGTATAATAATTTGTTAAAGGTTGCCGTAGATCATTCTGATGCCGTTATTTTAGCCGCGGAAGATTTGTCGGATGACCTAAAAAGCCACATAGACAATCTTTCCGTTCCGGTATTGCCCTACGTTTCCCTTCAGGAAGCAGAAGAGGCGTACACAAATTTCTATAATACAGAGGTTTTAAAATAGATTGAATGAGATTTTCCAAGATTTTCAAAGTTTCAGCGCTGGTTGGAACTTTGTTTTTACTAATTGCCTCATGTGAAAGTGAATTGGACGCTTTAACGATTGGCGAAGGTGTTATTGATGGGGAGCCGTTTACGACCGGCAAGATAGAATACGATGTTTTCAGCTACAACAAGGGCATTACAGCGGTACAGACCAATAGACTTCCTTTGTACCAATTGGGGATTTTTAATGACCCCATTTATGGACAAAGAAAGGCAAGTATCATTTCACAACTTTCATTGCCAAATACTTCTCCAGAATTCGGCGACCTTAGCCAAGCAGAGGAAGATGAGGCCGATAACGACCAAGAGAACGAAACCGTAAAAGAGGTCATACTGTTCATTCCTTTTCAAACGGCCCCATCCCCCGATTCAGATGGCGATGGCATACCGGATGAGTTGGAAAGCGGGGAGGATGCGGATGATCCAAATTCTGATTTTGACGGTGACGGGGTTACCGATAATCAAGAACGGATAATAGGATCGGACCCTTACAACCCCGATGAAGACGGTACAGGAGATGATTTTGTTTCCAATATATACCCAAATAGGTTTGATTTGGACAGTATTTATGGAGATAGAAATCAAACATTTGATATCGTAGTTTCAAGATCCAATTACTTTCTTCGTGATTTAGATCCAAATTCTAACTTTGAAGAAGCCCAAGAGTATTACTCCAATCAGGATTTTTCCGGATTTATAGGAGAGGAACTCACCATAGAGGGTCAGAAAACCGTGGTTATTGATGATACGGAAAAGCTTGTTTATGCAGAGGACGACCCAGATACTGATGATGTGGATGAGTCTCAAACTGTGGTGGATTCAAGGATTCCCCCTGGCATACGGGTGCCATTGAACCCAGATTTTTTCCAACAAAATATTTTGGACAAAGAAGGTCAGGCTGAATTATTGAGTCAATCCAACTTTAAAAACTTTTTAAGGGGAGTCCATTTAACGGGAACAGATATGGATGAATTGATGTTCTTGCTCGATTTGACCGAGGCCAACATTACCATTACCTACGAGTACGACGATATTGACCCTGAGACCGAGGAGAAGGTAACTGCAGAAAGGGACTTTGTATTGAGCTTTTTATCAGGTAGCTCCCAATCTGGAATTTCTGGAAATGCAGTCAATGTTTTTGAGAACGAAATTTTACCAACAAATGTGGCAAGTGCAGTGGACAATGGAGAAAATGCTTCCAGAATATATGTAAAAGGAGGGGCAACCCTTGCAGAGGTGCTTCTTTTTGAAGATGTGGAGAATGGAGGGGCTGAAATAATCAATCAAATTAAGCAAAACAATTGGGTGATCAACGAGGCCAATTTAGTGTTCTATGTAGATCGTGAAGCTTTAGATGCCTCCGTAGTGGAGCCGCCAAGACTTTATTTGTACAATGCAGAAACCAATTTTCCATTATATGACATCTCCAACGAATCCGTAACTCCCAACACAAGCACAAACCCTTTAAGGTATTACCCTAATCACGATGGATTGTTGGAACGGGAAAATGATTTGGGCGTAAAGTACACCGTTCGAATTACGGAGCATATCAACAATATTATAGTGCGGGACTCCGCAAATGCCAAATTAGGCCTCACATTGACTCCTAACATCAATTTGGCGGCTATTCAAGAAGCGATAGGGTCGGATATGCAGGGTGTAAACTATCCATTAGGTGCTGCTATGAGTCCTCTGGGAACTGTACTGTACGGCAGTAATGTAGATCCTGCCAATGAAGCTAAGAAGTTGAAATTGGAAATTTATTATACGGAACCCAATTAAAATCTTGGATTTATCGTGGTTTTTTGAACGTTCATCGGTTTAAATAACTATTAGTGCCTGTTTTAACAGATACCTTTTTAAATTTGATGACAAACCCCCAAATAGTTATTGTTAATTAAAATAAGCTTATGTGTGGAATAGTTGGTTACATTGGTCATAGAGATGCATACCCTGTTATCATGAAAGGTCTTCAAAGACTGGAGTATAGAGGGTACGATAGTGCTGGAGTTACCTTATTTGACGGGGAGAACATTCATCTTGCCAAAACAAAGGGAAAAGTCGAAGATTTAAAAAGCAAGGCCGAAGCTTCCATTCCCACTAAAGGAAAATTAGGCCTAGGCCATACAAGATGGGCTACCCATGGGGTTCCGAACGACGTAAACTCCCATCCGCATTACTCCAATTCGGGTGATTTGGTGATTATCCACAATGGTATTATAGAAAACTATGAGTCCATCAAACAAGCACTGATAAAAAGGGGCTATACTTTTGAGTCGGATACGGATACTGAAGTGCTCATCAATCTCATTGAAGAAGTTAAGAAAAAAGAAGGGGTGAAATTAGGGCAAGCAGTACAAATTGCATTGAATCAAGTTGTGGGTGCTTACGCTATCGCTGTTTTTGACAAAAACAAACCTGATGAAATCGTGGTCGCCAAATTGGGAAGCCCGCTTGCCATCGGAATCGGGGAAAACGAATATTTTATTGCCTCGGATGCTTCACCGTTTATAGAATTTACCAACAATGCCGTGTATTTGGAAGATGAAGAAATGGCCATTGTGAGAATCGGTAAGGAAATCAAACTGCGTAAAATCAAGGATGATTCCATCGCTTACCCCAATATTTTAGAGCTAAAGCTTAATCTAGAAGAAATAGAGAAGGGTGGTTACGACCATTTTATGCTCAAGGAAATCTTTGAGCAGCCCAAAGCCATTTTAGATACCTACCGGGGGCGTTTGCTCGCAGACCAAGGGATAATTAAAATGTCCGGTATTGATCAGAATCTGGAAAAATTTCTCAACGCCAATAGGATTATAATTGTAGCCTGTGGTACATCGTGGCATGCTGGCTTGGTAGCCGAATATATTTTTGAGGATTTGGCCAGGATTCCGGTTGAGGTTGAGTATGCCTCGGAATTCAGGTATCGAAACCCTGTAATTGGTGAAAACGATGTTTTGATAGCCATTTCTCAATCAGGTGAAACCGCGGATACCTTGGCGGCCATTAAATTGGCAAAAGAAAAAGGGGCATTTGTCTTTGGTGTTTGTAATGTGGTAGGTTCTTCCATTGCAAGGGAAACCCATGCAGGAGCATACACCCATGCAGGACCGGAAATTGGTGTGGCTTCGACCAAGGCATTTACAACACAGATTACCGTGCTGACCATGATTGCGCTGAAATTGGCACAAGAAAAAGGAACATTGTCCCAGTCCAAGTATCACGAATATTTGGCAGAATTGGAAGCAGTGCCCGCCAAAGTGGAAAAAGCATTGCTGTCCAATGCACTGGTTGAAGAAATATCAGAAACTTATAAAGATTCCTCTAACTGTTTATATTTGGGAAGAGGGTATAATTTCCCTGTAGCTTTGGAGGGAGCATTAAAGTTAAAGGAAATCAGCTATATCCACGCAGAAGGCTATCCCGCAGCCGAGATGAAGCACGGCCCCATCGCTTTGATCGATGAGCAAATGCCCGTTGTGGTAATCGCCACCAAAAAAGGGCACTACGAAAAAGTAGTGAGCAATATCCAAGAAATCAAGTCCAGAAAAGGAAAGATAATAGCTATAGTGACAGAGGGTGATAAAACCGTTAAGGAATTGGCGGACCACGTGATTGAGGTGCCCGAGACTTCAGAAAGTCTATCACCCTTACTTACAACCATCCCTTTACAATTGTTATCGTACCATATTGCGGTAATGAGGGGTTGTAATGTAGATCAGCCTAGAAATTTGGCAAAATCGGTTACCGTCGAGTAATCTTCTCAAAACATATAATTTTACCCAAAAGGTGCTGTTTTCAGCACCTTTTTTATTGAAACCTTAGATTTAGATGTATTTTTTTGCCAAAAAAGTATTATGCATGCATAATTTTTTTCAAATTTGTATAATCGGAATAAAAAAAAATGTATCTTCCCGACTGATACTTAACATGCACAGTAACTAAATTAACTCTAATCCATAGCAAATGAAAAAACTTATGTTTGTTTCCCTAATGCTGATGGGTTTGGCAACTTATGGTCAGACCACCGTACAGGGAAAGGTAGTTGATGAAAATAATGAGCCCATACCTGGAGCCAATGTGGTTTTAAAGGGCAAAGCAGAAGGAACCACTACGGACTTTGATGGAAATTTTACCTTTAATACTGATGAAGAACCCCCTTTTCAGCTTCAATTTTCCAGTATTGGTTTCTCGGATTTTACAGCAAATGTAACTTCGAACAATCAGACACTTACGATTACACTTTCGGAATCCAACACCATGTTGGATGAAATTGTAATCTCCGCTTCCCGAACTCCGGAACGTATTTTTGAATCACCTGTATCCGTAGAGCGATTCGGTCTCAGGGAAATCAAGAATACCACAGCGGAATCTTTTTATGGTGGACTTCAAAACTTAAAAGGTGTAGATATCAACACCAATAGTTTAACGTTTCAATCGGTAAATACAAGAGGTTTCGCAACCTTTGCCAATAACAGGTTTTTACAGTTGGTAGATGGTATGGACAACACCGCACCCGGACTTAACTTTGTTTTGGGTAACCTTGTGGGGATGTCGGAACTGGATGTGCAGAGCGTAGAGATTCTTCCGGGAGCCTCCTCAGCACTTTATGGTGCAGGTGCCTTTAACGGTATATTGTTTATGACCAGTAAAAACCCATTCGATTTTCAAGGAATAAGCGCCTACTTTAAGGCAGGTTTTACCGATCAAGAAGCTGCAGGAAGTAATTTTTACAAAGATTTTGGGGTGCGCGCCGCCCATGCCTTTAGCGATAAATTAGCTGTAAAAGCAAACTTGTCTGTGCTTAATGGTGAAGACTGGCACGCGAACAGCCGAGTGGATTTAAACAATCCAGGTGCGGATCGTTCCAATCCAGCATATGATGGATTGAATGTTTACGGTGATGAGGTTTCCACTGTTTTGGATTTTGATGCAGCTGCTGGATTCCCAACAGGAACTGTAGGTTCGGCAACAATTTCCAGAACTGGTTATGACGAAGCCGATTTGGCCAATTATAACGCCGAGAGTGTAAAAGCGGATTTTGCGCTGCACTACAGACCTTTTGCAGATGATTTGGAGGTAATCCTAAATAGTAGAATCGGTAGAGGTACCACCATTTATCAAGGAGCCAACCGCTATGCCGTAGCAGGATTCACTATGCAACAGCATAAACTGGAAATCAAAAACGATAACTTCTTTGTAAGAGGGTATATCGTTTCGGAAAACTCGGGTGATGCTTACGACACTCGCTTTGCCGCCATCAACGTGAACAGAGCTTGGAAGTCCGACACACAATGGTTTACTGATTATGCAGGAGCGTACATACCAACTTATTTAGGAGGAATTCAAGGTGCCGGACTTACTCCAGAACAAGCCTCTGCCCAGGCACATGTTGCGGGTAGGCAGGCCGCTGACCAAGGAAGATTGATTCCGGGAACAGCTGCTTTTGAAAGCACGTTCAATAGAGTGATTAACGATGGGGATTTAACTACGGGCGCAAAATTTATCGACAAAACAAAATTCCGTCACGTAAATGGTAACTACAATATAGCCCACTTGATTGATAATTGGGCGGACATCCAATTAGGAGGTTCTTTCAGGGAATACGAATTGAATTCCCAAGGAACCATTTTCACGGATATTGATGGCCCCATCAAATACAATGAATACGGAGCTTACCTTCAAGTACAGAAGAAATTTTTGGACGACCGTTTAAAATTTACAGGTTCGGCACGTTACGATAAAAATGAGTTTTTTGATGGATTTGTTTCTCCAAGAGTATCGTTTGCTTATACCTTGGGTGAGGAAAGAAACCATAATCTTAGGGTTTCCGTACAACAAGGTTTTAGAAACCCGACCACACAGGACTTATTTATTGGATTGAATGCTGGCCGAGCCATTTTGGTTGGGTCAGCCCCTGATAACTTGGATAGAGATGTGCGTACATTCGAAGTCAGTGAAAGTGGTCAGGCCCTAACGGGTCAGTCTACAGTGCAAATTGTAGGTCGCGCAGCTTATGAAAACGCCTATTCAACAAGTTCGCTGCAAGCAGGGGCCCCCGAGGCAGTGAATACTCCCCTTGTGCAGCCAGAGGAGATTACCGCTTACGAGGCGGGTTATAGAGCTCAAGTTGGTAGGTTTACCATAGATTTGAGTGGTTACTATAATAGTTACACGAACTTTTTGGCGAATACAACAACTGCCGTTCCTTTTTACGGAGAAGCAGGAGATGGAGGTCTTTCTTTGCTAGCAATCCAAAACGGGGATTTTCAAGTATACCAAACCTATACCAATTCCGAAGCTGACATTAACTCCTTTGGGGGAACCGTTGGTGTAGACACCAAACTTGGAAACTTTGATCTTGGGGTCAACTATACCTTTGCAGAATTGGATATTGATGAAGGAAGATATCCAGATATAAGAACCAACTTTAACACACCAAAGCACAAGGTAAAAGCGTCTTTCGGGAATGCAGAACTATTCAAAAATTTTGGTTTCAACGTAAACTACCGTTGGAGCGACAGTTATTTCTGGGAAGCTTCCTTTGCAGATGGAGACGTTCCAGCGTTCACTGTATTGGATGCGCAGATAAACTATTCAGTTCCATCAATGAAATCTATTTTTAAATTGGGTGGATCCAATATTTTGGGAGACGAATATTTTACGGCCGTAGGTACCGGTTTTATCGGTTCCATATACTATTTGTCTTGGACGATAAATCCCTAAGCAACAGTATGCAAGAAAAACGAAAGGCGTTGGGTTTTCCAACGCCTTTTTTCTTTAAAAAAAACTGAAATCGGTTTCTGAATAAAAATGTAAAAGCATATCTTTGCAGCCGAAAAAATAGCGGTCAATTTCCGCGTATTCAATTAAAAATAAACATACTAATGTCTAAAGTAACAGGTAAGGTTGCCCAAATTATAGGCCCGGTCATTGATGTTGAGTTTGAATCAGGGGTA
>Ga0070726_10004778_pt1 | contig 10615 bp, 6 predicted proteins | sample tdAd471_FD_67275 | JGI IMG/M metagenome (GOLD analysis project Ga0070726, IMG submission 67275) | Marine sediment microbial communities from the Atlantic coast under amendment with organic carbon and nitrate - tdAd47.1 | ecosystem: Environmental > Aquatic > Marine > Coastal > Sediment | place...
CGTGCCGGCCAACGCGCGACGATCAAGTCCCTCGACGGCTCGAGCTACGAAGGCATCATCGACTTCGTGTCGCCGCTGGTCGCCCACGGCAGCCAGAGCGTCCGCGCCCGGGTGCCGCTCGACAACCCGGACGGCGCACTGCGCGCCGGGCAATTCGTCAGTGCGCAAGTTGTCGTTGCCGAAGCGGAAGTGCCGCTCGCCGTACGCCGCGACGCCTTGCAAACGTTTCGTGACTTCGACGTCGTGTATGCAAAGGTCGGCGACACCTACGAAGTGCGCATGCTGGAGCTCGGACGCCGCAACGGTTCGTACGTCGAGGTGCTCGGCGGCCTGAACGCCGGTGAAATCTATGTCTCGGCCAACAGCTACCTGGTCAAGGCCGACATCGAAAAATCCGGCGCAAGCCACGATCACTGAGGCAGCAAGCATGCTAGACAAGATTCTCGGCTACTGCCTGAAACACCACTGGCTGATGCTGGCCCTCGTGGTCGGCGCATCGGCACTCGGAATCTACAACTACGAGCGTCTGCCCATCGACGCCGTGCCCGATATCACCAACGTACAAGTGCAGATCAACACCGCATTGCCAGGCTATTCGCCTGTCGAGGCCGAGCAACGGATCACGTACCTGGTCGAGACCGCGCTGACCGGCATCCCGCGACTCGACTACACGCGATCGATATCGCGCTACGGCCTCTCGCAGGTTACGGCGGTTTTCGAGGACGGCACCGACATCTACTTCGCGCGCCAGCTCATCGGCGAGCGGCTCGTCGAAGTAAAGACGCAGTTGCCACCGGACATTACGCCGGTCATGGGGCCCATCGCTACCGGTCTCGGCGAGATCTTCATGTACACGGTGTCGCCGGCCGACGGTGCGGAACATGACGCAATGTATTTGCGCACGGTTCAGGACTGGGTTGTAAGGCCGCAGCTCCGACAAACGCCCGGCGTCGTCGAGGTCAATACGACCGGCGGCTACACGAAGCAGTTTCACGTGTTGCCCGATCCGCTGGCTCTCCGGGCCTACGACCTGACGTTTTCCGACATCGTCGACGTGCTACTGCGCAATAACGACAACCGGGGAGCCGGGTACATAGAGCGTTCCGGCGGACAATACCTGGTGCGGTCGCCCGGCCAGGTCCACGATCTCGACGACATACGCGGAATCACGGTAACCCACCTGAACGGGGTGCCGATTTCGCTGGACGAGATCGCCGACATCAAACTCGGATCGGAGCTCCGCACGGGAGCCGCGACGCAGGACGGCCAGGAGGTCGTTCTCGGCACCGTGTTCATGCTCATCGGAGAAAATAGTCGGACTGTAGCCGCCGCCACGGCCGAGAAGATCGAAGCCATCCAGTCGAGTTTGCCACCCGGCGTGGAAGTCAATGCGCTTTACGATCGCACCAAGCTCGTGGACGAAACCATCCGGACCGTCGCGACAAACCTGACGGAAGGCGCACTACTCGTCATCGTGATCCTGTTCCTGTTGCTGGGCAACTGGCGCGGCGCGCTGCTGACAGCGGCCGTGATACCGGCGAGCATGCTGATTACAATCACGGGCATGGTCGAGTCGGGTGTCTCGGCGAACCTGATGAGCCTGGGTGCACTGGACTTCGGCCTGATCGTCGACGGCGCCGTAATCATCGTCGAGAACTGCCTGCGGCGGCTCGCCGAAGCGCACCGCGAGCCTGGCGAAAAGCTGCCATTCCATGAGCGCCTCGACATCGTCTACGACGCCACGCGCGAAGTCCTGCGGCCGGCCATCGTCGCCGTCACGATCATATTGATCGTCTACCTGCCGATCCTCACGCTGACCGGCGTCGAAGGCAAGATGTTCCGGCCGATGGCATTGACCGTCATGATGGCGCTGTTCGCCGCACTGATCATATCGGTAACCGTCATCCCTGCCGCGGTTGCCCTGTTCGTCCGTCCCGGCCACAGCGAAGACGAGAATCGCATCATGCGCCTGGCTCATCGTCTCTATGCGCCTTCCCTGCGATTCGCGCTGGCGCACCGCGGCCTGGTCGTCTCGGCCTCTATCGCAGTAGTTCTTGCCAGTGGGGTTCTTGCCAGCCGCATGGGAACCGAGTTCATTCCGAGCCTCGACGAGGGCGATATTGCCATGCACGCTTTGCGTGTCCCGGGTACGGGACTGAAGCAGGCAGTGGCGATGCAGAACTCGCTCGAGAAAGCGCTGCGCGACATCCCGGAAGTCGACCGTATATTTTCGAAGATCGGCACGGGCGAAGTCGCGAACGACCCGATGCCGCCGTCCGTGGCCGATACGTTTCTTATGATCAAGCCCAGGGACGAGTGGCCCGATCCGCAGAAGCCGAAAGCGCAACTCATTGCCGAACTCGAGGAACTCTCGCTCACGATCCCGGGCAACAAGTACGAGATCACGCAGCCGATCGAGATGCGATTCAACGAACTCATCGCTGGCGTCCGATCCGAGCTGGCCGTGAAAGTATACGGCGACAACCTCGACACGTTGACCGCGATCGGCGAAGCAATCGAGGCCGTGATCCGGCGGATCCCCGGCGCTGCCGATGTCCGCACCGAGCAAACGACGGGCTTACCGGTGCTCACAGTCGTACCGGACAGAAAACGGCTGGCTCTCTACGGCTTGTCCGTTGCCGACGTACAGGACACGCTGCAGATCGCGCTCGGAGGACGCACAGCCGGACAGGTGTTCGAGGGTGACCGCCGTTTCGATATCGTCGTACGCCTGCCCGAAGAGTTACGGGCCGATCCCGACGTCATCGGCAGGTTGCCGATCCTTCTGCCGGAGGCATCGCTGGAGACCGGCGTCGATGCCGACACACTGAATCCCTCGATCAGGTCACCGGAAATGATTTCACTGGCAGAGGTGACGGATATCGCCGTCGTCAACAGCCCGAACCAGATCAGCCGCGAGAACGGCAAGCGCCGCATCTTCGTCACTGCAAACGTTCGCGGCCGGGACCTGGGTTCTTTTGTTGCCGACGTACAGAGCGAAATCGCGGCAAATGTCGATATCCCCCCCGGCTACTGGCTGGACTACGGCGGCACGTTCGAACAACTCATCGCAGCAACCGGCCGGCTCAGTATTGTCGTACCGCTGACATTGTTGCTGATCTTTTCCTTGCTGTTCACGAGCTTCGGCTCAGCGAAAGACGCGGCGCTCGTATTCACTGGCGTGCCGCTGGCATTAACCGGGGGTATTGCCTCGCTCGCGATTCGCGGCATGCCGCTATCGATTTCCGCGGGAATCGGTTTCATCGCGCTGTCCGGCATCGCCGTATTGAACGGCGTCGTCATGATGTCGTTCATCCGCCAACTGCGCGAAGATCATTTGCTGGACGAGGCGATCGTCAAGGGTGCCACGCAGCGGTTGCGTCCCATACTCATGACAGCACTTGTCGCAAGTTTTGGTTTCGTGCCGATGGCCTTCAATGTCGGTACAGGATCGGAAGTGCAAAGGCCCCTGGCGACAGTGGTCATCGGTGGACTAATTACATCCACAGCGTTAACGCTGTTGTTGTTACCTGCCCTGTACCGGATTTTCCATGCACCTGGCAAGGAACGCGGGTGACGAGGCTCGGGCTACATATCGGCTGCGGCGTACTTCCTGAGTACTTCGAATACCCTGGCGTTCGGACAGAAATCGTTGTCGCCCTCTACTTCGCCTCGCAGCCAGCGTTCGCAGACGTCCTCGGACGGGCACTGTTCACAACGCTGGCGCACGTCACTCATGATGGTCGGCAGGTCGGCGCTCGAGGCCATCGCAGGATCGAGGCCGAGGGCCTTGAGCATACCCATCCTGCGACGTTCGGAAGTTACGACCTGGTAGCGACGCCAGGCGAAAACCAGCGCAATGACGCCCAGCAGCATTACGACGGTGCTGATGAATTGGGTGAATGTGTATGCCATGAAACGTCTCCTCGACGGCCATCGGCAGTCCCTGCCTCAGGGTATTAGTGCGCCGGCCGGTACGGATTCGGCGCCAGGTTTTCTTCGAATGCTTCGATCAGACGCTGGGCATCCCTGATCCAGCTACAGGCCTCGCACGTGCAAGTTGTGGCGTCGTGTCTGAGCTCGCTGTAATGGTTCTCAACGAGCCGGACGCCGTAGCGCAATGATGCGCTGAGCGTGTGCTCGGGCTTTTCCATCAGATCCGAGAAATCGTTGAGGCAGGTCGCCCAATGACATTCGCTATTCATGTCGCACTGGTGACAACGCTCACTCGTGGCCTCAAAAAGGCTGTCGTGAGGGCACTCCCGGGCGTCGATCATCTTCAGGATCAGTAACCTCGGATAGGTAAGCGCCTCGATCATTTGTCGCCGCATAGCTGTCTCCCGACACGGATTCGGTGAATTCAGCCCCGTCCGGCATTGAATTTAAGGATCGCTGCTGTACCTGTCTATCGCGATAAGTACGTAATTTCGCTTGGATTACTCGTATAGGCGCGTGTGCTGCTTTACTGCACTCTCCGTCAGGTACAAGCAGGACTCCAACGACCCCGCATTAGGGCGGCCGAACCTTCAGGTACACGGCTCGTTAAGGGACATAAGGTACGACTTTTCAGAAGCAGGTACATACACTCAAATGTAGCTGCAACGAGGACTAGAGCATGTCAGACACACAGATCGAAGGCGATACCAAGTACTTGTTCAGGCGCGACAAGACGTGGTGGGTAAAGCTCGCTGTCCCGCGGTCACTTCGCGACGAACTCGGCTACGATCTGCGGCGCTCGTTGCACACCAGCGATATAGACGCCGCCCGGGAAGCCCGGTGGCCGGTCATCGAGGAGCTACGCGGCAAAATCGACAAGATTCGGGCCAGCCAGGGCACGGAATCCACTGGCAACGAAGCGGTACAGGCCGGTGACAAGAGCGGCACCGAACATGCGGCAGCGGGTGCTCTGCAGGTCGAGCAGCATATCGTCGAAATCGTCAGCGACTCCGGTGAGGGCGCCCAGAAATGCGGCCAGCTCCTGGGCCTGGTCAGCGGCAAGATGGGCAATGGTGTCTGGACCGTGGAGATCATTCCGGCCGAAATCCAGCCGCCCGCACGCGAACGCCAGGGTGCCAGCGGTATTCGCGTCCGCATGGGCTCGAAATACGTGACCAACATGGGCAACGAAGCCGACATTGCCGTCGCGTTCAACGAACAGGTGCTGTACTCACGCATCTCGAACGGTGCTTACAAGAAAGGCACTGTGATCTTGCTCGAGAACATGTGGGCCGAAGATCCCGAAGAGAAGATCCGCGAGCAATACGCGGAAGCGCTCACTGATTTCAAGGAGCAGGGATTGATCGTGCATGAACTGCCGATCCAGCAGGAATGCCTCAAGATCGTAAAAGACCCCCGCAAAGGCAAGAACATGTTCGTCCTCGGGATGCTGTGCAGCATTTATCATCGCGATACCGACATTGCGAAAGGCGAGATTGCGAAGATCTTCAAGCGCAAAGGCGAGAAGGTCATCAACGTCAACCACGAACTGTTCGATGCGGGCTACGCATTCGCTCGCGACAATATCGACTACGAATTCAAGATCAGCACAGCCGAGGAAGATCGACTGGAGTCGGCGATCGTCGTCAACGGCAATACGGCAGTGGGACTCGGCGTCATGGCGGCCGGAATTGACCTGGTCTCGATGTACCCGATCACTCCGGCCACATCGGCGTCACATTATCTTGCCGATGACTATCACCTGACGGGTGGATTCGTCCACCAGGCAGAAGACGAGATCGCGGCGATCGGCTTCGCGATCGGCGCTTCTTACGCCGGCAAGACAGCCTGCACCATCACCTCGGGGCCGGGCATGGCACTGAAAACCGAGATGATCGGACTTGCGGTCATGGCAGAGATTCCGCTCGTGATTGTCAATGTGCAGCGTGGTGGCCCGTCGACAGGCCTGCCGACCAAGGTCGAGCAAGGAGACTTGCTCTCCAGTCTCTATGGTATGCCGGGTGATTCGCCCAAAATCGTACTGGCCGCTTCCACAATTTCCGAGTGTTTCCATTTCGTTATCATGGCGCGCAGGCTGGCCGAGTCATTCCGCATGCCGGTCATTGTCATGACCGATGCGAATCTCGCCACCGGCGTACAGTCAATAGAACGACCCGAGGTCACCGACGAGTGGTTCGCGCCACCGCTGGACCAGTCTGCCTGGGACGAGAATGTGGCTCCCTACAACTGGGACGAGACAACCGGTCTGTCGGAACGACCTGTCCCGGGCATGCGTGGCGGCGAATACATCCTCACCGGCCTCGCGCACAACCGCAACAGCAAGATCGCGTATGACACGGCCTCGAACCAGGAAGGCATGGATATGCGCAGCCGCAAGCTGTCGGCGTTGGCCTCGACCATGAAACCGCCCGAGGTACACGGTGATTCGACCGGAGACCTGCTCATTGTGGCCTGGGGTTCGACAATGGGCGCGATCGAGGAAGCGGTCGACCTGGCGCGGGCGCAAGGTCAAAAGGTGTCCTGTGTGCACCTCAGATTCCTTTCGCCGCTCGAGCCCGGCCTGAAGGAGATCTTCTCCGGATTCAAGAAGGTCATGACCATCGAGCTCAACTACAGCGACGATCCGGATGCGCCGCTCATTAATGCAGAGACCCGCCGCCATGCACAACTGGCGCTGGTGCTGCGCGCGCACACACTTATGGACATTGGTTGCTGGTCGGTGGTGCCGGGCCATCCGTTGTCACCCTCTACTATCGGCGCAGTGATCGACTCACACATCGAAGCAACGCAAGGGGCAGAATTATGTTCGGCTTAAAAGGTGACTGGTCTCTCGAAGTCAAGGATCGGTACTTCACACTCGACGACTATTGCGGGGCAGAACCGCGCTGGTGCACGGGTTGTGGCGATCACGGAATTCTTGCTGCCGTACACCGCGTATGCCGGGATTCCCAGGTCAAACCGGAAAAGACAGTAGCGGTATCCGGCATCGGCTGCTCGAGTCGCCTGCCCCATTACATGAACACCTACGGTTTCCACGGCCTGCATGGGCGCGCCTTGCCCGTCGCATGCGGCGTAAAGTCGCGGCGCCCTGACCTGGACGTCTGGGTAGCGACCGGAGACGGCGATTGTTTCTCGATCGGCTGTGCGCACTGGATCCATGCTATGCGTTACAACATGGATCTGACCCTGCTCGTGTTCGATAACGGTATTTACGGTCTGACCAAGAAACAGACGTCTCCGACCACCCCCCTGGACGTACCGACAAATACGCATCCCGGAGGAGCATTGCTCCCGCCATTGAACCCGTTGTCAGTGACGCTCGGAATCACCAACATTTCATTTGTCGCGCAAATCGTTGACTGGAATGCCCCGCTGCGCCACGAAGTCATCAAGAAGGCGCACGAACACAAGGGCACCAGTTTTGTCCGGATCATCCAGCGCTGCCCCGTTTACGTGGAATCGATTGGCAAGGGCCTGCAGGACGAACCCGCGCGGATGCAGCTGTTGACGCATGAGAAAGGCGTGCAGGTCGACGACAACGTCAAACGCCTGTTTCCGAACCAGGCTGAGCACGATCCTTCGGATCTCGCCGCCGCTCGCGCGCTGGCGGACGAGCCCCATGTCCTGCCGTTGGGTATCCTGTATCAAAATTCGGATGTACCGCGTTACGACATGATGACCACCGCCGGCCTCGACATGAGCGTCGACGAGAAGCTGGCCGGTCTGAACCAGGCGCTGGATCATTTCGCCATCTAGCCCGGAGCAACAATGGACTCGGCAATGGAAAGTAAGCAGGACGTCGTCGACGTAAATCTCACGGGAGCGGAAGACGGTGCCGACCTGATCAATGTGTTCCGCCGCTTCCACTATGGCGAACCTGCTGCAGCAAAGAGTACGGCACTGCCGGCTGCTACTGTTCTGCCCGCTCTCTTGAATCCCTACCGCGACGCATCAGCGATCCGCTACCAGTATCCGCTGTACCTCGCACCGCCGGACGAGACGGAAGAGACCGTGCTGGCACAGTCCGTCAGCGAATTTTTCTCGGCATCAGTACAGAAGTTCGCGCTGGGCGACGAGGACGCCAGGATCCTGAAGGACAATCTGCCGTGGATCGAGCGTTATCTACGCCAGGCGCTCGAGGGTTCCGATCCTGTTGACGCGCCCGAATTATTTGCTGCGGCGGCCACGGCTTTACAAGATCAACTCGACCTCGACCAGGCCAGCCGGGAAAAACTCGACGGCGATCTCGACCGACTCAAGGACGAAATAGCCGCGGGCGGGCAATTCCTCGCTTATGGGCCGGATGTTTCGCTGCACCTGATGGTCCACGCGATCCGCCACCGACATGAACATCGCCGCGAGGCATTTCGCGACAAGGTCGACGAGCTTGTCCACGGTTTGCAGTCGCTTTTGCAAGTCGAAAAGGCCAAATCGGCCGATGCCAGCGAGCCAGACAGCCTCGAAAGCAGTGTCGGGCCTGGATCGAAGCACCTGGATACCAGCGCCCTTTCGGGGATGCTCGAAAAACGCGCTCACGGTTCGGTCGAAATGCCTGCCGAGCGACTCGCGAGGGTCGAGCAGGCCCTCAAAGATCTGCTGGCCTGGGAAGACACCCCGGTATTGGTCCAGCTTGTCGGCCGACCCGCTAACCCCGATTTCGCCAAGCTGACGATGCTGGAGATCATCGACAGCGTCGATCCTTGTGCGACCGCGTCGGACGTCTTCGCAAGTGAAGCCAATCGCTTCGCACTCCTGTTCGCAGCCATGCGGATCGCGGCCCTGGAGGTCGAGAGCAAATACGAACCTGCCGTCCACGACTCCTGGTTTGCCAGTTTCGACTGGCAAGCGTTCTCCGACGAAGAAATGCAACTCGTCACGCGGGTAGTCGCGCTCGTCTCCGCAGACTACCTGGCAACCGACGGCCTGCCCTCATTCTCCCGTCTACTGGGCTCGCGCTTGCCCGTACACGTGCTGACCTCGGTCCGCGCCTACGACAATCCGGGTGCGAAACCCGGTGAGGGCCCGTTCGATGCCTATCGCTTCGAGCTGGCCTACTTCGGCGTCGGACTCCGGCAAGCCGTTGTCGCGCAAGCATCGGCCGCCCGCCACGAGGATCTGCTCGCGGGTTTCCTCTGTGCGCTGGACAGCAATCGAGCAAGCTTGCACCTGATCAATCGCGGCACCCAAAGCAAAGTGAAGCAACCGATTCTGGATGCCTGGTTCGTCGCCAGCGCAGCACTGGAGAGCCGTGCGCACCCGTTCCTGCTGGTGAACCCGGACGCCGGTGATCACGCAGCCGAACGCGTCAGTTTCGGCGGCAATCCCCAGGCCGACAACGACTGGCCCGTCGAGAAACTCGAGTACCGAGGCGCCGACGGTGAGGCTACGGAGATGGACCTCGCGTTCACATTTGCCGATTACGCGTTGTTGATGCCTGCGCTGCACGAACATTTCCGGATGGTGCCGGCGGGCTTCGAGTCGGAAGAGCTGGTAACGGTCGACAAATTCCTGGCAAGCGATGACGAAATCATCGATCGCCTGGTGCCGTTCGTCTGGGGTATCGATGATGAAGGTGTGCTTGCACGACTTGTCGTTTCCCGTGCCCTGGTTTTCGCTTGCCGTGACCGGCTGAATTACTGGCGGACGCTGCAGGAACTGGCTGGAATTCACAACGCGTACGTCGACGAGGCGATCAACCGGATTATTGACGAGCAGCAAGCAGCCATCGAGGCCGAACGCGAGCAATTGTTGAAGGAGCACGAAGAGCAACTGGAAAACGTGCGTTCCGAGGCGGCTGGCGAGGCAATGGGCCAGCTCGTCGATGTGCTGATGGGCGCCGATCTTTCGAGCGTGGTTGGCGACGGCGGCCAGTTGGCCACGATGCCGGCACCGGCTGCAACCGAGGCGCCGGCTGAGCCAGCGGCAGAAGCAGAGGCTGCACCCGCAGCAGAGGAAGAAGAAGAGGAAGACCTCGGTTTCGACGATCCCTGGCTGGACACCGACATGTGTACGACCTGCGATGACTGCATGGGCATCAACAAGATGATGTTCGTGTACAACGACAACAAGCAGGCGATCATCAAGGATCCGAAAGCCGGCCCCTACGCCGACCTGGTGGAGGCCGCCGAGATTTGCCCCGCGAAATGTATCCATCCGGGCAAGCCCCTGGATCCCAACGAGCCGGGCCTGGATGAACTGATCGCCCGTGCCGCACCGTTCAACTGATGAACAGTCTGCTCGTAGCGCCGGCCATCATGGTTGGAATCGGTTTGTTCTTCGGAACAATCCTCGCTATCGCGCAGCGCTTCCTGAAGGTCGATGAAGACCCTCGCATCGAGGCAACCAACGAGCTGCTTCCCGGGACCAACTGCGGCGCCTGCGGGCAACCCGGTTGCCTGCCGTTCGCCGAAAAACTCGTCTCGGGCGACGTCGCCCCGGGCGAATGCACGGTCAGCACCGATGACGCGATCGAAGAGATCGCCGAATACCTCCAGGTTGATGCGGGCGGCTCCGAGAAGCTGGTCGCACGGCTGAAATGCAACGGCGGCCAGCTGCAGGCCAATCAAATCGCTGAATACCAGGGCTTCGAAGGCTGTCGCGCCGCGGCAGTCGTTTCAGGTGGTGGCAAGGGCTGCTCCTGGGGCTGCCTCGGCCTGGC
>Ga0070726_10004784_pt1 | contig 10606 bp, 10 predicted proteins | sample tdAd471_FD_67275 | JGI IMG/M metagenome (GOLD analysis project Ga0070726, IMG submission 67275) | Marine sediment microbial communities from the Atlantic coast under amendment with organic carbon and nitrate - tdAd47.1 | ecosystem: Environmental > Aquatic > Marine > Coastal > Sediment | place...
GTGCTCGTCATGTATGCGTTGGCGGCGGGGCAGATGCGCCGCCTGTTTCGGACCGAGCGTGCCGTCAAATATATGAACCGCACCGCAGGGTCGTTCATGATCGCCGCCGGGTGCGCGGTCGCCGCCAGAAATTAATCTCAACCTTCTCCGAGTAGGAACTTATGGCTCAATTAAAAACCCTTGATGATCTTGATGTCGCCGCAAAGCGGGTCCTGGTCCGCGTCGATTTCAACGTACCCATGCGCGACGGCAAAATCAGCGACACCACGAGGATAGACCGTGCGCTTGAAACGCTGAACGAGCTGGCGGACAAGGGGGCAAAGGTGATCATCCTGTCGCACTTCGGTCGTCCCAAGGGCTCGGTAAATCCGGAAATGAGTCTGCGCCCGGTCGCCGAAGCGCTTGCGGAAATCTCCAGCAAGGACGTGTCTTTTGCCACCGATTGCATCGGCGATGCGGTGGCCACGGTCATCGATGCGGCACCGGCGGGCGGTTTCGTGATGCTCGAGAACCTGCGCTTTCACGCCGGCGAGGAGAAGAACGATCCGGCATTCGCACAAAAGTTGGCGGCCAATGGCGATATATTCGTCTCAGACGCCTTTTCCGTGGCGCATCGCGCGCATGCTTCGACGGAGGGTATTACGCATCTTCTGCCGTCCGTTGCCGGGCGATTGATGCAGGCCGAAATCGAAGCGCTGAGCGGTGCGCTGGAAACCCCGGTGCATCCGGTGATCGCGGTTGTCGGCGGGGCCAAAGTCTCGACAAAAATGGCGGTGCTCGGTCACCTGGCTGAGAAAGTCGACCAGATCGTGATCGGTGGCGGCATGGCCAACACGTTCCTGTATGCAAACGGCGTCGGCATTGGCAAGTCGCTGTGCGAAAAAGACATGGCCGACGAGGCGCGTGCCATCGTCGATGTGGCGGCAAATGCCAACTGCGAGATTGTTCTGCCGTTGGATGCCGTTGTCGCCGAAGCTTTTGCCGAGGGCGCGGCATCGAAAACCGTGGGCCTGAGCGACGTTCCCGACGACATGATGATCCTCGACGTCGGCCCGAAAAGCATCGCCGACCTGCAGGCGCGTCTCCAGTCGGCAAAGACCGTTCTTTGGAACGGGCCGCTCGGTGCGTTCGAGGTCAAGCCCTTCGACGCGGGGACCAACGCCGTCGCGAAAACCGTTGCGGACCTGACGCGGGCAGGCGGGCTGTTGTCCGTCGCGGGTGGTGGCGACACGGTCGCGGCGCTCGCCAATGCGGGCGCCGAGGAAGGTTTTTCCTATGTCTCCGCCGCCGGCGGGGCGTTTCTGGAATGGATCGAGGGCAAGTCGCTGCCCGGCGTTGCCGCCTTGATGGACGACTAAGCGAACGGGTTGTCGTTCACCTGATTACGCGAACGGATCATCGTTCATATGATTACGCGAACGGATCATCGTTCGACCGCCGGGGCGCGCGTTGTTCCGACAGCGCCCCCGGTTTCGCGGGATGCACCCGGCTCAGAATATCGTCGAGCATGTTCTGCAGATATTCCGACTGATTGAGCAAGCGGTGCGTCGCATCGAGCGCCTGGTGTGACGCCGTCTCGGCGATCTCGCGGGCGATCTCGCTGACCTCGGCCAGCGTGTTTTTGATTCGGTGCGCGGTGCGTTCGGTCTGGTCGGTGGCCTCGCGCAGATGATCGAAGCGCTGCGCATAGACACGCTCCGCTTCGGACGTGCGCTTGTCGCCCGAGAACGCAATCAATGTGTCGTCACCGTCGCGCCCAGCTTCTCGCGCCGCTTCCTTGCCGGGTGAGCGGAATGCCAGAAGATTGCTCTGGTCGCGGATCGTCATCACCAGTTCGGAAATGTCGTCGACCAACACGGTCATCTGATCGATGCCCTTGATCAGCGCTTCGGTGCGCTCGACATCGTTGGCCGCGGCGGTCACGTACTGCGTGAAATTCTGCAGTTGCTGGCTGACCGACGAAATCGCGCTGCCCCGGACATCGTCGCCGAGGTCGAGTACCGGGATCGGTCGCCTGCGGGGACGGTACGGCGCCGCCGGAGATTCTTCGCCCACCTCTGGTTCCGGCTCGGGCGCAGGGACCGGTTCCGGTTCGGGCAGTGGCTCTGGCGCTGGCAGTGCCTTCATCGGCTCTTCGGCCAACTCACGCTCGGCCCGTTCGGCACGCTGTTCGGCCGTATAGGCGCGATCCGAGGCCTCGTCGGCGTCGGAGATGGCCTGGCTCAGACGTTCGCGGGTCCGCTCCAGGTCGTTGCGCAACTGATCCGCTTCGATGATGGTGTCGGCCCAGCCGTCAAGCATCCGCGCGATACGGCCGAAGTCGTCCTTGTTGCCCTGCGCCGGAACGGTGACGTGGCTGGCGCCGCGCGCGATGCGCTCGGTCGCTTCGGCGATGCGCCGCGCCGGGCCGCTCAGGCTCTTGATCAGCACCAGACCGAAAAAGAACAACCACAACAGGATCGCCATGGACCCGCCGAGGATGGTGTAACGGGCCAGCAATTGCATATTGCGGACGTCGGCGGCAGCCTGGATCCGCAAACGCTCGGAAAAGCCCGCCAGCCCGGTGAGGCTGGGAACGAAATAGTCGAATAACTCCTCGAAGCGGCGTGTCTGGTCGGACAGTTCGAACCGCGCATTGATGATCGACAGCATCTGCGTTTCATGCAATTTCAGTAGTTGGTCGATGAGGGATTTCTGGTTCGCGCCCAAACCGGCGGCATCGACGAAAGCGTTCAGTGCTTCATAGCGTTTGCGGATTTCCTCGACGCCTTTCTTGGAGCCGGACAGCACCGTTTCCTCGCCCTGTTGGTCGATACGTTCGACCTGATTGATCAGGTTGGCATTGCCGCTATCGCGGAAGGCGGCACGCAGTTCCGCCGATGTGCGGCGTAGTTGCGCGTTCAGACCGTTTTCATTGTCGCCGCCGATTTCCCGCTCGGCATTCAGGAACGTCTGGAATTGCTGGTCGTACTGCACCAGACCGTCGCGGATGGTTGTAACGTGCTGTGCCAAAGGTTGTGCTTCGGGATAGCTGAATAATTCGTCGAGCGCCGCCGAAACATCGGCCAAATCGGCGGAAAAGCCGTCGGCGATTTCGGTATTCCGGGTCAGCAGGAACTTTCGCTGGCGCGCCTGCAGGCTATACGTGCCGCGCTCGACGGCATTGGATAGCTCGTCGACGCGAGATGCCCGCTGCAAATTCTGCAATGCCTGATCCATGCGCTGATCGACATGATAATACAGGGCGCCGAACGCTGCGGCGGCCATCACGCAGGCGAGAAAAAATAACCACGAGCGAGCACCAAGGCTCAAGCCGCCCAGAAACGTGCGCTCGCCCATGCCGTTCGTGGCGGTGTCAAAATCTGCCTCGTCGTCGCGCTCTGCTTGGATCGCCATCGGTTTCCTAACTCCCGGATACTGCTTATAGCATCAGGTGCGCGGTTTCGCAGCCGCATTTGCAGGGAATCGTTAATCCTGACAGTATGCCCCGCGGAAACACCCGATGCGAAGCCTGCTTTCGTTCGGCGAGCGGATATTCCGGTAGAGCAATGAGTGACAACAACGATACCTCCGAAACGAAGCCGGCCCAGGGGCCGGTGGTGCGCGCGGTTCCCGAAGGCGACGACCGTGAGCGCATGATGTGCGTCGATTGTGGCTTCATCCATTACGACAATCCGCGCATCGTTGCCGGTGCCGTGTGTACCTGGGACGGCAAGATATTGCTGTGCCGTCGCGCCATCGAACCCCGGATCGGCTATTGGACGATCCCGGCCGGGTATCTGGAACTGAACGAGACCACGGACGAGGGTGCGAAACGCGAAGTGATCGAGGAATCCGGCGCCGTCGTCGAAATCGGTGCCTTTCTCGGTATGTTCGAGATCCCGCGTATTTCGCAGATCTACATGATCTACGAGGCGGCGATGACCGGGCCGGACCTGAATCCCGGGCCGGAGAGCATCGAAGCGGGGCTGTTTGCGTGGGAGGACATTCCCTGGGACGATCTGGCGTTCCCAAGCGTGAAATGGGCACTAAACGCCTACCGCGAAGGCACGGGCCCCCGTTTCGACGTCTTTCGTCACCCGTGATCAATTGGTTTTCCACAGAAAGCATCGCCACCTGCTTACGGCATTTACCGTCCGTTAACCCTTTCCCCGCTAGCGTCCAAACGTGGGACGAATGGGGTTACGATCATGACGGACGGGGTCAATCTTAGCGGTGGCGGACTGGGTGCGGCAAAGACCGCACGTTCGCATTACCAGACAGACGATGTACGCGAAGTGCAGTCGCGCGCGCGATTTCTCGAACACAACCAGACGCCGCAGGAACAGGCGGGGCTGAAACGGCTTCGGGGGCTTCTGGACCAAGGGCAGCCGCTGGATCAAGGCGCGCCACGCGGTTTTTATCTGAATATCCGGGTTTGAGGGCCGCCGTCATGGGACGGCGCGGCATTTTCATTTTTCTGCTGACGGTTCTGATGCCGCTCGCGATGTCGGGCAAGGCGTTGGGCGCGACGCTTGAAGTCGCGATCACCGGTCTCGCCAGCGACAAGGGCGATGTGCATATCGCGTTGTATGACAATCCTGAAGCTTTTCCCGATTCCGACGGGATGCGTACGGAAACCAAGATCGTTCCGGCGGACAAACGCGCCTCCGTGAGGTTCCCGGATCTTGCGCCGGGCCGCTACGCCATCGCCGTCTATCACGATGAAAACGGCAATCATGAATTCGATCAGGGTTTGTTCGGCATTCCGCTGGAAGACTATGGGTTTTCCAGCGGTGCCGTCGCATTCTTCGGCCCGCCGTCGTTCAACGACGCGATGTTCGATGTCGCTGATCCCACGACGCGGATCGAGATCGATCTCGGCAACTAGCGCAGCGAGTCATCAGCAATTCTTGCACGGCCCGTCCAGGTCGTTGTAGGTCACAGCGATTAGTAACGGAAAGTCCGGCAATCCGGCAATCCCGCCACCGCCGCCGTCCTGCGCCAGGACCAGGTTTTTGGCCTGTACATCCTTGGGCGGTGCCGGCGGTGCGTCCTTTTGCAGTTCGTAAACCGTTTCGACGCGCAACGGCACGGAAACGCCGCGTATCTGGATTCCCTTCACCAGTGCCAATGCGTCTTCGCCGCTGAAGGCCACGCCTTTGGGTGCACAATGATAGCCGAACATGATCCGGCCCGGCCGCAATTGCCGGTCGTCGGGGCGGGTATCCCATCGCGCAGAGAACCCGGCGCAATCGCGTCCGGCCTCGACCTGTTTATATGGCTGTACCCAGAACGTGGTAATGGCGTTGTCGACGGTGAAGGCTTCGCTGAATTTGAGCGTCTGGTCCTGATTGAAGCGCCACATGCGGGTCGAAGTTGAAATCAGCTTGTCGAAGTCGAGCGCGGTACTGTGCGCGTAATGACGGGTCGGCTGCGCAAAAAGGACCTCGGCCTGGCCTTTGGCGCCGCGATACAATGTGTATTCCTCGATAAGCCGGTAGTCATTGTAGGTAACGCGGGTCGGCGTCACATCCTGATAGGAGGCCGCCTCTAGAAGGACGAGGCCCTTGTCTTCCCCTGTCAGCCGGAATGTGCCGGTATTGATTTTGTTGGTCGTGCAGGCACCGAGCGCGAGGCCGAGAAACGCCAGCGCACAGGTGGTTTTCAGAAATCGTCGAGAGGACATTTTTTTATCTTCCTTGTTTAAAAGCCAGCCCCCGGTCGGCTCAGGTAGTCTTCCTCGTCCTTTGTCGAGACGCGCGTCAAGATCGCATTGCGGTGCGGAAACCGCCCATATGCCGCGATCACGTCACGGTGCGCCTTCGCATAATCCGTAAAGTCATCGTAGCCCATTTTTTCGAACAGCCGAACCGCTTCGTTCTGGTCGTCGATGTCTTCGGCATGTTCGAACGGTAAATAGAAGAACATCCGGCGATGCGGTGCGGGCTGGCGCATGTCCATCCCACGCTCTATGGCCTTGGCAGCCCATTTGCGCGCCAAAGGATCCGTCGCGAAGGCGTCCGGGGTATTACGGTGGATATTGCGCGGGAACTGATCGAGCGCGATGACGATGGCGAGATGGTCGTCGGATGTTTCGGCGACATCGTCGAACTCACCATTCTTCACACGCACCAGCGTATCGGCAAAGCGTTCGCGAATCTCGGCATCGGTTTCCGGTGTCGATTTGAACCAGAACGGCTGTCGGACTTGTGCGGCGGCGTCATCCAAGCCGCCGAACCAGAACGCCAGAATTGTGTTCGTCACTTGCTGCATAGCGATCTTGTGCTCCATTACTCATAATATGGTGCAAATTCTCAGTTACGGAAGTGTGTCCCGCTTGACCGGGCATACGGTTCCCGTAAGCATGCGTTCATGCGCAGTAGCCACGGGTTTTTTCTGATAGGCGGGTGCCGTTTGCTATTCCATTTGTTGGAGCGTCCTGGCGCATGAACCGGTCCGTTCTGTTGCCAATCTTTGTGGCGGTCGTCGCTGGCGTGATCGGCGCGGCGTATCTGGCGCTGCCGTGGATCGCCGGGTGGGTTGCGCGTGGCTATTTGGCGGACAACGGGTTTCCGGACGCGCGTTTGCACGTGGATGCGATTGGTCTCACACAAGCCACCGTCAGTGCGCTCGATCTGGGTGCCGGAAGCGATATCCGCATCCGCCGGATTGTTATCGATTACTCGCCGGGCCGTCTGGCGCAAGGCACGGTCGACGGGATCAGTGTCGAACAGCCGGAAATCCCGTTGAGCGCCGGTGCCGGCGGTGTCGATCTCGGCGCGGCAGAACGATTGTTCGGCGGCAGCGATATGACGGCGGAACCATCGCTTCGACTTCTCGGTCCTTTACAAGTGTCGGCGGGATTGTTGCGTGTTGAAACGCCGTTGGGAACCGTCGATGCCGCCGTCGAAGGATCGATGCTGATGACCGACGGGATCGGTACCGAGATCGACGCGCAGTTCGCCCTGCAACACCCCAAGGCGCGCGTCAGCGGTCGCATGCGGGCGATTCTGGACGCCGCCGATCAGCTTCAACTGACACTCGATATCCAGAACGCAACCAGCGAGGCGCGCGTTGCGTTCGCGGAAATGACGGGTGCGGTTAATGTTACCGGCAGATTGGCAGGCGCGCTGGACGGCGGCGGATCGGTGACGTTGCAAAGCGTGCGTATCGACGGCGTTGATCTCGGCAATGTCGATCTTGTGGCTGAGGTCAAAGGCAAGGCTGCGAAGGCGGAGTTTTTGCTGGGTGGATCCGGTACCGGTATTTCCATGCAGGTCCGCGCCGAAAGCGCCGATGTCTTCGATCCGGCGGCCGCGCTCCGGCTTTACGGCGAAGCGGCGACTGACGGGCTAAAAGGGCCGCTGGCCTTGCCGGTTGCGCTGGATGTCGTCGGCGCCCTGGATTTCGATGTCACCGGATCCAGACGCGATCTGCAGGCGCTGCCCGGCCAGATCATATCCGGTGCGGTGCGTGCGACGGACGGCATTGCCGGCACCGTGGACCTGACGCATCTGGGGCTGGCCGCGCAGAACGGCGTCAACGCGACACTGGACGGCACGCTGGACATCGACGTCAATCCGCGCGGATGGCGATTGCGTCCAGCACAGGGACTGCACTTTGATCTCGGCTTTCCCGCGGGGGAGCGTGATCGCCGCTTCGATCTAACCCTCGACAACATTCCGAATATCGCGTTTCTGGCGGGCGGGCCGACCGCGGCGGATTCGTTGCGCGTGGGCGCGGCATTCGACGGCACCTTCAATGGATGGTTTCCGTTTTCCGGAGATGCCGGGGGGGCGGTCTGGCCTGCAACCACTGACGGCGTCGTGTTCGAGGATCTGGCGCTTCGCTTTGCGCCCTGGCAAATGCGCCTGGGCGGCATGGATGTTGTCGCCGAGCAGATCGGGGTGCGTATCTCCGGTCCGTTCAGCGCGCTCGATTTCGAGGTTGCTGCGGATGCCCGTTTCGCCGGGGCGTTCGGCAGTGGCGTTACCGTCAACGGCGGCCAGGTTTCGCTTTCCGGGAATGTCGGCTATGGGCCGGACGGTTTTCGAATTTATCCCGATGCGTGCACCGAACTGCGTGCATCGCGTATCGATATCGATGGTGCGGTACTGCGGCCCGGGCCAATGTCGATTTGCCCGCGCGGTGACAACATCCCCGTTCTGCATGCTGTAACGAGTGACGACGGATTGAAACGGATCGATCTGGCAGTGATCGTGAACAGCGCCGAAATCGCGCTCACAGGGGCCGGGCCCTATCCGCTGAGCGGTATATTGCCGCGCCTCGACGGCACAGCCAGCTTTGATGCGGGGCGCGGTACCTGGTGGGCGAAACTGTCCACCAAGGGGGGGGATTTGCGGGCTGAGGGACCGGACGTGGCGCTGGCCGACGTCCGCGGCACGGTGAACCTGGAAGGCCGCGAGCGGCTTTTGGGTGCGCGCGTCGTCCTTGCGGATGCGCGCATCGTGGATCAGCGCCGACCGTTGCGGTTTACACCGCTAAGCGTGACCGGCAAGGGGCAGTTTCAGCCCTCCGCCCTGTCCTTTGCCGGCAAGGCCGGTTTTGCCGACGGGCCGACAGTGGATATCGATGCCCGCTATCGCCCGCAGGACCGTCGTGGCGCGGTGCAACTGGACATGCCGGTGTGGCGGTTCTCGCCCGACGGCATGCAGCCACAAACGTTGCTGCCCATTCTCAAGGGCCATGTGACCGATGTCGGCGGAGTCGTCGCCGCCAGGGCGCGGATCGGCTGGACCGGCGTGCGCACAACCTCGACGGCGGCGCTGACGTTTGACGATCTGGCGTTCGGGACGGCCCCGGCGGAGATTTCGGGCCTGCACGGTGACATTGTGTTTGCGGATTTGCTTGGCCTCAGGACCGATGGGCCGCAAACGCTGGACGTCGGTCTATTGGACGCCGGTCTGCCGCTCCGAAACGGTCGTGTCACGTTCGATTTGCCGGGCAGCGGTATCGTGCATGTCGCGCGCGCCCACTGGCCGGTTGCGGGCGGGACACTCGATATTGTCGATCTCAATGTGCCGTTTGAGGGCGCGCCGGGCGTGGTGATCGCCAACCTGAAAGATCTCGATGCCGGCGACTTGGCGCAAAGTGTCGACATCGACGGGTTGGAAGCGGACGGGCGGCTAGCCGGCAGTATCCCGGTGCGCATCACCGCCGACGGCCCGGTGATCGACGACGCGCGCATCTGGTCGGAGAAAGGCGGCGTGCTGCGGTTTCGCTCGAAAGTGGCGCTCGAAAGCCTGAAGCAAAGTGGCGAAATGGCGGATCTGCTGGCGCGCGCACTGGCGGATTTCCGGTATAGCGATCTTCAGGTTTCACTCGACGGGCCGTTGTCCGGCGATATCACGGCGAAGGCAAAAATAAACGGCGCCAATCCCGCGCTTTATGACGGCAAGCGAATCGAGCTTAATGTGACGCTGCAAGGAGCCTTGCGGGATTTGCTGCAAAGCGCTAGCGTCATCCAAGACCTTCCGGGGAATATCCGGGACCATATGCAGGGTCCATCCGGGAAGCCGTAGGAGGAGCAAACTGACGGAGAACGACCGATGTCGTACCGTAATATCTGTGCTTTACTCACCGCGGCACTATTTTCGTTTCCACTCATTGCCTGTGAGCCCCGGGTCAAGGTCGAAGCCCCGGACAAGCCAATCGTCATCAATCTCAATGTGAAAATCGAGCATGAGGTTCGGGTCCGGGTCGAAAAGGATCTGGATAAGGCACTGTCGAGCAACCCGGCGCTGTTCTAGGAAGAAACCGACATGACAATATTTTCCCGCCTGATCGTTGTATTCGTGCTGAGTTTCGGACTTTTCGCCGCCGTCCCGGCTTCGGCGCAGGGGTTGAGCCTGCAAGATGCGCAGGCGCGCGGTCTGGTCGGTGAAAAGCTCGATGGCTACGTCGGCGTTGTGCAGAACGCGCCGGGTGTCGTGCAACTGGTGAATGACGTGAACCTGCAGCGCCGTCAGCTTTACCGGGACATTGCGCGCAAGAACAACATTCCGCTCGATACCGTGGAGCGGCTGGCCGCCGACAAGGCGATCAAACGTGCCGGATCGGGCGAATATGTGCAGGATGCGACGGGCAAGTGGGTACGCAAGCCATGAGTACCGACGACGCGTTCCGCGAATGGATGCGCACCGTGCAGGCCAGTGATCTGGGCGAGCGCGAGGTGCTGAACCCGGCGCGCAGTGGCAAGTCGGTCGGCGAGATCGTCAAGGAAGCGGGCGGCGGGCTTGAATTCGATACGGAGCCGCCGCGTTATTACAAACTGCTCCGCGACCTCGCTCCCAAAATATCCGGAAACTGAATTCGTGACAGACCTGCCGACGAACCCCTGTGACGCCACACTGACCGACATCGCCGCCGCATTGAAAGCGGGCAAGGTGTCGTCGGCGGAAGTGACGGAAGCCTCGCTAGAGCGTCTGCAAACAAGAGGCCGCGCGCTCAACGCCATTGCCGGTATCGATCCCGATGACGCAAGGCGACAGGCGACGCAAGCCGATGCGCTGCCGGGTACGGGGCCGCTCGCCGGTGTGCCGTTGGCGCACAAGGACATGTTTTACCGGCCGGGCCGGGCCAGCGAATGCGGCTCGAAAGTGCG
>Ga0070726_10004785_pt1 | contig 10606 bp, 13 predicted proteins | sample tdAd471_FD_67275 | JGI IMG/M metagenome (GOLD analysis project Ga0070726, IMG submission 67275) | Marine sediment microbial communities from the Atlantic coast under amendment with organic carbon and nitrate - tdAd47.1 | ecosystem: Environmental > Aquatic > Marine > Coastal > Sediment | place...
CGGGGCGGGCAGACATGGGCACCCTCAAGGCCCGGCATCTCCAGCCCTGCCCCCATCAGGCGTTCCGGGAAATCCGCATGTGCCGCCAGGCAGCCCTCATGCTTCAGGCGCGTCACAATGTACGGCGACACCCAGCCAATGCGCTGCGTACGTGTATCCCGCCCGCGATACACCGCCTGCCCGCCCTGCATCGGCACGATCAGGCCGCCATGGCGCAGCACGGCGATCAGGCGGCGTTCCGTCATGTCTCTCAGCCGGGTCATCTACGCCTCCACACTCGCGCCATCGAGCACGATAACGCTGGACAGCCCGACTGACAGCTGCTCGACCCAGAGGTCAAAGTCTGAATCGTCGCGCGCATCCTCGATCAGATTACACGCATAGGCGACCGTCGTGCGGTCCCGGTTGAAGGCCCGCGCCACGCGGCTAAGACTCATGCCCAACGCCGTGCGCAGCAAATACATCGCGATATGGCGGCCCCGCGACTCTGCGGGCGACCGGCGCTGGTGGCTAAGGATGCCCTCCGTCTTCAGGCCCAACGCATAGGCCGTCAGCGCAGCGGCCAGATAGGCCCGGTCCTCGTCTTTCTGTGGATCAAATTCCGACACGTCTCTCTCCTGTTTCCGACAGGCACAAGACTACCCGACTTCCGCAGGTGTAGGATAACTTTCCTATTACAGCAAGTTGATCCCCCGTAATCCTTGGGGATTATGCGAGTGAGGCGGGCAGAGTTTGTGGGATTGGGGAAAGCAGGAAGGACCAGCCCAAACGCAAAGCGCGCTGCCCGGAACGGACAACGCGCTGTGTAGATCTTCGAATTTGAGCAGAGCGAGGTGCTCAGGCGGCGGCCAGGTCTTCGGGGCCGGCGCTATCCGGCCTTCCCCGCTTTGGGCGGGCGCGCACCAGTTCGTCATGGCAGAGCACCTGCGTCAGCTGTCCGTCCGGCCCGGCCAGCGGCAGGCGCAGCCAGGCGTGGAGACGGCCATTGCCTTGATGGATGACCCCGCCAACCGGCGTGCCCCGGTCCAGCGCAGCAGACAGGCCGAGGCTGTAGGCTTCGCCATGCTCGCCCAGCACATCATCAATCCGGCGGCCGCGTGCCTCCATGCCGAAAATGTCCCGCAGGCGAGACCCGGCAATCCGGAAGCGGCCTTCACCAGACCGGTCAAATTCAACAATGGAGATACTGGCCAGCATGGCGCGGAAGCGCCCAGGGTCCAGTGATTCGCGATGAGCGAGGCCTTCCGAATCGCACAGACTGCACCAGTAATCGACCAGCTTTCGCTGGGAATCCGTCACGCCTCTAAAGAGATTCTTCTTGTTCATTCCGAGCACCCCCAGGTGATTCGCTAGAATCACCTATCGCGCGAGTGGACTCACGGATCAAGAGTCATGGTGTAATTTTCTTAACCATTCCTACCAAATTCTTTCATTTCGGAAGTGAAACAAAAAGTATTCGGTCTGAATATTACTCGCGCTCTGCCTTGCCCAGGCCCATTTGCTTGGCAAGCTTTGATCTCTGTTTGGAATAGCCCGGCGCAACCATGGGATAATCGGCCGGCAGGCCCCACTTCTCGCGGTATTCCTCTGGCGTCATGTCATATTTGGAGCGCAGGTGACGCTTCAGGGATTTGAACTTTTTGCCGTCTTCCAGACAGATCAGGAAATCCTCGCCGATGGATTTGCGCACCGGCACGGCGGGCTTGGGCGCTTCCTTCTCCGGCTCTGGCTCGCCGTTCAGCGATGCCAGAGAGGCGTGCACGTTCCGGATCAGGCCCGGCAATTCGTCGGATTGTACGGTGTTGTTGCCGACATAGGCGGCGACGATTTCCGTCGCCAGCTCAATCAGTTGAACATTCTCAACGCTACCATTCTGGTCAGTCATCTTTGCCTCGATAAGAGAGAGCCGGGACAGGCGGTTCTGCCTGTCCCCAGCCCTTGGAAGGGTACTCCCCACTCATGATGAGCGGGTTAAGGTCTGTATTAGCTGGAAGTTATAAAGGCTAACAGAAGCACAAGACCCAGCAGGATGGCCGTCCATATGGCCATGGCACTGCCAAGCCCGCCCCGGGCCAGTTCGCCCCGCGGGCTGAATGTGTCCTCGATCCGGTCATAGGCGCGGCCGGTCAGCTTGAAGAAGACCGCTGTCATGGCCGGCCCGGCCTTCTGCCAGATGGTGCCGGCCCAGGTGAACAGGCCATAGCCTGCCTTGCGGTACACCCAGTCCGTATCCAAGACGACACCCGGTTTCTCTGGCGGATACCAGCCGAGACGCTTCAGCATGACGAAGGCGAAGATGGCCAGAACCAGCAGCTGCATCTGCGTCAGCACGTGATCCAGCGTGAACGGATTATACGCCATCGCCTCTTCACGATACGGCAGCAAATTGTACAGCCACTCATAGCCAAGGCCGGGCACGATTGCCGGAATGCCGACCGCAATACAGATGAAGGCGGCAAGCCCCATCGCCAGCAGCATGTTGAAGGGCGCTTCCTTCACACGCTTGCCGCTGTCATGGCCGAAGAAGGCAAAGTACGGGATCTTGATGCCGGAGTGCTCCAGCACACCTGCGGACGCAAACAGCAACATCAGCCAGACAATCGTATAGCCCTCATGACCCACAGCGCTCATGGTCAGCGACTTGGCCGCAAAACCGGAGAAGAGCGGGAAGGCCGAGATCGACATCGCACCGATGATACAGAACACGGTTGTCCACGGCATGGATTTGTAAAGCCCGCCCAGCTCCGACGCCTTGGTCGTGCCCGTGCGATACATCACGGCGCCCATGCTCATGAACAGAAGGCCCTTATAGATGATGTGGCAGAAGGCGTGCGCGCTTGCACCGTTCAGGGCCAACGCATCACCAACGCCCGTTGCGCCGAGGCCGATGGCGCAGATCATGAAGCCGACCTGGTTGTTCAGGGAGTAGGCCAGAACCTTGCGCAGATCATTCTCGATCACAGCGAAGAAGACCGGGAAGACGGTCATCACGGCGCCGATCCAGATCAGCGCGTCATGGCCGGGGAACATGCGGGCAAAGGCATAGACCGCCAGCTTGGTCGTGAAGGCAGACAGTACGACTGCGCCCACCACCGTGGCCTTGGGATAGGAATCCTGCAGCCAGTTGTGCAGGAACGGGAACGCCGCCTTAATGCCCAGCGCGATGAAGACAAGGATCGCGCCCGGCTCTTTCAGGCTGGTGAAGGCCTGAACCGAAAGGTCGCCGCGCGAATGATAGACATAGGCAATACCGGCTAGCAGCAGCACGCCAGACAGGATCTGAATGGCCAGATAGCGCATGGAGGCGAAATATGCCGCGCGTGTCCCTGCCCGCAGGATCAGGAAGACAGACGTGATCGCCGTCAGTTCCCAGAACACGAACAGGCTCATCATGTCGCCGGAGAAGGTCGCTGCGACAGCCGCGCCGGCATAGGCCATGGCCATACCGTCCTGCAGCCGGTCATCGGTGTGCCAGGCATAAATCGCGTTCAGCAGCGCGGCCAGAAGGAAGGCCAGGCCGAAGATAAAGCTGAGGCCGTCTACGCGGTAGAAAATGAAATCAATGCCCAGCGCCTGCACGCCAAGGTGATTGACGTTCTGATCCGCCAGCGCCAGCAGGATGATGGCGATGATCGGTGTGGCAATGGTCAGCCCCTGGCGCACACGGCGCATGGGCAGGAACAGGGCCGCAAGGCCAACTGCAATCATCAGCCAGCCAGGGTTCAGCATGGAGAGCGGGCCAGTCATCAGTCCTCATCTCCTTCGTAAACATAGGTGCCCTCGGTGGAGGGTTCGACAGGCACGTCAGGGTCGATGTCCGCAGGCGGTCCGCCCGGCTCCCCGTAATAATCTTCCTTGCGGCGCAGCAGGCGGCCAAGTGGCCAGCCCATCAGCACGACAAAGGCAAAAGAGGCAAAACCCCACAGTGCATAGAAGCCGGTCGCATGGGCGATCTCGACATATTCGTGGCGGGGGATAGCCAGGTCCGCAACGATCAGCACCATGCTGAGAATGGCAAAGCCCCAGAAGATCAGCGTGCCGGTACGCTTGTTTTCGGTCCAGCCGAACAGGATTTTCGCCATCGGGTGCACGCCCTCTTCCGAAGGTGTGTGCAGGCGGTGCGCCGTCTCGGCGGCGCGCTTCACGAAGCGACCATTGGAGTCACGGGTATCGTTAGGCGTTTCATCGCTCATGGCTGACCTCCCGTAACGATGCTGGTGGATGTCGAGGCTTCAAAGGCCGGGGCCAGGAAATCGGCCATCGGTCCGGCCAGGAAGAACAAAATGATACACAGCCCGGCCGTGATCATTGGTGCGGCAACCGTGGGCAGCGGCGCGCCATCCGGCCGCTTGAACGGTTTAGGCTCCGGCGTACCCGGCGGCGGCATCAGCGCCAGGATCGGGATCGGCAGCAGATAGGCAATGTTCAGCAGAGACGACACGATCAGCACCGGAATGACATAGGGAATGCCCGCATCCACCGCGCCCTGCATCAGTTCATACTTCGCCCAGCCGCCAACCATCGGCGGAATGCCGATAATGGAGAGAGACGCAATGAAGAAAGCGATGAAGACCAGCGGCATCTTCCGGCCGAGGCCCTTCATATCGGAAATGTTCGTCAGGCCCGTGGCGACATAGATGGCGCCCGCACACATGAACAGCGTCATCTTGCCGGCTGCGTGCGCCGCAATCTGCATGGAACCACCAAGCCAGCCCGCCTTTGTAGCGATCATGGCGCCAAGCGTGACATAGGCCAGCTGCGCGACGGTCGAATAGGCAAGCCGCGCTTTCAGATTGTCCTTCGTCATCGCGATCAGAGAGGCGACGATGATGGTGAAGCACGCGACATAGAGCACAAACTCCCGCCCCGGCACGGTGGACAGCATGTCCTCCCCAAAGATGTAGATCGACACCTTCATCACGGTGAAAACACCCGCCTTCACAACCGCAACAGCGTGCAGCAGCGCGGAGACCGGCGTCGGCGCGACCATGGCATTGGGAAGCCAGAAATGGAACGGCATCAGCGCCGCCTTGCCAATGCCAAAGGCAAACAGGATCAACAGCGCACTGGCAACGGCCGGCTGGATGTTCTTGTCGGCCAGCAAGCCGCCTGGCACGAAGTCCAGATTCTGCCCGGCCAGCACCCAGGTCCACATGATGGCCATCAGGAACAGGCCAATGGACGTGCCCAGCAGCGTCAGCAAATAGATGCGTGCGCCACGCTTGGCCGCAGCATCACCCTTGTGGGCCACCAGCGGATAGGTCGACAGCGTCAGCACTTCATAGAACACGAACAGCGTGAACAGGTTCGCCGCCATCGCAACGCCCAGCGCGCCGAAAATGGCGATGGCAAAGCAGATGTAGAAGCGCGTCTGATTACGCTCCCGGTTCCCGCGCATATAGCCGATGGAGTAGAAAGAGTTCACGATCCACAGACCACTCGCCACCAGCGCAAACAGCGCGCCCAGCGGCTCGACCTTGAAGGCAAAGTCCAGCCCTGGCGCCGCCTGGCCGACATAGAGAGAGGGCTGATCGCCCCCGGCCACGGCAGACGCAATCGCAATCACGACACAGAACAGCACGGTCGCGCCGACCAGTGTCACACTTTCGCGAATGTTTGAGACAGAACCGGTAATCGCGATACCGGCAGCAATGATGAGAGGCAGGCAGAGCGCTGCCCAAATCAGCATGTCAGGGCTCATCGGAAGGCCTCCAGTCCGAAGGCGGCCGCAGCCGCATCACGCGCCAGGCCGAGCGGGAATTCCGTGTTGATACCGAAATAGATGTTTGCCAGCGCCAGCACCCAGAGCGGCACCAGCAAAAAGATCGGCGCCTCCTTGCGCGATTTTCGCGGATTGATCGGCGCCTGGAAGAAGATCGCCTCCAGAATGCGGCCCATATAGATCACCGCCAGGAAGCTGGAGAAGACGACCAGCACGACAGCCCACCACATGCCCTGCTCGAACAGCGCATAGCCAAGCTGCAGCTTGGACTGGAAGCCCGCCGTCAGCGGCACACCGATCAGCGACAGCGCCGCGATGGCAAAGCCGGTCATCGTCCACGGGGCAGAACGGCCAAGACCTGCAAAGTCCCGAATGGTCGTGCCCTGATAGGTCAGCACCACACCGGCGACTGCCATAAACAGCGCACCCTTGATCATGGCGTGGTTCAACAGGTGGAACAGACCCGCACTGAGACCCGCAATCGAGCCAATGGACACGCCGAGGATCATGTAGCCAACCTGCGCCACGGAGGAATAGGCCAGCGTCCGGCGGACGTCTGTCTGGAAAACCGCCTGGAAGCTGCAGGAGATCATCGCAGCAAGGCCCAGCGGCATCAGGATGAAGGTAAAGCTCGCCTGCTCGAACGCAAATTCCGGGCGGAACACGGTGAACAGGAAGCGGATCAGAGCATAAAGCGCTACCTTGGTCGCCGTGGCCGACAGGAACATCGTCACGAAGGATGGCGAATAGGAATATGCGTTCGGCAGCCAGGAGTGCAGCGGCCACATCGCAGCTTTCAGGCCAAGGCCGATAACGATGAAGGCAAAGCCCGCCTCAACGCTGCGATTGCCTGCCAGCGATGGCAGCTGGGACGCGATGTCCGCAATGTTCAGCGTGCCGGTTGCGGCATACAGGAAGCCGACGCCGATAATGTAGAAGCTGGCACCGATCGTGCCCATGATCAGATAGTTGAACGCGGCCGGCAGAGCCCGGCGGTCCCGACCTGCCCCCAGCGCGACCAGCACATAGGTCGAGATGGAAGAGATCTCCAGGAAGACGAACAAATTGAACGCGTCACCCGTGATCGCCACGCCGCACAGGCCTGCAAAACAGACCAGGAAGGCGGAATAGAATAGCGCGTGCTTCTGCTTGTTGATCTCGGCCGCAACAGTTGGCCAGGAGAACACCGTGGCCAGCACGCCAATTGCCGACACCAGCAGCAGGATCATCGCATTCAGTGCATCGACCCGGAACACGATGCCGATCGGCATCGGCCAGTTGCCAATATCATAGCTGACCACGCCAACCGGCGAAGCCTGCACCTGCCCCAGAAGGATCAGCGCAAAGAACAAGGAGGCAGCAGTCGCAAAGATGCTGACCATCCAGGCGATACGGCCATTCGGCACCAGAGCGAGAACCGGCGCCAGGAACAGCGGCACCATGACCAGCAGCACAGGCGCATGCAACAGCGCCCAGCGCGGCGCAGCATTCAGCAGGATATCCATCATGCCCGCGCCTCTCTCTCGGCTTTTTCCTGTTCCGCTTCCTGCGCGATAGCGGTCTCCATATCGATTGCCCGCACTTCGTCGCCCTCAATCGTGCCATAGGCTTCCCGAATGCGGACGATCAGCGCGAGGCCGACCGACAGGGTTGCCACGCCAACCACAATGGCGGTCAGCATCAGAACATGGGGAAGCGGGTTGGAATAGGTATTTGCAAGGTCTGCGTAGCGCTCACCGGACGTGGCGGCCGTCAGCACAGCGTCCACAGCGGCATGCGTCTCTTCTGCCCCGTGGCCACCGCCATGTCCGCCTTCAATATCGGGGCCGAACAGGATCGGCGCCGTCCCGCCGGTCACCTTGCCAAGCGTGACGTAGAACAGACAGATCGAGGTCTGGAAGATAGAGACGCCAACAAGGCGCTTGATCAGATTGCCGGAGGCAAAGCTGATATACAGGCCGATCATCATCAGGCCGATAATTGCCCAATAGTTTGCGCGGTCGAGAATGAATTCCAGCATGGCCTACCAGTCCTCGTCGCGAATTTCGGCCACACGGCCAGCAAAGGCGTAGAAGATGGTCAGCATCGCGCCCGACACACCGAACAGAACACCCAGTTCGATCAAGATGATGCCGACATGCTGGCCGTGATGGCCGCCCGGCTCTTCCTGGAAAAGAGCCTGATATTCAAGATACTGGCCGCCTTGCAGCAGGGCCCAGAAGCCGACGCCGGCATAAAGCAGGACGCCGACCGCAGCCAGCGAGCGGGTGAACACGGGCGGAATGGCGCGCATTGCTGCCGGAACGCCGAATATCAGCGCGTACAGGATCACGGCCACAGCCACGATCACACCGGCCTGGAAGCCGCCGCCCGGGCCGAAATCGCCATGAAACTGCACATACAGCGCATACAGGAAAATGATGGGGATCAGCGTTTTTGTCACAACGCGGAGGATGACGTGATGGTCGCTTTTCACTCTTTGCCCTCCTTCTCATTAGAGGTGGCGTCATCTTTGGGCAGCGGCGGCGGAACCTTGTCTTCCTTGCGGATCGTCTCCGCCAGAGAGCGCTCGCCAAAACCAAGCAGCAAGGCCACAGCCAGGCCAGCCACAAACACAACAGTTGTCTCGCCCAGCGTATCGAAGCCGCGATAACTGCCGAGGACCGGCGTCACGACGTTCGGGATGCCCGTATCGTGCCAGTTGATCTGCAGATATGTCAGGCCAACACCGGAGTTTGCCGGTGAATTCGGATCGCCAAAGCCCGGCAGGTCCACGGTCGCATAGATCAGCAGGATGCCAGTCACGATGCAGACCAGGAACGGCCCGAGATTCTTCAGCGGCTTTTCCGGCTTTGCCGTGCGGGACGTCAGCAGCATGGCACCCAGCAGCACGGCGGTAGACATGCCCGCGCCAACAGCGGCTTCGGTAAACGCCACGTCCACCGCGTCCACGGCAACATACCAGGCCGCAGACACGAGGGAGTAGATACCCGACAGCATCACGATGCCGAACAGGCTGCGCATGCGGGCAATGGCAATGCCAACAATGAACAACATGCCGAGCAGCACGATGTTCACCATCTCCATGCCGATGTTCACGTTCATCACGTCATCCATCAGGCGGCCTCCTCATCATCGTCGGAGCGCTGGCCAATCGGCCCGATCATCGGTTGCAGGCCTGCCGTGTGCGCCGCGTTTGCTGCAGCGTGGGACGAGGCCGGGCCGGTCAGGAACAGGAATACGAAGATCGCCACCAACTTGCTGACAACCAGCCAGCCCGGCGCCATCAGGACCATGCCCAGCAGGATCAGGACCGCACCTGCCGTATCAGTGATACTGGCGGCGTGCAGGCGAGTGTAGAAATCCGGAAAGCGCAGAACACCAACGGAGCCGATCAGGCAGAGAATACCGCCGCCCAGGCACAGCGCCGCGCCCAGCGGAAAGCGCGCCATGCCCCAGAAATCTGCAATATTTGCGAGGAGATCACCCATTGTTGCCACCTCCCTGTCCGCCGCGGCGCACCAGCGGCACCTGGAAAGACCGGTAGCGGAAGAATTTCAGGATCGCGATCGTCGCAACGAAGTTGATCAGCGCATACAAGATGGCGATGTCCAGGAATTCAGGACGCCCCATCACAAAACCGAGCAGGCCCAACGCCAGAACGGTCTTGGTGCCGAAAGAGTTCACCGCCAGAACGCGGTCATACAGGGTCGGCCCGGCAATGGCGCGGATCAGCAGCAACAGCATGCCAATCAAAAGAGCAATAAGCGCAGCAGCGGTCATGCGTCCGCTCCCTTCCCGTCTGCAGCAATACGGCTGCGGCGGTCCATATCCTCAAAGGCTTCCGGCTGGGCTTCCTGTTCATAGAGTGCGTGCACCAGCATTTTGTCACCCTCCACTTCCACGGTCACAGTGCCTGGCGTCAATGTGATGGAATTGGCGAAGGTCACCTTGGCCAGATCTGTGCGGCAGGTGGTCTTAACCTTCACCAAGGCCGGAGCGATATCGAGATCGGCCTTCACGCAGGCGCGGATCACGGTGATGTTCGCTTTCACGATTTCCTTCATCAGCCATGGGAAATACATCGCATAGCCTAGGATACGTACATAGGGCGCGCCTTCACGATCGATGATATCCAGCCGGTAAGCTAGGATAAGACAGACTGCGACAGACACTGCGCCAAAGGTGAGCAAGAGAGGCGAAAAATGGCCGGACATGCCGAGCCAGAAGCCCACCAGTGCTACCAGCAACCCCAGGAAGTACGCCACAGGGGCACCCCTTTCCATTCCATAATAGACCCAAGTTGAACGACCTGACCTAAAGGCCTGCGCGTCACTTGGAAAGTGTTTTTGGGGTGGTTTTTCGCCGCTATCTGCCAAAAACCAGACGCGCAGTGCGCTGGGCGGTCGAGAACTCGGTCTCTTCATTGGCTGCCGCGTCGGCATAGCCACTCTTCATCATGGCTGGCTTGAAGGCCGATGACAGCGACCAGTTCCAGTAGCGCAGCACGGTCTGCGCCTTGGCAACGGTCAGGATCTCATAGGTCTCGGCGACATTGGCGAACACCGGATCGGTCTCGCCCTCTTCGCTTTCCAGAGGTCTACGCAAGCCTGCCCACAAAACGGGCAGGAAGTCCCGGTTTACGCCTGTACCCTTGCACAGCACCGCAACACCTTCCCCGCCCTTGTCGCTGAGGATCTTGGCCGCGGTCACAGGTTTCAGGCCCGCCAGATAACCAATTTCCTGTGCCAGCTCGGAATCCATGCCATTCAGCGCGGAGGCATTGATGGCATCTTCCAGACTGTCATAGGGGCTCTTCTCAATGGCGGCGCGGTTGCGCTGGCGCCGCTCGATCAGCTGCAGCGCCTTGCGGGCCACCGGGTC
>Ga0070726_10004786_pt1 | contig 10604 bp, 5 predicted proteins | sample tdAd471_FD_67275 | JGI IMG/M metagenome (GOLD analysis project Ga0070726, IMG submission 67275) | Marine sediment microbial communities from the Atlantic coast under amendment with organic carbon and nitrate - tdAd47.1 | ecosystem: Environmental > Aquatic > Marine > Coastal > Sediment | place...
CGTACTGAACCCGACTCTGGCATCGCTCGGCGGGAATCGCCACAGTGCGACGCGGTGGCTGCGTTGGGGCAGTCCGCGTTCCCGCTCTGATGAACTGGAGGCTCTGACCGTGAATCGTGCCGCGCTGATTCTGGCTGTTGCTGTTGCCTTTTTCGTGAGTCCCGTCCGGACCGCCACGGCTCAGAATGAGGGACTCACCCCGCTGGACGTCGCGCGGCTGAAGTCGGTGACGTCGCAGGCGATCTCGCCCGACGGACGCTGGATCGCCTGTGTCGTCTCCGTGCCGCGTGATCCGCTCAAAGGCGACAGCGGCGGGGCCTACAGCGAGCTGCACGTCGTCGAAACCGCCACGGGAAACAGCCGACCGTTCATCAGCGGCAAGAGTTCCGTCGGCAGCATCGCCTGGACGCCGGACGGAAGCGGCATCTCTTTCCTGGCAAAGCGCGACGACAAGAACACCGCGATCTACGTTATCCCGATTGACGGCGGCGAGGCCCGAAAGACCGTCGAACACGAAACGTCGATCTCGTCGTACGACTGGTGCCCCGACGGCAAGCGTGTTGCGTTCCTCGCCAAAGAGAAGGACGACCCGGAAAAGAAGAAGCTCCACGACAAGGGCTTCAATGCAGAAGCGTACGAAGAAGAACTGAAGTCGACGCGAGTCTGGATCGCGTCCGCCGATGCTGACTCCGAGGACAAACCGCGAATGCTGGACGTCGACGGCTCGGCGTCAGAACTGCACTGGAGTCCCGACGGTTCGCAGATTGCAGCCGCCTTCGCACCGACGCCACTGATCGACCACTACTATATGTACCGGCGAATTCGCATCGTCAATGTCGAAACCGGCGAGGTCGTGACGAAGATCGAGAACCCCGGCAAGCTGGCCGAGATCGCCTGGAGCCCCAACGGCAAGCAGCTCGCGTTTCTCTCCGGCGAGGACATCAACGATCCGTCGGAAGGCCGCCTGATGCTCGCCGATGTCGCAACGGGCGAGTTCCGGCATCTGACGGATGGCTACCTGCCGAATGTGATCGACATTCACTGGAGTGACGACGAACGAATCTGGTTTCTGGGCCACAACAGTTGCCAGTCCGAGTTCGGCTTTGTGGCCCTCGACGGCGACGCTTCCACGATCAAGATCCCGGAACAGCCGCAGGGTGTGATTTTTGAATCGTTCACCGTCAGCGAAGATAACGAGCAGTCGTCCATGCTGGGACATTCCGCAACGCATCCTGGCGAGGTCTTCACGTACAGTGTGGCCGACAAGACAGGTCAGCGACTGACCAATCTCAACCCGTGGCTGGAGGGCAAACAGTTTGGCCAGCAGGAAGTTGTCCGTTACACCGCGCGCGACGGCCAGTGGGTCGAAGGCGTGCTCGTCCGGCCGCTCAACGCAGAAGAAGGCAAGCGTTACCCGCTGATGCTGATCGTGCATGGCGGACCGGAATCACACGTCTCAAACGGCTGGACCACCAGCTACAGCCGCCCGGCTCAGATCGCCGCCGCCAATGGCTACGCGGTCTTCTTTCCGAACTATCGCGGCAGCACCGGACGCGGCGTCGCCTTTGCGAAGGATCACCAGGCAGATTACGGCGGCAAGGAATTCAACGACCTGCTCGACGGCGTCGACCACCTTGTCGAAATGGGCCTCGTCGACCGAGCGAAAGTCGGCGTGACCGGCGGGTCATACGGCGGCTTCGCGAGCGCCTGGTGCGCGACGAAGCACAGCGAACACTTCGCGGCTGCTGTCATGTTTGTGGGGATCAGCAATCAGATCTCAAAGTCCGGCACGACGGACATCGCGGACGAGATGTTCCACGTCCACGCGCGAAAACGCATCTGGGACGACTGGGAGTTCTTCCTCAAACGCAGCCCGATCTACTACGTCGAGCAGGCAAAGACGCCGATCCTGATCCTGCACGGCAAGGAAGACACTCGCGTGCATCCGTCGCAGTCGATGGAGCTGTACCGCAACCTGAAGATCCTCAACCAGACCCCGGTCCGTCTGGTCTTCTACCCCGGCGAAGGCCACGGCAACCGAGCCTCAGCCGCCCGGTATGACTACTGCCTGCGTCTGATGCGCTGGATGAACCACTACCTCCAGGGCAACGGCGGCGACGCTCCCCCCTTCAACATCGACCACGGCATGCCGCAGCCCGAGCCGAAAGCAGCCGCCGAATGACATGCGGCTCAGATGGTGACCGTGTGTGAGCACTCCTGGCCATCTTTCGGCTGGTTCACATGACTGAGAATGTCGAGACGAAGTCCGTTGCTGACAGTGCGTTGTTCGCCGAGCGCGACTACGTCGGGATGTTTCGCCGGTTCGTCATCGTCGTTGTCGACGGGCTTGTCGTCGCTCTGGCATGGCCGCTCGTCGTGTCGCTTTGGTACGACGCGATCAGCCCCGCAACCGAGCCCTATCGCGAATCCTTGCTGACCTGGACAGGATTCATCTTCGTGTATCTCGTCATTCTGAAACCGTCACGAGTCCGTTCCGCAGGGCTTTGGGTGACCGGTACGCGGATCGTCGATCATCGGGGAAACCAGCCATCAATCGTTCGCATGAGTTTTCGGCTGCTTCTGTGGCTGCTCGGCCCGGTCAACCCCACGATCGACCTGTTGTGGCTCGGCGGCGACCGACACCGGCAGACGTTGCGGGACAAGTTCGCCGGAACATACGTCGTCAACGTTAATGCCGAGCCCATCGCCCGCAGCCATCGCAAGGGCGCCTGGTACAACTTCCTCGGGGCGACGTTCTTCTTCTGGGAAATCCAGTCGCCGGAACAGCCAATCGCCGACGAGCCATGACGGGACTGCAAAACAGACTTCGGCTCCGTCTGTGCGCGAGTGTCCTGATCCCGCTCAAGTCCTGACCGAAGGTCTGACGCAGTCTGCCGTTCAATTCCCATCGAAGGAAACAGGGAGACCTGCGGTCGGCAACGGGTTTGCATACCGGCGATCGTGTTGAAACAAACCGCCAGCTACTTCTGCTTCTGCTTCCACTGAAGCTTCGAGATTGCAGGTTTCCATTGAGCCGCAGTGACTCCCGGCATGGAGCATCCCCAGACGGAGTCATTGCCTTGACCACTTCGCCCGCGGAGATGCGTAACCACGAGACGCTGTATGAGATTCACTTTGGGCAAGAGTCCATGAAACCCAACTGGTCCCAGCAACGCTCGATCACCAACTTCCCAGTAGCCAAGATCAGACGGCCGCACACACACCACATTTTCCTGTTGCAGGAACGTGGGGACGGCTCCAGCCAGAGGCACTGTCCCGTCCCCCGTCAGAATCGGGTCCACATCCTTTCCCCACCGATTCTTGCGGTCATCGCTACTGAGGCTGAACCGATCCTTGACCAGACGGAGCCTGATTCGCGTGTCCGTGTCGACTCCAGCAATACACAACCAGTCACTTGCAGACAGGTCATTCACATCTTTCGCCAGCTTCAGTTTGTCCGTTTCGGCCAGGAAGTCTTTCGCATCGTTGAGCATCTCCTGCAGCAGCTTCGTTGCCCGGGTGCGCCGCTCCGTCAGATTGCTCGCACGGTCAACCGAATAAAGCCGGATGAATTCCGCCAGGCTATCCACGACACCGTCCTGCCACGTTCCTGCGTCGAACAGGTCCACTGCCTGTCCGTTCTGATCAACGACAGCGGGCACGGCCCCATTGTCGAGCGGCACACTGAATCGGGGCACCAGATGGTAGAGGGCCGGAGTGATCCGAGCAGCTTCACGCTCGCGACTACCGGCCTCTGGAGTCCCCAGGCTTGCCGTACCGGTCAGTACTTTGATCGGAGCTTCATAGGAGCCCTGAAACGGAGTCCCCAGCGTGGCGACCTTTCCAATCCGTTTCTGATCCCCGTGCGCGGCAAGGTAACCGGCGATGACAAGGCCACCCATTGAATGGCCGACCAGATCAACCTTTGCGTTCTTCTGATAGTTTCTTCCGTAGTGCCGCATCAGTCGCGTGCGATCAACAACTTCATCGATCAACTGGTTGAGTTCTTCAACGGTCTGCTTCAGAGGCATTCGCCAGTCGTAGGCAAACGGATAAACAGGGACCGGCTTATCCGCCTTCAGTGTCAGATTATGCCGAAGCTCCGAGATCAACTCTCCATAAGGCGGATCGAACACTGCTTCCGGTCGGATTCGAGCGGGCTCGTTTCGTTCGTAACGCCGATCGTCAGGATGCAGCGTAATCCGTTCGAAATCCTTCTTCAGAACAGTCGTCCAGACATTCTCCGGTGCAATCGGATACTCATCGCGCAGCTCACTGGCGGTAATTCCTGGAACAACAATGACTGGATTCTGCATGGTGGCCCGCCTCAGTTAAAGTTTTTCTATGAACCATGTCCTCCCGAAAAAGTAAGCGTACAGTCCCAGAACAGTAACACAAAACGCAAACGGTCATCTGTATTCAATCTTCACGAGATGCCGTCTGTCGTGTGTATCAGTTGCCGCTCGCTGTCGTCACGTAGCCGCTCAGTTTGATGTCGAGCTTGCCGGAGCACTTGTGGCCCTGGGGGGCGTTGATGGCCAGAAACAGCAGGCCGCTTTCTGACGGGTTGATTTCCTTGCTGTCGCCGACGGCGATGGGTGTTCCGGGCTTGCCGGGTTTGCCCTTGTCGGTGATCGGAATGACGATCGCCATCAGGGCTCCGGTCGGAACGCCTTTGGCCATTTCGCGGATCGGATCGGAATTCGCAAAGCCCGTCGGACCGATCTCGGTCTCAACGCTGAAGCGATAGCTGCCCTCCGCCTGAATGCGGAACTTCTTTCCCTTTTCCACGCGGGCGATCGGGTCTCCCCAGCCCTTGGAAACATCGAGTTCGATCTCGTTCGGATTCTCGGAAAGGATCGACTCTTCCAGCTCGCCGAGTTTCTCCTTCACGCCTTTGACCTCGGGAGCGACCTTCTGCACGGTCTGCAGCAGATCCTTGGCTTTTTCGAGTAGCCCTGCGGATTCGTACTCTTTGGCGAGTTCAACCTGCTGGCGGAGGAAGTCCTCTTTCGCCTTCTTCTCCTGCAGTTCAAGCTGTCGGATCTTCGCGACGCTGGGACCGGTTGGCCGTTTGGTTTTGGAACGTTTCGTCTGCGCCACCAGCTGCGTTGAGCAGCAGACGGCGAGTGCGGTCAGTACCAGCCCCAGACATAACGTGCGGATTCTCTGAGATTGCATGGTCATTCTCCTCGGCCACGGAAAGTTGTTCGCGCGGATCGTATCGGTCCCCGTCAGGCAGCGGCAACACGGTGACCAGCGGTTCCAGCCGACTTCGCCCCCCGCTTTTCGACCGATGACCCGGAAGCTTCGATTCGACTGTTGAGTCCTGTGGCATTTTCACGTAACCCGGAAGGACTACCATGTCGCGGGCAGCGCGCCCCCGTGGACTGCTGAGCGACGTGAAACGAACTCGAACCAATCGAAACCGGGATCACCGGCAGGGCGAGGATTTCTGATGCGACTGGCCGACCTGGCGACTCCTGCCGGACGAATTCATAAGTCTCTGGAAGAACTGCAGCTTGCCTGGGCCAGCACGCAGGAAGAATGGAACGACGTGAACAGTCGGAAATTCGAGGAAGAGCAACTGCTGCCCGTGGCGTTTGCAATCAAACAGGCACTCGATGCCGTGGGCCGCATGAGCGAGGCGTTGTTTGAGGCAGAGCGTGCCTGCACTGATGGCGAGCCACTCGACTGAGCACCTGCCTGACAACTGGCAAGTCGCGAACAGAGTCGCGGCACGGCGTCGGACCAATAGCCAGGAGTGATTATCAGCCGCCGGCATTAGCTCGCGGTTTTACGCGAGATCGAAAACCGGACGCTAACGTGTGCCGGCTGACAGGCCGGGCGGCTCGCCCCGCTCTGCACAACAGACGGCAACTCAGACGACAACTCCTCACGGAGCGGACCAACGTGGATCAGCAGTTTTCAACCCAGCGTCTGCAGCAACTGATTCAAGTCCTGTTCGACGCCATCGCCCGTCGTGTCGACAGCGAACTCAGCCTGCGCGAGCGTCACGAACAGCAGCTCGCCGCCGAATCAGAACGCTCGTCCGCCGAGCGGGAACAGAGAACGGCTCAGTACGAATCGGAACGCCAGGAGATTCAGTCGGAGTATGATCAGAAGTGCTCGGAGGCCGGACGGACTTTTCAGGCGCACTACTCTGCCGCCTCTGAAGAATACGACGAGGCACTCAAGGCCATCACCGGCCAGTACGACAAGGACATGTCCGCAGCCACTCAGGAGTACGACGAGACGAAATGGATGGTCGTGTCGTACTTCGACGAGAACGCTGGCGGTTCACCGAAACAGCACTTCGAGCAGTTCGAGCACAACACGCTCAACACCGCCGAGCACCTGGAGACCGTTGGCAAGGAGCTGGAAGACCTCAACGAATCGACTGTCGCGACGCTGAAGAAACGCCGCATGTGGACCGATCCCGAGCTGCCCGCGCCGCAGAAACCCACCGGAACTTCCGACGTGCTGATCGAGCACTTCGAATCCGCCAGTGAAACGTTCCGCGACATCTGCACTCAGTTGAAGCGACGCAAGCTGCCGCTGCTGTTCGGCGGCGCGGTTCCCTTCGTGCTCTTCCTCGCGCTGACGGGAACGCTGACCGGACTCGCGTTTGCCGTCGTCGATCCCGGCTGGCTCGGACTGAAATCTCCACCGCAGCACGAATGGATCGGTCTGCTCTCGCTCGGCAGCCTGCTGCTTTCGGCGATGTTTCTGGGCATCGTCTTCGCCATAGCGCGAAGCAAAATGGACGACCTGTACGAGCAGGCGGGCGAATCACTTGTCGCCTCGCGGACCATCAGCTCCGTCTGGAAACGCGTTACCGAACGTGAACTTGAGAAACGCCGCAAGGAGTTCGACGAGTGGTTCGGGAAACTCGTCAACGAACGGGACACGCGGCTGCTGAAGAATCAGGAACGGTTCGACCGGCTGAAGAACGAGTACACGAACCGTCGCGCCCAGGCACTCAATTCAGCGAATGAACGCTACCCCGCGATGATGAGGTCGTTGACGGAGCAGCGCGACGAGGCTCTGGAGCTTGCCCATAACGAGTACCCCGGACGGCTGGAGAAAGTGAAGTCGCAGCACGAGTGGGATCTCAAACGTCTGGATGAACTCCGGCAGGCCAACCTGACGGCGATCAATCAGCAGTTCAACGCCGACTGGAACGAGATGACCCGAGACTGGCTGGCCGCCGTCGAACAGACGCGGCTTGCGGTCGAGCAGATGAATCACGAGGCCGCCGCGATCTCGCAGGCCTGGGCCGACCTCGCTTTTGGCAGCTGGACGCCGAGACCGAACATCCCGGCCGGCGTCAACCTCGGCAACTTTCGACTCAGCCTCGACGACATCGAGTACGGACTTCCCGAGGACCAACGGCTCGTCCCGCCGGTCACCGAGTTTCCTCTGCCGGCCATGCTGCCGTTTCCGGACCAGACATCAATGCTCATTCGTGCGACCGGCAGCGAAGGCCGGCAGGCGGCCGTCAACGTGCTCCGCGTCGCGATGCTGCGACTGCTGACGACTCTGCCGCCAGGCAAAGTCCGCTTCACGATCATCGACCCGATCGGCCTGGGCGAGAACTTCTCCGCATTCATGCACCTGGTCGACTACGACGAACTGCTCGTCACCAGCCGCATCTGGACTGAGTCCGCACACATTGAGCAGAGGCTTGGCGACCTGACCGAACATATGGAAACGGTGTTCCAGACATATCTGCGGAACGAGTTCAAGACGATAGAGGAATACAACGACTTCGCTGGCGAGGTCGCCGAGCCGTACCACTTCCTGGTCATCGCCGGCTTCCCGTCGAACTTCAGCGAGCAGGCGGCGCGACGACTGATCAGCATTCTGTCGAGCGGTCCGCGCTGCGGCGTTTACACACTGATGAGCGTCGCCCCCCAACTGACCATGCCGCCGAACTTCAAACTCGAAGCCGCCGCCGAAGATGCAACCTGTCTCACCTGGCACGACGGAGCGTTTGCGTTCGACGACGAACGCATCAACTGGTTGCCGCTGACGATGCGTGACGTGCCGGAACCTGACGAGTTCGTCCGCATCGTCAAACGGGTCGGCGATGCCTCAAAAGACGCGCGGCGTGTCGAGGTCTCGTTCGACCGCGTCGCTCCCCGCACGCTGTGGCAGCAGGACAGCCGCAAGGGGCTCGACGTTCCGCTGGGGCGAGCCGGCGCGACGAAACTGCAGCACATGCGACTCGGCAAGGGCACCTCGCAGCACGTTCTGATCGCCGGCAAAACGGGCTCCGGCAAATCGACGTTCATGCACATCCTGATCACGAACCTCGCTTTGCATTACAGCCCGGACGACGTTGAGTTTTATCTGATCGACTTCAAGAAAGGGGTCGAGTTCAAAACGTACGCGGCCAACCGGCTGCCACACGCTCGTGTGATCGCGATCGAAAGTGACCGCGAGTTTGGCCTCAGCGTGCTCGAACGCCTCGACGAGATTCTCAAAGAACGCGGCGACCTGTTCCGCGAGCGCGGCGTGCAGGACATCGCCGGCTTCCGCGACGCGAATCCCGAACGCATGCCGCGGATCATGCTGCTGATCGACGAGTTTCAGGAGTTCTTCACCGAGGACGACCGGCTCTCTCAACAGTCGTCGCTGCTGCTCGACCGGCTGGTCCGCCAGGGCCGCGCGTTCGGCATTCATGTGATGCTCGGCTCACAGACGCTCGGCGGAGCGTACTCACTGGCCCGCAGCACGCTCGGCCAGGTCGCCGTCCGCATCGCCCTGCAGTGCAGCGAGTCCGACGCACATCTGATCCTCAGCGAAGAGAACACCGCCGCCCGCCTGCTGACTCGTCCGGGCGAGGCGATCTACAACGATGCGAACGGCCTGCTCGAAGGCAACCACCCGTTCCAGATCGCGTGGCTGAACGACGACCGCCGCGACAGTCTGCTCGAAGACGTCCGCGACCTGACCGCCGAGCAGAACATCGAGTACACCCCGGCAATCGTTTTCGAAGGCAACGTGCCGGCCCGGCCGTCCAACAACCGTGAACTCGTTGAACTGCTCACGAAGCATCCGCAGCCGTCACTCGTCACCACCGCCTGGCTTGGCGAGGCGGTCGCGATCAAACCGCACACGACGGTCACCTTCCGGCGGCTGGCGGGAGCGAACCTGCTGATCGTCGGGCAAAGCCAGCCCGGCGCGCGGGGGATCATGGCAGCCGTCTTCGTCACTGCCGCCTCGCAGATCTACCCCGTCGCACCGGACGACGTCGTCTTTTCCGCGGCTCCTGACGAGTCCCCCGAAAGCGAGCTGCCGGATTACGCTGCAGCGACCGGACGCGAGCCCTCGGGGCCGACGACGTCGCCTGACGCTGAAGCCAGCGACGACGCGATGCAGTCTCAGCTCGACGCGATGAAATCCTTCTCGTTCGCCAACCTGCAGATCGACAAGCCCGCTGCGCCGTCCAGCCAGCCGAATGCCGCAGCACGAGTCCAAACCGCGCAGCTCTACGTGCTCGATGGCGAACTCGCCGACGCACCACCTGTTGAATACTGGAACGAACTCGCAAACCTGCTGCCGCACAACACGAGGGTCGGTGGCCCGAACAACGCCACGGAGATCATCGGCGAACTGCACGCTGAACTGCAGTCGCGACAGGACTGCGCACCGCAGCCGCCCGTGTTCCTGTTCATCGACAACCTCGGCCGCTTCCGCGACCTGCGCCGCGACGAGGACGACTACAGCTTCTCGTCGTCAAAACAGACCACCACAACGCCGGCCCGACAGTTCGTCGAGATCCTGAAGAACGGTCCCGCAGCCGGCATCCACGTTGTCGTCTGGGCGGACACGTACAACAACGCGACCCGCTGGATGACCAGCCAGACAATGCGCGAACTGGAGCTGCGCGTCGCGTTCCAGATGAGCGGAACGGATTCCAGCAACTTCATCGACAGCCCCGCCGCCGGACGCCTCGGGCAGAACCGCGCCCTGCTCTACCTTGAGGAAACCGGCACGCTGGAAAAGTTTCGGCCATACGGCGCCACACTCGCCGACTGGTCCTCGCTGCCCGGCCTCAACAACCCGGAAGACGCCGCCCCCGCGCCCGCAGAAACGGCTGGCGAAACCGCTGGCGAAACGGCTGGCGAAACCGAAACCAAAACCGCTGGCGAGACACACGGCGGAGACATTGAGGCAGACGGCGGCATCGCGCATTCGACCGAGCCCGACTTCACCAGCGCAACCCCCGCTGACCGTAACGGTCAGCGGGCGACCGGTCAGGCGGCGACCGGTCGCGCGTCCGACAACACGACACCGAACGACCAGTCATCGGACGCCGAGCCACACGACGACACTGCTGACGATTCGATGATGATCCCCGACTTTGCGATCTTCGCGGACGACGAACACGAAGACACGTCTGACGAGCCGGGCGACGACTTCGACGAGCCCCTGTCGCCGACTGCGTCTCCGGCAACTGACTCGTCGGCGGACGAGGAAACCGATGGCGACTCGGCCCCCGCTGAAGAAACAGAATCGGTCGACGACCTGAGTTCCTGGACGATTCTGTAACGTCCCGCAGTCCGGCAATGGCTGGCGAGTGAATCTCAGCTGCT
>Ga0070726_10004788_pt1 | contig 10602 bp, 12 predicted proteins | sample tdAd471_FD_67275 | JGI IMG/M metagenome (GOLD analysis project Ga0070726, IMG submission 67275) | Marine sediment microbial communities from the Atlantic coast under amendment with organic carbon and nitrate - tdAd47.1 | ecosystem: Environmental > Aquatic > Marine > Coastal > Sediment | place...
GCCAGGTCGACACTGATCAGCGCCGGTTTCTTACCGAACCCGATGCGGCGCTGGAATCCCCGCTCCTGGTATATCTTGTTCGATGCCTCGAATGCCTGCGTCAGCATTCTGTCCAATTCCTTGGTATCGATCCCTTCCATAAGCGTGCTCCTTCTGGCCGGTGCGGCCTGGTTACATGTTGCCGTTGCAAATTGGCCGCGATGGTGCGGCGCATTGTCATGAGACAATGAGGGACAGATAGCAGCGAAGGAATTGGCCAAATCACAAATATTGTTGCGTTAATTGCAATTATATATAAATTCTTTATTTCAATTAGTTATAGGTTTTTCATGCGCGATGATGGCATAGAACTGCTCCACAGCTTCGTGATTGTGGCACAAGAACTCAGCTTCCGCCGCAGCGCCGAGATCCTTAATATTGACCGCTCCGCGCTGACCCGGCGGATCAAGAAACTCGAGGAAATAAACGGGTTTCCACTGTTCGAGCGCACCACCCGCGAAGTTTGCCTGACCCCTGCCGGCCGGGAACTGTACGACAGCAGCCTGGATCTGCTGCGCGACTATACACGCGCCCTCGGGGCGGCGCGCCGGATCGCAGACGGCAAATCCGGCCGCCTGCGGATCGCGTATATGGCATTCGCCGCGCCAAAACTGTTGCCCGTTGCCGTCGCCCGGTTTCAACGCGAACATCCGGACGTCGACATCACCCTCAGGTACATCGGCACCCAGCGCCAAAAGGTTTTGATTTCCCATGGGGAAATTGATGTCGGATACATGATCGGTCCCTTCGATCACAGTGATTACGCATGCCTTCTCGTGAAATCGGAGCCGCTTTACGCGGTCATGCCGCACAATCATCCACTGACACGCAAGTTTAAGATCACGCCAGAGGATATCTGCAGTCACGATCTGATCCTCGGCGACCTGAGCGAATGGGAATTCTATCGCTGGCGCCTGAGCGAACTGTTCAGCAGTCAGGGATTGCAATTCCATATCAAACAGGAAGCCTCGAACGCACTGGCGCTTATCGGCCTGGTTGCGGCCGGACTTGGCGTAACGGTCTTCCCCGAAAGTCTCGCCGAAACGCTGGTCGGCCCCGTGACCATTCAAAAGATCGCACATGATGATTTCAAAGTGGACACGGTGCTGGTCTGGAACCGGTTGAACCGCAGCCGTATCGTCAGCGACTTCGTCAGCGCCGCAAAGATTACCACCCCTGCCGGCAAACCGGTATGAGCAGAACCGGCGGCAATCAGGCCGGGTTCGGCGGACTGTTGTTCTTACAGGCGCTTGCTTTCGTTTGGTTCCTCTTCTCGGGCCGTGATACGGTTCGCACCTAAGACGGAACACCATAACCCCCAGATCAAGAAAAACGCATCAGCCAATCATGACCTATTCAACCGATCCCGTTGAACTGACCCGCACCCTCGTCGCTTTTGACACCATCAACCCGCCGGGCAACGAGCGCCCGTGCGCGGAATATCTGGGCAAGCTTCTGGACGCCGCCGGCTTCGCTGTTTCCTATCACGAGTTCGACGACACCCGGACCAGCTTGGTGGCACGGATCGGCGGATCGAACGACGTCCCGCCGCTGTGCTTCACGGGGCATATCGATACGGTGCCCCTGGGTGCCGCACCATGGTCGGTCGATCCCTTCGCCGGAGAAATATCCGACGGCAAACTCTATGGCCGTGGCACGTCGGATATGAAGAGTGGCGTCGCCGCCTTTGTCGTCGCCTGCACGCAACTGGCCGATGATCTGGCCCGCGGCCCCGGTGTCGTTCTTGTCATCACCGCCGGGGAAGAAACCGGGTGCGAAGGCGCATATCATATGGCGGGCCTAGGCAACGTGCTGGGAGAGGCCGGCGCGATTGTCGTCGCCGAGCCGACCTACAACACGCCGCTGATCGGCCACAAGGGGGCAATCTGGCTGAAGGCCAGAACCACCGGCATTACGGCGCATGGCTCGATGCCGGAAAACGGCGACAACGCCGTCTACAAGGCGGCCCGCGTCATCAGCAAACTGGAAGACTTCGACTTCAACATTGCCCGCGATGAGATTCTCGGCAAACCGACCCTGAACGTCGGCACCGTACATGGTGGATTGAACGTGAATTCCGTGCCCGATGCGGCGGAGGTCGGCATCGATATCCGCACCACGCCGGGACAGGATCACACCAAAATCCAGACCGATCTTGCCGGCTATCTCGGGGATCATGTGTCGCTGGATGCTTTCGTCAATGTCGGCGGCGTCCTGAGTGATCCCAAGAACGAATGGTTGCAAGATGTCTTCGATGTGATGAGCGGCATCCTGGGCGAGCGTCCGGATGTAAAGACAGCTCCCTACTTCACCGATGCTTCGGCCCTGACCCCGGCCTATGGCGGCGCCCCCACGGTCATTCTCGGGCCGGGCGAAACCGCCATGGCCCATCAGACGGACGAGTACTGCGTCGTCGAGCGGATCGGGCAGGCCGTCGAGGCCTACATCGAAATCGCCACACGCTGGAATGCTCGCGGCAAATGAAAATGAACCCGAACCAGCTAAGCGCCCTGGAGGCACTGGCGCGGATCAGTGACGGAAGCCTGACGTCCGAAGCCCTGACCGAAGCCTGCCTGAACCGCATCGCCGAACGTGAAGAGACGGTCGGGGCGTGGAAGTTCATCGACCCGGATATGGCCCGCGCCGCCGCGCGTCAGGCCGACACGCTATCCGCCGATCACCCGCTTCGCGGCATACCCGTCGCGGTCAAGGACCTGTTCAACACCGCCGACATGCCGACCGGTTACGGATCGCCGATCTATGAAGGCAACCGTCCGGCATCTGACGCGTCCAGCGTTGTCCTGACCAGGACGGCGGGCGGCGTCATCATGGGCAAAACCGTGACCACGGAGTTCGCCTATTTCCAACCGGGCAAAACAGCCAACCCGCATAATCCGAAGCACACGCCCGGCGGCTCGTCCAGCGGGTCGGCCGCCGCCGTGGCCGACTTCATGGTGCCGTTGGCGTTCGGCTCGCAGACCGTCGGCTCGACCATTCGTCCTGCGTCGTATTGCGGTGTCGTCGGCTATAAACCCAGTTTTCGCCTGATCGACCGCACCGGAATCCGCCCTCTCGCAGATACCTTTGATACCATCGGACTGTTCGCCCGTGATGTCGCCGATGTCGCCCATTTCGCAGCTGTCCTCGCCAAGCGTCCGGTGCTCAGGCTGAACGGGGATGACGCAGCTTTCCGGCCGGTCTTCGGACTGTGCCGCACACCGGAATGGCCGCACGCCGATGAAGACACCCGCACCGCCCTGGACACGGCGGCGCGTCTCGCCGTAGATGCCGGCGCGACCGTGAAAGAGATTACGCTTCCAGAGGTGTTCGACGGTCTGGGCGAAGCTCAGGGTATCGTTGTCGACTATCAGGCGGCCTTGTCCGCCGCTTACGAGCTGGCGTTCCACCGCGATCAGGTCAGCAAGAGTTATGCCGTGCGTGCGGATGCCGGTGCTGCCTGTTCGCCCGAACGATTCGATCAGGCACTTGGCGTCATCACCGCGGCACAAGCCGCACTGGATGCCGCCATGGCAGGTGTGGATGTACTGATCTGCCCGAGCGCACCGGGCGAAGCCCCGGAAGGGCTGGATGCCACCGGCAATCCTGTCTTCAACCGGCTCGGCACGGCACTTCGGGGACCCTGTCTGAATATACCGGGCCTGACCGGTCGAACCGGCCTGCCTGTCGGCGTGCAGCTGATCGGGCGAATGAACGACGACCACCGGACACTGGCCGCAGGACGTTGGTTGCAGAAAATCCTTTGCCCCTGACATACCCGGCAAATCAATTCAGCGCTCGGGTACCGCCAAGCCTTGCCCAGCAGGCTGTTGGGCTATTGCGGGATTTCACCCGGCTATTGAGACGAAAACGGACCTTTTACCGGATCCAATGTTAGCTGGGAAGCCGGACCGTTCAGGGTCACGTCGCAGCCATCATCCCCTGGAGTCTTGAGGGAAAACCCATCAACCCACAACGAACATATGAGCGAATGGTGATCACCTCATAAGTAGAGCGTTTCTTTCGCACCGTGTGCTCTAGTCCCATGGGCGGTACGAAGTGCGCATTGGCGGCTTCGATGTGTCGACCGCTGACGGCCGCCGCTTCATTCTCGACCTGCGGAATGTTGCACCTAAACCTTGGGCGCCGACCGGATTTGAAAACGGCATCCCGCTCAATCCATGATGCCTGCAGCGATGCAAGATGATCCGGGCGATGTTGTCAGAAAAAATCGCCAACATGGCCGCGCACCAAACAAGTGGCAGGGAGGCCCCCACTGGCCTCTCATTGAAACTCTAATTCAGCAACGTCAAAACCTCGGAATGTCTCAATGGGACGTCGACTTTGAGGCGGGCTGGTCGATGGGATATTGCGGTAAGCTTGAAGCGGGAATGAGGCGGCCTGGGATCGATCTCTTTTACGAGTGGGCGACTGTGCTTGATTGCGAGATCATCATTTTGCCGCAAAGCTGAGAGATCGACCTGAAATATTCATCTTTAAAATCGCAATGTCGAAAGCTAACGGCACCGCCACACGGTATCATCGTAATATTTATTAGATGAGATTGTGACGATCTCAGCATCCTTGCCCGCGTGCTTTTGACTACACCATTCTTGTGCAATGTCTGCTGCAGCCTGTGGAGAATATTCTGGCCCGCCACCAATGACCGCGTGCGTTCGCGTCACCAGTGACACGGGCGTTTCGCTGATTATGTGGGGCGTTCTTGCGCAACCAGCAGCTAAAACACAAAAAACAATGACGAGAATTTTTTTCATCGTGAGCAAGTATAACGTGCTTGTCTTCCAACACCAGTTTGTTGCGCGATTCTTTGAAAACGGTTAGCGTTTCCAGATTAGAGCGGGCCGCCGCAGTGCTACCAACACCACGACGGCCCTAACCACAACCCGCCGTGAGGGGCGAATCAGTGGCTAAAAAATCAATATCACCGCCGCCACCTTTTTGCACTCTCGCGCTCTGTTGGAGCTAAGAGAATGAGCAACGATGCAAAGAAAACCGCCGAGGTTCATTCGGCGATGTTCAAGTCTGCGGGCATGAGCAAACCAGGTCTATCTGTGGTGCCGGTATTGTCCGATGCGATGTACCCCACCGTTAAACCCGGTGACGGCGTCCTCGTCGACACAACAATTTCAGAATACGTTGGCGAAGGCCTCTATGTTCTCGATACAGATGCTGGGCCGCAAATCCGACGCCTGACAGCGAGAGTTAAAGCCGGCGTCCTCGTAACCTGCGACAACACGATTTACCCACCCGATACGACCAACCGGGACAGGCTCGAAGAAATTATCCTCGGAAAAGTGGTTGCCCTGGGGGTCGTAGAGGATCGGAAACTGTTAGAGCACTGGTCGAATTGAGGTCCCTGAATCGACACCCTAATTTACGATGATCGTTTTGCATGAGATTTGGTCGGATATACGGTCAACTTCTGCCGTGCGGTGATGGCCTCGAGCACCTAGGCTTAGGGATATTGGGGGCGCGGTTTTGCGGTTGAGAAATATGCCTCCGGGTCAAAGCACGTTCCCTATATCTCTGGCTTTGCTCCCCGATATAAAGAGCAACAAAAATTAGGGTAAAAAAGGGTGGTAGAAAGTTCTATAGTTACCCTTGAAAATTGCAACCGTGGGGGACTGGTTTCATGCGTGTTTTTGCCAACTTACTATTAGTAATGATTTCAGCCGCTTTTCTGTCTGCCTGCGTAACTCCCAATCCGCAAGCTATTGGGCCCTTCCCCACGAACTACCGTGACAATGTGATATCATACGTAAAAGACGCATTTTTTGACCCATATAGCATCCGTGATGCGGAGATTTCTTATCCTCAGCAAGGCCACTTGTTTTTCCAACAGGGCTGGCTTACCTGCCTTAGAGCTAACGCAAAAAACCGCCTCGGTGGCTATACGGGGCGAAAGGTTGTAGCCCTTCTAATCAACAATGGCCGTGTTGTGCAATCGATGAGCGATGCTCCTCTTTGTAATCAAGTTTCATATCAAGGGTTCGAGGAACTTGAGAAACTATAGTGCCTAGCGCCTTTTCCGAGACACTCTGTTTGATCCTACGAGGGGTCATTTACGTGCTGCTTGGCGCTATAGTAATCGTGCCAACTGCTGGACTTACAAATAATGGCGTTAGGGTAATCGATGGTGACACATTGGACGTATCTGGCCAGCGCATCCGCATCCACGGAATAGATGCCCCTGAGAGTCACCAGACGTGCCAGAGAGGCGGCATAGAGTGGTTATGTGGTCAGGAGGCCAGCAAGCGCATGAGAACGCTTGTAGGGGGCTCTCAGGTCAAATGCGAGGCCATTGATAAGGATCGATATGGGCGGATCATCGGCAAGTGCTTTGCTGGCGGTATCGACGTTGGCGAGGCACTTGTTCTAGACGGCCTGGCGCTGGCCTATCGCCGGTATTCAAAAGATTACATTGGGGCGGAAGCGAGCGCGAAAGCTGCCGGCCGGGGGCTATGGGCTGGCCAGTTTATCGAGCCATGGGACTGGCGGCGTGGAAAGCGGTTAACCAAGGCGCCGGCGAATGATAACACCGCTTGCAACATCAAAGGCAATATCGGCAAGGGTGGAGAGCGTATCTATCACATGCCCAGTGGCGCCTATTATTCGCGAACCAAAATCGATATTTCAAAGGGAGAAAGATACTTTTGCTCAGAGGATGAGGCCATCAAATCTGGTTGGCGAAAGTCTCATAATTAAGATAAAGGCAAAAGCATGCCCAAAAAAAATATCATTTATAAAATAGTTCCGGAGAGACATGTTCTGGCTTAATTTCGCTGATCAATTTGGTTTCAAAAAGAAAATGCGGACTCTGAATGCATCTGCATTTTAATAAGGGATTTTGGCAGGCTGCTGGTATTTTTATCGGGCTATTGGGCTTCTCATCCGTCACGAGCGTATAACCGTGTGCCTTGGCAACGGCAACAAGCCATGGATCGGCTGCGTCAATTGCTCCTGTCGGGTCGCTCAAATAAGGGGCCTCATCCTGAACCACCTCAATAAGTGCCTTCACTTTTTTATCCATTTGCTCGGCAGTAGGTATGAGCAAGTTAGGCTTATGATCTTTAATTTTATCGAATGCGATTTTGTATTTTTCCAATTCCCGAAAAACTTGTCGGATGGTTTTCACTTGGCCAGCAATTGCCAATTCAAAAATGCCAGCCAACAATTCATCTACATCCGGGTGCCGACTGATACTCGAAAGCACGTTAGTATCAAGCAGGTACAGATATTCTTGCTGATCTTCACTCACTCAATGGCCCCCGGCGACCCACAACATAATCACGCACGGCAGGAAAGTGCTGCTCGCCTAGGCCCAGCGCGCTCGATGCGTCAAAAGTCGTGATAGTCCCACGGTCCATGGCGTCGATAATTGCACCTGTGTAGCGGCTCCCAAGCTCGCTCAAGCGGGTTTTGATGTAATCACCGCCTCCGCCGCTATCCGATCTACGAGGTTTCTTCATTGGCGCCCAATTGAAGCGCTGGTTGAACCCCTTTCGGGCAAGGCCCAATTCCTCAAGCCGCAGGGCAAGAGCGCGCTGACTGACCTTCAATCGCCCAGCCATGAATTTGATTTTACTGTCCTGCCACTCGATCTGTTCATTTGGCCAAGTGCCGATAAGTTCTTTGAGGGCGTCACGTGGCATTAAAAACGCTGCGGCAAATTTATTGCAGTAAGCTTCCACTGGATTACGGCTATCAAGATCCGAAGTTCCTGGCTCATCAATAACCAAGTGCGCATATTCATGGATTAAGGTGAAGATACGTGCCCGATCGTTTTCTTCGCTCTTGTTAATCACAATCGCCGGCGGCTGACCTTCATCACGAATGCTAAATCCACGACAATCGCCGAGTTCGAATTTCTGCAAGTAGACGACGATGCCCTTCTGCTCGAAATATGAACGCCAGTAATTGAAGGCTTTACTCGGCTTCCATCCAAGCTGATCTTCGAAAGAAATATCTGAATGCCGCCTCTCCCGTTCCCCTATTTGAGTTGGATCGGTCTCGGCACGTGAATATACGGGCAGCCGCGGCCAAACGAACTCTTCGTCATCCTGGCTGAGATTTGTTAAGGTTAGCTGCAAGCTTCGGATGTTGCTCAACGCAACGCTGTATTCAAAACTGTGTTTGGGCGAGCGGCCGTCAAGAGTTCGATGCTCGCTTGGAAACTTGGGCTGCTTCGGTGGAGTTGAGCGAAAAAGGGTGGATTGAGGCAAACGATAGGCCGAGGCAAATTTTTCGAACATGCCTAAAGCAATCTCTGTCTCTTCCTTTTCTTCGATTGCGGCCAGGTCGCCTGATTCAAGCTTTAACTTTTCGGCAGCCGCATCTATTTCGAGCCCACGAAATTCCCGGGCCCACTTTAAGACGTTACCACTTACCGCTACTTCGGCCATTTGTTCTCCCTGAAGTTCGCTCGCCTTATCCGGCTGATGCGATTCTGTGTACCATAACCCGAATTAACAATATTTTACACTGGTCAAGGTCACTCTATGGTCACTCAAGCAAAAGGCTTAAGGAAAGAAATTCCCTAAGCCTTTGATTTTATTGGTGGGCGCACAAGGACTCGAACCTTGGACCCGCTGATTAAGAGTCTTATAATAAATGCTACTCTGAATTACGCCAAACCATGCCAACCTACTATAACTTATTGATTTATATTTTTATTATAGATGTTCCTTGTAGATAAATAGCTTCATATTTCTCCAGTCTTCGCTGTATACTGCTTACCTATTGCTTACCTGAGTGCCGTTAGCTGTCGGTCAACAGGCTTCCTGTTTGAGGTGTAATTTACATGCGTGAGCCAGCGGAACGATTCAGAAATCTAATAAACGCCGGGATTGCTCTTTCGGTATTGGCTCTAACCTTGATGCTTGCAGTCGTCGTTTGGCGGAACAGATTTGATCCCGTACTAACTGAAATCGTTACAAAGAACTTTGCGGCCATTGTCGGACTACCATTTGCGTTTTTAGGTGCATTCGTAATCGTTGCCTTGTTTCGACAATCAGAGGGCAATATCGAATTCGAAGCATTGGGCGTAAAGCTCAAGGGCGCAGCAGGGAAAGTCGTACTCTGGGTCGTTTGCTTCCTCTCGATTTGTGGTGCAATTGCTATGCTTTGGAATGAATAGGCACCTCCGAACATGCAAATCATAACCGGCACTTAGAGCATGTCACGACTCACCAAACGTTTTGTCGATATCGTCCAGCCCCTCGAAAAGGACCGCTTCGAGTGGGACGATGATCTACCCGGTTTCGGCCTGCGGATAAAACCGTCCGGCATTAAGAGCTATATCGTCCAGTACCGGCACGAGGGACATTCGCGGCGCATCACGCTTGGGCGGCACGGCGTGCTGACGCCGGATGAGGCCCGCAAGATGGCACGTATCGAACTGGGCCGTGTTGCTCATGGCAACGATCCGGCAAAGGAGCGGCAGGACGCGCGGCAAGCCCCCACAATGAATGACCTGACGGCGGACTATCTGGAGCGTCACGCGAAGCCGAACAACCGCCCGTCGACGCTTCGCAATAACGTGGCGATGATCGAACAAATCATTCTTCCAAAATTCAAAGGTCGGAAGGTCCGCGATATCTCCCGTCGGGATATCGAGACGTTGTTGATCGGCCTGAAAGAGACACCCTATCGCGCCAACCGGGTCCGTGCGCTTCTCTCAAAAATGTTCTCGCTTGCGGTCGCATGGGAATGGCGTGAGCTAAACCCCGTCCTCGGCATTCCCAAGTTTCAGGAAGAGAAACGCGACCGCTGGTTAAACGAGGAAGAGTTGAAGCGGCTGACGAACGTGCTCAACGTGCACCCGAACCAACGCGCCGCGAACGTGATCCGGCTGCTTATTTTGACTGGCGCACGCAAGAGCGAAGCCCTGAATGCAACATGGGATCAATTCGATCTGGAGCGCGGCGTGTGGACCAAGCCTGCCCATACGACCAAGCAGAACCGGCGGGAACATGTGCCCCTCTCTACCGCGACTGTCGAACTCCTAAAGGGGATGCAAGCCGCGCACACCACCGATAGCCCTTATCTGTTTCCGGGCGACGCGCCCGGCAAACCGCTCAACTGCATCAAGAAGTTTTGGGATGACGTTCGCATTGCGGCGAAGATCGAGAACTGCCGTGTTCACGATCTGCGGCATACGTTTGCTTCACACTTGGTATCGAGTGGCGTGAGCCTTCCAATTGTCGGGAGGCTTCTAGGCCATACGCAGCCGCAAACAACGCAACGCTATGCACACTTGGCTGACGATCCACTTAGAGAAGCCACAGAAAACTTCAGCGAAAAGTTTGCCGACTGATCGATCAAAACTACGAAATCTCGTCGCCTTCACTTGTAGGCACAACGCACGGAGAATTTAAAGGTTGGCCCCCGATGAAGTGCGCAGTTTAGTAAAACGAACAATCATATTGACGTGACCCCCTGAAATCTCCCTGTTTTGAAGTTAGTCTGTTCCCTGACGAAGGAGACAGACGATGAAGAGATCCCGTTTCAGCGAAGAGCAGATTATCGGCATCCTGAAGGAGCATC
>Ga0070726_10004790_pt1 | contig 10599 bp, 7 predicted proteins | sample tdAd471_FD_67275 | JGI IMG/M metagenome (GOLD analysis project Ga0070726, IMG submission 67275) | Marine sediment microbial communities from the Atlantic coast under amendment with organic carbon and nitrate - tdAd47.1 | ecosystem: Environmental > Aquatic > Marine > Coastal > Sediment | place...
AGGAGACTGCCGGTGTTTTGAAGGGCGAGTATGGCGCTACGCCTGCCCCAGTCAACACTGAGTTACAAGCGCAAGTACTCGATGGAGCTGAGGCCATTACTTGCCGACCTGCTGATTTGCTGCAACCGGAGATGGATAAATTAACTGCCGAGTTGACTAGTCTGGCGGACAAAGAATCGATAAAACTTTCTGAGCACCAGGTAGATGATGTCCTGACTTACGCATTATTCCAACAGATTGGTCTTAAATTCCTGCAAAATCGAGGCAATGTAGATGCTTTTGAACCGGTTCCTTCGGCTGAAGCGTCGACAACTGCGGTGCCTGCAGCGACGTCGTCCGCTACTGGTAAGGAAGTCTATACTGTTTCTGTCAATGGTGAGCGCTATGTGGTGGAAGTTGCTGAGGGTGGTGATATTGAATCGCTGAGCACCGCGAACTTGGCTTCAACGTCCGCAACGTCAAGTGCAGCGGATGTGATGACAGTCAAGGCGCCCTTAGCGGGAAATATTATTAAGGTGAACGTCGGCAATGGCGATCATGTGCAACAGGGTGATGTCATTATTATCTTGGAAGCCATGAAAATGGAGACGGAAGTAAGAGCAGGGCGAGCAGGATCAGTGATTGATGTGCTCGTTAAGGTGGGTGACGGTGTCGCCGTGGGTAGTCCTTTGCTGACACTGAATTAACAACTTAAGGAAGCTGACAATGAATGCGCTTCATGGGTTGTGGCTGAGTTCGGGCTTGAGCCAAATAACATCTGGTCAACTATTGATGATCGCCATAGGGCTGCTTTTGCTCTTTCTGGCTATTCGCAAGGGGTTTGAACCATTGCTATTACTGCCTATTGGTTTTGGTGCAGTATTGGTTAATATTCCTGGCTCAGGGTTTAGCGAAGCGCCAATCTACGATGCGTTTGGGCATCTGGAAACGCCTGGTGGCATGCTTTACTACATCTACAATGTAGGTATCGCCACAGGGGTTTTTCCGTTGATTATCTTTATGGGTGTCGGGGCCATGACAGATTTTGGCCCGCTCCTAGCTAATCCGAAAACTCTTTTCCTTGGCGCCGCTGCGCAATTTGGTATTTTTGCTACAGTTTTGGGCGCGGTCGGTTTATCAGTGACAGGAGTGATTGATTTTTCTATCGCCGATGCGGCCGCTATTGGCATCATTGGTGGTGCGGATGGACCGACGGCTATTTTCGTTGCCAGTAAATTAGCACCGGATTTGTTGGGAGCGATAGCGGTTGCGGCTTATTCCTATATGGCGCTGGTGCCATTAATTCAGCCGCCAATTATGCGGGCGCTAACGACGAAACAGGAACGCGCCATTGAGATGACGCAGTTACGTCATGTTTCGAGGAGAGAAAAAATTGTTTTCCCGCTGATAGTGCTGATTTTGGTGGCGCTATTTCTACCCAGTGCGGCACCTCTGTTGGGCATGTTTTGTCTGGGTAATTTGATGCGAGAGTGCGGCGTGGTTGATCGGCTTAGCGATACGACTCAAAACGCATTAATTAATATCGTGACCATATTTTTAGGTCTAGGTGTTGGCTCGAAATTAAGCGCAGACAAATTCCTCGACCTTAAAACGCTTGGCATATTAGCTTTGGGGATGATTGCTTTTTGTATTGGAACCGCTACGGGTGTGTTGATGGGTAAGCTCCTCAACAAACTATCAAAAAGTCCGATTAACCCATTAATCGGTGCTGCTGGCGTCTCTGCTGTGCCTATGGCAGCACGAGTTGCCAATAAGGTTGGACTGGAAGCGAACCCGAATAATTATCTCCTGATGCATGCAATGGGGCCAAACGTTGCCGGCGTAATTGGATCTGCTGTCGCCGCAGGGGTGATGATTAGCATGGTGGCTGGCTAGTATTTCGTCGTATTGGCAGGTACAACCGTTATACAAATGCCGCGAATAATTATTGCACGATGCTGATGTCAGCCATCGTTTATTTTTTCTTATGCCGTTGCCATCTTGTTAGTTGATGGTTTTTGGCTACGCTGAATCTCTCTTTTGCGGTAAGCTTTGTCGATGGATATTTTAATGAACCTTGGCTTCCCAGCCCAGATTATGCTCAGTGTTGCGACGGGGCTATGGTTGGGAGGAGTTACCATTTGGCTTATCATGCGCAGCCGTGCGGCTGTATTGGCGGAAAAGCTAACAATAGCACAGAGTGATTGGCAAACTCAGCAGCAACTACAACTGCGATTTGAAGAAGATCTCAAACAGCGGAACGCTGAGTTAGCTGTTTTACAGTCGGAATATGATCGAGCAAGCACCAAACTAACAATGGTGGCGGAGCAGCTGGACCAATTAAAACTGCTGAAAGGTGCGGACGAACGCGATTTGGTGAGTCTGCGAGAGCAGAATGCGCAATTGCTGACCAGCCTTTCGAGTGAACGCAAGCAGGCAGAGGAAAAGCTGGCGATTCTGAGTGAGGCTAAAGAACGGCTTACCATAGAATTTAAGAATCTGGCCAATGAGATTTTCGAAGAAAAAAGCACGAGGTTTACCGAACAGAACAGAGTTAACCTGGAGTCTGTACTCAAACCTCTGAGCGGGCAAATCAAAGATTTTCAGAAGCGAGTTGAAGACAGCTACGACAAAGAGTCCAAAGATCGCTTTTCTCTCGTGAAAGAAATTAAAAGCTTACAGGAGTTGAATAGCCGCATCAGCGTGGATGCGGTCAACCTAACCAATGCGTTGAAAGGGGAAAGTAAAACCCAAGGAACCTGGGGTGAGTTGAAATTGGAGAAAATATTGGAGGCGTCCGGGTTGCTGAAAGGGCGCGAGTACGATGTTCAAGTCAGCATGAAAAATGAGGCTGGCGCGAGGCTGCAGCCGGATGTGGTCGTACACTTGCCTGAAAACAAGGATGTTATTATTGATTCCAAGGTCACATTGACGGCCTACCATCGTTACGTTTCGGCTGAAACGGAGAGCGAGCGTCAGCAACAGGCGACTTTGCATCTCCAGTCACTGCAAAAGCATATCAAGGATTTGAGTGCTAAGGACTACCAAAATCTCACCGGAGTACAAACACTCGATTTTGTCCTGATGTTTTTGCCAGTGGAAGATGCCTTTAATCTGGCGGTACAAAAAGATCCAGAATTATTCAGTCGAGCTTTTGAGAATAATATTATTCTGGTGGGGCCGTCCACCTTACTGGCGACCTTGAAGACGATCCAACATATCTGGCGCAATGAATATCAAACCAAAAACGCGCAGGAAATTGCAAAACGAGCGGGCCATTTATACGATAAATTTGTTAATTTCGTCGAAGATCTTGAAGATGTGGGGCTCCGTCTGAATAAGGCTCAGGATGCCTATGACAAAGCCCATAACAAACTTGCATCCGGACGTGGCAATTTGGTTAGCAGGGCGGAGACGCTCAGGGAACTTGGTGCGAAAACCAGTAAGACTTTACCCAAGGCGTTGTTAGAAAAAAATGACCAGGATTTTGAAATGCTTGAGCTTTTGGATAACGCCACTTCTGAAAACGAATAGATCAGTCTGCAAAGACTATAATTCTGTAAAGGCTATAATTCTGTAAAGACTATAATTTAGCGCCTAGCCATACCTCTATCCGACCAAGCCAAGGGATTTGACTACCCCGATCATTCAGCGCAGCCTTCAATTCGGCGATATCCTGTAAAGAGACAGGATCTTCGTTTTCAGGTGCATTTGCATTGGCTTCGAAAAATACCTCGATATCTATCTTGTCGTTCAAATAATGGAGAATGTATCTTTTCTGGATTGCTGAGAGATGAGGCACCTGTGACCAGCAATTTTCCAGTTCAGCTATGACAGCTTCCCGAAGTGGTAGTAGGGTTTCACCGGCGTTAACCTCCGTATGGCGGTCATCTTCAGCATCAATATGGTATGTCAGATCTTTTATAGCACGAAACCGCTCTAATAGCCGCTTGGTTACCCATTCACCGATTTGATGCCCTTCCGAAACGCTAACCCTAGGGTTGACTCTAATGTGGACGTCCAAAAATATATCAGAACCCATTTGTCGGGTGCGCAGATTGTGAGCACTACGGACTCCCTCCATTGAGACAATTAGCTTTTTTATCTCGTCGGTTTCCTCTTTGGAAAGCCCGGTATCAACTAATTCTTTTATACTATCCCAAACCAGCTTTGTGCCGACGTGACCAATGATAAGAGCGACGACCGCTGCTGCTGCGGCATCCAGCCAGACAACTCCGAGCATGGCGCCTGCAACGCCAACTAATACCACAACGGAGGAAAACATGTCTGTGCGGCTGTGCCAGGCATTGGCGATGAGTATATTGGAGCGTAGACGCTCGCCTGCTCTGCGAGTGTAATGGAAAATCCACTCCTTGCTGACAATTGAAATCAGGGTAATTACCAATGCTGGCCAGGTGGGGAGTTCTATGTTCGTGCCTGTGATAGCACGGCCAATGTTCTCGTAGGCTAAAACTAGCGCCACTATTATTAGTGTGCCGCCCAAAAGTACTGTGCCGATCGCCTCGAAGCGGGCGTGACCGTAGGGGTGCTCCCGGTCGGGTTCGTTGTTGGAAATGCGGGTGATAATAAGGACAAAAATATCGGTTACCATATCGGACAATGAATGTATGCCATCAATCAGAACGGCATGAGAGGAAGATATCAGACCGATAAATATTTTCCCCACGCCTAAGAAAGTATCGAGGATCATTCCGACGATGGTGACGCGATGGGCGATTTTCATATTCTCAGCGAACTGGCTTTGCATGCTATTCCTTCGGTTTTCTGAGGCTCAGAGTGGGGGGTATTATAACGACCATTGTCAGAGCCTATAAACCATTTTATCGAGAGACTTATGCTCATTTACTCCAGTTAGATTACTTATATGAAGTTGAATTAGAGGTGATGTGGCTAAGTGGTTGAAAAAAACCGTAACTATTTGATAAATAAGGATATAAAATGTGTTCGAAAAATGAACAATTTGTGACAAAGCCAATATAGGTATGGATTGAAGCTGTACAAAAAAAAGCTATCCCCAAAGTTATCCACAGTATTTGTGGATAATCTTTGTGCATGCTAGTGATATACATCAAGCCTCATCAGGGATAATATTTTAGTGATTCGCACAATCTAATGAAATCGGCTATGGTTATGAGCAATACAACCCATTAATGCATTGAGTGAGCTAACCTGAATGACAAGAGAACAACGTACCTCCCCCCGCATTCAAGTTCCGCTGAAAGTCAGCTTAAAATTTTCGGAAGATGGTCACCTCTACGCGGTTACCCGTGATATTTCTGATGGCGGTATTTTTCTGTTGCTTGATCAGGAGACTATGCCCAAAGTAGGGGATACGGTCCGTGTCCAAGTACAGAACGTCGGTGGTGACGAGGTGGCACCTTGGGTAAGTATGCGAGTGGTTCGCGAAGAGGCCTCCGGGTTAGGCCTTATGATGCTTGATCAATAATTAGTTTTGCGCAGGAAGGTATTCGCATAGAGCGCCAGAAAAAAAGGCTTTAAGGTGTCATCGCATTGCGCTAGCCTAGCTAGAAAGGCAGCTTTTTTATCCTCCGGCAACTGAGCCGGGTCCAGATTAAGCGTCGCATCAAGTTGCTGCGCAGCAATATAGTTAGATGTGTGTAGCACGGTATTTGCAATAATTTGTCGATCAATTTCATCCGCCACTGAATCCGCATCTGGAAAAACACCGCTTAGCACTTTGCCAAAGGCGACATGAACATGTCCCTTGTCTCCGGTAATGCCGGTGACAATACTGGTCATGTCTTCGCCAGGTGTTTTTTGGTAATGGCCATGTTGCTTAACTTGATAGAGCTCGTTCGCAATCAAGCGGTCGCAGGGGTTGTACTCATAACAAATGACCACTGGTACGATATTCAGCCAGTTGATGTAATCGGAAAAGGAAAGCTCTCCTTTTTTCTGGCCCATGTAAAGCATTTTAATAATGGCCGGATCTGTTTTATCGATACCATTTTTTGCGCGGCCTTCGCGCTGCGCAATCCATATCGGGCAGCCGGTTTGAATAGAGTGGTGGATATAGCGAGATAGACCGGTGTAGGCATTCATTTTCTCACGAACACCGCTGGCGGAACGTTTCACAATAAAACTTTTGTTCAAGCGCATTAAATCTGAAACAAAGGGTTTCTGTAAAAGATTATCACCGATGGCGATGCGCGCCGTCTCGAAGCCATTATGGTATAGCGCATAGTTGACGAATGCTGGATCCATCACAATATCGCGATGGTTGGAAATAAACAGATAGGCTTGCCCTGGCTTAAGGTTGTCTAAGCCTGAAATAGTGATTTTAGAGATAGTTTTTTCAATCACTTCATCGAGGTACTTGCTACAAATATTCTGTACTTGGCCGACGGTTGTGACCCCAGACAATTCTCGATCGAGTGCAATTTTTATCAAAGGCTGGGCTAATTTGCGCAACCATTTTGGCCAGTTGGAAAATTTAAAAGCCGTGATAGCCGTAATAAATTCTGGATCACCTAATAGACCTTTTATGGTTTCCTGAACTTCTTCGTCATGAAATGGCCGTATATCGTCAAAACTAGTCATTGATTAGTAATTCCCGAATGGGGGAGGTCTCCTTGATTGGAGCGATTAAGATAGATCAGCCTCGTCAACGCTTACTCAAAAGGAAGTGTTTTTATTTTGGCATTGGTTAATTATAAAAAGGTTATAGTTATGAGCAATTTACTGCTTAGTAGGCTGCATAGCCCTGATGTTCAACTATAATATAACCTGAAAATCAGCGTTGGAACTCTAAATGACTCAATTTGGCTTTGCAAGCTACATTATTACCGCCGTGTTTTATGCGATCTTGGGGTTGCTCTTATGTACAAGCTGGCGCGGTCGAATGAAGGGTGGTTTGCTGCTTACTGTGGTACTTGTATCGGAGCTATGGGCGGCGGTCGGAGCATTTGCCGGAAGTAACGAATATGTGCAACTTAAACACTTCCTGGCTTTGGAGGTCGTACGGAACGCAATATGGTCGGCCATGATTTGGCAGTTGTTAAGCTATACCAAACTCAATAAAGAACATCATTGGAAAAATCTTTATGTACTGGGGTATCTGGAATTAGCACTGGTAACCGTCGTCGCTGAGCTGTTTCCGGCCTTTGGAGCGATGCTGAAAAGTATCACACTGATCGATTTCCGCATTTTAAGTCATGTGGTTCAGGCGATTGTAGGTCTCTTTTTGGTTGAGCAATTGTTTCGCAACACCCGGCTCGAATTACGTTGGACGATAAAACTCCTGTGTTTGGGTGCTGGCGTCATGTTTCTTTATGACTTCGTGCTTTATAGTGAGTCACTTTTGTTTGGTCGAATTGACCCCGATCTTTGGGATGCGCGTGGAATTGTTAATGCCTTTGTCGTACCCATGGTGGCTATTTCGGCAGCACGTAACCCGCATTGGTCGGTCGACATTTTTGTCTCTAGGAGTATGGTTTACCACACGACGGCGCTGCTGGCTACGGGTGTCTACCTGCTGCTCATGGCAACTGTAGGCTACTATATACGCGAGTTTGGCGGTTCCTGGGGAAGAGTGGCCCAGGTTGTTTTTGTCGTGATTTCGAGCTTGATCCTTTTGCTGATGATTACTTCAGGCAGAATTAGAGCTTCGGTAAAAGTATTTTTTAACCAACATTTCTTTACCTATAAATATGACTATCGCGATGAGTGGCTGAAGTTGAATCGCACGTTGGCTGCCGGAGAGTCGGAACAGGCATTAAGAGAGGGCTGTATTAAGGTGCTGCTGAATATTGTCGATAGTGGCGGCGGTGCACTTTGGATAAAGCAGGAAGATGGGAAATATCGAATTTCGGCTGAATGTAATGTCGTGATAGAGCAGATGAAAACGGTCGATGAGAGTGATTCCCTGGTGACATTCTTACGTGAACGCCAGTGGGTTATTGAGTTGCCTGAATATTTACAAACGCCAGAGCTTTATGAAGGCTTAACTTTGTATGAGTGGCAAGATAAAGTGCCAATGCTGTGGCTGGTGGTGCCTTTGATTCAGCAGGGGAAACTCTATGGTTTTATTGCTTTAGTCCAACCCCAGGCAACCCGTGATATCAATTGGGAAGATCATGATTTGTTAAAAACTGTGGGGCAGCAGTTGGCTAATTATCTGGCGTTAATGGATACTAGCGATGCCTTGGCGAACGCTCGACAATTTGAGGCCTATAATCGATTATCTGCTTTTATCGTACACGATTTAAAAAACCTCGTCGCTCAGCTGTCGTTAGTGGTAAAAAATGCAGAAAAGCATAAGCGGAATCCTGAGTTTATTGATGATGTAGTTGATACACTGGCAAATTCAGTGGACAAAATGAACCGTCTGCTTGGACAGCTACGCAAGGGCAACGTTATCGAGCCAAAGGTACGAACTGTTAATATGAAGGAAATTCTGGAGTTAGTGGTTAAGCAGCAAAATAAGGCTAAGCCAAAACCCAAGGTTGTCAAAACAGCGGAAAATATGCTGGTTAGCGGTGATCAGGATAAACTGGTCAGTATTTTGGGGCACTTGGTGCAGAATGCGCAAGAGGCGACGCAAGAAAACGGTTCGGTGAGTCTGAGTCTGTATAAACTGGATAGTCGCGCTATTATTGAGGTGACTGATACGGGTTGCGGTATGGATTCTCGGTTTATACGAGAGCGTCTGTTCAGGCCTTTCGATACGACGAAAGGCAATGCTGGAATGGGTATTGGCGTGTTTGAGGCGCGTCAGCTGGTCACCACCTATGGTGGTCAGATGGAAGTTGAAAGTGAACCTAACAAAGGCACGCGCTTTACTTTGCGGTTACCATTAGCAAAACAAGCGCTGGAAAATAAGCGCAATGAGAGGGACGTAGTTTGAGCAAAGCAAAAGATGACAAGCAAACGAAAGTATTGTTGGCTGTAGAAGATGATGCCGGTATTCAGAAGCAGCTGAAATGGTGCTTTGAGGATTACGAAGTCATTATTGCCGGAGATAGAGAATCGGCTATTAAGGAGCTTCGACGTTATGAGCCTAAGGTGGTGACTTTGGATCTTGGTTTGCCGCCTGACGAATCCAACGCGAGCGAAGGACTGCAAACTTTATCGGAAATTCTGAGTTTGGCGCCCCAAACGAAAGTAGTGGTCGTCACCGGTAATGATGATATTGAAAATGCGGTCAAAGCCGTTGGTCTTGGCGCCTACGATTTTTATCAGAAACCGATTGATGCTGAGGTGCTGGGGTTAATTATAGAGAGAGCGTTTAAATTGTTGACTCTGGAAGAGGAGAATGAGCGTTTGGCAAGGAATGTGAAGGATGATATGCCCTTGGACGGGGTGATTGCTGGCAGTGCTACAATGCTGAAGGTGTGTCGCACTATTGAAAAAATTGCGCCGACCGATGTGACCACTTTATTGCTCGGCGAAAGTGGGACCGGTAAGGAAGTTCTGGCGAAGGCCATTCACGCCATGAGTCCGCGGTCAAAAAATAACTTTGTCGCGATTAATTGCGCCGCAATTCCGGAAAATTTATTAGAGAGTGAACTTTTCGGTTACGAAAAAGGAGCCTTTACTGGTGCAGTAAAACAGACCAAAGGTAAAATCGAATATGCGGACGGTGGCACTTTTTTCCTTGATGAAATTGGTGATCTACCGATGGCGTTACAGGCAAAATTATTACGCTTTTTACAGGAACGCACGATTGAGCGAATTGGGGGTAGGGCTGAGATTCCCGTTAACGTTAGAGTTTTGTGTGCAACCCATCAGGACTTGAGCCAGCTGATTATTGAGGGAAGATTTCGTGAAGACCTTTATTACCGGCTCAGCGAAATTACCGTTAATATTCCGCCCTTACGTGACCGACCAGGAGATGGTATCGTTGTCGCACGGTCACTACTGAATAAATACGCTGCGAAGCATAACAAATCCATACGCAGTTTCAGCACTGACGCCCTCGATGCTATTAATAATTATGCTTGGCCAGGGAATATTCGTGAGTTAGAAAACCGGATTAATCGAGCCGTAGTGATGGCCGATGGTAAACAAATTACCGCTGAAGATTTAGAACTCGAATCCGAAGACCAGCAGCCAATGCCCTTTAATCTCAAGGAAGTCCGAGAGTCGACAGAAAGCCATGTGATTCGTCGCGCCATGATGTATACCGAAGGGAATATCTCAAAAACCGCAGAATTACTTGGCGTTACCAGGCCGACACTTTATTCGCTCATGAGTAAATACGGAATTGCGGAAAGCAGCTAGTGATTGACAAATGGTAGACGAGCCAACCCCGGCGGCTTCCGGATAATAAATGAGGTTTTCTTCGAGCAGGGTTGTTATCGATTTTAACGAGACGTGCTCAGGGTGTAATGGTTTAAAACTGCTACTCATGGAAATAAAGGAAGGCGTTTCCTGAAACAACAGAATACCTCGGTGAATAAAAATCGATTCGACTTAATGTTGGAACGGTATGCCCTCTGGCTAATCCGAAATCGGATATGGGTGGTGGTGGGTTCGTTGCTGATGGCAGTTGGTATGGCCAGCGGAGCTCGATACCTTTATTTTGTAGACGATTATCGTGCCTATTTTAGTGCTGAAAACCCTCAGCTGCTGGCATTT
>Ga0070726_10004791_pt1 | contig 10597 bp, 8 predicted proteins | sample tdAd471_FD_67275 | JGI IMG/M metagenome (GOLD analysis project Ga0070726, IMG submission 67275) | Marine sediment microbial communities from the Atlantic coast under amendment with organic carbon and nitrate - tdAd47.1 | ecosystem: Environmental > Aquatic > Marine > Coastal > Sediment | place...
GCGGATCGAATTACGGTGTAGCCAAATTTCAGCTTACTGAAAAGTCCATTGTTGTCCGCGATCCTGTCCGGGAGTAACTGGATCGCTACACGTTGGCCCACACCGAGGTCGCGGTACCCTTCATCGTCCGCTTCGTAAATTTCCCCAAGGCGGCCGTGCCCGATCCGCGAATGCAATCGATAGCGACCGGCAACCAATTGCCGATCCGGGTGACCCTCTTGTTGTTCGTGACCTAGTTCTATTACTGTCATTATCAGGTCCGTCTCAGAGCATTCGGAGTCAAACACTCGACTCGAAGCGACCTCGTGCGCGATACGGGAGTGGGACCGATCGATGCCGGGCTCGCTGCGTCTTCTTGATGTTATCTGGGTATGGACACAGCCCTTGACGACGAGTTTAGCATTTTCCCCGGTTTCCGGTGAGTAACGTGCGTCAGCGATCCTTCATTTAATGTACATTTTCGGCCACATGCGAAATATGTGATCGCCATATTCGCTTTTGTGGAATATGGCGCTTATTCTTTCCATGCGCTATCCGCCGCTCGCACATTCTGGACTGTGCGGGGTCCCCACAAACTAACGATTCCGGAGAAAGAACATGTCGGATGCTTTCTTCAACAAATTATTCGGGGATTCGGAGCCGACCCACCTGGGGAGCGGCTGGGTCAGCGGCACGGCGTCCGTTTTCTTCGGACTGCTAAGCGTCGGCGGTGTTCTTACCCTGCATTTCCCGGGGCTTCTGACACTTCCCGAGGCCCGCCCGGTCTATCCAGTAGAGATCATTCGCCTGCTCATCCAGGGAACGATCGCCACTGCTCTCGTTCTCGGAGCCATCTCCGCAATCCTGCGTGAACGCAAGGTCCTGGGACTGACCGGAGCCGCTCTCGGGTTGGCTGCTGTGCTGCTCGGAGGCGCAAGCGCTCCGCTACCGGAGGAGGTCGGGTCGAAAATCGGCCTCGGCCTCGATTGGTTCCTCCTTGACCTCCTGGTGATGACCATCGTCTTCGTCCCGGTGGAGAGGCTTTGGCCGCTTCATCCAGAGCAGAAGACCTTCCGGCCTGAGTGGACCACCGACGCTTTCTATTTCGTGGCTACCCATCTGCCCGCGCAACTGACCACCTTCGCGATGCTGATACCCGCCACTGTCGCCTCCAAATGGCTGGCGATTCCGGTGCTCATGCAGACCGTAGGGAGCTTGCCTTTCCTCGTCCAGCTGCCGTTGGCCATCGTGGTGGCGGACCTGGCGCAGTACGCAGTGCACCGGGCCTTCCATAAGATCCCGTTTCTTTGGCGCTTCCATTCCATCCATCATTCCATCAAAACGTTGGACTGGATTGCCGGCTCGCGTTCCCACTTCGTCGATATACTTATCACACGCGGCTTAATCCTCATCCCGATGACCCTTTTGGGCTTTTCGCCGCTCACGATGGCCGGGTATCTCGTCTTCGTCTCCTTCCACGCCACGTTCTCCCACACGGACTTCCGTCCTCGTGTGATCTGGCTGGAGCCCTACTTCGTGACGGTACGCTATCATCATTGGCATCATGCGGCGCACCCGGAGGCGGCTGACGTAAACTTCGCCATCCATTTCCCTTTTATCGATCGCCTGTTCGGGACTTACCATCTTCCGAAAGACGCCTGGCCAGAGCGCTATGGCCTGATCGGCAGTTCGGTCCCCGACGGATTCTTCCGCCAGTTCGTCGCCCCGTTCAAGGCCAGATAAGCCGTCAGAGGGAGACTTCCGCGAGAGCCAGGTCGCTTGGCCTGACCGTCCCCGTCTTGGAAGGCTTGACGAGCCCCAAGGCGCTCATGCCTCGAACAGTGATATAGCCGAAGTCGTATTCGGCAGGATCGTGAGAGGTCCGCAGGAGATGAGGATAGTGGTGATGGTTGTTTTGCCAGCAGGCGCTGAAGGTCGCCGTCACCGGGAGCCAGTCGCCGATGTTCATCGCGTTGTCGCCCGGATCGTCATAACGCCGTGAGCCCCAGCGACGGTCGTGGGTCCAGTAGTTCTGCACCATGTTCACCCATACCGCGAAAATCCGGACGCCGGCCCAAACCCCGATGGCGAATTTCCAATCCCGAACGAACAACCACAGAAGGCCGATGCTGAAAACCGGAGAGATGACCATAAACAGGGGATGCGAGACCAAACGGAATGGCCAGGTTTTCAGGATGTCGTCGTTCGCCATGTCGTCCGTGCACGGATAGGGAAAAAGACAGAGATACAACGTTTTCCAAAAACCGTCAGCGTCCAGCTTGTTGGGATCGCCTTCATGGTCGGAGAACTTATGATGCAGCCGATGGCGATTGACCCAGCTCACGGGATCGACATAGACGCCAAACGCGTTATTGATGAGAGTCACCGTCTTTACGAACCACACTTTATAATCCAGAGCCCGGTGTGCGATGCCCAAGTGAATAATGTCGGAAAGGTAGACTCCGGCAATAAACCAGGAAATCACGAGGTATCCGAATCCGACCACCATTCCCCACAACGGCCCGAGCCAGGGCGGCGCCAGAATCGCTGATAGCAGCAGCTGTAACGCAAGTGTGGCAAAGCCAAGCACGTTATATATTTTCATAAGATGGTGGTCCTGTTATCACCCGGCCAAGCATACCCAACGGCCAAGATAACTCATATCGTCTCGTTATAACCAACCAGGATGACTGAACCAGCGCTGGCCAAATATCCAGATAATCTCTCGCCGCGCACCAGGGCGAGCGTCTGATGCGGGCCCCGTTTGATCAGAAATCTTGACGGCGGCAGCGGCAATCGGTGATCCTCGGCCGTTTGATGAATATTTATTGGGGGAGAACCGCGTGAGCGACACAATCGCATCCGCAACACCCGACACACAACCACCTGAGTTCAAGCAGGTTCTTGGCCATCCGCAGCCGTTGTGGATGTTGTTCATGGCGGAGTTCTGGGAGCGCTTTGCGTTCTACGGAATTCGTTGGGCCATGGTGTTGTACATCGTCGCCGAGTTTTACAGCGGCGACGCATCGGGCGAGAGGCCGGCGAACGAGTTGTATGGCGCCTATCTCGCCCTCGTTTATGCCGGTGCTATTTTCGGCGGCTATATCGCTGACAAGTTCATCGGCTTCCAGCGCTCGATCCTGCTGGGTGCGGCCATTATGGGGACCGGCCTTTTCATGATCGCAATTCCGAGCGAGCATATATTCAAGCTCGGTCTGGCGACGGTAATTGTCGGCAATGGTTTATTCAAACCGATAATCTCGACCCTGGTCGGTAAACTCTATGCCACCGGTGATGTCCGCCGCGATTCCGGTTTCACAATTTTTTATATGGGCATCAACCTCGGTGCGATGATTGCGCCGATCATTACGCAGATCCTCGCGCAGAAATTTTTTGGAACCGATGGGATGCCGGCATACAAGGTGGTCTTCATGGCTGCTGGCGTCGGTATGCTGATTAGTCTTGCATGGTTCTGGTTCGGTCGCAGGATGCTACAGGGCGTTGGCGCGCCGGATCCGGATGCGACCGGAATGGGTCGCGTCGTGAAAGTACTGGTGATCGGTGTAGGCGTCGGCATTCCGACGTTCTATTTCCTGCTGACGATCGACGCGACGGCGCTGCAGTTTCTTCTGATGCTTCTATTCATCGTGCCGGCGATCATGTTGTTGGTCGAGGGAATTCGTGAAGGCAATGTGGCGCGCGACAGGGTCATCGCCATGCTCGTGATATTCGGATTCAACGTCTTGTTCTGGATGTTCTTCGAGCAGGCTGGCAGTTCGTTCACCTTCCTTGCCGACAAGATCGTCGACCGTAATCTGTCGGGCTGGATATTCCCGACCGCGTGGTTCCAGTCGGTCAACTCGGTAGCCATCATTACGCTGGCTCCGATCATCGCCTGGCTGTGGATAAAAATGGGAAGTTCCAATCCGTCGATCCCTCGCAAGTTCGGTCTCGGACTGATCTTCAACGGCCTGGCTTTTCTCTTGCTGATGCTGGCTTTGTCGCGCTTTGTGGACCCGGAGACGCTGAAGATCCCCTTCTGGACGCTGTTCATGGTCTATGTCATTCAGTCTGTCGGTGAGCTTTGTTTGTCCCCGATCGGTTTGTCGATGACGACCAAGTTGGCGCCATCTCGTCTCGGTGGCCTGGCCATGGGCGGCTGGTTTCTGTCGATCGCGATCGGCAACAACCTGGCCGGCATCTTTGCCGGTCGTGTCAGCGGTGAAGAAGGCATTAGCACGGAGTCCGCGCTGGTGGGCTATACGTTCGGGTTTTGGGCGCTGCTCGGCTCCGGCGTGTTGTTGTTCCTGATAGCTCCGCTGATCAACAAGCTCTTGCACGGGGTGAAATAGAAAAGGGGGCCGTCCCTTCGGGACGGCCCCCCGCTAACTATCGGTGGATTTTGAGCCGTTGGCGGAATTCGCACAATCGTGGCTTATACCAAACTGACCTGCGGAAGACCGCCGTGTCATATCGTGAGGACTTGGTAAAATTGCGGCACGTTTCTGATAACTATCCAGTTCTTAGCGATCGCGTAATTTTCTAGCTTAATTCAAGTCTCGACCCAGATTCCTGTTCGGGCGCCGTCGGCGCGCGCTCGCTCTCGAGCGTGGGTGGGTAAACGGAGGTAACCATGAGACAGGAAATGAAGACACTTAACCGAACACTCGTCGTCGCAGGTGCCATATTGATCCAACTGGCGCTGGGTGCGATCTATGCCTGGTCTGTTTTCACGACAAGACTAACCGACGCGGCCGGTGCTTACGCTTTCACCGCCAGCCAGACCGCGTGGGTATTCTCTTCAGGTCTCGCCACTTTTGCCATCGTCATGGTGCTGGCGGGACGCGTGCTGCCGAGCACAGGGCCACGTTTGCTGTCGGTTGCCGGTGGCTTGCTGCTCGGCACAGGTTACGTACTGAGCGGCTTCTTCGGCGACAGTTTCTGGGCACAGTTGATGTGCATCGGCATCGTCAGCGGTGCAGGCATAGGACTGGCCTACGTCGTGCCGATCTCGGTCTGCGTCAAGTGGTTCCCCGACAAGAAGGGCCTGATTACCGGCCTGGCCGTCGCCGGTTTCGGTTTCGGCGCGACCATCTGGGTCAAGCTCGCAGGATCGTGGTTCGGCGGCCTGCTTAACACCACCAACGTTTTTGGACTGCCGGGTGTGCAGAGCGTCTTCGTAATCTATGGTATTGCGCTAGCCGTACTGGTGCTCCTGGGCAGTGTCGTGATGGTCAATCCGCCAGACGGCTACCAACCTGCCGGTTGGACGCCGCCCAGTTCGAACGATGGCGACGACGAGGGAACGGTGGACTTCAGTGCATGCGAAATGCTGCGCACGCCGCAGTTTTACATGCTCTGGTCGGTATTCATGTTTGCCGGCGTGGCGGGCCTCATGGTGATCTATTGCATCAAACTGTTCGGTATCGATGTACTGGAGCACCACGGCATCGCCGGAGCTGGCGCGATCGCCGGCACGGCGATGGCCTGGTACGCAATCTTCAACGGCCTCGGCCGTATTGCCTGGGGTGGTATCAGCGACAGGATCGGCCGACAGGCGGCAATCACAGTGAACGTTGCATTGCAGGGCGTGATCATGTTGATCGCCTACCATGTATTTACTCGCTTCGGTCAGCAGTACGGCTTTATCGTGGCCGCCGCGTTAATCGGTTTTAACTATGGCGGCTGTTTCGCGTTATTTCCGGCAATCACAGCGGACTATTTCGGCAACAAGAACGTTGGCAGCAACTACGGCTGGATGTTTACCGCGTATGGAATCGCGGGGCTCGCCGGACCCCTGCTGGCTGGTTACTTCAAGGATGCCGCGCAAGGATCGGCTGAGCCGGTGGTCTGGATGGCGCCCTTTATAATCGCGGGCGCGGTCTGTCTGCTGGGTGCAGTCATCATTTCGTTTGCTGCTCGGCCACGGCGCATGCCGCCGCGTATTGCGTCGACGAACGACAGGAGGTCCGCCACGAATATGGCGTAGTGCGTATCAGTGGATCCTCATACGCCTGCCAAACCCCAGGCTGATGAGCGGCTGGACTGAATAAGGCGGACCAGGCGATGAAGTGGAGGCCGCGCTCGCTGCCGCCGATAGCGAGGAGGATGACAGCCCGCATGCCGAGTTCACGCTCGAGCAGGTGAGTGGCTCCGGCGAACCGCCAGAATTGTCCCTCGTCACGACACAGGCTCTACGCAAGAAATTCGCGGGGGACGGGGACGTAACGTCCGATCCGGATGTGCCCGAGGAACAAGGCGGCTACAACCCCTACGACAAAGGCTGACATGGTCGCAATCGGTTACCGTCCTGCCCCTATGTTTTTTTGATGCTCATGGTCCTGCAGTCAACAGGCCATGCGCTGAATACAATTGGTGAGATTTCGCACGGTCAATGGTAAATAATGCGGTTCGATCCAGCTGATTCGTCGAGGAGATGGGGCGTGAACAAAAGAGACTTTCTAAAAGTGTCCGTCGCCGCCAGTGTTGCCGCAGCTATCCCGCGCCCGACAGCGGCAGAAAGCACCACCGCCTCAAATCAACTGCAAAACATGACCGGACACGCAGCGCCAATATCGGTGGCTGAACGCAAGTCTCGAGTTGCGAAGGCGCAGGAACTCATGCGGGCCTCTGGAATTGGTGCGCTCGTGATCGAACCTGGCTCATCGTTGGTGTATTTCACCGGCGTACGCTGGTGGCGATCGGAGAGGTTCACGGGTGCGGTCATTCCAGCCGAGGGAGAGATCGCAATCGTCACGCCGTATTTCGAGGAACCCTCCGTTCGCGAGAGCATGGCTTTTGGTGATGACGTTCGCACATGGCACGAACATGAAAATCCGTTCGGCCTGGTTATCGGAATATTGCAGGACCGCGGATTGAAGCAAGGAAAAGTCGCTGTCGAGGAGACGGTACGGCATTTCATTGCCGACGGGTTGCAGCAGGCAGCGCCGGAATTCAACGTCGTATCCGGAAAAGCAATTGTGCGCAGTTGTCGCATGATCAAGTCACCTGCAGAAATCGCGCTGATGCAGATCGCGAGCGATGTCACGATGGCAGCATATCGGAATGTGCATGCGAATCTCGATCAGGCCATGCTGCCGTCGGACATATCGGCAATGATGAACGAGGCAACCCGGCAGCTGGGCGGAGAGCCCGGATTCTCAATAGTATTGCTCAATGGCGCGAGCGCCTATCCACACGGTACAAATCTACCCCAGTCGCTGCAACCCGGCGGAGTCGTATTGATGGACTGTGGCTGCGCGGTTCACGATTACCGGTCGGACATTTCACGTACCTGGGTTTTCGGCGAGCCTGGCGAGAAGCAGCGCAAGGTGTGGAACACGGTCAAACGCGGGCAGGAGCTCGCGCTCGAAACCGCGACTGTCGGAACACCGGCGGGGCGAATCGATGATGTTGTGCGCGAGTACTACGAAAGTGAAGGGTACGGACCGGAGTACAAGACGCCAGGCCTGCCGCACCGAACCGGGCATGGCATAGGCATGGACGGACATGAGCCTGTGAATTTTGTGCACGGCGAACAAACACCGGTCGCGGCAGGCATGTGTTTCTCCAATGAACCGGGCATCTACCTGTTTGGTGAGTTCGGGGTGCGCCTCGAAGATTGCCTCCATATGACCGACGACGGGCCGCAACTGTTCTCTGAACTGTCCCCGTCTATCGACAAACCATTCGGGTAAGAGAAAGAAGCGACTTTACAGTCGGCATCCTGGAGATACGACCTCGCGCTGTCTAACGTAAACAAGGGAACAAACAGGAGTGATGCAGCCACAAGTACACACGGGTTCCTACTACGCAGCTACCGTCAATGACGTCACCGACTTCGCCCCGCTGCGGGGCGAGCAAACAGCGGACGTTTGTGTTATCGGTGCCGGTTTCACCGGCGTATCGACGGCACTGCACCTGGCTGAGCGTGGCTACAACGTGCATGTCGTCGAGGCCAGTCGAGTCGGCTGGGGAGCGTCGGGACGCAACGGCGGCCAGATGATTGGCGGCATTTCCGGCGAAAAAAACGTTGCGAAGCAATTAGGCAGGGATGTCGAAGAACTTTTTGGCGAGCTGCGCTGGGCCGGTCACGAGATTATTCGCGAGCGTGTAAGCACATACGGAATCCAGTGTGACCTGAAATACGGTTACCTCGACGTGGCAATCAAGCCGCGACATTTGCGTGACTTCGAGGCCGACTTCGAGCGGCTCACGCGAGCGAATTTTCCCCATGAACTCAAAATGTTGTCGAAGGAGGAAACACGCGAGACCATCGGCACCGACGCTTACATCGGCGCATTGCTGAACATGGCGAACGGCCATCTGCATCCACTCAATCTGTGTATTGGTGAAGCACGTGCCGCCGTTTCCCGCGGCGCGACAATCTACGAGCAGTCGCCCGTCGTCAGGATCGAGAAAGGCAACAGACCCAGAGTGGTCGCTCAAGAGGGCGCGGTTACAGCCGACGCCGTCGTCATCGCTGGCAATGCCTACCACATGCTGGAGCGAAAGTTGCGCGGCATCATGTTCCCGGTCAATAGCTTTATCGTCGCGACGGAACCGCTCTCAGACGACCTTGTCGCTGCGACTAACCCGAGGGACCTTGCCGTTTGCGACCCGAATTTCGTACTGCAGTACTACCGTCTGAGCGCTGACAAGCGATTACTGTTCGGCGCACGGTTGAACTACTTCGGCGACGATCCGGCGGTCATAGAACGGCGGCATCGAAAGAAGATATCCAGACTTTATCCGCAACTTGCGGACGTCCGCATGGATTATGCATGGGGCGGTACGATCGGCGTGCCGGTCAACAGGGTGCCACAACTCGGCAGAGTGTCTCCGAATGTCTTCTACTGCCAGGGATATTCAGGGCACGGCGTCAACGTCACACACCTGGCCGGGCAGATCCTGGCGGAGGCGATAGCCGGTACGCTGGAGCGCTTCGACCTGTTCGCGAACGTCAAACCAGTCGTAGTCCCGGGTGCACATGTTCTGCGCCAACCCATGGTGGCGCTCGGAGTGCTATACCACCAGATAAAGGATCGCCTGTAGCGCATTGTCTGGCCGACAGCATCGGCGTGCCTGTGGCACATACGTAGTTCCCGAATTGCGGAAAATGCAGGGGCTAACTAGTGTGCGCCGTATAGGAGGACAATATGCCTATCGGGACACCGTTTCATCCGCGGACTTCTGCGCTTTGCACCAGCCTCTTTTATACGGACTGGGCGGGCTATCATACGGTCAGCTCATACGACACCTGTCATGAGCGCGAATACTACGCATTGCGAAATGCTGCTGGCCTGATAGATGTCAGCCCCCTTTTCAAATACGAGGTGTATGGCAAAGACGCGGCTGCGTTCCTTTCGCGCGTCATGGTCAAGGACGTCAGCAAACTAAAGGTAGGTCGCTGCACTTACCTGTGCTGGTGTGATGACCATGGCAAAGTGCTCGACGACGGCACCGTGTTCAGGCTCGACGATACTCATTTTCGTGTCGCTGCGGCGGAGCCCACGTTTTCGTGGCTCATGCGTCAAGCCCGCCGTTTCGACGTTACGATCGACGACAGCAGCGATCGATTTGGAACACTCTCGTTGCAGGGTCCGACTTCTCGCGACATATTAAAGAACGTCAGTGATGCGAACCTGGACAGCATCCCCTACTTTAGTTTGACGAAAGCAAAGCTCGACGATGTCGATGTCGTCATTTCCCGAACGGGCTACACCGGGGATCTTGGCTTCGAAATCTGGATCGAGCGCGAGCAGGCACTCAAGGTTTACGACGCTATCATGGCTGCTGGTCGTGACTACAGAATTCAGCCCGTAGGCCTCGATGCGATGGATGTCACGCGCATCGAAGCAGGTTACATCATGAATGGCGTCGACTATTTCAGCGCAAACGCCTGCCTCATAGAATCCCGCAAGTCGACGCCTTACGAGATCGGTCTGGGCTGGGCTGTCGATCTAAATCGCGACGTCTTCATCGGGCAAGATGCTCTCAAGGCGGAAAAAGCGAATGGTTCGGAGTGGGCGAGCGTCGGACTCGTATATGACTGGCCTGCTTTTGAGCGTTTATTCGATGAGTTCGGATTGCCACCCCAGTTACCGGGCGGTGCGTGGCGCATTCCGATCCCGGTCTACGACAAGAAAGGCTCGCAAATCGGACAGGCTACGAGTGGAGCATGGTCGGCCATCCTGAAAGATAATCTGGCATTGGCAAGCGTTAAGTCTGCCTACGCAGAGCCGGGCACGGAATTGCAAATCGAGGTCACGGTCGAATATGAACGTCGACGCGTGCCCGCCATCGTCACAAAAACCCCGTTCTTTGACCCCCCCAGAAAGAAAGCGTGAGGACGGCGATGAAACTCAAGACCAAAGCAGAACACTCGCGCTACGATGCAGTAGTTGTCGGCGGTGGACACAATGGACTTACGTGCGCTGCCTATCTCGCCAAAGCTGGCAAGAGCGTTTTAGTACTCGAAAAGCGACCGGTCGTGGGCGGCTCCGCCGTCAGCGAAGAGGTTTTCCCCGGGTTTACTTTCACGGTGTGCTCCTATGTTGTGAGCTTGTTCCGTCCGCATATCGTGCGGGACCTCGAGTTGGCGCGCCATGGTCTCGAG
>Ga0070726_10004793_pt1 | contig 10597 bp, 7 predicted proteins | sample tdAd471_FD_67275 | JGI IMG/M metagenome (GOLD analysis project Ga0070726, IMG submission 67275) | Marine sediment microbial communities from the Atlantic coast under amendment with organic carbon and nitrate - tdAd47.1 | ecosystem: Environmental > Aquatic > Marine > Coastal > Sediment | place...
GGGGCGGGGTCAACGCGACCTGCGCGTTCGGGTGAAATCGGCCAAAGGGCGGCGCTTGTCGTCAACCCGCTGGCTGGAACGGCAATTGAACGACCCCTATGTGCAACGCGCCCGCAAAGAGGGGTATCGCGGCCGCGCTGCTTTCAAGATCCTGGAGCTGGATGACAAGTTCCATTTCCTGAAAAACGGCGCACGGGTGGTCGATCTTGGGGCTGCGCCGGGCGGTTGGTGCCAGGTTGCCGTTCCACGGATCAACGCGCTCGGCACCAAAAAGAGCAAAGCCCAAGGCCGGATCATCGGTATCGACCTGCAGGAAATCGAACCGATCCCCGGCGCGGAACTGCATGTTCTGGATTTCCTCGATGAGGGGGCCGACGATCAGGTCAAAGCCTGGCTTGGCGGCCCGGCTGATGTGGTCATGTCCGATATGGCGGCGTCCTCTTCGGGGCACAAGCAGACTGACCATTTGCGGATCATGGCGCTGTGCGAAGCGGCCGCCTATTTCGCGTTTGATGTGCTTTGCGAAGGCGGCACTTTTGTTGCAAAGGTCCTGGCCGGTGGGGCCGAAGGAGAGCTGCAAAAAGTCCTGAAACAGAATTTCGACAAGGTCGCGAATGTGAAGCCCGAGGCCAGCCGGTCCGATAGTTCAGAAAAATTCGTTGTAGCGACCGGGTTTCGGGGCCGAAGGGCCGAAATCGCCGACTTTGAATGATATTGAGTATTTTTCTGCGGTATCTTCGCGAGATTTGTCAAAAAGTTTATGGTTTTGAGTGGTGATTGGCTCTGATTTCGGTTGGTTTTCAGTCAATTCATCTGAGTTGTCCACAGGATGTGGATAAATGGCGGGGACAAATCCCGAAGCCTGATGGTGACCCTGCGAAGGGTTGGCGCGCTTTCCGTCAGCGGAGATCGTGTGATCACAAAAATGGCGGGATGCTCTAGGGACTGTATGTCACCGCAGTCCGCAACGGCCCTGCCGCGCGCCAATTGGCATATGTCTCACAGATCCGTTCGGTGATCGGCCCGGTGACGCCATTGCCCAGAATATGGGCGTCAACCTGGACGATGGGCACGGCGCCACCGCCCGAGGAGGAAAGGAAGACCTCCTCCGCCGCCAGAAACTCCGCGACAGAAACCGCGCGAATCTCAGCCGGAATGTTCAACGACGCACAAATCTCCAGCACGGTTTTTCGCGTGATCCCTTCCAATACACCGTCCTTGGGCGTGACCACGACGCCGTCAATCACGGCAAAGATGTTGAATCCGGGCCCTTCGGTGATATTGCCGGTGCTGTCTTTCAGGACCACGGTGTCAAATCCGGCCTCCAGCGCTTCGAACAATCCTTTGGTGAGGTCGCCCCAGTGATAGTTTTTTGCCGTCGGATCGACCGCCGCTTGGTTGATCCGTTCGACCGTGTCGGCGATTTTCAAACGCGTTCCGCGAGCTGCGACGTCATCTGCGATCACATTCACATATGGCACGACCCAGGCAAAAAACCGGTTCAGACAGGTGCGGGGATCGCGCGACCCCGGCACGGTCTGAATGCCCCGCGTCGTCACAAAGGCGCAATAGGCGGCCTGTAGTTCGGATGCGGCGACGATGTCGTTCAAGATCTGTTTGATCTCGTCGGGCCCCAGGGGGATTGTCAAATGGCATTTCCGAAGGCTTTCCATGAAACGGTCGACATGATCGTCCAGCCGGAAAAACGCTCCGTCCCAGACAGTTACCACGTCATAGGTCGCGTCTGAACGGGTGAACCCCCAGTCCGTGACGCCGATCTTGGCCTCATGGATCGGCATGATCTCACCGTCCATCCAGGCGGCGCCCTTGGCGAAGTCGTTCATCGCTGGCCCCGTTCATGGAAGATGAAGCCAAGGACGTTCATCAATAGCTGTGCCGCCAGGATCGACGTCGATCCCGTTGGGTCATAATCCGGGGCAACCTCCACCAGATCGAGGCCGATAATCTCATGGGACTTTGTAACCGCCTGAAGCAATTCCAACACCTCGTAATACAGAAAACCGCCATGGCTGGGCGTTCCGGTGCCCGGCGCAATGGACGGGCAAAACGCGTCGATATCAATCGTCACATACACCCGCGCGCCCTTGGGCAGGCGCGCCAAGACCGCCTCGCGCCCAAGTTTTCGGACCTGGCGCACCGAGAGAATGTCCGAGCCCATCGCCCGCGCATCCTCATACCCGTCGCGGGCGGTAGAGGACACGTTGCGAATGCCCAACTGGGTCAGTCCTGTAACATAGGGTTTTTCGGCGGCCCGGCGCATCGGGTTGCCATGCCCATATCGGACGCCGTGTCGTTCATCGACAAAGTCGAGATGGGCGTCGATTTGCAGGACGTGGAACGGGCCCTCGTCGTCAAAGGCGTTGATGCAGGGAATATTGACCGAATGGTCGCCGCCAATCACCACGGGCAAGGCGCCTGCGGACAGTGCTTTTTTCACGCCGAAGCTGATGTTTTCATGGGATTTTGTGGTGTCCGTGTGGACAATATCCGCGTCGCCCATGTCAATGATACGCACCTCTTCGCCGAGATAAGTTGCGTCATCCTCGAAATCATAAGCGCCGGCATGGCCGAAGGAGAACAGGGTCGAGGCCTCGCGCACCCCACGTGGGCCGAACCGGGCGCCGGCCCGAAACTGGGTGCCAAGATCGAACGGCGCCCCAAGGATGGCGACATCGGCCTCGATGCTGTCCCAATCGGCGACATAGGGTTTCTTGGCAAATGTCGGAATGCCGACAAAGGGCAGGTTCAGGCGTCCTTGTTCGTATCCGTGCGTCATGGGTCCCTCATTTCGGAAAAGTGATTGGGGGTTGTCCGCCCCCGATGATGGTGCCGGTTTTCATTTCGTGTGACATTTTGTAGAGAAGTTTTGTCACAGGCCCAACATCCCCGGTTTGATGTAAAAAGAAAGCAATTCCCGGGGGCAGGTTCGCGCATATCGGACCGATTTCCAATCATGATTTGGAGAGGATGATGAGAACTCCGCTTTGGCGCAGAACGCCGCCCGCCATATTTCCCGTCACGCTTGGGTTTTTGGGTCTTGGGATTCTGTGGCGGCACGCCGCGCAGGTTCTGGGGCTGCCGCTTTGGATCGGGGACATTCTGTCCGGTGCGGCGGTGATGTTTTTTGTTTATTTCGCGGGGCTTTATGTCGCAAAATGGGTGGCGCGTCCTGGGGTGCTGTTTGAGGATTTGAAAACCCCACCGGCGCGCGCTGGCGTTTCGGCCATGGCGATGAGTGTGATGTTGGTGCCGGCGATCCTGTTGGATTATGGCGTCGCACTGGAATGGCTATGGTGGCTGGGCGTGGTCCTTCAGGTGCTGATGGCGGCTCTGGTGACTGTCGAGATTTTGAAAAGTCCGGTTGAAACACGGGCGTTCTCGCCTTTTCAGCATCTGACCTATGTCGGGCTGATCGTTGCGCCAATTGCTGGATACCCGTTGGGATATGCCGAGTTCAGCCATGATATCGGCCTTCTTTCCATTGTTATTTTTACAGTAATAACAGTCGGATATGTTCGAAAGCTTATGCGAAATCCGCCACCCCCTCCTCTCTGCCCGTCACTTGTGATCACATTGTCGCCGCTGTCATTGTTCGGCGTTATGTTTGCGCTGTCGGGGGATGATACGGCCTTCGCGGTCGCCTATGCTCTGGCGGTTTTGACCGCTTTTGGCCTGTTGGGGGCCGCGCGCTGGATGACCGCCGGTGGCTGGACACCGGTCTGGGGCGCGTTCACCTTTCCATTGGCGGCGTTTGGCAATCTGCAGGTGTCCGCGATCGGGCAGGGTTACGGGCTCATTGCCGAACTGCTGCTTTGGGGCACGCTAGGCCTTGCCAGCGCGGTGATCCTGTTTGTCCTTTACCGCAGCACACGGGCCTTTGTGACGGGGGAATTGTCGCAAAAGTCCGCCGCTGCGACAGCATGATCCGGGTTTAGGGCTTTTCATTTCTTCCGACCCATGAGATAGGGACGTGCCAACAGCGAACCCCACCCTGAGGAGTATGGACGTGGACATTCGTGAGGCTCTTACCTTCGACGACGTATTGCTGGTTCCCGGCGCATCCTCGGTGCTTCCGTCCGATGCCGATACCTGCACGCATTTGACCAAGACCATCGGTCTCAACATTCCTCTGGTCAGTTCGGCCATGGATACGGTCACCGAACAGGATATGGCGATTGCCATGGCCCAGGCCGGGGGGATCGGTGTTCTGCACCGAAATCTTGATGTCGAGGAACAGGCCCGTCAGGTGCGCCGCGTCAAACGGTTCGAAAGTGGCGTGGTGTATAATCCGATCACGCTGCGCGCCGATCAGACATTGGCCGATGCCAAAGCCTTGCAGGAACGCTATCGCATTTCCGGATTTCCGGTTGTGGATGAAACCGGCCATGTGGTCGGGATCGTCACGAACCGAGACATGCGGTTTGCCACGGATGACCGCACGCCGGTTTCGGTGATGATGTCGGCGGACAATCTTGCGATGCTGCGCGAGCCGGCGGATCTGGACGAAGCCAAAGGCTTGATGGAGGCGCGCCGGATCGAAAAGCTTCTTGTGGTGAACAAGGACGGCCAGCTGACCGGCCTTCTGACCATCAAGGATATCGAACAGGCAGTCTTGAATCCCCATGCCACCAAGGATCAGCTTGGGCGACTAAGGGTTGCGGCGGCGACGACGGTGGGTGATGCCGGGTATGAACGCTCCGAAGCGTTGATCGACGCGGGCGTGGATCTGATCGTGATTGACACCGCCCACGGCCATTCTGCCAGCGTGGCAGAGGCCGTTGAACGGATCAAGAAGGCCTCGAATTCTGTCCAGGTGGTGGCGGGTAATGTCGCCACGGCCGAAGCCACGCGCGCCCTGATCGGCGCGGGCGCCGACGGTGTGAAGGTGGGCATAGGTCCGGGATCCATCTGCACCACGCGGATCGTGGCCGGTGTCGGTGTGCCGCAATTGACCGCGATCATGGATTGCGCTGCTGAAGGCGCAAAGACCGGAACCCCCGTCATTGCCGATGGCGGGATCAAATATTCCGGCGATTTCGCCAAGGCCATTGCCGCCGGCGCCCATTGCGCGATGCTCGGTTCGATGCTGGCGGGAACCGACGAAAGCCCCGGCGAGGTGATTCTGTATCAGGGACGCTCCTTCAAGGCCTTTCGCGGTATGGGATCGGTGGGCGCCATGGCGCGCGGCTCCGCCGACCGGTATTTCCAGAAAGAGGCCTCGACCGACAAGCTGGTCCCAGAAGGGATCGAGGGGCAGGTGCCGTATAAAGGCGCGACGAGCGCGGTGCTGCACCAGTTGGTCGGCGGTTTGCGGGCGGCCATGGGCTATACCGGCAGCGCAACCATCGACCAGATGCGCACAGGCTGCCAATTCGTCAAGATTTCCGGCGCCGGTCTGAAAGAAAGCCACGTCCATGACGTGCAGATCACCCGTGAAAGCCCGAATTACAGGGCTGGCTGATGACCCCGGCGGCACGGGTTGCGGCGGCGATTGAGGTTCTCGACCGGGTTCTGACGGGCGTCGCGGCCGAGCCTGCCCTGACCCAATGGGCGCGCGCCAATCGCTATGCGGGCTCAGGCGATCGGGCGGCAATTCGCGATTGGGTGTTTTCGGCGCTGCGCCGAAAGCGGTCCGCGGCCTTGATGGGCGGGGCGATGACCGGGCGCGGGCTGGCCCTCGGACTGGCCCGGCAATGGGGGCTTGACCTTGACGCGGTGTTTTCCGGTGCGACCTATGCGCCAGCGCCACTTGCGCCGTCAGAGCGTGTCACGCTGTCGTTTGACGAACTGGCTCTGGCGGACCGGCTTGATTGCCCGGACTGGTTGATCCCCCGATTTGAGGCGTCTCTGGGCGACGCTGCGGTGCCGAGCCTGCTGGCCTTTCGCGACCGGGCGCCGGTCTTTTTGCGAGTGAATCTGCGGCGGGGCTCGGTCGCTGAGGCCATGGAGGAACTGGCAGGGGACGGGATCCTTTCCGAGCCGGTGTCGTTGGTTAAGACTGGCCTGAAAGTCACGGAAAACGAACGAAGAATTGCGGCATCAAAGGCGTTTGCGGATGGCTTTGTCGAGGTGATGGACGTGGCCTCGCAAGCCGTGATCGCCGGTCTTCCGGTGCCAGAGTCCGGTGCAATTCTCGACTATTGCGCAGGGGGCGGCGGTAAATCCCTGGCGTTGGCCGATCGCACTGACGCGCGGATTCTGGCCCATGATATTGACGCCAGGCGGATGAAAGATGTCGCGCCGCGGGCCGCGCGGGCCGGGGTCAAGATTGCCGAGGTCACGCGTGCCGGTATCAACGCCGAGGCGCCGTTTGACATGGTGTTGTGTGATGTGCCTTGTTCCGGATCGGGGACCTGGCGGCGCACACCCGAAGCCAAATGGGCGTTGACACCCGAACGACTGGATGAGCTTTGTCGCATACAGCACGGAATTCTAAGGGAAACTCATGATTTGGTGAAGGCCGGAGGCGTGCTGGTTTATGTAACCTGTTCTCTGCTGAACGAGGAAAATCAGGATCAGATTGAGGATTTCCTGCGGGGCAACGCCGGATTTTCAAAGCACGGCCAGCGGCAATTCCTGCCCGCCGAGGGCGGCGACGGTCTCTTTGTGTCAATTTTAGTGAAAAAATGACACCGATCCCCGCGAAATGGGGATGCGTTAACCAAACATAAACCAAACGCGCGTGTAGTTGGACCTTCACTGGTGGAGGCCGACATGACGATGCGTTCGGATCTTGAGGATCAGGCCATTACTCTGGCCGCTCAGATATTTCCGAAACTGTGGATGCTGGTCTGGCTTGGGCTGGCCTTATTGCTGGTGGGGTTTCTGATCCCCGGTCACACAGTGGCGCTGGCCTTTGCGGTGTCGGCCAGTACGGTGTTCACCCTTGCATTGCTGGTCCTTCTTCTGAACCGAAAGAATCGCAGCTCAACGCAGTTTTTCACCGATTCCCTTGGGCATTTCATTGAGCATGACAAAACCCCGATGCTGTTTACCGACAGCACCGGCAGCGTGACATATGCCAACAAGGCGACACGCGCCGTGGTGCCTGACGGGCAGGATATGTCGCTGATCGCGCTGCTGCGCGACGTTGTGTCGAACCCGGTTCAACTGATTTTCGACCTTCAGAATCTCAGTCAGATCTCCAATTCGGCTCAGCGGGTTTATCATATAGGGCGCGAAACCGTGACGCTGTCGGTCCAACGCATTGATCCTGAGGGGTTTTTATGGCGGCTCAGTCGGGTGTCATGGCCTGAAGAGGACGAGACCTCGATCGGTTTTCCGCATTTTGAGGTGGACGGGTCGGGGCAGGCATTGCGCTTGAACAAAGCGGCAAGGGCTTTGTTCGGCCGGTCACCGGTTTCGGTGCAAAAGATGTTCGGCGATCAAGATCCGTCGTCCGGCGATATTGTCGAGGGGGACACTGTGACAGGACCTCGCCGGTTTCAGGTGTCACGTCTGGATCGGGCCGATGGCCGTGCAGAATTTGTCCTCGCCCCTGCGCCGGATCATCCCGCTGGGGCAGGTCAGTCATCGGTGACCGACTTGCCTGTCGCATTGTTGAAATGCGATTCCACCGGCCGGATCCTTGCCGCAAGCCAACCGGCGCAGGAATTGTTGAACGTGACCGAGGCGAAGGGCCTGCGGATCCAGGATCTGATTCAAGAATTGGGACGTCCGGTTGCCGATTGGATTGCCGATGTCGCCAAGGGGCGCGGTGGCCAAAAGTCCGAAGTCGTACAGGTCAGTTGCGGCACAGTCGACCGGTTCGTCGAAATCTCTCTGCGCCCCACGGGACCGAAAACCAGCGGCGCGGTCTTTGCCGTGCTCAGCGACGCAACCGAATTGAAATCGCTTGAGGCGCAATTTGTCCAAAGCCAGAAAATGCAGGCTATTGGGCAATTGGCTGGCGGAATTGCCCATGATTTCAACAACCTGCTGACGGCGATCTCCGGATATTGTGAATTGTTGCTGGTTCGGCATGATGAAGGAGACCCCGATTTTGCCGATCTTCAACAAATCCGCCAGAATGCGAACCGGGCTGCCAGCCTGGTCGGGCATCTTCTGGCGTTTTCGCGCAAACAAAACTTGCAGGCGGAGCGGGTTGAACTGGCTGAATTGCTCGCCGATTTGTCCCATCTTCTCAACCGGCTATTGGGCGAAAACATGCGCCTCAAGATCGAAACCCAAAGCGACCTGTCCGGCGTAAAAGCAGATCCGCGCCAGTTGGAGCAGGTTTTTGTCAACCTTGTGGTGAATGCGCGCGATGCGATGGGAAAAGCCGGCGAGGTGGTGATCCGGACAGCCAACCAAACCCTGGACCGGGATGTTTTGCGCGAGAGGGCAACGGTTCCCGCGGGAGATTACGTCTCTATTTCCGTCAGCGATACCGGCTGCGGCATTCCGCAAGACAAACTGTCGAAAGTGTTTGAACCCTTTTTTACAACGAAGGAGGTCGGCAAAGGGACTGGGCTGGGCTTATCGACCGTGTACGGGATCGTCAAACAGTCGGGGGGGTATGTTTTTGCCAGTTCAGAAGTCGGCAAAGGAACGTTGTTCGAGGTTTTGATCCCGGCATTTGACACCGAAAACGATGTCCTCACGCTCCCCAAAAACCGGGCGGAGCCACAGGCCAATGTGAATGGCGGACGGATTTTGTTGGTTGAGGACGAGGCGCCCGTGCGGGACTTTGCCGCGCGGGCATTGAAATTGCGCGGCTACACCGTTTACGCGGCCGAAGATGCCGATGCTGCGCTCGCGCTTTTGCAGGATCCCGACCTCGACATAGATGTGTTCGTGACCGATGTCATGATGCCCGGAAAGGACGGTCCGACCTGGGTCCGGGAGGCTTTGGCAGATCGCCCGCTTGTGAAGGTAATTTTCATTTCAGGCTATGCACGCGAACAAGTTGCAGGGCAACAACTGGAAATCGAGAATGCGGTGTTCCTGCCAAAGCCGTTCTCACTGACGGAACTGACCGAGACAGTCGGGCGACAATTGACCGAGGCCGCACCTGACCATGTTGAAAACCTCCGAAGGCAGGGGTGATGCGATGCGCCGCTCAGCATCCTGCAGGGGACAGTTTCGGAAACCCCGCGCGACGAATATTCCGAAGGACAAAAGGCAATCGGTTACGGGTCACGCAATAGAGTGATAGAGGTCGAAATCGGCCGAAGCGGCTTCCTCATATGCTTTTTTTGTGCTCGCGGTGATCTCCATTGGGGCTGCGGTCGACACATTGCGCCGGTCCAGGGTCAATGATGCCCCGATCCGCTCCGCCAGAAAGGCAAGGGCCTGATCCATGGCGTCATACCGGAAAAGATGATCGACCCGCGGCCGTTTCGGATTTCCCGCCAACATCCGCGACTGGGCGCCGATTCGCGCAAAAGGAGGCCGTTCGTCATGGGGAAGACAGCAGGCCGCCACGAAATCATCGAAGCTGAGACCGCTGGTGCTGTTCGCCGTCCCAATCAGATCATCTCGCAACCGGTACCGATACCAGCTGCCCAGCCACGAAATCGGCTCCCGCATGATGGCGAAAGTTTCGATGTTTTCGAACCCTTCCATTTCCAGATAGGGCCGGATGAATCTGTTGAAACGTTTGTGAGTCATGTGCTTGGCCTGGGGCGGCCGTTCAAACCGGATCGCTGCAAACGGTGCCAAAGCGGCCTCGATCGCGGTTGTTCCGGTTTTCGGAACCGCGAGGCAGGCGAGATTTTCATTCCATAATATCAACATCTTGGGGTGGGAGCCTCGCCTGAAATTCAGCCAAATCAAAATCTAAACTACTTGTTAACCCAAATAATAAAAAGTGAGAATCGTGACGAATTTGGTTGAAATGTTCTCTTTTTGATCTCATACAGATGAGAACAAGAGGCGAACACGGGCAGTGATTGCCGTAACAGTGAACTTATGAAATAAGAGGCGAAAATGGCGACGACCCTTCTTGATTTTAATGGAAAGCGTAACATGGACAAGCAGAAGGCGTTGGACTCCGCGCTGTCTCAGATCGAACGGAATTTTGGCAAAGGTTCGATCATGAAACTCGGCCAGGACAACCCGGCAACCGAGATCGAGTCGACCTCGACCGGGTCTCTGGGTCTGGACATCGCCCTTGGGATCGGTGGTCTGCCAAAAGGCCGGATCATCGAGATCTATGGCCCGGAAAGTTCGGGCAAGACCACATTGACCCTGCATGCCATCGCGGAAGAACAGAAAACTGGCGGGATCTGCGCCTTTGTTGATGCCGAACACGCGCTCGACCCGCTTTATGCTCGCAAACTTGGGGTTGATCTCGACGAATTGCTTATCAGCCAGCCCGATACCGGAGAGCAGGCATTGGAAATCACCGATACGTTGGTGCGCTCTGGCGCCGTCAGCATGGTGGTGGTTGATTCGGTTGCCGCCCTGACGCCGAAGTCAGAGCTGGAAGGCGATATGGGGGATGCCCAAGTCGGCGCCCAGGCCCGACTCATGAGTCAGGCGATGCGCAAGCTGACCGGCTCCATCAACAAATCGAAATGCACGGTCGTCTTCATCAACCAGATCCGTATGAAGATCGGCGTGATGTTCGGCA
>Ga0070726_10004794_pt1 | contig 10595 bp, 9 predicted proteins | sample tdAd471_FD_67275 | JGI IMG/M metagenome (GOLD analysis project Ga0070726, IMG submission 67275) | Marine sediment microbial communities from the Atlantic coast under amendment with organic carbon and nitrate - tdAd47.1 | ecosystem: Environmental > Aquatic > Marine > Coastal > Sediment | place...
GAGCTGTGTGGCGTCGCGGTCGATCACCTCCTGCAGGAAGTCGTCAAGCTGCTCGGGCGCGATCACACGACCGCCGGTGGCGAGTGCCAGCTCTTCCAGCAGCGCGGGGTCGGCAGCCGGGTTGTCGAGTTCCAGATCGCGGGCATCGACCATGAACCTGGTGGTGGCCCGACCGGGGATGGCCTGTCCGTCCTGAGTCGCGTCGACGGTAATTCGGTAGATGCCGGGTTCCTGAGTTTCGCCGAACTCGGCCAGCCAGCGGTCGCCGGATCGCAGTGCCGCAAGTTTTCGCTCTTCTCCGTCAGGCATTGTCAGCCGCACGTCGACGGTGGCATCCGTGACGGGCTGGCCGTCGTTGTCCCGCACGCCGAGTTCAATCGGCACGGGCGAACCGGGATCAAAGTTTCGCGGATCAACCCGCACCCAGACCGGCTGGTCGGATTCCAGCTCCTTGCGGGCCAGCCAGAGAATGACCTGCCGCCAGAAACGCTGATGCTCAGCGCGAAAGTCGCCGGGATAGTGCGTGTACCAGCGCCAGGTCGTGTCGCCGGCAAACGCCATGACGCGGGAATTTCCCCGGCTCAGTGCGAAGAGCAGCGGTGTGCCGTCGTCGCTCTTTGCCAGGACGTCGACCAGAGCGTTACGTCGCTGCAGTTTCATCGCTCCAAACAGCGGCGGCAGCTTCTGCCAGGTTGCCAGGTTGTCCTGCGTCGACAGCCGCATCACGAAGTGCCGCAGTCCGGCTTCGGTCGGCAGCATCTGCAGCTCGCGGTCGATCTGCAGTCTCTCGTCGATCTTGCCTGCAGCGGCAGCTTCCTGAGGATTCACGAGCACGGGCAGCAGCGGTTCAAGCTGGTCGTGCGGCGGTGTGCCGTAGCCGCCGCCGAAACTGTAAAACCCGCCGGTCATCAGGAGTCCGGCACCCTCGTCGACCCGCCGCGAGAGCTGTCGCAGATTCTCAGTTCCAAACGCCTCCGCCGGAACATCGCCGACGATGTAGACGTCGTATCGATCCTTCAGAAACAGGTCGGGATGAATCTGGGAGAGGGTCTTGAAGTCGCCCACGCGAGCCCAGAAATAGTCGAGCTGGATTTGTTGTGAGGCGTTGATCTGGCGAATGTAAAGCTGCTCGTCGCGAGCTGTGTCGAAGTAGGCGACGTTGATGCCGCCTTTCCGGACGGTGACCAGCGTCTGTCGTTCGTTGTCGGTCGTTTTGATTTCTCCGTCGAGCGGCACGACGCGTACAGCGATGCGGAACTCGCCAGCAACCTCTGGAATGTAGGACAGGTCAACGGGGATGGTGCGCTGACCTTGAGTCGGCTGGATGCGGACGCTTGGTCGAGCACCGTTTCCGGCGGAGGGAACTTTCAGTTCGCCGTCCTGATTCGCTGGCCGACCGCTGCGGTCTTCGACGAGAAGCTGCACAGCGAACGCCTGATCGGGCGCTCCATCCACCTGGATCTTTGCGCTGACAGGGACGACGTTCTTGACAGAGACGATCGGGCTGACGGTGAGGTCCTCAACAGCGATGTTCAGCGCACTGTCAGAAACCGCGGACGCGCCGAACGGCACTGGAAAGAGTGGCACCGGCACCTGGGCCAGGCGAGTCGCGACAGAGCGGGGATCGCTGTCAATCGGTGCCAGCGCGCGATGTGCTCCGTCGGACAGAAGCAGTGCTCCGATCGGTCGTTCGCCCTGCAGAGTCCGTTCAAGAGATTCGAGCGAGTGTCCGATCGCGGATTGTTCGCCGGCGGCGGCTTCCGCAGCTGGACTGCCGACCGCCGGTGCTTCGTCCAGCGATCGCAGTTCGCTGTCGAAGTCGAAGTAGCGGATTGTGGTCAGATCATTGAGCCGCTTGAACTGTTCGCTGCTGGCCGCGAGTTGCTGCAGGACTGCCTGACGCCGGGTGATTCCGCCTGGCCCGTCCGGTGTTGTCATGCTGCGGCTGGAGTCCGTCAGCACGGCAAACGTTGTCTGCGACTCTTCGCGTTCGATAAACCGGATCTCCGGTCGCACCATCGCGACGATCAGGAGGGCGGCGGCGAACAGTCTCAGGCCGATCAGCAGGCGGCGGGTTGTCGCGGGCAGGTGGCGAACGCGAGGCGGGTACGTCGCCAGAACCAGCAAGGGCAGGGCGATCGCCAACAGTGTGACGAGCGGCCAGCTCCAGACGGGCTCCAGAACGAATCGTGTCTCCACCTCGATTGATCCCGTCCGGCCCGCGCGGGCGCAGCATCGTGCGTTGAACAATGTCAGTCGTCGAGCGTTCCGACCTCGAACACAGGTCGGCCTGGCGGGCTCCTCTTCCCGCCGGTGGCAGCATTCTGGAACGACAGCTTCTCAGCCGCAAGACCGCCGCGATCGTCAGCCTCGTCGCGACCGAACAGGCAGCAGATGTGACCGGTGTCGTTTCTGAGCGACCGGTGGCTGACTGTTTCGATCGCGAATTCCGGGTACCCCGCACGAACTGACCGTTTGGCGCAAGATTGGGTGAATCGGGAAACTCCTGATTGACGCTTCTTTTGAGCGTTTACATAATCCCGGCTCAACTTCTGATCCCCCGTACGCAGCGGATTCTCGCAGCACGTCACGTTTCGGGGTTTCGTCGATCGACGAACACGGCGTTCTTCGGAACGTCACCTATCCATTCACTTTCCTGATGCTGAGAACGATCTGCCCGTGGATTTGCGCCGCGCGACAGGCTCGCCTCAGCAACCTGCAGTTCGATTCCAGCGAACGAGTTTCTTCGTGCGTACCCGGCTCGGTTCTTGAGCCTGTGGTCATGGGATCGCGGATGGCACCGTCAGGACACATCTCCAGAAAGCAGAAATCATGATTACCGCCTGCCCGGAAACGGTGGAAACTCCGCAAGTCGCTCCGACGGGACTGCCCGGCACGTTCGAACGTGAACTGCTGCAGGTGTTCAAACTGCTGGCTGACGAAACGCGGCTGCGGATTCTGCTGTACCTGGTTCGCGAAGGCGAGCTGCATGTGACGGCGCTGTGCGAACGCCTGCGGCAGAGTCAGCCGGCTGTCAGTCACCATCTGGCATTGCTGCGAGACTCCGGACTGGCCGACGTTCGCCGGGATGGCAAGCACAATTTCTATTCGGTGAAGGCCGGTCGATTTCATCAGATCATCGGTGAGCTGTTCGCGAACATGACCGAGGAGATCGGCGATTCGATCCGCTTCAGCAACTATGTTCTGCGGCAGGAGCAGCCACTGCCTGCCGAGGCCTGACGCCTGCCCGCGTCGTTTGCGGATCAGTCGATCCGAATTTCACCGAGACCGCCTCGTTGGAGCCGGTCTCTTCTTTTTGCGCGGTGTGTCTGCTAAAAGCCATTTCCGTCTGCGAGCCGCTTTTCTGCTGTTGCGGCTCTTCCTCGTGCCCACTTTTCACGCTGACGGTCTGCAAGAATGAGTCGCCCCGCAAAACTCGCCCTGGTCGATGGAACGGTCTTCGAGGGACGAGCCTTTGGTGCTTCCGGTGAGGTTTATGGTGAGGTCTGCTTCAACACGAGCATGACCGGCTATCAGGAGATCCTGACCGATCCGTCCTACACCGGGCAGATCGTCACGATGACCTACCCGCTGATCGGCAACTACGGGATCAGCCCGGAAGACGTTGAAAGCAAGGGGCTGTCGCTGCGAGGGTTCGTCGTCAAGGAACTCTGCCGGCACGAAAGCAACTTCCGCTCGCGGAAGTCGCTCGATGACTATCTCGCTGAGAACGGCGTGCTTGGCATTGAGGGAATCGATACGCGGGCACTTGTCCGCCGCATCCGCACCCACGGAGCGATGACCGGCGTGCTGTCGACGGACGATCTCGACAATGATTCGCTCGTCGAGAAGGCTCGCAAGAGTCCGGAGCTGTCCGGGCAGGATCTCGTCAAGGAAGTCGTCGCGACCGAATGTTCGTCGTGGGACGAAGGCCTGCATTCGCTCGTTCGCGACCCGATCACGCTGGGCTACGAAGGCATTCACGCTGATCTGTCTGACGATGGGCCGCACGTCGTCGCCATTGATTACGGCATGAAGTGGAACATTCCGCGGCACCTGCGACAGCTGGGTTGTCGAGTGACCGTTGTGCCAGGCACCTGGAGCGCCGAGCAGATTCTGGAACTCGACCCGGCTGGCGTGTTTCTGTCGAACGGCCCCGGAGATCCGCAGCCGCTCGACTACGCAATTTCGACGATTCAGGGCCTGCTGGGCAAGGCGCCGATCTTTGGGATCTGCCTGGGGAACCAGTTGCTTGGCCTGGCCTGCGGACTCGACATTTTCAAGTTGCGGTTCGGCCATCGCGGAGCGAATCAGCCGGTGCTCAACAAAGCGACGGGCCGTGTCGAGATCACCTCGCAGAACCACGGCTTCGCGCTGGCTGCGGACTCGATTCCATCCAACGTTGAGGTGACTCACATCAACCTCAACGACCAGACGATTGAAGGCATCCGCCACAAGGAGTACCCGGCTTTTGCCGTGCAGTACCACCCGGAAGCCTCTGCCGGCCCGCACGACAGCCACTACCTGTTCGGCGAGTTCCGCGAAATGCTGCTCCAGCACGCGTAGCCAGCACGGAAACGCTCACGACCGCGCGACCGACTTCGTCATTCCGCAAAAACCGCAACGCGGTTTCACAACAAAGCCTGGGGTCGCGCAGCGCACCCCAGGAGTCAGAAGTCAAAACACATCAACCCTGAAAGGGTTGCACGCGTCGCTGGTTGTGGAACCCTTTCAGAGTTCTGGTGATCCAGATCGTTGACCTGAGGTGGCGCGGCTGCGCCGCTGACCCCGGGCTACGTTGTCAGACCCCGTTGGGGGCGATGCGCCGGCCTCTTTCTGAGGCCTTCCACGAGTCACCAGCTTTGGCGACGGTCTCACTCGTCAAGTTGCGACTCAGTGCCCAGCAACGATTCAAGTTGAGACCGCGACTGTGCCGTCAGGGGATAGACGACGCGGACTTCTTCGCCCTCGTTCATCAACGGCAGTGGTGTGACTGCAAACTGATCGGCAGCTCGCACGAGTGGCACGATGTACTCGCCGTCCTGCAGCAGCTCGTCGAGTGATAAAGCGATGGGCAAGGTCGGAGCATCGCCCCTCCAGACTCGAAGCACGCTCGCGATCTGACCGTTGGTGACCTCGACCGTCACAACGCAGTCCGATCTCAGAAGCTGCACCTTGTTCAACACGACCGGATTGCCCGACGTGGCCGCCATCCAGAAGAGCAGGCTCAGCCAGCACAGAGCCGTGGCAGCGACGGCGCGACGGACGATCGAAAAGCGGGGGCTTGGAAGCGGATCGTCCACGACGGCGGGCTTTGCAGAACACTCAGGAAAGCAAGCGGGGCTCAGTTGCGAAATGCCTGCGAGGCATTGATCCGATAGTCGCGGTCGAAGACTTCTTCAAAACCGTACACATCAATGAAGTCGCTGAGCTGGTCGCGGTCGGTCTTTCGCATCGCGCCGCGTTCGATGAAGTCGAAGACGATCTTGCCAAAGTCGTCCGTTGAACGGACGCCCCAGTGCCGAAACACCGGGATGGTCATCAGCCCGAATTCTTCGAGAGCCAGCTCGCGGATGCCGTTGAGCAATTCCGGCCCGGAGATATGAGCACTCTCTTCGTCGAACTCCTGTTCGCCTGAGTCGGGCAGTCGGCCGAGCTGCTTCTGCGTGTATCGCAGTGCCTGGTCGACAAACCGGTACGCTTCCGGGTGGTATTTCAGTTCCGTCGATGCGGTTCTGATCGTGCTCATCGTTCGACTCCCAAATCGACCGAATCCGGTTGTCGGCGGGAAACCTCACGTCGAGGAACTCCACGCCAACCACGACCTCGGCCGGACGCCTTCTGGGCGACCTGTTGCAGCGAGCCATCGTGCCCTGACCCCTGCACTTATACAAGATTGGTTTGGCCAACAGAAGCCACGGATTCCGGGGCCGCCGGTGCGACCGGCAGATTCGTCAGAGGGACGCATTCTGTCGCCGCACCGTCTGTCACATTGAAGTACGGGTTACCTGGACGTTCCTGATTGGCCCGTCGCCAGCAGTTTCCGAATCTGTTCCGTGAGGGAAGCGGCTTGAGCCTGGGCGACTTTCATCGGCAGGCCGGCCTTTGTACCGGGACGCTTGTGGCCGACGTGGCTCAGCCAGGCGTGGTGCAGGATCGACTGACGCTGTGAGACAAGCTGCTGCAGCTCCTGAGGGACAGGTCGCGATTGATCGATGCCCCAGGCGTTGAGAATCGTTGCCGCAAGAATCCGATGTCCTTCGGCGTTGGGATGCACGCCGTCGGGCACCAGTGTGTAGTCAGGATTTGTTCGGCGGGTCGCGTTGACCTGCTTCGTCAGAGGGTCGTGCAGATCGAGCACCATCTCAACCTGCGGCTTGAGCGTCAGAACCCACTGGCCGTACTTCGTGATGACCTCGTCGTAACCCTCGTATACCGAAAACCAGGCATACTTGTCGGCGCCGAGTGGCAGCAGGGCGCCCTTCTTCTTTCGCAGCGGGACCGGATCAAACGGGGGCGGCGTCATCAGCACGAGCTTCGCTCCCGTCGCTTTGACTTTGCTGATCAGCTTCTCCATTCCGGCCTGGTATGCCGCGAAGCGTTCTTCACTGAACGGGTAATAGATGCCGTCATTCATTCCGTAGCACGCGACGACGAGGTCGGCATTGGCGGCCGCCAGCGCTCGATGCAGACGCTCGTGCACGTCCGGGCGCGGAAACGGATGGTCGGGTTCGGACAATCCGCTGCAGGTTTCGCTCGGCAGTCCGAGATTGATGATCTCCGGCAGCGGATCGACACCGTTGGCCATCAGCCGGGCTTCAATGATCGAGATGTACCCGCCAGCGTGAGTGATCGAATCACCGAGGAACAGAATCCGCTTTGCCTTGAGCGGCGAGAAATCTTCTGCCGACAGGCGGCACGGGTTGTTCACCGCCGCCAGGCACAGCACTCCGCACAGCAACAGACGCAACATGGGTCAGTCCTTCAGTTCGAGCAGTTTGACATTCCGGTACCAGACCTTGTGGCCGTGATCCTGAAAACCGAGGTAGCCGCTGCGGGCAAAGTCCTTCACGGCGCGCGGCTCGCCCTTGAGTTTGTACTTGTGCTTCTGGCCGTCGGGGCAGACGCCCGGCTGATCAAAGTCGTCGCAGTTAATCGAGCTGACCTGCTCGCCGTTGACGGTGACGCTGATGTGCGGACCTTTGCAGCGAATCTCAAACGAGTTCCATTCGCCGTCCGGCCTGCCGGCGTTCTTCGATGTCGCAGCGAGATCGTAGATTGCGCCCAGGTCGTGCTTGCCAGTTCCCTTGCCGGACATGACCTGAATCTCGAAGCCGGTGTGCACGGGATTCTTCGGATCCTCGACGCGGAAGAAGATGCCCGAGTTGCAGCGCGGATCTTCCCAGCGGACATCACATTTCAGTACGAAGTCGCCGAACTGCTTTTCGTGCATGATCAGGTAGCCGCCGGACTTGTACGGCACCAGCGATCCATTCTCGACCTGCGTCTGAATCGGCTTGTCGTTGCTGCACTTCCAGCCGGTCAGGTCTTTGCCGTTAAACAGCAGAGTCCATCCAGCGGCTTTCTCTTCGGTTGTCAGCGAGTTGTCCTCAGCGGACGCGAACGCTCCGCTTCCGAGCAGCAGCCCGGCGACTGTGAGGCACTGCAGCAGGTGTTTCATCGATCGGTTTCCAGTTTGTCAGGAGTGCGCGGTGAGACGCTGTCATTTGCGCCTGGCCGGAACGAGTAACGCCGGCTCGCACTGATGAGTGAGAACCGGCGTCAGGTCAGGTTCGAGCGATTACTTCTTCGCTGCGGCTTTGGCTTTCGCGTCTGCTGCAGCGGAGACTTCCGGGTTCGGAGTCGCGTCGCCTTCAGCGAGGCCCAGCGTCCAGCGGATGCCGCCTTCGACGGAATCGAGGAAGCGTTTGTCGGTCCAGGTCGAATCGTTGTGGCCAAGGTTCGTGAAGAAGACCTTGCCATCGCCCCAGTTCTTCACCCACGAGATAGGCACCTGGTACGGCATCTTCGGATTGCACTTTTCCATGTTCAGGCTCATCAGAACGTGAACCTTTTCCGGTTGCCAGTTCTTGTACTGATAGATCTCGTCCTTGATCTGAAACTCGGGCTCGAAGCCGCGCGTCGCCGGGTGCTTCGTGTCGTGGACGGTAATCGTGACCGTGTTGCCGGCGTTCCAGGGATGCCCGTTGAATGTGCCGCCGAGCATTTCCCAGTACCACTTCCACTTCTCGTTCTGTTCGGCGTTCGACGCCCTGTATGTGTCGGCGGCCGAGTGGAAGCCGATAAAGGCGTGCCCTTTCTGCTTCAGCCATTCGTTGACGAAGTACTCCTTCTCGCCGTCTTCGATGCCCAGTTCACTGGCCGACTGCGTGTAGAAAATCACCAGGTCGTAGTTCTTCAGGTTTTCACGATTGATGTCCGTCGGGTCCTGAGTGCAGACGACGTCGAACAGGCCGGTCTGCTGGCCGAGCTGCGTCATGGCGACTTCGGAAGTGGCGAGCTTGCCTTCCTTACGTTTGACCGGGCCGTGAGTGAACTCCTTGCTGTTGGTCAGCATCAACGCGCGGGCTTTCTTTTCGGCGGCCCGCGCGTCGAGGGCCGAGGTCAGGACAGACAGAGCCAGCAGGCTCAGCAGCAGGCGGGACAGTTTCATCAGACGTTTCCTTTCGAGGTTTTGTTTTGAGGCGGCAGTTCCGTTTTGAGATACGCCGTCAGGTCAGAACTTTCTCAAAGGCTTCTTCGGTGAAGCCGACAATCAGAGTCTTTCCTTTTCGCAGCACCGGTGCCCGCAGAGTGCCGGACCGACCGAGGATCACGGCAGCGATTTCGTCGTCGTCCGGGCGATCATTCTTCAGATCGAAGTGCAGCGTCTTCTTTCCCCGTGTGACGTACAGGTTGTCCACGCCGTCCAGCAGGCCGAGTGCTGCGTCGCGTTCGTACTTCGTCTTCTTCGCGTTGACCTGCTCGGCCTCGGCGATCGAATGCTTCGCGAGAAACTCCTGCGTTCTCTTGCAGGAGATGCATCCCGGCCGGTGGTAGCTCCAGTCGACACTGGCCATCTTCCGTTCCTTTTCAGAGGGTGCGGTTCTCAGGCATGCGAAGGCAGGGAGATGGGATGGCAGGAAAATTCCAGGCTGTCTTCCGTTCTTCTGATACTCCTGCCACTCATATTCCTGACGACCCGTCCGCATCAGTTGTGGTTTTGCGTGCGAGCAGACTTACCCGAGTCCCTCGACGGCGAAGTCTCGGCGGTAATCCTTGCCGAGCATTGCGGCTGCTTTGGGATGCCCGGTCAGCGTCATTGATTTGGTGTCCCAGCACAGTTCCGTACCAGGCAGGCGAATCGCGATCGTGCCGAGCAGGACGGTTTCTGTCAGGCGGCCCGAGTAGCCGAAGTGCGAGTTCGTTGAGCCGACGCCGCGGCAGGCGTCGGCCCACAGGACGTAATGACTGAGTCGTTCGAGTTCCGGCACGTCATAGTCGGCGAACTTCTCGTCCGGCAGCAGACGCGGCTTGCCGACGTGCGGAATCAGCAGCGAGCCTTTTTCGCCAATCAGCACGGAGCCCGATCCCGGAAGCTGTTTCTCTGGCAGGATGTGCTTGAGCTGTTCGACGGGCTTGACGCCTTCGCCGTCGATCCACGTGACTTTGATCGAGTCGCCCGCGGTGTATTCGGTGCCGGGGTACTCGTACCGAACGGTCGCCCAGTGCGTCCAGGTTTCGCTGTTGATCGGTGGGGCGTCGGCGGTGATCTTCGTGGGGGCGGTCAGCTTCAGGGCCATTGAGACCGGATCGAGAATGTGGCAGCCGAAGTCGCCGAGCTGTCCGTTGCTGAAGTCCTGGAAGTCGCGCCAGGCAAACGGGTGATAGATCTTTTCCTTGTAGGGCCGTTCGGGAGCGACGCCGAGCCACTTGTTCCAGTGCAGTCCTTTCGGCACAGGATCGCTGCCGACTGGCCGGTCGTCGACGATGCGCCAGCGCGGCGTGCCGGATTGCCAGGAGTAAACTTCTTTGACCTTGCCGATCGCACCGCCATGGACGAGCTGCACTGCGGTCCGGTATTCGGCGAAAGCCTGGATCTGGTTGCCCATCTGAGTGACGACGCCGGCTGCCTTCGCGGCGTTGGCCAATGCGCGAGCTTCTTTGACGGTGTGCGTCAGCGGCTTCTGACAGTAAACGTGCAGCCCGCGACGCATCGCGCTCATGGCAATCGGGGCGTGCATATGGTCGGGCGTTGAAACCGTGACCGCGTCGAGCTTCTCCTTGTCGAGCAGTTCACGCCAGTCGGTGTAACGCGTCGCCTTGGGATACAGTTCGGCGGCTCGGCCCATGTGGTTCGGGCCTTCGTCGATATCACAGATCGCCTGCACGACGACGTGCGGACTCTTCGCCGTTTCGTTCATGTCCGACCAACCCTTGCCGCCGACGCCGATGCAGCCCAGCCGCAGTCGCTCGCTGGGCGTGGCGAGGCCGGCGGTCTGAATCAGCGGCACGCCAAATCCGGCAGCGGCTGCCGATTGCAGAAATCGTCGACGATTGAGCTGGAAGGCTGCGGACATGGCGAGGCTCCTTGT
>Ga0070726_10004795_pt1 | contig 10594 bp, 10 predicted proteins | sample tdAd471_FD_67275 | JGI IMG/M metagenome (GOLD analysis project Ga0070726, IMG submission 67275) | Marine sediment microbial communities from the Atlantic coast under amendment with organic carbon and nitrate - tdAd47.1 | ecosystem: Environmental > Aquatic > Marine > Coastal > Sediment | place...
CTGCTCGAGCGGTCCGGCATCCCGTACGTCGGCTGCCGGCCGCCGGCCGCGCGTCGCGCGATCGACAAGGCCGAGACCAAGCGGATCGCGACGGTTGTGCTGGAGCGGTTCGCGGGCGAGGCGCTGCACGGAGTGATCCGCGTCTCGCGGACGGAGATGGTCAACCCGGCGTCGGACGAGATGCCGCTCGCGCCGCCGTTCGTGGCCAAGCCGAACTTCGAGGGCTCGACCTTCGGGCTGCACATCGTCAAGACAGCCGAGCAGTGGGCGAACGCGCTAAACACCATCCGGTCCGAGCAGCGGATGTACATCGCCGAGCCGCTGACGCCGGGGCGCGAGTTCACCTCTGGCATGGTCGCGGGCCCGCCCGACGCCGGCGGTCGCCCGTCGCCGGCGCTGCTGCGTGTGCCGCTGGTCGAGATCCGCCCGGCGAGCGATCTCTACGACTTCGCGGCCAAGTACCAGCGCGACGACACGGTCTACACCGTCGCGCCGGACCTGCCGGGGCCCGTCACCGAGGCGGTGCAGGCGTTCTCGATCGCGGTCGCCGAGGCGATGGGCATCCGCCACCTGGCCCGGGCGGACTACATGTACGACGCGAGCGCCGGCACCTGCCATTTCCTCGAGATCAACACGATGCCGGGCTTCACGAGCCACTCGCTGCTCCCGAAGGCCGCGGCTCATACGGGGCTGGGGATGGTGGCGCTGTGCGAACGGCTGATTGAGGCGGCGGTGGCGGATCATGCAGTTCAGGGTGCCACTGGCGGCTTGTCCGCCAGTGCCGGGCCGAAACAGCCATGAGCCGGTGCTGGTCTAAACAGGATTAGAAGTACTTTTGACGGAGCAATGACGGTCCGACCGCCTCGCACTGGCGGACAAGCCGCCAGTGGCACCAGACCTACGCGGCACCCCCCAAACTGCACCGAACCGCCGGTAAACGCCGACAGTACCCGCTGATATGGCGCGCAAATCCTCGAAATCTCCCAGCAAATCGAAGAAGAAGGCCAAGGCGGACTCGCCGGGCATCTTCACCCGCCTCCGCGACGGCTACGAGACCTCGCTCGCGGGGCTGTCGCACGTGATGGACCACGCCGGGCGGATCGGGGCGGCGACGCTGATCGGGGCGACGCTGATCCTGTGGATCGTCGGCTCGGACAACCTGCAGGCGCGGGTCGCCGAGATCCGGGCTGAGGAGCCGACCGTCGCGATCGAGTTGCCGGCGTGGGCCGATGCCTCCAAGGGGCCGGTCGAGCCGTTCATCGCCGAGACGATCCGCGAGTTCACGACCTTCGCGACCAGCAGCGCGGGGACCGACCCGTTCGACCACGAGTCGCTCGAGAAGATCCAGAGCTCGCTCGCGCTGACCGGCTGGTTCCGCTCGGGGCCGACGGTGCGGCGTGCGCCCGGCAATGTCATCCGCATCACCGGCGAATGGCGCGCCCCGGCGGCGATCGTCGAGCAGGGCGACGGGATCTACCTCGTCGGGCTCGATGCGGTGCGGATGCGTCTGCCCGCGAGCGCCGAACCCCCGGTGGACTACCTGACGATCTCGAACCCCTACATGCAGCCGCCGGGCTACAACGAACTCTGGACGGGCGGGGACGTGGAAGACGCCCTGCTGCTCCTGAGCTACCTCGCCGATGCGGCGCGGACGGGCAAGGGTTTTCGGCGCGAGGACCTCGAGCAGATCGCGGGCGTGGACCTGCGTCGATACGTCGAGACCGGGGCGCGCTCGATGCGCCTGAAGACTCGTCGCGGCGCGACGCTGGTGTGGGGCTCGGTGCCGCGTGGCGAGGGGCCGCTTCCGGGGGAGATCGGCTACCAGACCCGCCTGGAGCGGGTGGCGATGATCGTCAACGGCCGGGCCCGCAGCGAGGACAAGCCGGGACAGCCCTTGGTCTTGAATCTGGAAGCCTTGTTCATCGATCAGGTACCCTCTGGGGGTGGCTGAGCCCCCGAGCAACGACAATCCGATGCGCCGCAGTCGCATGCTCCCGGAGGACAGCGATCCGCTGTTTGATCCGTTCCCGGAGGATGACGGCATCGGGCGCGAGCCGACCGTGGTCTACGGTCCCGACGGGAGTGAGTACATCCACCCGGCGGACCTGCCCGACGAACGTGGCGAATCCGTGCGCCGCGGCTTTCGGCTCGGGCCGATGGTGTTCGTGCCGGAGCTGCGCAAGCGCAAGGGCGATCCCTGGGCGCATCGGAAGGCCGAGCCGCGGTTCTTTGCGCTGTACTGGTCGCTGTACCTGATGGTGGCAGCGCTCTTGACGATCTTCGCCGTGCGCTCGGTGGGCATGCCGTCGCGCGTGCAGTTCACCTTCGGCTGCCAGGCGATGGTCTTCCTCGCGGTCATCGGCGCGTGCGTGCTGTTCCCGATGACGCGCCTGAGCCAGTACCGGCCAAGGAACCCGCTGCGCGCGCTGATCGTGGACATGCTGATCGTGGTGCTACCGATCGCGGCGGTGATCGTGCCGATGCCGATGCTCACGAACTGGCCGCTTCCGATCGCGGGCGCACTCATACTCCTCGTCATCAGCTGGACAACACTCACGACGGCCCCCGTGTACTGGGCGCTGCGCGACCCGGACCAGACGCCGGCGACGCGCGGGCTGGCGATGCTCGCGATCCTCATGGCCGTCGGACTGGGACCGTTGCTCACGGTGCTCGCGGGCTGGATGGGTCTGGTGCCCCCGGCGACTCCGGCAGCGCCCGGCGGCGGTGGCGGAGTTGGCGGTCTGGGGGGCGGGCTGTTTGCCTACGCCTCGCCCTTCACGGCGGCTCCGGCGATCACGGCCTCGCCGCCGAACATGCGCGCGGCGTTGTCGGCCTTTGAATGGCTGTTGATCGCGTTGCCGATGATGCTCTCGATCGGGGTGTTCGCGATCGCGGGCGTGTGGTCGCCCTGGAACCAGTCGCACCAGGACGAGGTGCCCCGCCCGAGCGATTTTGCTTCCACTGGGCGGGCCGATCGGATACAGTGATCGCGAAGCAGATGAATTCCCCCGCCGTGGCCAGCGAGCCACGGTTTTGTTTTCGGAGTGCGTAGAAATGGACGTCATCACCGCCGACGAGAAGGTCAAACTCCAGGAGAAGCTGAAGGCCGCGATGGCCAAGCGCCCGGAGATCACGAAGCGGATCGAGGAGGCCCGCGCGCTCGGTGACCTGAAGGAGAACGCCGAGTACCACGCGGCGCGCGAAGATCAGGGCATGAACGAGGCCGAGATCCGTCGCCTTGAGGAGCGGATCAACAAGGCCTCGGTGATCAGCGACGGGGCGATCCCGGAGGGCATGGTGTTCCTCGGCGCGACCGTGAAGCTCAAGGACCTGAAGTACGGCGATGAGGAGCTGTTCCTGCTCGTCGGCGAGGCCTCCGGCTCGGCTCCGGACGACGTGACCGAGGTCACCGCCAACAGCCCGATGGGCGAGGCCTTGATGAAAGCCCGGATCGGTGAGACGATCCGTGTGGACGCACCGCGCGGCGAACTCCGCTTCGAGGTGGTTGAGATCCTCTGACCGGTCGGCGAGGCGACCCGGGAGCAGATAGCCATGGCGACTGACTGGTCCGACAACATCATCGTCTGCGATCTCGCCGACGAACCGAGCCTGTCCGAGGAACTCAACGGGCTGCTGGCCCGGCTCGAGCAGAACGGCGACACGCGTCACTCCAGCGTCGTGGTGAACATGGCGGACGTGACCTACCTGAACTCGTCGAACATCGCCCAGTTGCTGCGCGTGCGCAAGGCAGTGAACGGTCACGGCGCGCGTCTGAAGATCGCCGGCACGCGCGACGCCGTGTGGTCGGTCATGATGCTCACCGGGCTGGACAAGGTCTTTGACTTCGCCCCCGACAAGGCGACCGCACTGGCGTCGCTTCAACTCGAGTCGAACGCGGGCGAGTAAGTCGCTTTCGAGAAGCGGCGTCCTGCCGACGCGCGCCTACGATCTCGTATGGCGCGCAAGGTCACCTACAGCGAACTCATCGGCGACGGGCCGGGCAAGTTTCTTTCGCCCGATGAACTGTTCCCCGCGCCGGGGCTGGTGGACTTCATCGTGGAGTACGGCCAGGAAGGGCTCGATGCGCTCGACGACCACCCCGAGGCGCAGATCGCCCAGCTGATCGAGGACATGATCGAGGCGGGGCTCTTGGAGCGCGAGGCGGACGGGTCGCTGAAGATGACGCCGCGGATGCTCCGGGGGATGCAGCACCGGTCGTTCCTGGAGATCTTCCGCAACCTCAAGCCAGGCGTGCGCGACGGGCACCCGACGGCCGACCCGGGGCGTGCCGGCGAGCGGAGCGAGGGCACCAAGCCGTACCAGTTCGGTGACCCGCTCTCGGAGCTCGCGCTCGGGCCGACGCTGCGGAACACGATCCAGCGGACGGTGCGCGAGAACCCGACCGGAGCCGGGACGCCGAAACTGCCCCTGAAGTTTCAGGCCGACGATTTCGAACTGCACAACGTCGAGTCGTCGACGGATTCGGCGCTCTGCATCCTGATCGACCTGTCGGGCTCGATGATGCGCTACGGGCGTCACATCGCGGCCAAGCGGGTGGCGCTGGGCATGGCCGGGATGATCCGCGAGAAGTTCCCGCTGGACAGCGTGGAGTTCATCGGGTTCGCCTCGACCGCCGAGCCGATCCGCGAGCCGGACCTGCCCTTGGTGATGCCCAAGCCGGTGACGACGCGCGAGTGGGAAGTTCGAGTGCGCGTGCCGTTGGACCAGGCCGACCAGACGCACCCGCACTTCACGAACCTGCACCATGCCCTGCGCCTGGCGCGCCAGCAGCTCGGGCGGAAGGGCGCGCAGAACAAGCAGATCTTCATCATCACCGACGGCCAGCCGACCGCCCACCTGACGACCTCGAAGGCGGGCCCGGGCTCGGAAATCCTGAACCTGATCTACCCGCCCAGCGAGGCCTCGGCGGAGGCGACGCTGGAAGAGGCGTTCCGCTGCTCGCAGCAGGGCATCCGCATTTCCTCGTTTGCGCTCATCGAGGAGTACTACGGCATGGACTGGGTCGGCTTTGTCGACCAGCTGACGCGGCTCGTGCGGGGTGTAGCTTTCTACTGCACCGCCGGGGATCTCGGATCGACGATCATGGAGAGCTACCTGGCCGGGAAGCGCGAGAAGAAGCCCCTGGGCTGATGCGGAATACCGAAGAATCTCGCCAGATCCCCAGCAGATATGGGGCGTTCGGCCCGCCCCTCGGGCGTGCTATACTTCACTCCGATGAGTGAGACGAAGCGTAATCTCAGTGATGACTCCGCGATGGATCGCGAAACGGTTCAGAGCGCCGAGACGAGCGAACGCTTTGAGCCGGCCGATCGCGCGTTGGCGACCAACAAGCCGGTGACGGCTTCGAGCAGCGGCGTGCCTTCCGAGCGTCCTCACCCGCGCAAGACCAAGCGTGGCGATCGTCCGCAGAAGCAGACGATGTGGGAAAAGCTCGAGTCGTTCATCTCGCGGTTGTCCACGCGGAACAACTTCTGGCACCGCGTGGTGTCGCTGATCTTCCTGCCGTACGCGTTCAAGTCCGGCATCAAGATGGCCAAGCGCCCGAACGCGCAGCACTCGTACATCCTGCCGTTCCGCCGGTTCAACAAGAACTGGTACAACGCGATGGCCGGCGCCGCCCTCTTGGGCAACTCCGAGGTCGCCGGAGGCATGTACATCTTCCAGAAGGCCGGCAAGGATTACACCGTGGTCTGCAAGGAACTGCACTACAAGTTCCTGCGCCCGTGCTTCGGCCCGGCGGTGTACCGCGTCCTCGACAAGGACGAGGAACTCGAGGCACTGCTCAAGAACGGCGGCGAGTTCAACCTCGACCTGACGATCAATATCTTCCAGCCGCCGAGCAAGCCCTCGGAGACGGAGAAGCGCGTCGGACGCTGCAAGGTGACATTCCACGTCACACCGAAGCAGCACCACAAGGACCGCAAGAAGGCCGGTCGCAAGACCGCCGTCCGAGGCACGGTCTGACCGCACAGTCGGTCGATCCCCTACAAACCGTTCGGGCCCGGTTGCCACCCGGTTACACTTGTCGACATGGAAGGTGTTCTTGCTGTCGTTGTGATCATCGCGGTGATTGCGCTGGGTGTGGTCGTCGCGATCCACGCGCACAAGAAGCGCCAGGAGCGGATCGCGGCGCTCAGCGCGATCGCCGCGAAGCGCGGGTGGCGGTTCAGCGAGCAGAAGTTCCGCGACCACGACGAGCAGTACGCGCACTTTGAGATCTTCCGGCGCGGCCATTCGCGCGCCGCCTACGACACGATGGCGGGTGCGCTCGACGTCTTCGGCGAAAACTCATACGCGCAGGCCGGTGACTTCACCTACAAGGTCACCAGCGGCAGCGGCAAGAACCGCAGCACGCGGACGTACCACTTCAGTTACCTCATCATCGAGTTGCCGTACCGCATCGTGCCCGACGTGCTCGTGCGCCGCGAGAACCTGTTCGACAAGTTCACCGACATGATCGGCTTCGACGACATCGACTTCGAGTCCTCGGAGTTCAGCAAGAAGTTCTGCGTGAAGTCGCCGGACAAGCGGTTCGCATACGACCTGATCACGCCGCGGATGATGGACCACTTCCTGCAGGGCTCACCGGTGCCGGGTCTGCCGGCGATCGACATGGAGAACAGCCGGATCTGTTTCAGCGACGGCGCATCGCGCTGGAAGCCGGAGCACTTCGAGCAGGCGATCGCGTGGGCCGAGCGGTTCTTTGAACTGTGGCCGGAGCACCTCTTGGCGACGCTGCGGGAGCGGTGGGGAGTAGACTCTTCGCCATGAGCCCCCCCGTCATCATTCTGATCGTCGTCGGCGTGGTCGTCCTGCTGCCCTTGATCTACGTGCTGGCGATCTACAACCGGCTGGTCAGCATCCGGGCCCACATGCGTGAGTCGTGGTCGGATGTTGATGTCGAGCTCAAGCGGCGCTACGAGCTGATCCCGAACCTCGTCGAGACCGTGAAGGGCTACGCGACCCACGAGCGCGAGACGCTGGAGCAGGTCACGAGGCTGCGCAACCAGGCCGCGGCGAACCACGACGACGTCGGCTCGCAGGCTCGCGACGAGCAGGCGCTGATCGAGGGCCTGCGCCGAATCTTCGTGGTCGTCGAGGACTACCCCGAGCTCAAATCCGATCGGAACTTCCGCCAACTGCAGGCGGAACTGGCGAACACCGAGGACCGGATCGCCGCGGCGAGGCGGTTCTTCAACGGGAACGTGCGAGAACTGAACCAGCTCGTCGAGATGTTCCCGTCGAACCTGATCGCCGGGGCGTTCGGGTTCTCCCGCTCGGAGTACTTCCAGCTCGACGATGATCGCCAGCGGGCGGTCCCGAAGGTCACGCTGAACGGCTGAGACGCCTACATTGGCACCATGAGCACCCCTTCCGGCCCAGCACCACTCAACCCCTCCCCCGGGTGGAGCACGATTCGGGCGATCCTGCCGGCGCTATTCCTCGCCAGTTCGTGGACGTGGGTCATCGGGATGTGGTTCCCCTACTACCTCACGCGCGACTTCGGCTGGGTCGCCTGGCTGGTCTTCGCGATCCCCAACGTGATTGGCGCGGCGTCGGTCGGGTTGATCCTGAGGCCCGGCTCGTCGCGCGACCCGAAGACCTGGGTACCTCGCTCGTCGGTAAAACTCACCACGCAGCACGACATCGCCTGCATGGCGTTCAGCGTCGTCACGATCGCGTTCCAGCTCTACGTGGTCAGTTTCCTGATCCGCAGCCACATCTCGCAGCTGCCGATCGCGGCCCCGATGGTCTCGATCTCCACGGCGGTTTTCGCGGCCTTGGTGATCCTCTTCGCGCTGCTGCCCTGGCGCGCGTCGTGGTTGGCCGCAGGGTTCGTCTGGCTGGCGTCGATCGGCTTCGCCATCGCCTCCGGGCTCACCAGCGGCGATCAGGCGGCGTTCTCGCTGCCGCCGGCCGACGGCATCGTCGGCGTGACCGGCGACCCGTACGGCCTGTGGAAACTCGCCCCCGCGATCGTCTTTGGGTTCCTGCTGTGCCCATACCTCGACCTGACCATCAACCGCGTGCGTCAGGACACCACCGAACCGACCGGGTCGATCGCCTCGGTGCTGGGCTTCGGCGTGTTCTTCCTCGTGATGATCGGGCTGACGCTCGGCTACGCCGGTCGCCTGATCAACCACAACACGATCAGTTACTACGTCGTCGGTCACATCGCTCTGCAGGCCGCGTTCACATCGGGTGTGCACCTGCGGGCGCTGGGTCGAGCGGGCGGCTACCACAAGTTCGACCTGAGCAAGCCACGCGATGCCGAGGGACGCCCGACGGCGGTGCGCCAGGCCAAGCTCCGGCTGTTCTGCTTCAGTTTCCTGTTCTGCTTCGCGCTGTTTTTCGGTAACGCGGTGCTCGACCTGCAGCAGCCGCGAGCCGGCTACGACGCCTCACGCTTCTGGTACGACCTGCTCATCTCGTCGTACGGGCTGGTCTTCCCGGCGTACATGTACATCTGCGTGGTGCCCCACCCGACGCTCCGGGCGGTGCGGCGCAAGGCCCGCGTACTGCTCTGGGCGGTCACGACGCTGGCGGCGACCCCCCTGTTCTTCCTGGGCTTCATCGGCTTCGCCGAGCCGCGGTACGGCCTGATCCCGATCGGCGTGGTGCTGATCCTGGTGGCACCGTATGTGGCCGGCCAGTGGCTTCCGAAGCGCCGGGTGCCGTTGCGATCGCGGGCGGGACAGTAGGGCTCGGGCCGAGCAATCATGGTCATCGAGCCGGAGCAGCGACTTCCGCAGGGACCTGAGCGATCAGCGCCGTAGGCACACGGATCGTGAAGACGAGTTCCGCTTGACCTTCTCGAGAGTGCCCGCCTCTTGAACGCGACTTCAGCGTTCGGTAGCAACGCAGTTCAGCGAACTTCAAGCCGTCGTCAGACAACCCGTTCCAAAACAAATTGATCTTGGGACCATTGATCGGCAGGCGGTGGTAGTACAAGCCGCGTGCGCTCCCGGAGGGACTCACCGTCGCATCCGGCGATTCGTACCAGACGGAACGGATGACATCAGTCCCGAATCGGGACTCCACCTCAAAGTGATATGAGTACTCGTGAAACGTTGGCGTCATCTCGCGATTGTGCGGAACGAAGAGCTGTACTTCATCGGTCGCCGCATGATGGTGAAACAGGAGGTGTGCACGAGCGATCGCTTCGAAATCACGCTTCAGGCGTGCTTCGTAGTCCTCAACCTCTGCGAGCTCATCAGTTGCACTCGCGTGAGTTTGCCCGTCTGAGACGCTCGTCTGGATCGAAGCCACCGTGCAGCCCGCAGCCCCCATGGCGAGTAGTGCCAAACCCGCTAGCGCAACAGGAGTGTTCGTTAGTCGTTTCCAGATCATGCCGCGACTCCTCCGGGTTCGGCGTCACACCAGTCCCGTCTTCGGATGCTACTCCAGCCTCTCGCACCCCAACTTGGGCCCCTGAAAGCATGCTTGGTTTCCCATGATGTAAGAACCCGAAAATCAGGCGAATATCGACGTTTTCGAGACATCGCAAGATCGAGCGGAAACCCTGCAAATCAGGTAAAATCCGGGTCGCTCGGGGACGATCCCGAGCCCTGTCTGAACGACCCCTCAGAGGCCCCTCGCGCACATGGCTGAAGACCCCATTATCGACACCGATTCCGGCGAGACCCCCGAGGTCCCCGGTCTGGGCAAGGTGCTCGACCTGCAGATCGAGTCGGAGCTCAAGGACTCGTACCTCACCTACGCGATGTCCACGATCATGGACCGGGCCCTGCCCGATGTCCGTGACGGGCTCAAGCCGTCGCAGCGCCGCATCCTCGTGGCGATGAACGACCTCAACCTGCGCCCCGGCAAGAAGCACATCAAGTGCGCCAAGATCGCCGGCGACACCTCGGGTAACTACCACCCGCACGGCGAGGGCGTGATCTACCCGACCCTGGTCGGCATGGCCCAGAAGTGGAAGATGTCGGTCCCGCTGATCGACTCGCAGGGCAACTTCGGCTCGATCGACGGCGACCCCCCCGCCGCCATGCGATACACCGAAGCGCGCATGCACCACGGCGCGATGGACATGCTGGAAGACATCAAGCTCGACACCGTCGACTTCCAGCCCAACTACGACGACCGGCTCATGGAGCCGACCGTCCTGCCGGGCAAGTTCCCGAACCTGATCATCAACGGCGGCGTCGGGATCGCCGTCGGCATGGCGACGAGCCTGCTGCCCCACAACCCGTCGGAAGTCTTCGACGGCATCACGCGCCTGATCGACAACCCCGAGATCTCGCTGGCCGAACTCATGGCCGACGAGACCGACGAAGACGGCAGCGTCACCCGTTTGGGCATCAAGGGACCCGACTTCCCGACCGGTGGCATCATCCGCGGTCGCGCCGGCATCGGCGCGGGCTACTCCACCGGCCGCGGGAAGCTGGTGGTCCGAGGCAAGGTCCACATCGAGGACCTCAAGAACGGCAAGCAGCAGTTGGTCATCGACCAGATCCCCTACCAGCTCATCCAGTCCACGCTGGTCGAGCGCATCGTCGGCGCGATCAAGGACGAGCGGATCAAGGATATCGTGGACGTGCGCAACGAGTCTGGG
>Ga0070726_10004798_pt1 | contig 10592 bp, 9 predicted proteins | sample tdAd471_FD_67275 | JGI IMG/M metagenome (GOLD analysis project Ga0070726, IMG submission 67275) | Marine sediment microbial communities from the Atlantic coast under amendment with organic carbon and nitrate - tdAd47.1 | ecosystem: Environmental > Aquatic > Marine > Coastal > Sediment | place...
TGCAAGAACTCGGGCTAACGCCCTCAAACAGCTTGCAATTTTTAACGCCAGACGCATCATGAATCTTTCTCCAAAATTGCTCGATGTCGCTCACAAAAGACTTTTTACGAAACCGTCAATATTTCCTGTATGGGTGATGGAAATTTCGCAATATGGAGAGGGCGCAATAGCGTGTCGGGTTTACTCAAAAAATACTGGTTTCTGATCGGACTTCTTCTTGTTTTCATCGTAACCGTGGCGGACACGAGCGAAACTGTTTCGGGCATCGGCCGGTGGTTCAAAACGCATCAGGGGCCCGATGCCGTGATTGTTCTCATATTCTTTTTTTCCGGGTTGTCATTGAATGCCAGACAGATACGGACCGGGCTCATGGATGTAAAGGGTATCGTTGCCGCTTTGATCGTCATTTTCCTGGTTTCACCGGCGGTCGGGGCTTTGTTCGGGGCGACATCCCTGGACACCGGCGTTATCATCGGAATTTTTCTTGTGGCGGTGATGCCCACGACATTGAGCAGCGGTGTGGTTATGACCCGGGCCGCCGGCGGCAATATGGCACAAGCCCTGGCAATCACCATATTGGCCAATGGGCTGGCCGTTTTTACGATACCGGTGGTTCTTTCTCTGTTGTTAAATCTGGTAGGCGGGTCAACGGTCGTTTATATCGACAAGCCGGCAATCATGATCAAAATCGGCCTTTATGTGCTGCTGCCCCTCTGCATGGGTTTAACTATAAAATATTTTATAAAATCCATTATAGATCGCTTTGCTTTGAAAATGCAAACGCTGAACCAGTGTCTGGTACTTGCCATCGTCTGGATGGCCATGTCCCAGGCAAGGAATGCCATCGTCGACAGCGGCGCATCGGTGGGGATCGTTTTTTTCCTGGTTTTTAGCTTTCACGGCATACTGTTGGCCGCGGCCGGTTTTTTGGCCCGACTGCTGAAACTCGGCAAAGGCCGGCGGGAAAGTGTTATTTTCATGGGCGGACAAAAGACCCTGCCGCTGTCGATAATTTTACAGGTTTCCCTTTTCCCGGAATACGGGCTGGCACTCGTTGTATGCGTATTGCATCATATGATACACCTTTTGATGGACGGGTATCTGGTTGGCAAGCTCAAAACATCCGGCTCCACGCGATCCGGACAGACCACAATATAAATCCTTTTATTAATTCAATTCCAATTACCGAAGGCACGTGACCCCTAACTTAAAACCGGGTTCCAGGTGCATACAATTTTGTTTTCCTTTCTGGTATGTGTTTTGATGAGAAATTCTGTCGAAATCCGCCTTACATCTAAAGCATCTTCGACTTTTGCTCGATTGGGGTTGCACTTTTGAAGGTCTTGAAAATGCAATGCTTGAATACAAAAGTTTCTGGAAAAGGGTCGTTGAATTCACTTCTTTCGATACCGTGTCTTTTGCCGTAGCGATCACCCAGAAATCCCTTGACCGTTTTCGCTCAATTAGGGTATCAATCTCTTTCTACGGGTTGGAATGTTTTCTGGTTGACCGATAAAGTATTTTTCTTCCCGAGTGCAATTTTTTCCAAACCGAAGTTAAATTGGTAGTGGCATACAGTCAAGATGCCCATGACCAAACTCAATAAAGGAGAATGACAAAATGTCGCGAATACCCCCGAGATCCCGCAACGAATTGGAACACGCCGAGGCAGAGTACAAAAAAAGACTTGAAACAGAAGAAAAACTGGGGCGCAAGGAGGGCATGGCGCAAGCCTACGGCAACCTGGGTACTATTTATCTAACAGTGGGTCATCTGGATCAGGCCGAAGAGATGTTCAAAAAGAGTTTGGAAATGGAAGCATCGCTAAACGATAAAGCGGGGATGGCATCAGACTACGGATATTTGGGCTCGATTTACCAGATGCGCAGCGATCTGGAACAAGCCGAAGACATGTACAAAAAATGCCTTGAAATCAATCAGGACCTGAGCCGCAAGGAGGGTATGGCGACGGCATACGGAAAGCTTGGTGAAATCTACTATGCCCGTCGTGATTTGGATCAAGCCGAGGACATGTTCAAAAAGAGTTTAGAAATAGAAGAAGTGCTTGACAACAAAGGCGCTGTGGCAACCGCATGCGGCTTCTTGGGAGACATTTGCCGCATCCGAAACCAGTTTGATCAAGCCGAAGAAATGTATAAAAAGGGCTTGGCGCTTTTTGAAGCCATTGGATCCGAGCATATGATAGAAATCATGCGGACAATGCTGACAAATTTAAAAAACAGGAAAAATAGGGGTTAAGACCTTCCACACAGCCAATACACATCCGCCCCATCGCCTGTAAGGGTTCTTTCTGATGATATGACGCCGAAACAGTGAAAAACTGTCAGAAACAGGACAAATTTTGTCAAATATTATCATGCGGTTGTGGCCCAGCGATTCTCGCAATAAAGTTAACTGTATGATATTTTAAGATTATTAAGTTTTTTAATTGGAATGTTAACCCTTGCACGATTTTTGCTTTACATAGGTTTGTTCCATTGGAATTCTCGGGTGCGCGTGCATCTTTTCGGCCGGGTTTCTTCAAAATTTAAATAAAAAGAAAAGATATGCCCCGGCGTTAGCAACGGTATTTCGGGAGACCATGGTTTGCGGCAGGGGCCTTGTGGGATTCTAAACTTTTCTCGATAGTCTTTGGACAGGGCGATTCAGCTGAATCGCCTTTTTCGTTGCTACCCGATCAAACGTCTTCTATATTTCAATCCTGGATAATGGATCATCCCGGTACCCAGAAGGGGTAGAGACATGACATTTGCAGACAGAAGAAAACATGCGAGATTCAAAACAAACGACCCCATATCTTATGTTTGTGTAGACGATAATGGCAGCCCGATAAAAGAGGGAAAAGGAAAGGCGATAAACGTCAGTAAAGGGGGTATCCTCATAGAAACTGCCGACGCGTTTAAATGGCAAGATCTTCTGCTGTTGACCGTCGATGTTAAACGTAAATCTCTGAGTGTCAAAGGTCGGGTCGTTTATTCCAATACAGACGGTTCCGGACTTTTTCAGACTGGAGTCGAGTTCCTTGAAACCGGAGAAGTTATTCTGACCGAGGAGATGACCATTGAACCTTGGAAGTGCCCTGAATGTGGTCAGAGAAACGATGGACTCTCAACCCACTGCATTCGATGTGGGTATACCGATGAAGCCTTTGTCCAGGTACAGAGAAAACTGGCTGCAGAAAGTATTGAGAAAGCGCGAAAACAACAAAAAAAACTTATCTTGTCTTATGTATATGCCATCCTTGGCATTATCGTCGTCGGTATGTTTTTGTATTTGATAGGGGTATTGCCGCGGCTTGATTGAAGTTAAAACGGCAACATGGAAACAATGGTCATATAAAATAACGTTGAAAGGCGAAGGTATGCAACCGGATAACAAAATTTATGTCTGGCAAAATAACCAGGACCGCCGGGAGAAACTTGTCGATGGGATCCTGGTTAAGGATTATGATCGAAGACAGCATGATGATCCCAATTACACCGGTCCTGAAAGACGCAGTGGCGAGAATAGAAGAAGCGCAAGAAATGCGAAAACAATCCTGCTGGTTACAGACAATCCCGACGATGAACGGGTGGCACTCGATGCATTTCAAAAAAATAATATTGTAAACGAGCTCGTGGTTGCTAGAGATGGGGCCGAAGCTCTTGACTATTTGTCGGGCAGCGGAATCTATTCAGATCGTGACCGGCGCAAAATGCCTCACGTTATTTTGTTGGATTTAAATCTTCAAAAAATAGATAGTTTGGAAGTATTGAAAAAATTACACGAGGATGAACGGACGAATCTGATCCCTGTGGTTGCCTTTACGTCCACCGAGGATCATCGGGATCTAACGGATTGTTACCGGTTGGGGGTCAATAGTTTTATACGTAAACCAGCGGACTCTGTGCAACTTGCGGAAATTATCGGTCAGCTGGATCGGTACTGGCTGGCGTTAAATGAATCCCCGCCACCGGAGAAAGAGTTTAGGAACAAACCCATCCGCGTATTGATCGCCGAGGACTCTGAAGATGATGTCTTGCTGCTTGTCCGTCAATTGAAGAAAGACGGCTATAACCCGGCCTACCATCAGGTGGACACCGCTGAAGCCATGAGCAAAGCCTTGGACAAAGAGGCATGGGATGTTATCTTGTGCGATAATTCAATGCCCGGCTTCAGTCCGTTCGATGCGTTGGGTATAACCTCCGAGAAGCGGCTTAATGTACCATTCATCATTGTAACAGGAGCGATTGCGTATGAAGATGCAGTTGTGATGATGGACGCCGGAGCACACGATTACATATTGAAAAACGATCTTGCCGAACTTGCTCCTGCTATCGATCGTGCATGGGGTAAAGTTAAGAATCTTAAAGAATAAAAAACCATTGGAGCTGAACTCCAACAGCTCGTTCAGTTCAATTACGCTGAGTTATTTGGGCATCAGTTTCCGATACGCTTCCTCTATTTCTTTAAAGCGATTTTCTGCCAGTTCTCTGAACTCCTCTCCCAGATGGAATACCTTGTCCGGATGATATTTGTTGACGAGTTTCCTGTAAGCGGTTTTTATTTCTTCAGGAGATGCATTCCTGGGGACATTCAATACCATGTAGGGATCGTTTGAAGGACTTGGGCCCGGCCCATGCGCGTCTTTTTCTGAAAAGCCGTTGTTACCCTCAAAGGATTGACGGTGGTGATGATAAAAATTCCGGGCATTGGATTGTTTTTGGAGGAGATTTTTCACAAATCGCCACAAAAAGAACAGAAGGATCAAGTCATCGATCCAGCCCCACCCGACTATAAAATCGGGAAGAATGTCATAGGGGCTCAAAATATAAATTAACCCTATAATGATCAGCAGATATTTCATTCTCAAAATCTTCGCATATGGGTGACGCCGTGAGATAAAAGCATACCACAAAACAGGAAAATTATCAGGTCATCCTTAAAATTCCACAGGACAAACCCATTGGGAGAGTTCACCTGGGAACAAATATTCTGCTCGTTGACGCGACCCATTTCGGATGTTGACTTCCCCCAGCTAAAATTCAGATGCATTTTCCCTGAAAAAGGTGGGGTTATTTCACCCGGATTCGCTGTACCGCGATCAAGGAAATCATACTCAGAAATGCCCCGAACACAAAGGGAATGCGGTAATCGATAATCCACAGCAGTCCGCCGACCACCGGAAGCGCCACCGCTGCAATATGATTGATCGTGAAACCCACCGCCATGCTCGGAGCGATGTCTCTGGGATCTGCCACCTTTTGAAAAAAGGTGCGAATTGCAATGGCAAAATTAAAGAAAATGTGGTCGAGTATGTAAAGTCCCGCCACCAGCATCTTGGAATCTACGAAGGCATATGCCAGAAAAATGAATATGAGGCTGAAATATTCGCAAGAGAGCACCTTTCTTTCACCGAAGCGGATGATAGATCTGCCGATAAGCGGACTGATGAAATAGTTAATCAAATTGTTGAGCACGAAAAGGAGGGTCACCTCTCGAACCGTAAAATGAAATTTTTTCACCAGTAGAAAGACAGCAAATGCGATGAAAATCTGGCGTCTGGCACCGGCCATAAAGGTAAGGAAATAAAAGAGCCAGTATTTTTTCCGAAAGACCATTTTCTTTCGCTGAGGAACCATGTTTCGGTCAACAGGATTTTGAAAAAAGCTCCAAATGCCGGCAGCCACGATCATGCCGCCCACCGCCAGATAGATTTGATTAAAATCTAAAACAGGCGCTATAACAAAAATAATAAGACCGATCCCGATGTTGGATGCCGAGGCAAAAGCGCGCTGTTTTCCGAATACCCATGGAGATGTCGCTGTATCGAAGTATTGGAGCGTCAAGGATTGATTGACGGTTTCATAATAATGAAATCCGAAACTCATGATCAGGGTGGTAACAATGAGCCCTCCAAAAGAAGGAAAAAGGCCCGTGGCTGCGACGCCGATCCCCAGTATGAGCGTCGACAGGGCTGCCAGACGATACTCCTTGAGGAACATGATGATAAAAATCGCCAGCAGTGCCAGAAACCCGGGAATCTCCCTCACGGATTGAATCATTCCCACGTGTTCGCCGTCCAGACCGACGACCATGACTGCGAAATTGTCGAATAGGGTCCGCCATGCTTGCAGCCCGACAGCAGAACTGATGGTCAGCACCATGAGATACCGATACATGGGGTTTTGCTTGGCGGCATTAAGTTTTAGATCCTGCAATCCTGGTTGTTTCATGAAAAGTCCGTTGTACGTTCCTTGGCATCAATTGTTTTCACTCGAAGAACATCTTCTGTCTCAAAATATGATTTCCCTGGAAAGAAGAAAAACACGAATTTTAAGGTAAATAAAAACATTATGCAACACTTTATTCCGGCACGAAAGCTGTCGCCGAAGCGAACATATTAAGGCGTTCATAAATTATTCGACATGGAGCAAATGCCCTTATTGTCGCGCAACCTTTTGGACGCTTCTATTTTTGCCCGATTAATTTGAACCGGCCGATGGCCAGCGCCAGAAAATAAGCTGAAATTGCCCCGATCAGGATTTCGGAAATACCGAAACTGAGAGCGATTTGTGCGGAAGCGATGGAGGCCAAGACCGAGGCACATCCGTTTGCCGTCCAGGCATATGCTCGCTGAGATGGAAGGTTTAAAAGGTATTGCATACCAAGAGGGAAGGGAAGGCCCATCAAGAATCCCGGCGGGATCAATAGGAGCAGGCACAGGAGGTAACGAAAAATCGTCGAAAGTCCCTGTATTCGATCTAAAATGGGATTCACAGCAAAACACATGAAAATGAGAACCAGAATCAGGGCAGCAAGGGCATAGGGGAGATTTTTGGAACGTATCCGCTGTGACCAATACCCTCCCAATCCTGAAAAGAAAAGGATTCCCGCGAGAACGACGGTTAGACTGATCACCGGATCACCGAAAACAAATATGTATTCTTTGATAAAAAAGAGTTCCACAAACATAAAGCCGGCGCCCACTGAAAGAAAATAGAGAACTTGGGGGAAGTAAAACTTTCGGGTATTTCGAGGGATTGTAAAGAAGGAAAGCATTAAAAGGAGAACGGAGATCCCGAATGCTTCCAGAAAGACAACGGTAACGATAAGTTCGCCGGACATGAACAGTGAATAGAATCTGCTTCCGGTCATTTTGTAGAGCGCTTTCAATCTTGTCCACTTTAAAAACCGGTAAGGGAAGGGCCGGTTGTCCGTTTGAGGGGAGACGTCAAGAGGGTAGGTTTCAAAGTATTTTTTTTCTGTTCCGGATCGGTAAGCATTTGCGAGCCGGTCGATTTCAAGATAGTGATGGGGGGCATCAAAAATGTTAAAACGGTTCACAACGCTCCGGGAAATCCCAGGCATGTAAACCATATCGAAATTCATGCGTTGCGCAAAGTCCTGGAGGCTGGCCGTGTCGTCGATGGGTTGTTTCGATACGATGAGGGTAAAGTGGCTCCAGTTGCGAAGGACGGAAATGTGCTGTTCGGGATTTTCGGCGCCAAGGGATCTTAGGCTTTCATATACCCCGGCCCAGATGCGGATCGAGTCGGACGGCGGGAGAAGAAGTTTGCGCGAAATAATGAGGACGCCCTTTCCCGTGAGGTGGTTGAAATATTCTGATAACGAATCGGTGGTAAAAAGATAATCCTGGGTCAGAGCGGCTGCACCGGGAAGAGAGGTCCCCCAGTTTTCGATGTGTATGATGTCGTATTGCCGGTGAGAACGGGTCAAAAATGCCCTGGGATTTTCATTGACAACCGGAATGTTGTAATGGCGCCGGACCCTATGAGCGATTTGGGGTTGTTGTTCGATAATTGTTATTTTACGGATGCCGGATGCCTTGGCGCACGGGATGCTCGATCCGCCGCCTTGCTGGATCAGAAGGATATTTTCCGGCGCCGGGTTCAGGAGGTACCCGGAATAGTAAAGCGTGAATCTGCAGGCGCTTTCGTCTGAATCAGGTTGAGGGTCATAAAGGAAGACGGGACTGTCTCCGTCTCTATATGTCACCATCTGATCCGGGAGTCGGCCTGTAAATTTAAGGCTCAGGCCCGGTGCGAATCGTATGTAAGGACTTTTAACGCTGTCGAATCGACCCCTTATTCCTGTGGAGGTTTCGACAATCCGGGTTCGAGGAAACTGGAGTGTCTGGCTGAGTGCCTTGTATGGCGAGGGGTTTACCCGAACCATGGAATTACCGTTTGTCATGACGAGTACGGCTGCAGCAAAAACAATTCCCAGACTGCACAACTGAAGGGTCAAAGGTTTTAAGGGGAAGATATTTTTTGATGGCGCATGCTTTTCAATAGGATTTGATCGTCTGAAAATTACCGCTGACAACGGAATGAGTGCTGTGTAGATAATGAGGTTTCCTTCATCGATAAACGGCAGAAGAAGGGCCGGAAGAACAGCCCCGCATGCTGAACCGACCATGCTCGCAAAGTAAACCGATCCGGTTTTTTCTGGAAAAGACGTGTAAGCAAGGGATACCACAAGACCGGTGAAAAAAAAGGGAAGCGCCAGAAAAAGATACGCCGTCAAAAGGTAAAGGGCCTGTACCGGTTCCAGGGGAAGCCGGAAGTAATCGAGAGGGATTCGATTCAAAACGATAAATGATGTGATGGCGGTAACCGTATAGAGAACAGTGAATATTTTCACCGGACCGATTGAGGAAAGTTTTTTTTCCCAGCCGTTTATCCGCGTATCTATAATGTTTAGGAAGGTGCCGCCTGCAGCAAATCCAAAGAGTGTTATACTGATGACCATGAAAGATAGATGGTTCCACTGGCTGATGGAAAAGACCCTTGCGAGGAGGATTTCAAAAGCGAGGGCTGACAGTGATAGTAAAAATACAGCCGTAGGTATCATGGGATGTTGTTTTTAACCATTGAGACTCCCCGCACCACCGTTGAAACGGGATATTCGAGAAGCTTGCGGGGAATGCTTTCCCTGATGAATCCCCGAAATTCAACCGGCAGAGCTGTTGCAGTTCATTTAAGGTCGAGGGCATATCCTGTCATGGGAACAAAGAGTACACCGGTAATCTGTCGCACCCTATAATCGGTGCCGTGTTTTGTGACCAGGCTTAAGTTCTGATAACTGAATGGGTTCCCCAGGGGAAGAATGAGTCTTCCACCGTCTTTGAGCTGTTTCAAAAGCGGCGGCGGGATGTGATCGATGGCCGCAGTTATCATGATACAGTCGAAGGGCGCTGCATCGGGCCATCCAAAGTAACCGTCCCCGTGGCGGGTCTTTACGTCCGTGTAACCCATTGAACGGAGTGTCTGACTGGCCGTTTTATAGAGTTTTCTCTTAATTTCGATGGTATAAACTTCTTTGGTGATGTTTGCGAGAATTGCAGCCTGGTAGCCTGAGCCGGTTCCGATTTCAAGAATTCGTTCGTATCCTTTGAGTCCAAGACTTTCGGTCATGAGGGCAACGACATACGGTTGGGAAATCGTCTGGCCCTGGCCGATGGGAAGAGGATGGTCTGCGTAGGCCCGGGACACGAGATTCTTGGGCACGAACCCGTGTCGAGGCACTTCGGACATGGCCGTTATAACCTTTTTGTCGGATATACCCCGTCGACGGATCTGTGAAGAGACCATTTTTTCCCTCGGCGCTTTGAATCCAAGGGAATCGTCCCGTATTTGGCCCGCAAGGAGTGCCGGAAAGAGTATGAGGATAGTGGCGGCAAGAGATGTTTTTTTCATGACAGCGGTTCAAATTTGCAGCGGCAACCTGCGTTTCTCATACCATTAAAATACGTTTTGGCACTGTTCTTGAGAAACGGAGATCAAAAAAAATGAAAAACCCTGTAAACAATGACACCCAGAATTACCGCCGCCAGTAAGATGGTGAAAAGCATCTGATCGGTATTGAATCTTTTCATGCGTAATCCCGGGTCAATCTTCTCCGTCCAACCCAAATGCAGTATGAAGAACACGAACTGCAAGCTCGGTATACTTTTCTTCGATGATACACGATATTCTGATCTCAGATGTGCTGATCATCATGATGTTTATATTTTCCCTGGCCAGTGTACTGAACATAATCGATGCCACACCGGAATGATTTTTCATGCCGACGCCGACAACGGAAACCTTTGCGATATCTTTATCGCCCAAAACATCTTCTGCGCCGATTTCTTGAGCCACCTTCCGCTCGATCTCTATGGCGGTGGAGAAATGCTCTTTGGGAACCGTAAATGTAAGATCGGTTTGACCTTCGACCCGAGTATTTTGAATGATCATGTCCACAACGATACCGGCTTCAGCGATGGGTGAAAAGATTTTTGCCGCCACCCCCGGCTGATCTTCAACTTTTTTCAGGGTGATACGCGCTTGATCTTTATCGTGCGTCACTGCGGACACAACAAGACTCTCCATACCGGCGTCTTCACTAACAACCATGGTACCTTCCTCCTCACTAAAAGATGATCTGACATGAATTGGGATATTATATTTTTTGGCAAATCCCACAGACCGGATCTGCAAAACCTTAGCCCCCAGGCTGGCCATATTGAGCATTTCATCGTAGGAAATTCTATCGATCTTCTTTGCTCTTTCGCAGATGCCCGGATC
>Ga0070726_10004799_pt1 | contig 10591 bp, 6 predicted proteins | sample tdAd471_FD_67275 | JGI IMG/M metagenome (GOLD analysis project Ga0070726, IMG submission 67275) | Marine sediment microbial communities from the Atlantic coast under amendment with organic carbon and nitrate - tdAd47.1 | ecosystem: Environmental > Aquatic > Marine > Coastal > Sediment | place...
GCCCGTCAGGCACTCCGGCTGCTCGGCCAGCTGGAGGACCCCGCGCAAGCGGGCCAGATCCCGCGCCTCCGCCGACGCGAACCGCTCTGAAAGCGTCGCCGCCAGCGCATCGGGGTCGCCCGGTGACTCCACCACCCGGTAGCCGTGCCGGATCCCGCTCACCTTCAGCGTCAGATCGCCCTTCTGAGCCAGCCCCTCCAGCGCCGCCACCACCTCGTGGCGAGGCGCCCCCACCCGCTGCGCCGCGGCGGTGATGTCGACCGTGAACCAGGTGCGGGCCTTCTTCGAGCACGCGAGCACCTTGCCCACGAAGGCCGCATGGCCGCCCTCCAGATCGGCGAGCATCTCGCGGCTGCTCCGCTGCGGCATGAACTTGTAGGTGTCGTAGAAGGGCGCCGTAGCCGCCAGCACCCCCTCCAGCTCCAGGTAGGTGAGCAGCGTCGCGACGACGAGCTGCCGGATGTCGTGGCGCCGCGACAGGTCGTAGCGCGACACGTCGAAGCGCTCGCCCTGCGACAGCAGCTCGCGCACCAGCGACTGCACAGCGTCGGGCGTGGGGGTGTCGCCGTACGAGAAGTTCGCCAGCGTCACGGCATCGTCGGGGCAGGCGAACAGCTCGCACACACTGGGCTCGCCGTCGCGGCCCGCACGGCCGATCTCCTGTGCGTAGTTCTCCAGCGCCTTGGGCAGGTTGTAGTGGAGCACGTAGCGGATGTCGGCCTTGTCGATGCCCATGCCGAAGGCGATGGTCGCCACCACGATGCCCTCGGGCTCCGCCATGAACGCCTCCTGCACCTCCACCCGCTGCTCGGGCTTCATGCCCGCGTGGTAGGCCCGCGCCGCAAAGCCTGCCCCCTGCAGCAGCTTCGCCACCCGCTCGGCGGTGTGCTGCAGCGTGACGTAGACGATGGTGGCGCCCCGGGGGTGGTGCCGCAGCCGCTCCACCAGGTGGTCATCGCGCTCGCGGGCCGTCATCGCCGCGGTGCGCAGGAACAGGTTGGGCCGGTGGAAGCCGGTGAGGATGCGGTCTTCGGGGGCGATGGCGAAGGCGGCGGCGATCTGATCCGCCACCTGCGGTGTCGCCGTGGCCGTCAGCGCCAGCACCCGCCCCACCTTCAGCTCCCGGGCCATCCGCGCCAGCTTCAGGTAGTCGGGCCGGAAGTTGTGACCCCACTCCGAGATGCAGTGCGCCTCGTCGATGGCCATCAGGGCAATGGGGACCTCCCTCAAGCGGGCCATGAACCGCTCGTTCCCGAAGCGCTCGGGGGCCACGTAGAGCAGCTTGAGGGAGCCTGCGCGCAGGTCGCGCCACACCTGCCGATACGTGTCGGCGTCGAGGCTCGAGTCGAGGCGGGCCGCCGCCACCCCACGCTCCGCTAGCGCGTCGATCTGGTCTTTCATCAGCGCGATCAGCGGCGACACCACCAGGGTGAGCCCATCGAGGAGCAAGGCCGGAAGCTGGTAGCACAGGCTCTTGCCCCCGCCCGTCGGGAAGATGGCCAGGGCCGAGCGCCCGTCGAGGAGCCGCGCCACCACCGCCTCCTGCCCGTCGCGGAGGCCGGGAAAGCCGAAGGTGTCGTGCAGCAGCGGCAGCACCGTGTCGGGGAGGGTCGGCTCGGGCATGGTCGGCTCCAGGTGGACCCTGCGTGTAGCCCGCCGACCGGACGTTGGATGTCCGCCTCCTCGGCCACGCCTTCGACCCGCGCCTCGCGGTACGCTGCGAGCGAGGTCCCCATGCACTCCCTGCTCGCCGTCTTGCTCCTCGCCTGTGCCACCCCGCCGGAAGCCCCCGCCCAGGCCCCAGCCGCACCGGCCGAGCCCGAGGCCCCGCCGCCGCCTCCGCCCGCCCCTCCCCCGGCGCAGGGAGATGCCGCCGAGCTCCTCGAGCGCATCCAGGCCCCCGACGCCCCCGAGCGCCAGTGCACCGTCGATGCCGACTGCGCCCTGGTGAAGCTCACCTGCTGCGTGCCCCAGGAGTCGGTGCACCGCGACCACGCGGCCACCTTCGACCTCGCCCGCGACAACCCCATGTGCCAGCGGGTGCGCTGCCGGCAGCCGCCGGAGCGGGTGGCGAAGTGCCTCGAGCAGCGCTGCACGGCGGTGTCGCCTTGATCGCGGTGCTCCTCGGGGCCGCCTGGGCCGGCGCCCCCGCCCTCGACGTGCAGCACTGGCTCCCCGAGGCCCCGGTCCTCGACGATCGGGTAGTGGTCGTCGAGGTGTGGGCCACCTGGTGCGGCCCGTGCCGCGACAGCTTCCCTGTGCTCGCCCGACTGCAGCGGCAGCACCCCGACACCCTGGCCGTGGTCGCCCTCACCGACGAGCGCCTGCCGGTGGTGCAGCGCTTCGTCGACAGCCACCCGGCCCTCGCCGACGTGCACGTGGCGGTCGCCCAGGAGTCCACCACCCAGGCCTTCCTGTTCGGCGGCTACGAGGGGCGAGGCATCCCGTCGGTCTACGTGATCGAGGGCGACGAGGTGCGGTGGAGTGGTCCCCCCGAGGGGCTGGAGGCAGCCCTGAAGCCGATGCTCGACAAGGCTCCGGTGAAAGAACCGCCCACCACCGACGTGGAGTCGGCGGAGGCCCCATGATCGTCGCCCTCGCCATCGCGCTGGCCGCGCCGCCGGCCCCCATGCCGATCGAGGAACTGCTCGCTGCCGCCGAGGTCATCGCCCTGGGCGAGCCGATCCAAGTGGAGTTTGAGGCCTTCCTCGACGGCGAGGAGCGCACGACCACCGGAAGCTACTGGGTCGAGTATCGGGTGGTCGAGGCGGTCCGCGGAGCCGACGTGGGCGACGTGGTCCGAGTGAAAGCCAACAGCTACTGTCTGCCCACGCAGACGACCGCTCGGCGCATCGGCGACCGCGTATACCCGGTGGGCCCAGACGGCGAGCGCGGCGAAGCCCTGGACCCGACCGACTGGCTGGGACACGGCGTGGAGAGCCGGGCCTGGCTGCTGCTACAGGCCCCCCACGAGGGCGTCCGGCGCCCGGTGCAGTCCACGATTCCCGTCACCGGTCCACGAGCCGACGCGCTCCGCGACGCACTCGCCGACTAGGGCCGGTAGACGAGCACCCGGCTTCCACGGGCCGACACGTCGACGACGAGCTGGTCACCGGCGGTGGAGAACACCTGCCCCGTGAGCACGTCTTCGTACGAACCCTCTGGCAGGCCGGCGAAGCCCACGCCGTTGGTCAGCGTGCGGTCGTCGAAGGAGCGGTTGTAGATCACCAGGGCGTGATCCCCACCGCTGCTGCGAGCCGCCGCGAACAGGTCGTACTCGCGCCACCACTCCTGCCAGCTGCCCTCGTACAGCGCCGCGTGGTCGCGGCGGGCGTTGGCGAGGGCCTTGACGTGAAGCAGCGTGGCGGCCTGCTCGCCGTCGAGGCCCGAGGCGAGGTCTTCCACCGAGCCCACCGCGGAGAAGTCGCCGCTGCCGTCGCCGGCATGCCACCACATCGGCTGCCGGTTGTCGGGGTCGCCGCGGCCGGGCATGCCGAGCTCGTCTCCGTAGTAGACCAGCGGGCGGCCAGGCATGGTGAACAGGAAGGTCCACCCCAGACGGAGGCTCTGGTAGGCCCAGGGGTCGGTGGGCGCAGGCGCGTGGGCGATCTGACCGTCTTGGCAGGCGTCGACCCAGCCCTCGGCCCCATCGCTGATGAAGCGCAGCACGTCGTGGTTGCCGAGGAAGGTCGACATCGGGGCGTCGCCGTAGACTGCGCGGCTCGTCTCGTAGCTGTCGAACAAGGCGGCGAGCTCCGCGTCGCCAGGACGCAAGAAGGCGCCGCGCACCGCGTGGTACAGGTCGAAGTCGAACTGGCCGTCGAGCTGGTCGTCGCCGATGTAGGCGGCGATCCGGTCGTAGGAGTCGAAGGTCTCACCCACGGTGTAGAAGTCGGTGGGCAGGCCCGAGCCGCGGTGCTCCACGTCGCGCTTCACCAGGCTCTGCAGGTTGTAGGTGACGGCGTGGGGCATGTGCTTGACGGCATCGACCCGGAAGCCGTCGAGCTCGTAGGTGGTGGCCCACCACATGGCGTCGTCGAGCATCGTCATCATCGCGTCGGGCTGGCTGTAGTCGATGTCGGGAAGGTAGGGCGCGAAGGCGCAGCTCTCGGGGATGCGATCCCAGTTCTGCTGGCCATCGACCGAGTCTTTGCAGACGCCGTCGTCGTTGAACCACTCGGGATGCTCCGACGCGTAGGGATGCGTGTCGTGCACGTGGTTGGCCACCCAGTCCATGATCACGCGCATGCCGCGGTCGTGGGCCTCGTCGATGAGCGCCTCGATGATCGCCTCGTCGCCGAAGTGCTCCTCGGGCTCGAGAGCCGCGTCGGGCCAGTAGGCGTGGTAGCCGGCGTAGGTCTGCCCGCAGTCGCCATCCCAGGCGCCCTCGGCGTTGCCCTGCAGGTTCGACAGCCACAGGGTCGTGACCCCGAGGTCGTCGAGGTAGGGAAGCAGGTCGATCAAGCCCTGCACGTCGCCGCCCTCGTAGCCACCGCCGGAGGCCGTGGCGCCTTCCGAGGTGTCGAGGCTCGTGTCGCCGTTGGCCAGCCGGTCGACGAAGGCGAAGTAGATGACGCCCGCGTCGTCATCGACCCCATCGTTCCACACCGGCACGTAGGCCTCCTCGCTCACGTTGCCGTCGGCATCGGTGACCGTGAGCCGGAAGGTGTGGCGCCCCGGCGGCAGCTGCTGGGAGAACGAGAAGCCCGACCCGTCAAAGGCGCCCGGCACCTCGCTGTCGTCGAGGATCAAGGTGCCGTCGACCAGCTCTGCGCTACCAGGGGCGGCACTGGCCTCCAGCTTCACGGTGCCCGCCTCGATGTCGACGTCGACGAGGTCGACCGACAGCGTGGGCAGCTGGCAGCTGTCGACCACGATCAGGCTGTTGCAGCTCGCCACGCCCGCCCCGCAGGTGTGCGCCCAGTCGGTGGCCCAGGGCTCCTTGTAGCCGGGGTCGCAGCTGATCAACTCTGCCTGCGGGTCGCACGACCACAGCTGCTCGTCTTCGAAGGCCCCGCGCGACAGCTCGACGAACTTGTAGGTGTAGGGGCCCGGCGCCAGGTCGAGCTCGAGGGTGTAGCTGCCGTCGGGCTGGGCCACCATCAGGTCGGCGTCGGGGCTCCAGTCGTTGAAGGACCCCGCCAGTGCCACCTCGTCGGGGGCGCCCGATGGCTGGTAGGTGAAGGTCGTCGCACAGCCAGCCTCGGGGCTGGTGGGCGGCGCCTCTGCCGACACCACCAGGTCGGCGAAGGCGACGTTGTCGCAGTCGTCGAAGGCCGACAGCTGCAGCACCACCTCGCCGTCGAAGTCGGGCTGGGGCGTGATCGTGAGCTCCGTGCCGGCCACCTCGGCGATCACCCCGTCGGGGTAGCTCACCTCGAAGGAACTCACGCCCTTGTCGTCGCTAGCGAAGGCCGACAGGTCGATCGTGACCGCCTCGCCTCCCAGGTAGACCGGGTCGAGAGCGCTCCACACGGGTGCGTCGGAGCCACATCCACAACCGGCGAGCAGGGCGAGAGCGAGCATGGAGAGCCTCCAACAGGGCGTCACTCTAACCAGAGTCACGCCCGGTTGCCACCGCGGACTGTGCGAGCCACGCCGCGCTGAGGGCCCGGGGCAGCACGTCGCCCCATCGACAGAGCGTGCGCGCGTACCATGCGGGCATCGCTGCCTCACCCGCCGGAGCTGACCACGAGCCACATGCGGCCTTCTTGCTGCTCTGCAGCCTGATGGGCCTTGCGGCGGTCATGCTGTTCATCGCGCGCACCCAGACCGACGTCACGGCGCTGGAGCTCGGCGTGCTGGGCGTGCTGCCTCTGTGGAGCATCTGCCTGGTCGTGGCCAGCCGGCGGGGGGTGCCGATCCGCCACCTCACGCTGGGCACCTTGCTGCCCCTCACACTGATCGCCGTGGTCGTGCACGGCGTCGTGCCCACGTCGCGCTTCGCGCTGGCCTACCTCGGCGTGATGCTCGTCTTCGGCTCGATCCTGCTCGAGCCCTCCCGCTTCACGCTGCTCGGCGTCGTGGTCATCGCAGGCTCGGTAGCCTCTCGCACCGTGCGTCATCAGCTGGGCTACGATCCGCTGTCGCTGCCCATCGCCGCCGTGCACCTCGGAGCCGGCTACAGCGCGTTCTTCCTGGCTCTGCGAGCCCTCGACACGCAGCATCAGCACGTGCGCAGCGTGCTGGAAGAGGCGACGCAGCAGGCCCGGGAGGCAGCCCGGGAGGCCGTGCACGCCACCCTCGCCAAGGCGCGCTTCCTCGCCAACATGAGCCACGAGCTCCGCACCCCCCTCAATGCGATCATCGGCTACGGGGAGCTGCTGGAAGAAGAGCTCGACGATCCCGAGCATCGAACCTCGGTGCGTCAGGTGCTCACGGCGGGGCACGGGCTGCTGGAACAGGTCAACGAGGTGTTGGAGGGAGCACGCCAAGCGGCCCGGGGAGACGCCAGCGCCCACTCCCTGCTGTCGGAGGCCAGCGATGAGGGCTCGGTCGAGGGAGAAGCCCCCGACACCCTGGTGATGCTGCAGCACGAGCGCACCCCGGAGGTGCGATGGCGAGCCGGCTCGTTCATGATGGGTGCGTCGGCGCTGGCTGCCGTCGCCCTCGCCCTCGAGCCGGGTCCCAACTACTGGGAGTTCGTCGCCTTCGCCTTCCTCCTCGGGCTGGCGATCACCGCGACGGCACGACGCTACCCGCACGTGAGCCACCTGCTGCTGTTCCTCGGTGGCACCTCCCTGCTAGCCTTCACCACGGCCGTCGTGGCCGGCGCCCACGACCTGGAGCCCTACGGCTACCTGCTCATCGCGCTGGCCGCCCTGCTGTTCCGGCGCCGCACCTTCGCCGGCTCGGTGGCCTTCCTCGCCAGCAGCTTCTTGATCGCCAGCGCTCTGCGCGTGGCCTCCGGGGTCGCGTCGCCCGCGGAGGCGTTCTTGCCGTGGATCGCGCACCTGCTGGTCGCCATGCCCCTGTGGGCGGTGGTGTCGGGCCGCGAGAGCCGCACGGAGCGCCTGCAAGACCAGCTCGACCAGGCGGAGCGCTCACGCCGCCGGGCCGATCGCGCCTACGAGGCCCGCAGCCGCTTCCTGGCACGGATGAGCCGCGAGATCCGCACCCCGCTGGCGACGATCCTGGGCAACGCTGAGCTACTGGCCGAAGACCTCGAAGACCTCCCCGAGGCCTTCGACGACGTGCAGCGCATCGCTGGGGCGAGTCGCCACCTGCATCGCATCCTCGACGACGTGCTCGACATGGCCGTCATCGAGCGAGGCGAGATCCCCTTCCGACCGGAGCGGGTGTCGCTGGCGGCGCTGTGTCGCGACGCCGCCGAGCTGTGTCGGCAGCCCATCGAGGCAGCAGGCAACACCCTGCAGCTCGTGCTCCCCGACGGCCCGACCGAGCTCGAGGTCGACGCTCGAATGGTCACGCAGATCCTCATCAACCTGCTCGGCAATGCCGGCAAGTTCACCACCGACGGCCAGGTGAGCCTCACCCTGCGCGCAGACGCCGCCGCGGCGACCTTGCAGGTTCGCGACACGGGGGCCGGCATCGCGGGTGACCAGCTGCAGCGGCTGTTCGTTCCCTTCGAGCGCGCCGGTGCGTCGACCAGTGTCGCGGGCACTGGGCTGGGGCTGGCCATCGCTCGCCACATGGCGCGGCGCCACGGCGGAGACCTGACCGTGTCGAGCGAGGAGGGCGTCGGCAGCACCTTCACGCTGACCCTGCCCCTCGTCAGGGGCTGACCGCCTTCGCTGCGTCCTCGAAGTGCTGCAAAGCCAGCAGCCAGTCGAAGGCTGCCAGGGCCTGGTCGCCCAGCGCCAGCTCGGCCTCGGCATCCAGCACGTCGTCGGGGTTGGCGTTGCCCCACAGCTCGACCTCGTCGAGCATCGCGCGGACCAGGTCGCCGCCCTGCACAGCCAGGGCCTCTTGCGCCAGCTCGGTGTCGCTGGTCGCCTCCTGCAGCTTGTCGACCGCATCGATCAGGAACTTCACCACGTTCTTGGTGTCGACATCCGCCTGGGCCTCCAGGGCCTCCTCGAGCTTGCCCAGCGCGTCGTCGAGCTTGTTGTCGCTCGGGTCGAGGGCCAGCAGCGCGGACAGGTCGGCATGCACCCCCTGCAGCGCACAGAGGGCCTGCAGATGCTCGTGCACTGGGCTGCTCGGGCAGAAGTCACCACGGTAGGTGGGCTGACGCGCGTCTTCTGCGCCCTGCTTGCTGGCGAGCGCAACCGCCAGCCAGTCGCCGTCGTCGTAAGCCGCCTCCGCGAGGTCGAGCTGCGCCTGTGCCGACACGACGTCGTTGTCAGCGGGCCCGGCCACGGCTTCCGAGCGCTCCAGCTGCAGTCGGAAGGCATGAAGGGTGACGCTGGCTGTCGACTGCTGCAGGAACGACGTGTCGTAGCCCGTGTCGTCTTGCAGCTTCTGCAGCTCCTCGATCATCTTCTTGGAGTTGTCGGCGAGGTGGTGCGGGTGGCCCTTGAACATCTCCTCGAAGGAGTCCTCGATGAACTCGAGCGCCTTGCCGAGCTTGTCGGCGACGGCGGGGTCGAGCCCCGGCTCGTTGACGGCCACCTCGAACAGGTCGCGCAGGTCGACCAAGGCATCGACCAGCTCGTCGTCGCCGCGTACGTCGTACCAGCCGACGGGCTGCGGGCACAGGCGCGACTCGACCCGCCAGTCGCTCCAGGCATCGGTGGTGCCCGCGAAGCCCAGCCGGTTGCGCCCGTTGGCGTCTTTCTCGGAGAAGTAGATCAGCGTGTCCGGGCCCACCTTCACCGCATCCCAGTGACGCCAGGCGAGGGTCGGGTCGGGCATGAAGCTGAAGTATTCGTTGAGGTTGACCAACCAGCTCTGCGCATCGGAAGAGATGGCATCGCCCCAGCCGCCGTCGACGATCACGTTGTTCTGCAGGTTGCGCCCACCGAAGTACACCCGGAAGGGGAAGGCGGAGCTCTTCTCGTCGCACACCAGCGCCGGGTTGAACAGCTCGTCTTCCGCCCAGGTCGTCACGCCCGGCTGCATGACCGGCGTCGGATCGAGGATCCAGCCCCCATCCGGTTGGTTGGACGTGGCGATGTACATGTCGGGCCGTCGGGCCAGCATCATGTACCAGGTGTCGTCGACCCGGGTGATGGCCGGGTAGCCGAAGGTCTGGTCGACATCGACGACGGGCAGCGAGGGCTCGGCGAGCACCGTCTGCAGGTCGGGGGCGATGCGCACATAGCCGACGCCGGTGTACTGGTTGCACCCCCAGGGGTGGGGTGACGGCAGGCCCTGACACGCCTTTCGGGGCTGCTCTGCCTTGAACCACAGGTGGATGTCGGCGCCATCATCGTCGATCACGGCGTAGGGGTGGGCCACGACACAGCTGCGGAAGGTGCCGGCTTGGGGCGGCAGGATCGGCTGGCTGTCGACCGTCCAGTTGCGACCATCGGTCGAGATGGCGACCCCGACACCCCAGTAGCCCTGGCGGCAGGTCGCATCGGGAGCCGCCACTCGACTCTCGAAGAACATGACGTAGTCGTCGAGCTGCTTCCGGTACACCACCGTGGGTGAACCCATGCCGCCCTCGTACCAGGCGCCCGTCACGGGCTCCAGCATGGTGGCGTCGTAGATCGAGAAGGTCTGTGCCATGGCAGCAACAGCAAGGAACGACAGAACCATGAGGACGACCTCCGTCCTCAGACTACAGGACGCACGGCTACGTCGCCCACGGCTGTAACCGCGGTGTAATCAAGTTCTTCGGCTATGACCCCGGGTCAGGGAGTGCTGTGGCAGTCGCGGTCGACCACCTCCGTGGAAAGGGGTGCATCCAGGGTCGCAAACCCGATGCGAGGCAGTCCGTCGGTGCCGAGGTGCTCGAACCACACGAAGGCGCCCGAGGTCGCGTGGACCACATCGAAGCTGATCCAAGCGGCGTCGACCGCCCAGGTGTCGATGGCGCTACTGACGTAGTAGTTGCCGACGGTGTCGCCCACCGACGATGCCCAGGCTGCCTCGACGCCGCTCCAGCCTGCATAGTGAAGGGACCACGGGAAGACCGGGTCACCGTCGATGCAGTCGAGGGCCGGGCTGAACACGCCATCGCCCGACCACGACGTGGCGCCGGTCGGGACCACGGCCGAGCTGTCGACTTCCCACACGGTCAAGTCGGTGCTGTGGGCAGACACGACGCCCTCCACGGGGTCGACGCCGAGCAGCTGCCACGTGCCGTCATGCCGGGCGAGGGCGGGCTCGCTGAGCCCATCGAGAGCCTGCACCCGCCACACGGTGCGCGCTCCGGCCTCCCACGTGGCCAGCCCCACGCCGTCGACAGCGACATCGGTCGCCGTGAACGCGACGACGAGAGCTCCGTCGTCCTGCTTGACCAGGGAGGGATGGCGGGGCCCACAGGGTGCCTCGGGCGAGGCCTGGAGGAGCGGTCGGCCCAGGCGTCGCCAGGAGGTCCCGTCGCTCGACACGGCGCCACCGATGGCCCAGCCCTCGTGGCATCCGGCGGGGGCCGCAGCGGCTGTCTCGAACACCATCAGGAAGCGCTGCCGGGTGGCGTCGTACACCACCGAGGGAGACCCCACGCCGTCCGGTAGCA
>Ga0070726_10004802_pt1 | contig 10583 bp, 10 predicted proteins | sample tdAd471_FD_67275 | JGI IMG/M metagenome (GOLD analysis project Ga0070726, IMG submission 67275) | Marine sediment microbial communities from the Atlantic coast under amendment with organic carbon and nitrate - tdAd47.1 | ecosystem: Environmental > Aquatic > Marine > Coastal > Sediment | place...
CGGCGCAGTAAATCGAGCATGGAAATTCTGCTTTTCTGTATCCTGATCCATCATTCAAATCCCAGAATCACGTCAAAGGAAGACGCCAGCGACATGGCCTAATCCGAACAATGTGCCGTTAAGCCATGCAAGCCCCGTAAGCGACCGTGGCTCAGGAGCCTCAGCCTGTTCGGCTGCCTGCTCGTCGCCCTGGTCGCCGGCTCGCCGCGCTGGATGGCCGCCCTCGGCGACCGCGAAGCAGAAGCCACCGTCGCGACGACTCCCGCCCCGACGTCCGCGTCGCCTGCTCAGCCTCGTCTGATCACGAAACCGATCGAAGACATCCGCTGCGGCGACCGCATCCCATCCGAACTCCCCGCCGGCCTGCTGCCCGACGACGAACCGGAACCCGACCCCGCCACCTGGCGGCTGGTCGAACTGGAGCTGACCAAAGACAACGGCGATCTCGCCCAGGTCAACCTGCTCCGCCCGCTGGTATGGCTGCAGCAGGCCGGAGCCATCGACCACGGCACGTTCCCGATCGACGTCGAGGAACTCGACCTGGAAGGCCAGGCCGCCGTCCTCAAAGTCCGCCCCTGCCCACCGATCCAGAAGGGCAAAGGTCAGGTCGTTACCGGAACGTTCCGCCACACCTGCGACGAGTTCGTCCACCTGCACATCAACGGCGAACCAGCCCCCATCGTCTGCACCACAGGACACCCCACCTGGAGCGAAACCCGCCAGAACTTCGTCAACGCCGCCGACCTCCAACCCCAGGAATCCACTGGACGCCGTGCTTTCGCGGATCACGTAAGAACTGAAAGTAAGGGTTCAGGGACAGAGTCAGGTTCTCTCTCGGCGAGCCGTATGCCGTCAGGCCACGGGTTTTCATGGTGTTGAAACACCGCAGTCGGAGAGCAGTATGACTCAAACGCGGACACCGATAACGCGGTGGAAATCGAAGTCCTTTGACCCCTTGGGGATCGCGATTGGGGCCGCTCGGAGGGCTTGTCATTTCGCGTGAGCCACGGCGTTCAGCACGGTCTGCTGGTAATCACGGAACGAGACCCACTTGATGTCCGGGTTGTGCAGCTGCGATTCCCAGTGCTGAATAAACTGCCGCTCCTGGGACTGGAAGCCCCAGGCGAAGCGGTGCTGTGCTTCGAGAATCCACGGGCGGTCGAACGCGACGTTGACCTTCACGTTCAGCGGGATCAGCTGGCGGCGGCGCAGACTGCGATTCAGCTCCAGTCGAGGACTTGGAAACTGGCTGCGCGGATGCAGCACGTAGTTCAGCCGCGCGGTCCAGTCGGCGAAATCCAGATACTCTTCCGTCGCCTCATCGATCTGAGCGTGACCACAGCTGACCTGATACGAGTAATGCGGGCTGTCGAGTTTCAGGTGGCTCGAAGCCGCCACGAACTCCTCGTTGAAATCCGGGCTGAGCTGAAACTTCAATGGGCCGACAACAGTTCGCGAGTCGGGTTCGTTGCGGGCTTCCAGCCGTTTGACATAGCTGGCGGTCTCATCGCGGGCGCTGTCGAGCAGCTGCTGAATCTGCTCGAACGTGACGGTCGTTGCGACGCGTCGCTTGCCGTTGAAAAGAATGAACCGTTGGTGAGCCGGCTCGAACACGGTGACCTCACCAACGGCAGGCAACCAGTCAAAGACCTTGCCGGCGTGGAACAGCGTGATGCTCGTCGCGACGACTTCTTCCTGCGGTTCGCCGGGTGCCGCATTCGGCAGCGGCTGCACGACTTTCGTCGTCACGCTGAACTGCTGCGCGAGACTCGTTGAGAACGAGACCGCCACGACGAGCAGGGCGAGGCTGAGGCGAATTCGATTGTGACGTTGCATGAGCTTCGACTCCGGTCGAACTTGAGTTCAGGTCAGATCGCCCAGCGAGACGGGAACTCCGCCGAGCTGTTCACTTTTCAGAGCCGCCGCGATGAACCTCACGACGGCCAGACTGGATTCCAGAGGGACGGCAGGCGTTCCGGTTTCGACCGAGCGAACGATTGCCCGCAGCAGGTTGCGGTAGGCGAACCGCGTCGACACTGGCCCCGCGGCGACTCCGTGTTCGCAGAAGGCCGTGAACCCGTACGCGGTCGAACCCGTGCGTGAACCGCGGACCGTGCCCAGTCGTCCGTCAGCCCAGCGGCCGGTAACGACTTCCGCGCCGTCGTTGCTGATCGCCGAGACGCTTTCGCAGTCCGGGCCAAGCAGGTCGATCAGCAGTTCGACCGAGTGAATGCCGTAATGGAACAGGCCGGGGTTCCTGTCCGCTCGCTTTGCCGGGCCGTACGTGATCAGTCCGTGCAGGTCGCCCCAGACCGGACTGTTTCGAAAGTCGAGGACTTCCTGTGAGAACCTCAGGCCCGACGAACTGAAACACAGCGCATTGTTCTCGGCAGCGAGCTGCGCAATCGCCTGGGCGTCGGCGACCGAACAGGTGAATGGTTTGTCGACAAACGTGGGCAGTCCGGCTTCGAGAAATGGCCGGGCGCGTTCCAGATGCGCCGCTCCGCAAAGCGACAGCACGAGGACGACGTCGACATCTTCAATCAGGTCCGACGGTTCGGCGACGAAAGGGATTCCCAGTTGCTGCAGTTCGGAGCGGAAGCCGGGGATCCGTTCGGGAGCCATGATCGACTCGCCACACCAGACGGCTTCGACGCGCGCACCGTCAACGAACTGCTCGCGGTCAACGCCCGCCCGGTTGAGACGGCGCGCGAACTCGACGCAGTGCGACGAATCACAGTCGACAATGCCGACGCGCAACATGGAGTGTCAGGTAATTTCAGACAGGCCGGGCGCAGTTCGAAATCCGCGGCGAGACCGCCGGAGAAGCAACGCACGGTGTGAGGAGGGAAACGCAGCCTGAGGTGTCTGCAGCGGCGAGTTCAGCGCTCGATTCGGCTGAGATTTCGACGCGGCAACAGGCAGAGGAAGTGTCTCAACGTGAGGAGTTGCGGCCAGAAAGACCGCGAAGGGATCGGGACGATAGTCCGGAACGCGATTTCGGAGCAATGCGGCTTCGCGACGGCCTGCGGGCTGGCGACAGATTTGTACTGGTGCGTTGTCAAACAAGGATTCTGGGATGCGCTCAGTAGCGAAAGTCGCCGAGACTTTCGGCAGCGAGTGACCGAAACTCCTGGCGAGTTTCGCTACCCCAGAATACTTCTCTGACAAAGAACTCGATCGCTAACTGTCAACACCCCGTGCTGAAGTGCGAGGGGAATGAATCACAATTCTCGATCGGGACGTCAATCTCGCCACATTGCCAGAGGCGAAACTGGTAAGCCTTGCGTTTCTCGACCGGCCCTGCCTGCCGGCACGACACTGTCGCTATCGGTTGAGCTGCATCCGCGCGATGCGCGTCAGACGTTCGTCAACGTACTCCGGCGGATCGATCGACAGACTGACGGGGAGCCAGCTCGGACGTTCGCAGCGCGTCTCAGGAAGTCCAGGCAGAAAAGGCAGCGAGGCTCCCGGCAGACCGTTCGGATAATCGGCACCGGTCGTCGGGTGCAGGTAGATCTTGCGGTCGGTGACCAGTCGCGCGAGCGGCGCGGCAATGTCCGCGCTCAGGCCGAGCCACAGCACGACGCGCGGATCGCTGCGCAGAGCCAGACCGAACGAGCCGTTCGACTCGACAAACTCGCCCACTTCGTTCTGCAGGTCGGCCAGCGATACAGAACCTCGGTCAGCAATCAGTTCGAGCATTCCCGCGCGGACCTGGCCTTCCCGCAGCAGCGTCTGCCAGGTGATCTCCTCTTCGTCGCCGGGTTCAAGATCCTCGTCGTCAAACAGGTTGAGCACGCCGCCGGCCGCTTCTTCCGAATCGTCCTCGTCGCCAGCTTCTTCCGCTTTCCGCCGCTGCTCGTCTTCCAGCATCTGCAGCAGTCGACTGTCCGGCGTCGCGGCGCGGCAGCGAGTTCGAGCCCACTCACGCAGTTCGAAAATCCTCTCCTCCATCGTTACCGAGAGAGGCACCGTGTCTTCCAGAGATTCGAGCAGCTGTTTCTGTGTGACCTCACTGCCCGAGTTGAAGGCTTCGACCACCGCCGTCAGCACCGCCTGTTCGATCTCCGCGCCGCTGTAGCCCTCGCAGTTCTCAGCGAGTTCCCCAATATCGAACTTCGCCGGATCGAGGTCGCGCTTCCGCAGATGAATCTCCAGAATCTGCTTCCGCTCGTGGAAGTTCGGCAGGTCGACAAAGAAGAGTTCATCAAAGCGACCGCGACGCAGCATTTCCGGAGGGAGCCCAGTCACAGAGTTCGCCGTTGCGACAACAAACACCGGAGCCGGCTTCTCCTGCATCCAGGTGAGAAAGCGGCCCAGCAGTCGCATCATCGTTGTGTCGCCGCCGTCTTCACCGACTCCCGCGAAGCCCTTCTCCACTTCGTCGAGCCACAGAACGGCGGGCGCGATCATCTCCATCAGAGACAGCACGTCGCGCAGGTTCTTCTCTGACTTGCCGGTCTCGCCGCTGAGCAGCATGGCCACGTCGAGACGCACCAGCGGGAAGCTCATCATCCGCGCGATCGCGCGCGACGTCAGACTCTTTCCACAACCTTGAACGCCGAGCAGCAGCACGCCCTTCGGCGACGGGATGCCCTGCTCGCGAGCCCGCTCGCTGAACGCCTCGGCGCGTTTGCGAACCCAGTCTTTGAGCGCGTCGAGCCCGCCGATGTCCGCCGCGCCTTCCGCCAGCCCTTGAAACTCCAGCAGCTCCGATCCCTGCACCATGTACTTCTTTTCGGAGATCAGCAAATCGAAGACGGCGTCGTCGACTTCCCGACGCCCCAGCAGGCCTCGCGACAGAGCCAGCCGAGCCTGCTTTGTCGTCAGGCCCAGCAGCGTCTTCAGCAGCCGCTCTTCCTGTTTCTGGTTGAGCGTGATGGGCGACTCACCCTGATGTTGCCGCTGGATCATCAGGTCCTGCAGTTCGTCGTGCAGTTCGGGCAGCCCCGGCAGCGGCAGCTCAATCGAGATCGCATCGCGCACCAGTTCGATCGGCACGTTGCCGGTCGGCCCCATGATCAGCACCGTCTTGTTCTGCGCGATCAGGTTTGGCACGAGGTCCCGCAGTCGCCGCACGACGAGCGGATCGGTCAGCCACGGATGAAAGTCCTTCAGCAGAAAGACGTGATCGCGCGGGTAGTCGCGGATTTGAGCCAGGAACGCCTCTGCCTGGGACGCCGCTTTCCCGTTCGCGCTGGAAGCAACTCGACCGCCCTCGGTGACAAGCTCTTCCAGCGGCGGCATTGCTCCACCCGTCGCCGTCCACGTTACCAGGCCGCGATCAATATCCAGCGCCAGCGAAGCCAGCTCCGACTCCCAGCGTTCTTCTTCCCACGTCGAAAGAAACAGAATCGGAAACCGACACAGCACCCGCTCACGAATCACATCCAACACGTCCGACATAACGTCCCCGGCAGAAACAGCGGCCAATTGAAGCGGAAACTGTACGCGACGAGAGAGCATCTCGCACCGACCCCGAGACGCAGATTGTCAGCAGAGCAGAGACCGGTCAGCCGTTCCTGACGTCGCGTTGTGTTTCGGAATCTGCACCGTCGCTCGCGGAAACTGGCTGGTACTCACCAAGGTAGCGGCACAGTTCGTTCAATTCGTCAACTCGCCGCAGCCGCTGCCAGATTGCTTCCCACGACATGTCGATGTCGCTGGTGCCCGCCGCCTGATCTGATTCAGAGTTGTTGCTCATCGTGACCTGCCTCCAGCCGCTCGATATCGCTCAGGTCGCGCTGCCGACCGCTCAGACGCTTCATCTCAATCAGGCCACCAGTGGAAACGACCGACAGTGTGCGACCACTTCGTTGAAACTGCTGTCGAGATCGCCAGGTGGTTTCCAGTGTCTGGTTGACGATCAGCAGATCAAGGACGATTGAACCGGACGCCCCAGGTTTCAGCAATCGGAAGATTCGCTGTTCCTGGGGTGTCCCCGATCGAAACTCCAACCAGCCCGTTTCGAAACTGAAGCCGGCTCGGTCTGCTGCCTCGATCGCCGACGGCAGAGTCTCTTCCTGAACCAGAACATCAATGTCTTCAGTGGCCCTGGCATGACCGTGAACAGCCATCGCCAGTCCGCCGCACAGCGCATAGCTGACTCCTGCCGCATCGAACTCGTTGATCAGGGCTTCCAGTTCTGAAATCAGTTGCATGAGCCGAACCTGCAAACTGGTGTCGACGACGAAAACAGATCAGTTCGTACCGTAGGCTGCTTCCACAACTGCCTGCCAGGCGTCGATCGATTTCGCACTTGCGAAGGCGTTGCGGGTTTCCTCGGGTTGAGGATGCAGGCGGGAAAACTTGATGGCGTGCTTTCGCATCGTCGCCAGTGCCTTCTTCTCGTCGTAAATCTGCTGGCACAGATCGAGCTGCATTATCAGAACGCGGGCCTGTTCGGCGAGGTCTGGGGCGTACGGCTCGCGACCGGCGGCGAGGTCCTGGGTCTGGCGAAAGATCCAGGGATTGCCGATCGCTCCTCGGGCGACCGAGACGCCGTCGACTCCGGTGTGACACAGCATGTCGAGGCAGGCCTGGGCGGTGAAGACGTCGCCGCTGCCGATGATCGTTCGCTCGCCGACATGTTGCTTGACCTCGCGAAGGAAGTCCCAGTTGCTCGGTCCGACGTACTTCTGTTCGACCGTCCGACCATGAATCGTGACGCCGACCACGCCTCGTTCGAAAGCACCGTCGAGGATGCGGAAGAAGCGGTCGCGGCTTTCGTTCGAGTCGTCAATGCCCCGCCGCATCTTGACCGTCACCGGGATGTCGGCCGGCACGGCGTCGCGGACGCGTGACACGATTTCGAGTGCAGTTTCCGGCTGGCTGAGGTGGTAGCCGCCGCGGCAGCCACCGACCGCCGACTTCACCGGACAGCCGAAGTTGATGTCGATGACGTCAAAGCCGGATTCCGCCAGTCGCGCTGCCGCCGGCCCAAAGTCGTCCGGGTTCGAGCCCATCAACTGAGCCCCGACCGGATGCTCCTCGTCCGTCACCAGCAGATGATGTTTCGTCCTGGCCCGGTCTTTCAGATCGAGCACGAACCGGTCGATCAGAACCTCGGCAATCGTATACGGCGCTCCCAGCCGCCGAGCCACAACGCGCATGGGCCAGTCGCTGTAGCCACTGAGCGCCGCCTGCACGACGGGAAAGCCGATCTCGACCGGACCGATCCTCAACGATCGCGGCACAAAAGACGCCGCCGCCGATTCGTCATGCGAACAGATTGGCGGCGGCAGCAGACCGAGATCAGAATTGACATTTGCCATCGGGTCGAAGGTCGTCGTGTTGAATTTTTCAGAACGGGGAAACGGGCGGCGTTGAACCAGCGAAAACAGTCCCGGCCTCTGCAGGACAGCCAACGTCCGTCGGGCGCTCGCTCGTGCCTTGTGCGAAACGGTCTCGTGGATAACAGTCGGCCAGACTCAGCGTCGGTCAGACTCAGTGGTACCAGGCAGAATCGTTGAGGCTACCGGTCGGCGAGACCGTATGCGAGGGATCTGCGGGCACAGCGTCTGATCCTGGTTTTCCGGCTCCAGCCACCCATCCAATCTTCTTCCGAGTTTTCGCAATAAGACCACTTCATGGCAGCCCCAGCTCAGCCCGGCCGTCGTCGCGGTTCCGACCGACCGCCAAAACGCCGCGAACATCGGTCCCGCCGCACGCAAGCGTTCGAAATCAGTACGGCCCCGCGACCACTCGACGTTGTTGCCGACGCAGCAGCGATTCCTGTTGTCACCGTGCGAACGACGTTTCCGCATCCGAACATCTTTCGCAAGCGGATCGCCCACGTGCCCGAGTCGGTGCAGCCGGGCGACCTGGTCGCGGTTGACAGTACCGAAGGCGGTCGGCTCGGATTTGGCTGGTACAACCCGATGGCGGAAGTCGGCATCCGCATTGTGCGCTGGGGCGAGCTGCCTCCGGACGAGGCGTTCTGGAACGCCACGCTGGAACGAGCAGTCACGCTGCGCCGCAATCTGTTTTCGATTGGAGAACAGACCGACGCGGTGCGACTGCTGCACGCGGAAGGCGATTTCCTGCCAGGCATCGTCGTTGACCAGTACGCCAACGTGCTGTCGCTCGAAGCGTTTTCGCTGCCGATGTTTCAGCGGGCGGAAGCTCTGGCGGAGAAGCTGTTGTCGCTGACCGATGCTGAGCACGTCGTCATTCGCACGAGTCCTCACAGCGAAGCGCAGGAAGGCTTCGACGCGCCGGTCATCGCCTCGCCAGGCACTCCCGACAGCGTGACGATTCAGGAATACGGCACGCGTTTTCGCATTCGCTTTGACGAGGGCCACAAGACGGGGTTCTTCTGCGACCAGCGCGAGAATCGCCGCAAGCTGACGGAATTCACCGCAGGACGATCCGTCGCCGACATCTGTTGCTACACCGGCGGGTTTGCAATCCAGGCCGCGAAGCTCGGTCAGGCGAGCGAGGTGACAGCGATCGATCTCGACGAAACCGCGCTGGCACTCGCGAAGTCCAACGCGAATCTCAATCAGGCACGAGTTCGCTGTGTTCACGCCGACGCGTTTGCCTGGATGCGGGACATGGTTCGCAATGGTCGGCAGTTTGACGTGCTGGTGCTCGACCCGCCGAAGCTGATCCGGTCGCGCGCGGAGGTCGAAGAAGGTCGTCGAGCCCACTTCGATCTGAATCGCCTGGCGATGCAGCTCGTCAAACCCGGCGGGATCATGGCGACGTTTACCTGCGCCGGCCTGCTGTCGCGCGAAGAGTTCGAGAAGCTGGTCTGCTCGGCCGCCCGCCAGGCCGGGCCGCCCGAAGCGGGAGCCGCCGCCGATGACAACTCGCGACGAACTCCGCGAGATGCCCAGATTTTCGATCGCACTGGAGCCGGCCCCGACCACCCAACCGCGACGAACTGCCCGGAATCCGACTATCTGAAAGCGCTGTGGCTGCGTTTGAGCTGAAAGTCGTTGATCGCTCCGCGATCGAAACGAAACAACGAATCATGGTGCCTGTCGCTGAAGGCCATTGAGCATTGGCATCGTCGTCCTGCCTGGAGTTCGTTGCTGTGGGCGAGGGACCTGCGCCGAGCAGCGAACCCCACCGAGCGCTGCGTTTCGATCGCGGAGCGATCAACGACATTCTCAGAACTCGATCTCCAGCGTCTGGTCTTCCTTCAGCATTCGCGACTTTACCTCAATCGTGTCCTTCACCAGCCGCGATGCACCAGGAATGTCGACGACGATCTGGACGTTGCCGTCAACAACTCGCACGCGGTCGTTACGACGCGGGAAGACCAGCAAACCACGGCGCTGAATTCGAGTGCCGTAGCGGTCGCGGAATTTTCCAAAGGGGATCTCCAGAGTGAAGCCGTCCGTGCCGATCACCTCGCCCGACAGATCTCCAATCGGATAGAGGGTCCGCTTCTCCGGTACCTTCACCATGATGACGATCTTGTAGTCCTCGCCTGGCCCCGGATCCTTTGGCACAGTCCACGCCGTGAAGCTGCCCGCCGACACCACCTGGCCGCCGCTGGGCATCGCGAAGAGCATCCCGCTCGAATCGTCGCCGTCCTGGCCGTCACCACTGCCGGCATACTTCGCCAGGTCGATCGCCGCGTCGCTCGTCGCCAGCGGGTCCGCCTGAAATGGCACCGTCTGATTCTGCGGCAGCTCGGTCTCGTCGGCGTTGCCGGCCGTGTCAAGCTGCAGCGCGACAATCTCGTCGAACTCCATCGGCAGACTGTTCGCTTCCGAGGCGACCAGCGACACCGCTTCGTTGTCATCGTGCAGTTTGAAGATGTAGAGCGACATGCAGAACAGCAGGATCGTATGAACGATCAGCGACGCACCGTAACTTTCTGCGGCCACACCGCGCAGCCAGTCGGACGCCTTCTGCAGCGAGGTGCGGTCGTCCGGTTCATCCTCGGACGCGACTTCGAGCGCCGGGAGTGCCGCCGCGCGCCGCCTCTTCGATTTCTGTTCAACCGCCTGTTCGATCGCGCGCCGCCGTTGCTTCTGAAACCAGCCGGGCGCGGATGCGGCAGGCGGCAGCTGAGCGTCCGTCTGAGGATCAACAACCGAAGGATCAGCTTCCGCCGCCGATGGCGTCTGGAGAGTCTGAAATTCGGTCGAGGAAGAACTCATGCGGTGCCTGTTCTGCGGTGAGCGGGCGGGCGGGAGCCGTGCCGACTGGCAGTGATTCGATTCTGACGACTTGTCACAAACCACCGGGTCCTGCCAGAGTTTCGGACGCGGATGCCCGACCGGCAGCGTACCTCCGGGATCCGTACGCGAAAACCCGCCCAAATCAACAGCAGATCCGGTACGGTCGTCGCGAGCGGTTCAGCCTGAGCAGCAATCCGGACAGATCAACGAGAACTGGAGCCAGTCATGGGCGGCAACGAACGACGAATGGTCCGCAAGCCAGCGACCAAATTCGGCAACCTGCAGAAGAAACTCGGCAAGTCACAGACGTCGAAACCGCAGCCTCAGAAGCCCGCGAAGACAAAGGGCTCGTGACGCTCAGTCTGCCTCGCCAAGCCGCTCCAGAACATGCGGGATCAGTCGAGCCAGCTTTTCACCGCCTTCAGCCGCGACTTTCAGAAT
>Ga0070726_10004807_pt1 | contig 10571 bp, 9 predicted proteins | sample tdAd471_FD_67275 | JGI IMG/M metagenome (GOLD analysis project Ga0070726, IMG submission 67275) | Marine sediment microbial communities from the Atlantic coast under amendment with organic carbon and nitrate - tdAd47.1 | ecosystem: Environmental > Aquatic > Marine > Coastal > Sediment | place...
CCGGTCGAGCATCAGCTGCAGGAACGAGACGCCGAGCACCAAACTGGTCACGCCGATCCAATCGAGCCCCTGCTTCCGGGTTTCCGCTTCGGGCAAGGTCAGGACGATCGCCACAAAAGCGGCGACGCCGAGCGGAATGTTCATCAAGAACAGATAGCGCCAACCGTAATACTCCGTCAGCAAGGCGCCCAGCGTCGGCCCGACGATGGGCCCGAGGATCATGCCGAGGGACCAAATGCTCATCGCGAAACCGTGCAGGCGGCGCGGATAGGTATCGAGCATGATCGCCTGCGAGACGGGCAACAGCGGCGCGCTCATGAAGCCCTGGAGGATTCGGTAGAAAACCAGTTCCTCCAGGCTGCCGGCAATCCCGCACAAGGCGGAGGTAATGGTGAACCCGACGATCGACCCCAGGAAAACCTTACGGCGGCCGAAGCGGCCGCTCAGCCAGCCCGTCAACACCGTTCCAACCGCGGTCGCCACGACGAATGCGGTGACGATCCAGCCGACCTGATCCGGGCGCGCGGAAAGGTTTCCCTGAATATGCGGCAACGCGACATAAGCGGTGCTCATGTTCACGGCGTGAAGCAACGACGCCATCAGCACCGGGACGGTGATGATGACGCGCTCCATGGTCGAAAACGGACCGCTTGCCGGCTTATTCAGCGTCTGCAATTACATTCCACTTCTGCCCGATACGACTGCATCGAACTCACCAAACTGCACACCTAGTCGGATGGCCTAGACGGAAGTCGCCAGTTTAGGCGCTCCGAGGCGGGGATCGCACGAGAAACCGACAAGATATTCTGATTAATCCTGTTTTGCAGCCAGATTGGTAGCCGCTTTCTCGAAGTCGGAATGCCTTGCCGCGTGGATTACTTCCGGTACGGCCTCCGACCGGCCGATTCCGGGACCATAGGAATGGCAGACGGCATATTCGTACCCTCGCGACGAGCATTGGCCGGGTCGGCGACTTTAGGAGTGGCCATCTCCTGATAACGGGGAAGATACAGTTTAACTTCCGTTCCCAAACCCGGTTGGCTCTCGACGCGCATTCGCCCACCGTTCATCGCAACCAGCGCATCGACGATGGTCAATCCCAATCCCGTCCCCGATTCCGCCGCTCGCCGCGTGCGATCCCCTTGGTAGAACGGCGTCAGGATTTTATCCAACTCTTCCGCTTCGATTCCGATTCCGGAATCTTTGACGGTGATGAGAATTTCATTGGCCCCCGCAGTCTCCGCCGCGACTCGAACCTCGCCGGCCGCGTCCGTAAACTTGATCGCATTCGACAGCACGTTGACCAATACCTGCCGCAGGGACCTGATATCGACATTGAGGTCCGGAAGATCCGGCGGTATTTCCAGGATCAAGTCGTGTCCTTTGGCAGCAAGCATGCGATCGACCAATACGACAGCATCGCGCAAAATCTCCGCCACATTTGCCCGGTCGACATGCAGACTGTATTCCCCGCTTTCGATTCTGGAAATGTCCAGCAGGTCGGAGATAAGGCTGAGCAAATGCTCGCCGCTCATGACGATATCGTCCGAATATTGACGGTAACGGCTGCTGCCGAGTGCCCCGAAGACCTCTTGCCCCATGGTTTGCGCGAAACCGATGATCGCGTTCAGCGGGGTGCGAAGCTCATGGCTCATCTTGGCCAGGAATTCCGATTTCACCCGGTTCGCGTCTTCGGCGTCCTCCTTGGCAAGACGCAGCGCTTCCTCGACCTGCTTACGGGCGGATATATCGGTCGCGATCGTCCCGACGCGGTCGATTTCGCCGCTTGCGTTCGGAATCGGAAAACGGACGCTGAGCAACGTGCCCTCCTCGTCGCCGATGGGGGCGGAGGGTTGTTCCTCGATGACCGGCGAACCGGTTTCGAGCACGCGCCGCTCCAGAGACATAATGATATCCGCATGCTCCCGGGCGAAGATGTCGTAAATCGATTTCCCCCTGATATCCTCGTTCCTGACGCCATAAATTTTCTCGTAGGTCTTATTGACCAATTCGTAACGCCCTTGGCGGTCCCTGATCGCAATGAGCGCCGGCGCGTTGTCCAGAATCGCCTTGAACAAGGTTTCCGCCGCCTCCAGACGCTGCTCGGTCCGCTTCTGCTCGGTGACATCGTGCGCGGTGCCGCGATAGCCAATAAAGGCGCCGTTCTCCGCGAATATGGGTTTGCCGCTGACATCGACATAACGTTCGTCGTTCTCCGTCACTCGATACCAGTTCGTAAAATTACGAAAGGGCTCGCGCGCTTCCAAAACTTTCTTATGGCTTCGCCACGGTTCGTCCTTCTCCGGATCGGCACCGGCGATTTCCCATCGCGTCCGCCCGATCAGATCGAGTAAATGGGGCTCCGCTTCCACGTTCGAAAAATAGGTGAAACGGAAATCGCTATCCATTTCCCACATCCAGTCGGAGGCCGATTCGGCGAAATCCTGAAAGCGCCGCTCGCTCTCGCGAAGGGCGGCTTCGCGTTCGCCCTCCGATTTGTGGCGCCGCTCCAAATTTCGAACGAGGACTCCGAATCCCCCTGCCAGAACAGCCAACGCGCAGACCTTGGCGATCCATCCGATCTCCAGATGCAGCCCCGACATCCAGGCCCGCGCGAGGTCCGCGCCGATCCAATGCGGCGGGATCGACATGGCCACAAGGTCCGCCGCATGGAAAACGCCAAAAAACGAAATGCCTGCAACAAGCAGTCCGGCGCCAGGAAGGCTTTCTCGCATGGCCTTCCGCGCGTGTGCGTACCGCCACACGACATAGAGCGCGCAACAAATCGCCGCGGCATCGAATGCACCCGTCAAGAATTCTGACTGCCAGGTCAATTGCTTACTGGGCCCCGGCCCTATCCGGCCGGAAACCGACTGCCCCCCAATCGCTCCTGCAGAAAATCATAGCCCCTGCGCACGCCGCTGTCTTCCGGAGTTTGCTTTCCCGCCGGCCGATCACATTGTTATGATGACCAACCGAAAGGCTCTTAGGATTATGGATGTGAAACCTATTCGCTATATGGAGATGATTCGGGATCGGTATTCCCGTCTCGGATACCCGGTTTACCAATGGTATCACGCGGAGGAGCCGCCCGCTTGGGCGCCGCTCAAAAAACCGCTGTCGGACTCGAGGGTGGGCGTGCTCTGCACGGCCGGAACCTATGTGAAAGGCCAGGTCGCCTATTACTATAAGGACGACACTTCGATCCGGGCGATTCCGAAATCGACCCCGGTCTCGGAAATCAGGTTCTCGCATCTGACGGAGCAATACCTGCCGGCGGCGCGGAAGGACCCGAACTGCGTCTTTCCCTTGGAACCGCTGCGCCGGCTTGAGACCGAAGGCGTGATCGGCGAGGTCGCGGACGATCTGCTCTCCTGCATGGGCGCGGTCTACTCGCAGCGCCGCACGCGGGAAGAGGTGATTCCGCGTGTCGTCGAACGCTTCGAAGCCCAGGGGGTCGATCTCGCGTTTCTGATCCCCTTGTGACCCGTGTGCCATCAGACCGTGAGTCTGATCGCACGCCACCTCGAAGCCATCGGCATTCCGACCCTCTGCATGGGATCGGCCCTGGACATCATGGAGGCGGGCAAGGCGCCCCGCGCCGTCTTCACGGATTATCCGCTCGGCCACACCACCGGCATGCCGGGCGATCCGGGCGATCAATATGCGGTCACGCGGGCCGGGCTCGAAGCGTTCGAGACGATCCGCGAGCCGGGCACGATCCTCAAGCTCGACCGCGCCTGGACGCTGGACCCGGATTGGAAGGCGGACACGCTCGACGATTCGAAGGGCGATCAGCGCTCGCCCCGCGACGAGACCCCGCGCTACCAGCTTGAGGAAGACCGGATCGCGGCCGAGGGAGCATAGGCCCCGGATTTACGGCGTGAGAGCGGCTTGGCGAAAGCGCCGGCGCCTCGGGGCCACAGCCTCTGAGACGATCCGCTAGCTCTGAATGAACGAGACCACCGGGCCGCAGGTGTATTCGGGCGCGACCCAGATCGCCGGGTATTTGTGCGCGGTGTAGGGCACGCCGTTGCCGTCGAGCAGTTTCTTCGTCGCGTCCAAATCCCTGACGCCGAAACCGACGGCGGAGACATAGGGCATGTAGGGCGGCGTGACACCCGGCGTCCAGCCTTCGAGCCCGTCCCGGTTCAGGACATAGATATTGCCGTGCGGCAGTCCGAAGACGGAGACTCCCGGCATCGGCGCCTTCGGCTCCATGGCGAACAACCTGCCGAGCTTGCCGCAGGTCGCGTCGACGTCTTCGACGCAAAGCGCCACTTCGGCGATGGAGACGGCGCCGTTCGGATGGCTCATCAGATGCGGCTGCCAGAGCACGTCCCGGGTCTCGTGCTCGATGAAGATCAGCTTGGCCTCCGGGAAGACCGCCGGATCGACCGTGATATTGTTGAAGGCGGCGCGGCGGGTCTCTTCGTCGTTCGGACCGAAGGCGGCGTCGCGCTCCAGGCGCCGGGCCGGAACGACCCCGTCGAAGCGCTGCGACAGGACCTCGTAGGCATGTTTCGCCTCGCCGCTGCCGATGGCGACGATATGCGCGCCTTCGTATTTCTCCAGCATCCCGAGAGCCGAGCTGTAGAGATTGGGGTCCGTCAATCCCATGACCTCGAAATAGCCCTTCTCGAACATCGCACAGTGGTTGCCCGAACCGAAGGGCTCGACGGGACCGCCCGGTTCCCGCGAGCCGGAATGGATGCTGCGCGAGGTCAGCGTGAAGCCGAGCCTGTCATACGCGGCCCGCCCGCGCTCCAAATCGCTGATGGCGAGGCCGACGTGATCGAGTTCGAGGGGCAATTCGGACATGGCGCGGACTCCTGCGAAAAGGTGCTGCAATCGATTTGGTAAATGACATAGAACGCGATCCCGGCGAACGGAAGCTTAAAAGCCGAACCCGAGGGTGCCGCACGCGCCCGGCGACCTATCTATTTCCTATCCGCAGACGAACCGTTCGACGAACATGGAGAAGCTCTCATGGACACGACCTTCAGCGCCGAGGACGAAGCCTTTCGCCAGGAAGTCAGGACGTTTATCGCGGAAAACCTGCCGCCCGAAATCCAGGAAGCCTCCCGCCGCTCGCCCTCATACGTGCCGAAGGAATATACCCGGCGCTGGCACAAAATTCTGTTCGAGAAAGGATGGATCGCGCCGAGCTGGCCGAAGGAGCATGGCGGCTGCGAATGGACGCCGGTCCAGAAACACATCTACGACGAGGAATATCAGAACGCCAACGCGCCGCGCCTCTCCTCCTTCGGCATCACGATGATCGGCCCCGTGCTGTATACCTTCGGCACCGAGGAGCAGAAGGCCCAGCACATCCCGTCGATCCTCAACGGCGACATCTTCTGGTGTCAGGGCTATTCGGAGCCCGGCTCCGGCTCCGACCTCGCGTCGTTGCAGACCCGCGCCGTGCTCGACGAGAGCGGCGAGAACTACATCGTCAATGGCCAGAAAATCTGGACCTCCCACGCCCATCACGCCGATTGGATCTTCGCGCTCGTGCGCACCTCGACCGAAGGCAAGAAGCAGGAGGGGATTTCCTTCCTGCTGATCGACATGACGTCGCCGGGTCTCGAGGTGAAACCCATCATCTCGATGGACGGAGGCCACTACCTGAACGAAGTGTTTTTCGTCGACGTGAAGGTGCCGGTCGGGAACCGCATCGGCGAGGAGAACATGGGCTGGACCTACGCAAAATACCTGCTTGGCCACGAGCGGACGGGCATTGCCGGGGTCGCGAAGTCGAAACGCAAGCTGGAAAAATTGAGGGAGATCGCCGGGCTGGAGCAAACCGCCGGCGCCGCGATGATCGACGATCCGGATTTCAAATCCCGCGTCGCCAATATCGGCATCAAGCTGCAGGCGCTCGAGATCACCAACCTGCGCACCTTGGCCGCCGTCAATGTCGGCAAGTCGCCGGGCGACGCCTCCTCGATCCTTAAAATCCGCGGCACGGAGATCGAACAGGAGCTGAACGAACTGCTGATGCAGGCAATGGGATACTACGCCCATCCCTACCAGCCGGGACGCCTGTTCAACCAGCAAAGCAATATGATCCCGGTCGGCCCCGACCATGCGGTCGGCCTGATGGAGGAACATCTGCTGCGCCGCGCCGCGTCGATCTACGGCGGCTCCAACGAGATTCAGAAAAACATCATCGCCAAGGCGATCCTGGCGCTTTGAGCTGCTGACGGCGCGCCTAACCCTGACGGAACCTTTATGCTGGAACCCATTCAATTCGGCCGCAACACCGGCCTCAGTGTCTCGCGGCTCTGCCTCGGCACGATGAACTTCGGCGAGCCCGGCAGGGGCGTGCACGGCGGCTGGACACTGCCCATCGAGGAAGCACGCCCGATCGTCAAATCCGCCATGGACCATGGCCTGTTTTATTTCGATTGCGCCAATACCTACGGCCTCGGCGCCTGCGAGGAGGTCGTCGGCGAGATACTGCGCGGCCTGTTCCGACGCGAGGAATACGTCCTCTCCACCAAGCTCGCGATGCCGATGGCGTCCGGCCCCAACCAAGGCGGGCTGTCCCGCAAGCACATCATGGAATCGGTCGATGCCAGCCTGCGGCGGCTGGGCCTCGATTACGTCGACCAGCTCATCATCCATCGCCACCCCTCGGTCATTCCGAACACCCCGCCGGCCCCCATCGAGGAAGTCCTGGAGGCGCTGCACGATGTGGTTAAGGCGGGAAAGGCGCTCTATCTCGGCGCGTCCTCGATGTTCGCGTGGCAGTTCGTCGAATTGCAGATGACCGCCGCGCTGCACGGCTGGACCAGGTTCGTCTCGATGCAGAACCACTACAATCTGATCTACCGCGAGGAAGAGCGGGAGATGCATCCCTACTGCGAGAAGAGCGGGATTGCGATTACGCCGTGGTCGCCGCTGGCGCGGGGTGTCCTCGCCGGTTCCTACAAAGGCGGCTTCGACAAGGGCGGCACCGCACGCTCGCAGGGCCGCGATGCCGAGCGCGCGCGGAGCCTCTATAAGGGCGACATGGAATTCGACATTGCCCGGCGGGCCGCCGAGATCGCCGAACGGCGGGGTCACACCCCGGCACAAATCGCCATCGCCTGGCTTTTGAGCAAGCCGGCGGTCACCGCGCCGATCGTCGGCGTCTCCCGGGTCGAACAACTCGACCAACTCGTCGCGGCCGCCGACATCGTCCTCGCCCCGGAAGATATCTCTTATCTGGAGGAACTCTATCGCCCGGTGGAGAACATCCTCGTCGGCGAACGGCCGCTCAGCGTGCCGGCAAAACCCGCCTGACTTCCGAAGGGCCGAACGATGAAACCAGACCTGCGGTTCGGCGTCGTCTACGACTTCCGCAACCCGCCCCAATCGGGCGTCGATAACCCGAGTTTCTATGCTGAAATTCTCGATCAGGCGGTGTGGCTGGAAGGACTCGGCCTCGATCTCGTCTGGTTCACCGAGCATCACTTCGTCGAGGACGGTTACCTGCCGTCCTGGATACCCGTCGCCACCGCGATGGCGGCGCGAACCAAGATACTCCGCTTCTCCTCCGACATCTCGATCCTGCCGCTCTACCACCCGGTGCGCCTTGCCGAGGATCTCGCCGTCGCCGATAATCTCAGCAACGGCCGGATCGATCTCGGCATCGGGCTCGGCTATGTGCCGCGCGACTTCGCGGGCTACGGCCTCACGGTGCCGCAGCGGGTTTCCTACACGGACGAGGGGCTGGAGATTCTCACCCGCTGCTTCCGCGGCGAGCGCTTCAGCTTCGAGGGCCGCCGCTACCGGGTCGAGGATGTCCAAATCAAGCCGGACTATGTGCTTCCGGGCGGGCCGCCGCTCTGGGTCGCCGCGTCCTCCCGCGAGGGCGCCCTCCGCGCCGCCCGCTTCGACGCCCATCTGCTGCCGCAGGGGCCCTACGACACCACCATCAAGGTCTGGCGCGACGAATTGCAGGCCACCGGCCGCAATCCCGCAGACTACCGGGTCGGCATCATCAAACCGGTCTTCGTGACCGACGACCGCGAACGCGACTGGCCCGTCATACGGGCGGCCGAGCAGTACCGCATGGAATACTACGCCGACGCCTTCCGGGCCTCCGGCCGTTCCGCGCCGTCGCCCGACAAGGACCGGGAGCGAATCAGCCAGAACTGGCTGGTCGGCAATGTCGAACACTGCGTGACCGCCCTCACCGCCTATATCCGGGAATTCGGCTTCACGGATCTGGTGACCTGGGCCGTGCCGCCGGGCCTCCGGCCGGATGCGGTGGAGGCGTCGTTGCACAAACTTGCGACGGAGGTCGTGCCGCGTCTCAAGGAAGCGGCACGGGAACGCCCATAGCGGGCTGATTGCATGAGGAGGTTGCAGAGGCCATGAGCATCGAAGCAAGGCCAACCGGCGCGGGCGCCGGGGCGGAGATACTTGGCGCCGACTTGTCGGCGACGTTGGACGACGCGGATTTCGCGGTCATTCAAGACGCCCTCGACGCGCATGGAGTCATCGTGTTCCACGACCAGAAATTAACGCCCGAACAGCAGGTCGCGTTCACCCGCCGGTTCGGAGAGCCGGACATCAACTTCAACGCGCTCCGGTTCGGCGTCGACGGCAGTCCCGAAATCTACATCATCTCCAACATTACCGAGGACGGCAGGCCCATCGGCACGCGCCGGGCCGGCGAGACTTGGCACACCGACATGAGCTATGCAAAACGCCCCGCCAAGGCGACCATGCTCTACGCAATCGAGATTCCGGTGCTCCACGGCCTGACCCTCGGCGATACCTGCTTCGCCAATGCAGCGGCCGCCTGGGACGCGCTCCCCACCGAGATGCAGGACGAAATCACAGACTTGCGCGGCATTTTCGACTTTCGCGGCCGCAAGCGCTCGTCGCCGGTCAGCGCAGAGGACATCGCCAAATATCCGCCGGTGGAACACCCGATCGTCCGCCGCCATCCGCGAACCGGCCGCAAGGGCCTCTACATCGTGCGCGACGATTGCACCGGGATCGTCGGCAAGGACGAAACCACCGGCCAGGCTTTGATCGAAGCATTGGCGGACCATATCGTCCGGCCCGAATTCGTCTACCAGCACCGCTGGCGCGTCGGCGATGTCGTGATCTGGGACAACTGCACGGTTCAGCACCGGGCGGTGGTAGACTACGAACTGCCGCTTCGCCGCCTGATGTGGCGCACTACGGTGAAGGGCGACGTCCCGGTTTGATCTCTCGACGGGCTGTCCGCGATAAAGATCGACCGAAAGACAAGGAACGCACCGTCCATGTCCATATGCCCCTGCGGCTCCAACCTCGTTCTCGACGCTTGCTGCGGCCCCATCGTCAGCGGCGCGATTCCGGCACCGACCGCCGAGGCCTTGATGCGCTCCCGTTTCACCGCCTTCTCGCTCAACCATCCGGACCACATCCGCAATACCCACGCAAAGGAGATGCGCGATGCGGACGAGCGTGCCGCGGCCCGGAGCAGCCTCGCCGCCGTGGAGTGGGTCAGGCTGGAGGTTCTTGATACAGCCCTGGGCGGCATGGACGATGACACCGGCGTGGTCGAGTTCGCGGCGCATTACAGAGAAAACGGCGTGATGCGGGTTCACCGTGAGCGCTCAAATTTCCGCCGCGACGGAGGCCGATGGGTCTATGTCGACGGCAGCTTCGGGCCAGGTGCCGGCGAACGGCCCGGCAAGGTCGGTCGCAATGAGCCCTGTCCCTGCGGCTCCGGTAAGAAGTACAAGAGATGCTGTGGCGGGTGACAACCCCGCGACGAAGATCACGGACTGAACCCTGAAAGTCGAGAGGAAACAGAATGCGCGCAGTAGGTATCATGGAACACGGCGGCCCGGAGGCATTGCAGGTCGTCGACGTCCCCGAGGTTCATGCGGGCCCCGGCCAGGTCCGCCTACGGGTATATGCCGCCGCCGTAAACCCGACGGATGTCATGGCGCGTAACGGCGCCCGCGCCGAGCAGCAGAAGCTCGACCCGCCGCCCTATGTTCCCGGAATGGATGCCGCCGGAATCGTCGACGAGGTCGGCGAGGGCGTGACGACCGGCATCGCTGTCGGCGACGCGGTCATGGCCATGGTCGTCCCGAAGGCCAGTCACGGCGCCTACCGCGAGCAGATCGTCCTGGAAGCGCGGTCCGTCGTCCCCGCTCCGGCCGGCACCAGCCATGTCGAAGCCTGCACCTTGCCGATGAACGGCCTGACGGCGCGCCAGTCCCTCGATCTGTTGGGCTTGTCCTCGGGACAGGTGCTCGCGGTCACCGGCGCCGCCGGCGCCTATGGCGGTTATGTCATTCAACTGGCGAAGCTCGACGGCTTGACCGTCATTGCCGACGCATCGGAAGCCGACGAGGCGCTGGTCAAGACTTTGGGGGCGGATATCGTGGTGCGCCGGGGCGACGACGTGGCCGACCGCATCCGCGCCCATTTCCCGGACGGCGTTGACGGCCTCGCGGATGGTGCGGTGCAGAACGAGAAGGCGATCCCGGCGGTCCGCGACGGCGGCGCTTTCACGGCCGTGCGCGGGTTCGAAGGCGACGGGCAACGCGGCATCACCTTCACCGTCACCT
>Ga0070726_10004809_pt1 | contig 10566 bp, 9 predicted proteins | sample tdAd471_FD_67275 | JGI IMG/M metagenome (GOLD analysis project Ga0070726, IMG submission 67275) | Marine sediment microbial communities from the Atlantic coast under amendment with organic carbon and nitrate - tdAd47.1 | ecosystem: Environmental > Aquatic > Marine > Coastal > Sediment | place...
GTTGCCGAGGCGGATGTGCCCGAAGTCACTGCCCCCCAAACAGACGCGGGCGAAAGCGCCATGGGCGATGCGGTGGCCGATGTGATGTCGGCAGCAGACGGCGAGCTCGCCGAGGCAGAAGGCCCAACGGAAGAAGACTCACGCGCCGCCTGGCAGCGCGACATGGTAGACTACGGCAACGAAGCCTATTCAGTTCGCCAACGTGCCATTTTGAAAATTGACGATGCGATTTACCTCGACGAGGGCGAGATGGCCTGGCTTGTGCGCCATGAAGACGAGCGCACACATTTTCTGTGGACCATGGAAGAGCCCGAGACCTTTGTGCTGTCGATTACCTACACCGGCGATACGGCACCCATGGTGGTGCGCGGGCAATCAGAAGCGGATGATTTGATCCGTGCGGCAATGGAAAGCATGGACGTGGAGCTTGAAGGGCTCGGCCTTGAATACGACATGCTCACCTATCACGACGAGCATGACTCTTATACGATCGAGGATGGCGCGGAGCTGACGGCCTACCCCGCGCAATTGCGCCCCAATGTGACGGGCCTGCGCGCGACGGTCTTTAATCAGAACCATCCTGAAGCCGCGAATTTCGAAGGGCTCAGGTTCTACGACTACGATCCGGAGCTTGTGATCGAAGCGGCATTTGAGCCGCTCGAGACGTTTGAGCCCACGGTCTTTCAAACCTCACGCGGCTGGTACAAGCAATTCCATCATGTGGGCGATGCGGTATTCTCCGTAGGCGGAGAAGATATCACCATGCCCATGTACGGCTTTACCACTGACCCGGCTGAGGTGGACGCAATCTCAGCCTTCTTCACGGATGCGGAGTCAGGCATTGAGACCTATGGCGTCGGTCGCTACATGGACGTGGAAATGGAAGCGGGCGATTTCCCACCTGAGATGGTCACGCTTGATTTCAACTACGCCTATAACCCTAACTGCGCACGGTCGGATTATTACAATTGCCCTTACGCGGAGTTCGACATTCCGGTAGCGATTCGCGCAGGCGAGATGATCCCGATAGCGGATGGAAACGAGCATTAGCAATAAAATCAAAGGCTTGCTGCATCGCAGCAGAAATTCCTTGCGGGAACCCCGGCATTCTTGAACAATTCGTACCGAGGTCAACCGCTGCGGCCCTTACGCACCGCAGATTGTCAGGGAACGGATGAATGTCACTAGCCGAAGCGGAGCCTGCGGGCGAGCCGGTCAAAAAAGACCTTTATGACTTGGGCGAGATACCACCGCTCGGCCATGTTCCAAAGAACATGTACGCCTGGTCGATCCGCAAGGAACGTCACGGCCCCCCCGAACAATCCATGCAAGTAGAAGTCTTACCCACATGGGAAATCGACAGCCACGAAGTGCTGGTGCTCGTGATGGCGGCGGGCGTCAATTACAACGGCGTCTGGGCGGGATTGGGCGAGCCCATCTCCCCTATCGACGCGCACAAAAACGATTATCACGTTGCGGGGTCGGATGCCTCGGGCATCGTCTGGGCTGTGGGCAGCAAGGTCACAAATTGGAAAGTCGGCGACGAAGTTGTCATTCACTGCAATCAGGACGATGGCGATGACGAAGAATGCAATGGCGGCGATCCCATGTTCTCGTCCACCCAGCGCATCTGGGGCTATGAGACGCCGGACGGAAGTTTCGCGCAGTTCACCCGCGTGCAAGCACAGCAGCTGATGCCGCGGCCAAAGCACCTCACCTGGGAAGAGGCAGCGTGCTACACGCTAACGCTTGCCACCGCTTACCGCATGCTGTTCGGCCATCGGCCGCACGTCTTAAAGCCCGGCTGGAACGTGCTTGTCTGGGGCGCGAGCGGAGGGCTCGGCTCTTTTGCCACTCAGTTGTGCGCCGTATCCGGTGCAAATGCGATCGGCGTGATCTCCGATGAGAATAAGCGTGACTTCGTGTTGGAGATGGGCGCCAAAGCCGTCATCAACCGCAAGGACTTTGACTGTTGGGGTCAATTGCCGCCGGTAAATGGCGACGGCTTTGGCGCATACATGAAAGAGTGCCGCAAATTCGGCAAAGCCATTTGGGAAATCACCGGCAAGGGCAACGACGTGGACCTTGTGTTCGAGCACCCAGGCGAAGCCACATTCCCGGTCTCGGTTCTGGTCTGCAAACGCGGCGGCATGGTTGTGATTTGCGCCGGCACCTCGGGCTACAACCTCACCATGGACGCACGGTTCCTTTGGATGCGGCAAAAACGTGTGCAAGGCAGCCATTTCGCGAATTTAAAGCAAGCCGCGCAGGCAAACCGACTAGTGATCGACCGCCGCATCGACCCCTGCATGTCAGAGGTGATGCCCTGGGCCGATATCCCTAAGGCTCACACCAAAATGTGGAAGAACGAGCATCTACCAGGGAATATGGCGGTCCTCGTCAGCGCGCCCAAGACAGGGCTTCGCACATTTGAAGACGCGCAAGAGCTTTCCGCTGCGGGCCAGCGCCCTCTAAATCCTGGGGCGAAGTAACCCTCTTGTCTTGACGGAAGCGTGCCGCCACCATAGGCGTAATCGTGAAATTCCGGCCCGCGCGCGGCCCTGAAGTGGAGACTAAAATGCCTGTACGGCTATTGGGTTTGTTCCTTGCTTGCCTCGTGCTCGCATCTTGCAGCACCGCTGATCTTCCCGGCTTTGCCGATGCCGCTGTGCACAGGACAACCGGCGTTAATCCGCAGGAACGCCTCGAGCGCCAAATGAATACCAATTTGCGCATCGCCGAATTGGAGGCCGAGCGCGAAGCAGCATTGCGCGCGCAAGAAGAAGCGAACGCCGAACCTGATCCGCTCGAAGACAGCCGCTCACTTGCGAGCATGCTGGAGCAATATTCAAACTGGGCGACGGTTTTGGTGGCGGGCGATTATCGCTCCGCAATAGGGACGCCTACGGACGGTTTCGACAATGCGCGACGAACGATGGCGCAAAATCTTACCGGGTTGGGTTTCCGTGCTGAGAACATGTCGCAACTTTCAGTGCGCCCCGACAATTATGATGATGCCGAACTTGACCATTCCAACTTTGACACCCTGCGCTTTGGTCTTCAATCGATGCGCCAGCAAGCAGATGAAGGCTGCCTTGTGTACATTACTTCGCACGGCTCTGCCTTGGGTGTGACCATGGGCGATACCGGGTACTTGACGCCGGATCAGCTCAACGAGATTCTGGACAACACCTGCCTTTCTTCGCCGACCATATTGATCGTGTCTGCGTGTTATTCCGGCATCTTTGCCACGGGCGATCTTCTCCAACCCAATCGCATGATCATGACTGCCGCGCGGTCTGACCGCACAAGCTTTGGCTGCGGCCAAGATGATTTTTACCCTTACTTTGACGGGTGCATGTTCGATTCGTTTCCGCAATCGGCCGACTGGATTGATTTTGCGCGCCGCACTCTCACCTGTGTCGAGGTTCGCGAACAACTGGCGGGCCTCACACCGCCATCATCGCCGCAAGTTTACATCGGCACCGAAATTCGTGACCTCGCAATAACGCCCTTCCTTTCCATGGGCTTTGGCTTGTAAGCCGCCGATCGCGAATGACTGAATCCCAAGGACCAATTGATATCGAGGCGGCGGTTCATGAAACTGCCGCAGCCGGCGAGACGTTTCTTGATCATTTGCGCCGCGCGGCGCTACGCCAGCGCGAAGATCAACACGTCCGGCACGGCTTTGCTTGGTTTGCCACATATATTGAAGCGCTGAAGCGTCTGAATGGGTGGGTCGGTGTTCTTTCCCAGCAAGGGCGCTTGGGTGAGACCGAACAACTCCTCGCCGCGGCCGCGTTCAACGAATACGTCAACCAGATGATCGGCGGCATTCCCATGAGCCAAGGCGAATTCATTCGCCCCGGCGAGATTGGTATCGATCGCGACGCTTTGAACACCTATATCGCCGCCGCCGCGCCTTTGTTGAGCCAATCCCCCTCAAAGCTTCGCCGCGCGCTGGGCGAACATCTGCTGCACAAGGCAAGTGGCGCGCCGTTTGGCGATACCGGCCTTAGCGACACCGACGACATGATCCGCGATCAGTTTTGCCGGTTCGCGGATGAAAAAGTTTTGCCCTTTGCTCATGAGTGGCACCTCAAAGATGAGCTGATCCCAATGGACCTCATCGACGAGATGGCGGGGCTTGGCGTCTTCGGTCTTACAATCCCCGAAGAATATGGTGGGGCGGGGCTTTCAAAGATTGCCATGTGCATTGTCTCCGAGGAGCTCAGCCGCGGTTACATCGGCGTGGGAAGTCTGGGAACACGTTCCGAGATTGCCGCAGAGCTGATCCTGGGCGGCGGCACAAAAGAGCAAATGGCCCATTGGCTGCCCAAGATCGCCAGCGGTGAGATCCTGCCTACGGCGGTTTTCACCGAACCCAACACGGGCTCCGATCTTGGCTCACTTGCGGCGCGGGCCGTCAAAGATGGCGACACCTATAAGGTCACCGGCAACAAGACTTGGATCACCCACGCCGCGCGTGCCGATCTTATGACGCTCCTTGTGCGGACCAATCCTGATGAGCGCGGATATCGCGGTCTTTCCATGTTCCTTGCCGAAAAACCGCGGGGCACCGATGCCGACGCCTTCCCCGCAAAGGGCATGAGCGGCGGGGAGATTGAAGTGCTGGGCTATCGCGGCATGAAGGAATACGAGATCGCCTTTGATGGGTTTGACGTTCCGGCGGCCAATCTGCTTGGTGAAGAAGAAGGCAATGGTTTCAAGCAACTGATGGTCACGTTCGAAAGCGCGCGCATTCAAACGGCGGCGCGCGCCATCGGCGTTGCCCAAGCGGCGCTCGACCTCGGTCTTGCTTACGCCAAAGAACGGCAACAGTTCGGCCAACCCATCGCAAATTTCCCACGCGTTATGGACAAGCTCGTCACCATGGCGATCGAGATCAACATCGCGCGTCAGCTCACGTACTACTCGGCGCGCACCAAGGACGCGGACAGACGCTGCGATGTGGAAGCCGGGATGGCGAAACTTCTGGCTGCGCGCGTTGCCTGGTCCGCCGCAGACAACGCGGTGCAAATTCACGGCGGGAACGGCTTCGCGTTGGAATACCCCGTCTCACGGGTTTTGTGTGATGCGCGCATTCTCAATATCTTCGAGGGCGCCGCGGAAATTCAAGCCGAAGTGATCGCACGGCGCTTGCTTTCAGAGCCCGGCGCCAATGCATGAGGCAAGTTGTGCGTTGGGGCGCAGATGGCTTCGTGCTAAACCTTTCCCATGAAATTCTTCGTCGCCGTTGCCGTTTTAATAGTTGTGGGCATCCTCGCCCTGGGGCTGATGACGCTCTTTCAGGGTGGCGAGGACAACCGCGTTCGATCAAACAAACTAATGCAGTTGCGCGTCGTGGCGCAGGCCATAGCCGTCGTCATAATTTTGATTGCGCTTTGGGTTGCGGGCAACGGGCCGGGGTAAGGCAAAAGCCATATGGTCAAACTGAACAAGATCTACACAAAGACGGGAGATGATGGCTCGACGGGTCTGGCCACAGGCGAGCGGCGATCGAAAGCCGATTTGCGCATTGAGTCTTATGGCACGGTTGACGAAACAAACGCCGCTGTCGGCCTCGCGCGGCTTCATGCTACCGGAACGCTCGACGACATGCTTGGGCGTATTCAAAACGATCTCTTCGATTTGGGCGCGGATTTATCGACCCCCGCGCCAGCCGATGGATCGGACCTGCCCTTTGAAGCCCTCCGCGTTACTGACGCGCAAGTTACCCGGCTGGAAGCGGAGATTGATGAACTCAACCAAACACTCGCTCCGCTTGAATCTTTCATTCTTCCCGGCGGTAGCGCCGCGGCGGCCTACCTCCATCTAGCGCGCACCCTCTCGCGGCGGGCCGAGCGCTTGGTGGTGGCTCTGGCGGCCGAGGGCGAAGTGGTTGGAAAGCCTGTGAAAACTTACCTCAACCGGCTTTCAGATCTTCTCTTCGTGGCGGCGCGCTTTGCCAATGATGAAGGCAAAAGCGATGTCTTGTGGGTTCCTGGCGCCAACCGGTAGCTAAGCCGCAGATTGATCGAAATCGACCATAATTTCCGTATAACCATTGTGCACTCGGATATCGGGCGGCATACTATCGTTAACGATACTGGTGGAAACGCTCCTTCGAGGGGGGCGGTCGCGGGGTTGCGGCTGAGATTGACGGAAAGACGGGCGTTTTGGTCACGCGTTTGAGGGTTATTGCAGCAATTCTGTGCGCCGGGATAATTGCCGCGGCCGCGCCTGCGTATGCGCAGGAAGACGATACGTTCAATTCCATCACTGGGCAGAACCTCGTCACGCTTTTGGAATCTCAAGGCATCGCGGCAACGCTTACCCAAGACAGTTACGGTGATCCTTTGATCCGGGCCGAGGTCGGCAATCTCGCCTTCTCGATCATTACCTATAACTGCAATGGCGATTCAAATCCTGCTTGCGCGCGGCTTCAGCTCGCAGCGCAATTCCGGCTGCCCAACGGCGCCAATGAGAGCGATATCGCGATCATGAACGCCTACAATCAGCAATATCTCTTTGGGCGCGCCTATATCGATCCCTATGGCCTGGCGACGGTGGATTATTCCATCAACCTCAACCACGGCATTACCGAAGACAATCTGGTGGATGATTTCGTCATATGGATCCACGTGCTCGATAATTTTGTAACGGGGCTTGGCTGGTCGGTTTCGACCTGACCGGCACTTTGCCCCGATAAGTCCCCAGACTTGCGTACCAGAGGGCCGCTTCTGAACCCAAGAAGCGGCCTTCGCTTTATTCAGCCGCCGGTGCCGCAGCGGCACGCGGCAAAGCGTCTTTTATTGCAGCTGCGAACGTTGACAGGAGTTAGGACCGGAAATTAGGGTCCGGCGTCCTGAATTCAGGGGGCAGGATTTCCCCCACCAACCATTAAGCGGAGCGACCCCATGAAGGTTCTCGTGCCCGTCAAAAGGGTGATCGACTACAACGTGAAAGTCCGCGTCAAGCCGGACCAAACCGGCGTCGAACTCGCCAATGTGAAAATGTCCATGAACCCCTTTGACGAAATTTCTGTCGAAGAGGCCGTGCGCATGAAAGAAGCCGGCACCGCCGAAGAAGTGGTGGTGGTTTCCATCGGCCCGCAGCAAGCGCAGGAAACGATCCGCACTGCCCTTGCCATGGGCGCGGACCGCGGCATTTTGGTGAAGACCGATGACGAGGTCGAACCGTTGGCTGTTGCTAAAATCCTCAAAGGCGTGGTGGAAGCCGAAGGCCCCGAGATTGTCATCCTCGGCAAGCAAGCGATTGATGATGATTCAAACCAAACGGGCCAAATGCTGGCGCAGCTTCTTGGGTGGTCCCAAGGCACTTTCGCCTTCAAGCTTGAGCACCAAAATGGCGAGATTACCTGCGAGCGCGAAATAGATGGCGGCCTGCAAACCGTAAAGCTGAAACTACCCGCGGTGATCACCACCGATCTTCGCCTGAACGAGCCCCGCTATGCTTCGCTCCCCAACATCATGAAGGCGAAGAAAAAGCCCATCGATGAAAAAGCACCTGGTGATTACGGCGTCGATACAGCGCCGCGCCTCAAAGTGCTCAAAGTGACCGAACCACCGCAGCGCCAAGCCGGCATCAAAGTCGAAGACGTGGCGCAGCTTGTAGACAAACTCAAGAACGAAGCGGGGGTGCTCTAAAATGACTGCACTCGTTATTGCTGAACACGACAATGCTGAGCTTAAAGACGCGACCCACAAGACCGTGACCGCCGCCGCCGCCCTCGGCGGCGATGTGCATGTGCTTGTGGCGGGCTCCGGCGCGAGCGCTGTTGCTGAAGCCGCCGCTAAAATCTCAGGCGTTGCAAAAGTATTGCATGCCGATGCGGCCCATCTGGAAAAGCAATTGGCCGAACCCATGGGCGCGCTCGTAACTGGGCTCATGGACGGCTATGACGCGGTTTTGGCCGCCGCGACAACCACGGGCAAAAACTTCATGCCGCGCGTGGCTGCTGCGATTGATGTGGCGCAAATCTCAGAGATTGTCTCGGTGGACGCGGCCGACACCTTCACGCGGCCCATCTATGCGGGCAATGCGATGATGCAGGTGCAATCATCGGACGCAAAGAAAGTCATCACCGTACGGACGACCACATTCGAGAAGGCGGGCAATGACGGCTCGGCGAGCGTTGAAACAATCGACACGCCCGCCGATCCGGGGCTTTCATCATTTGTGAGCGAGAACCTTGCCAAATCCGACCGACCGGAACTTACAGGCGCGAAGATTGTGATCTCCGGTGGCCGCGGCATGGGCTCCAAGGAAAACTTCGAGATCATCGAGAAGGTTGCCGACAAGCTCGGCGCTGCAGTGGGCGCTTCGCGCGCCGCCGTCGATGCGGGCTATGCCCCCAACGATTGGCAAGTGGGCCAGACCGGCAAGGTCGTAGCGCCTGAGCTTTATATTGCCGTTGGCATCTCCGGCGCGATCCAGCATCTGGCGGGCATGAAAGACAGCAAGGTGATTGTCGCCATCAATAAGGACGAAGAAGCGCCGATCTTCCAGGTCGCCGATTACGGACTTGTGGCAGACCTCTTTAAGGCGGTGCCGGAGCTGGAAACGGCGCTGGGCTAACATCCGGCTCAATTGGCAGAATTCAAGGGCGGGCCTCAAGGGTCCGCCCTTTTTCGTTCATTCTCGCCCTTTATGCTGCATTGCAAAATCCCAGCGCCTCGCTAGACTGCGCGCCAAATCAAAGGGCGGCCAGCGCCCTCACACCGTTTCAAGGGACGAGACCCATGGAAGTCAAAACCATCGGCGTGATCGGCGCCGGCCAAATGGGCAACGGCATCGCGCATGTGTGTGCGCTCGCCGGGTACGACGTGATCCTCAGCGATATTTCCGAAGACGCCCTTGGCAAGGCGGTCAAAACCATCGGCCGCAATCTCGACCGCCAGCTCTCGCGCGAACGCATCACCAAAGACGAACACGATGCTGCCTCTGGCCGCATTCAGATATCCACCGATCTTGCCGCCATGCGGGACGCGGACCTCACCATCGAGGCGGCCACGGAAAGCGAAGACATCAAGCGGCAGATCTTCACCGCGCTTTGTCCGCATCTCAATCAAAACGCTTATGTGGCGACCAACACGTCATCGATTTCCATCACGCGGTTGGCGTCTTCCACGGATCGGCCGGAGCGGTTTATCGGGCTTCATTTCATGAACCCGGTGCCGGTAATGAAGCTGGTGGAAATCATCCGCGGCATCGCCACGGACGAGCAGACCTATCACATGGCGCAAGACGTGGTCACAAAGCTCGAAAAAGTTCCAGCGAACGCCGAAGATTTTCCCGCCTTTATCGTGAACCGCGTGCTGCTGCCCATGATCAATGAGGCGGTCTATACATTGTACGAAGGCGTAGGCACCGTGGAAGCAATCGACACCGCCATGAAGCTCGGCGCGAATCACCCCATGGGCCCGCTGGAGCTTGCTGACTTTATCGGGCTCGATACATGCCTTTCGATTATGCAGGTGCTCTATGAAGGCCTGGCCGATACCAAATACCGTCCCTGCCCGCTGCTGGTGAAATATGTGGAAGCCGGATGGCTGGGCCGCAAATCAGGCCGCGGGTTCTACGACTATTCCGGCGATACGCCAGTTCCCACGAGATAGGCGCCGACGCGCTATACTTCTTTCGCTCTCAATGCATCGGGCTTGCCATCGTGGGGGCCAAGGTCACGCTTGGGCATATCGTGCCAATGCCGTGCGCCAATCTCTTTGTTCCGCGCCTCATGAAAAGTGTAGTGCACGCGGGTATCAGTGAACTTGTCGCGCTCGCCCAGCACCAGATAGACAACGTCCCGTTCTGAGTTGTTGATAAATGTATGCGCGATGCCGGTGCCTGCGGGAAAGCCGATGCAATCCCCCGGCCCCGCGGGATAAATCTCACCATCCACCCAGACATCCGTGCTGCCTTCGAGGATGAAGATAAATTCCTCTTCTTCTTCATGGGCATGGGGCCAGCCTGAGCGGCGGCCGGGGGAGACGATGTCAACGCCCGCGCCGATGCGCTTTAATTCCATTTTTGAAGTGAACTCCGCGCCATAGCAAACAGGCTCATCGCTGCCGGGATAATGATTCTCGTCCGCGCCTACGATGTCGCGCCATTGCATCAAAAACTCAGGCCGCATGTCGCCTTCGACCCGCGGGGAGCCCAGCTTGCCGTCATGGGGGCCGAGCTCGCGCTTAGGCACTTCCGGCCAACCATAGCCGTGCTCGCGCATCCAAACATTCCGGTCAGGATCAACCGGGTAGTAGCCCTTATCGTCCGTGGTGCGATCACCCACCACAATTAACAATGCATCTTCATCGCTGTTGTTGATGACATTATGCCCAATGCCGGTGCCTTGGGGAAAGCCCACTGCATCGCCGGGACGCAAAGGATGAAGATAGCCGTCGATCCACACGTCCGGAGCGCCTTCCACCACAAATATAAACTCTTCGATTTTTTTGTGCGCATGGGGAAGCGCCGTTCGTCGACCGGGCGGCAGCAGATCGACCCAAATTCCTAGACGCTTTAGCCCCGCCGCGCCCGATA
>Ga0070726_10004811_pt1 | contig 10565 bp, 8 predicted proteins | sample tdAd471_FD_67275 | JGI IMG/M metagenome (GOLD analysis project Ga0070726, IMG submission 67275) | Marine sediment microbial communities from the Atlantic coast under amendment with organic carbon and nitrate - tdAd47.1 | ecosystem: Environmental > Aquatic > Marine > Coastal > Sediment | place...
GAACCCCTATGCCTTCGCCATGGTGCCCCTGATCCGGGGCATGGTCCCCTTCCAGCACGGGGAATGCGCCGGGGCGCCCGGCCCGGGAACGGAGGATGCCGAGCGCAACGCGCGCGCGGTGAAGGGCCTCGCCTATCATCTGGGCGCAGACATGGTCGGGATCTGCGAGGCGAAGGATTACGCCTGGTACACCCATGACGCCGAGGGCAGGCCGGTTCCGGTCCGGCACAAATACGCCGTCGTCATGCTGATCGACCAGGGTTTCGAAACCATGGAAGGGTCGAGCGGCGACGACTGGATATCCGGCGCACAATCGATGCGGTCCTATATGCGCGGCGCCCAGATCGCCGGCGTCATGGCGGCCCATCTGCGCCGCCTGGGCCATGACGCGCGGTCCCAGACCAATGCGGATTCCGAGGTGCTGCACATCCCGCTGATCCTGTGGGCGGGGCTGGGGGAGATGAGCCGGATCGGCGAACTGGTCCTGAACCCCTTCGTCGGCCCGCGTTTCAAATCCGTCGTGCTCACCACCGACATGCCGCTTGCCGTGGACAAGCCGGTCGATTTCGGCCTGCTGGATTTCTGCGAGAAATGCACGAAATGCGCCCGTGAATGCCCCTGCTCCGCCATCCCGCTCGGCCCGCGCATCGAATACAACGGCTATGAAATCTGGAAGCCGGACGTGGAACGCTGCACCCGCTATCGGGTAACGAATCCGAAAGGCTCGGCCTGCGGGCGCTGCATGAAGACCTGCCCCTACAATACCGAAGGCCTGCTGTCCCATCGCGCCGTGCTATGGGCCGCCATCAACCTGCCGGCCAGCCGAGGGGCCATCGCCGCTTGGGACGACAAGCTCGGCAACGGGTCGATCAACAAGGCCAAGAAATGGTGGTTCGACCTGGAACAGGTCGACGGCGTCGCGGTCGCCCCACGCGCCGGTGCGAACGAGCGGCAATTGGACCTGGACGGCAATACCGATCCCGCCGGGCAGAAAATCGCGCTCTATCCGCCGGAAGAACATCCGCCCGGCGACGTCCTGGATCCCAGACCGATAGACAGGAAGCAGGCCTTGGAGAGAGGGGTCGCCACGCTTCCCTTCCGGCCGACCGTCGGAAAGCCGGACTGACATGCGCCGGTTTGCGACCGCGCTTCTGATCATCGCGCTGCTTCTGGCGGGGGCCCCAGCGCTCCTTTGGGTCAATCGGATCGCGGTCGCCGAATGGGCGATCGACACCTATCAGCCGGAAACGCCGCTCGGCCCCGTATCCGTCCGGATCGCCGATATCACACTCTCCACGGTAACGATAACCGAGATCCGCGCCCGGTATCGCGGGCCGATATCCGTGCAGGACACCACCGTCGACTTCGGCGTCGGGGAAGGCTGGCAGCTCGCCTTGCCCTCGATACGGATCGGGTCGCTGAACGCCGCTCTTTCCTTCGCCGATTGGGTCGATCTGATCGACACGCTGGCGCCCGGCAGTTCGGGCAGCGGCGAAGCCGGCGTGCCGCGACTGCCCCTGTCGATCGGCGAGATCGTCGTGGAGACGATCGACCTCTATGCCGAAACGCCGAAGGGATACGCCCTGCTGAACGGCACCGCCGCCTTCCGCGGCGGCGCGGACCTGTCGCAGGCGGACGCGCTGCCCAGGCTCGCCGAAGGGGTAGAAGGCGACCTGCTGCTGAGCGCGGGCGCGGTCGGGTTTCCGGTCAAAGGCGGCGCGATGGGCGGCGGGTCCCTCGTCCTCGCCGTATCCGTCGCCGGGAAAACGGCCACGGTTGAAGCCGTCACGCCCCTGCGGATCGATCTGGAAATCGCCCAACCGTTGGCGGCGCTGCCTGAATTGCCCGCGGGCATCTATCGCGCGGATATCGGCGCGGACGACGCCCCGTTTCGCATGACCCTGGGATATGACGTCGATCCCGCACCGGCGCTGCGCACGGTTTCCTTCGCGGCCTTTCCCTTCGCCCTGGATACGCCCTTCGGCACGGCACAGGCCCACGCGACGACGGAACCCGTCGACCTGACGCACGGCGCGGCGGACCCGGCCGGTATGCCCGTCGGCCTGACCGGGTCGCTGAACCTGGAGTCGGTGCCATTTCCGGGCGCCATAAAGGCGGATATCGCGGGCGGTTTCAAAATCGACAAAGGCGCCTCGACCGCGATCGCCCTCGAAAAAGGGTTTCGGATCGCAGCGGACCTTTCCGCCGCCGACATCCTGGCCGATATGCCCGCAGCGGTTCGGGACATGCTGTCGGAAAGCGTGACCCTGGCGGCCGTAAGCACCGTCGCCATCGACTTCGCCACCGATGACGAGGGCGACCGGGTTTCCGCCATGGGCGCCTTGGCGTTGAACAGCGGCGGGTTGAGCGCGGCCCTTCCGTCGGGTCTGTCCCTTCGCATGAGCCGAAGCGGCGGCATCGCAGCGGATGTGGAAACGGCCACCCTGCGCCTTGATCCCGGCAAGGGGCCATCGCCGGTCGAAGGCATCGTTTCGCTGGCGCTGAGCCGCGTGTCGCTGGCGCTAACCGAAGACGGCGGGATCGACGCGCGGGGCAGCTATGCCTTGGAGGCCGAAGCGGGACAATCCAAGGGCAATTTCCATGTGGAAAGGGCAGGCGGTTCGACAATGGCCCGGATAATGGATGGGTCCATGGCGGCCCACGGGCCGGCCCTTTCCGCACCCGCCTTCCACGCCACCGCCAAGATCGGCGCAGACGGCATCGATCTGTCGGCGGCGGTGGAGGAGGTCCGGTCCGGCGACCTTCGCGTCCTGAAACGTCCCTTGGTCCTGATGGGCAATGTGAAACCGGATTCCAACGGGGATATGGATTTCACGGCATCCGGTTCGATCGACGATGTCGTCGCCGTCCAGGCCAAAGGCCATTATGTGGGCGGCGACGTCGTCATGAGTTTCGGGACGGGGGATATCCCGCTCGGCCCCGGGGGCGCGGACCTCAGCGAATTGACCGATCTGGTCGATCTCGGCAGGTCCGACCCGAACGGGTCGATCCGCGTCGACGGCGAACTCACCTATCAGCACGGCGCGGTCAGCGGCTATGCCGACCTGCATATCGCGGAAATCGGATCGGTCCTGGCCGACGGCACCGCCATCTCGGTCCTGGGCACCGTCAGCTTCGACCTGTCGCGCCCGCCGGCCACCTTGAGCCCGGCCACCCTGACCGGGTCGCTCACTTCCGACATCCTGGGCACCATTCCCTTCAAGGAGACCTTTTCCCTGCGCGAAACGGGGGAGATGGAGGTGCAGTCCCTGGAGGCTCAGTTCCTCGGCGGGACCGTCACGATTCTGGAAGGTCTCGCCGATCCGGCCGCCGGGTCCTTGACCGGCCGGGTCCGTGCCGCCGCCATCGACTTGGACGCCCTGGCCGACATGCTGAACATCGAGGGGCTGGAAGGCACCGGCCGCCTGACCGGGGATATGGTGTTCCAGGTGACGGAGAAAGCCGTCATCGTCGAGCGCGGCGAGTTGATGGCCGAGAAACCCGGCATATTGCGGTACCGGGGGGAGGCATTGCGGGCCGCGGCCACGGGCAACGAGGATCTGGCGCTGCTGGTCCAGGCCCTAGAGAACTTCCACTATGAGGTACTGACGCTGGGCATCGACATCCCCGAATTCGGCGAAGGCATCGTCACGCTTCATCTGGAGGGCAATAACCCGGACGTGCTGGACGGGCACCCCTTCGACGTCACGATAAACCTGGAAAGCGAATACGGGCGGCTGATCAAGACATTCCTGACGCTGTACAAGGAAATGGACGTCATCCTGCAGCGCGCTTTGCGCTGACCGCTCGGCCGCAAAAGACGGCGCCAAGATATTCGCCACAATTTAGCCGTCTTTGCCTGTTCCTATGCTACGGTTCCGGCTAAGCTTCCGCCGGAACGGATTGATGGACCTGCCAAGGACGGCGACATGACAGCCTATCGGCTACTGATGATTGGAATCGCGGCCCCCCTGCTGATTGCAGGGTGCACGCCGACCGTGAGGGTCGAGGCGCCGAAAGAGCCGATCACCATCAATCTCAACGTGAAGCTGGACGCGGAAGTCCGCGTGAAACTGGAGGAGAAGGCACAGGAAGATGTTGCAACCAATCCGATCTTCTAACCCGGCCCCGGCTTTGTTTTCGATTTTGCGCGCCCTGGCGATTCTCTGCACGGTCTTCTTCGCCGGCAGCAACGCAGCCATGGCGGACCCGCTGGACGGGCCGCGCGCGGCGGGAATCGTCGGCGAACGCTATGACGGTTACGCCCAGATCCGTGAGGACAACGCCCCGGCGGACGTGGTCGCACTCGTCCGGTCCATCAACCGGCAACGGCAGGACTATTACAAGAAACTCGCCGCCAGCGAGAATGTGAGCCCGTCGGAAGTCGGTAAACTTTACGCCAACAAGATCTACCAATCGGCGCCGCGCGGATATTGGTTCCTGACCCAATCCGGGCAGTGGCAGCGCAAGTTCTAGCCCTCCCTCCACCTCCCCCTTTCCCGCCCTGCGGCGATAAACGCCGCAGGGGCCGGGCTGCTATTCCCGGAATGGCACTTGTCGCCTATAGGATGGCGCGTCATATCTAAGGGAAGCCTTGGCCGTCCTTTTCAGGTCCCTTCGGGCCGTGTTTTTTGCGCGATCCTGGCAGCCGCCAATTCCAGCCCAAGAAAACACACCATCGGCACGGTCATCGGCACAGGATCGGATCAAAAAAAACGGTGACCAGACGATGACAAAAAGCCTGCCCAAGAATGTCGACGACACGCTGACCCTTCTGGGCGATGGCAATTACGTTGCCGACCGCAGCTTGGCGACGGCGCTGTTTCTGTCCCTCGAACTGAAGCGCCCCCTTTTCCTGGAGGGCGAGGCCGGCGTCGGAAAGACGGAAATCGCGAAAGTGCTGAGCACCACGCTGGGCCGGGACCTGATCCGGCTGCAATGCTACGAAGGGCTGGACGTTTCCGCAGCGGTCTACGAATGGAACTATGCCCGTCAGATGCTGGAAATCCGCATGGCGGAAGCATCCGGCACGACCGACCGGCAGACCTTGGAATCCGAACTCTTCTCCGAACGCTTCCTGACCAAGCGGCCGATCCTGCGCGCGCTTGAGCCGCATGCGGGCGGCGCGCCGGTCCTGCTGATCGACGAATTGGACCGGACCGACGAACCCTTCGAAGCCTTCCTGCTGGAAGTATTGTCGGACTATCAGGTCACCGTGCCTGAAATGGGGACGGTAAAGGCCGAAACCCCGCCGCTGGTCATCATCACCTCCAACCGGACACGCGAAATCCACGACGCCATCAAGCGGCGCTGCTTCTACTATTGGGTCGACTATCCGAATGCGGAACGCGAATTCGAGATCCTGAGGGTGAAGGCCCCGACCGCGCCGGAAGACCTGTCGCGTCAGATCGTCGCCTTCGTCCAGAAGATCCGCAGCCTGGACCTGTTCAAGCTGCCGGGCGTCGCCGAGACGATCGACTGGGCCCATGCGCTGACCCAGCTGGACCGGCTGACGCTGGACCCGCAGACCATCAACGACACGCTGGGCACCCTGCTGAAGTATCAGGACGACATCGCCAAGATCCAGGGGTCCGAAGCGGCCCGCATCCTGGACGAGGTGAAGGCGGAGATGAGCAAGAAGGAAAACGCATGACGGCGGGCCCCAGCGAAGACGATCTGGAGGCGGTGAACCAGCTCGTCGCCCCGAACTTCTTTCTGGGCGAAGCGGATGGCGGCCGCCTTGCCGACAACATCATGCATTTCGCCCGCGTATTGCGAAAGGCGGGCCTGCCCGTCGGCCCCGGCAAGGTGCTTGAGGCGGTCAAGGCCGTCTCCGCCGTCGGCGTCGCGTCCCGCAAGGATTTCTATTGGACCCTGCACGCCGTCTTCGTGAACCGGCGCGACCAGCGCGAGGTTTTCGACCAGGCCTTTCACTTCTTCTGGCGGAATCCCAACCTGCTGGAAAAAATGATGGGCATGCTGTTGCCGAGCACGAAACTCGATGAGGCCGCCGCCCCGCCGAAAGACGAAATGTCCCGCCGCGTCGCCGATGCATTGTCGGGCGACAAGCCGGGCGACGAGCAAGACGAGGCCGGCGAGCCGGACGAAGAATTGCTCGAGATGGACGCGACGCTCACCTTCTCCCGCGACGAGGTGTTGAGCGAGAAGGATTTCGAGAAGATGTCCTCGGCGGAACTGGCCGAGGCCCGGGAAGCGATCCGGAAACTGACCTTGCCGATCCGCCAGGTTCCGAACCGCCGGTTTCAGCCGCATCCGCTGGGACGGCGCGTCGACATGCGCGCAACCCTTCGCGAAGCCGCGCGTTTCGGCGGCGACCTGACCAGCCTGAAACGCCGCAAACGGACGCGCAGGCCCCCGCCGCTGGTCGTGCTGTGCGACATTTCCGGTTCCATGGACCGGTACGCGCGCATGCTGCTGCATTTCATGCATGCGCTGACCAACGACCGGGACCGGGTTCACACTTTCCTGTTCGGCACCCGGCTGACCAATGTGACCCGCTATCTGCGCTACAAGGACCCCGATGCCGCCGTCGATACGATTTCCGAGGCGGTCGAGGATTGGTCCGGCGGCACCCGCATCGGCCACGCGCTGCACGAGTTCAACAAGAACTGGTCGCGCCGTGTTCTGGGCCAGGGCGCCGTCGTCATCCTGATCACCGACGGGTTGGACCGCGAAGGCGCCGACGGCGTCGCGGAGGAGATGGAGCGTCTTCACAAATCCTGCAGGCGTTTGATTTGGCTGAACCCGCTTCTTAGATATGACGCTTATGCGCCGAAGGCCGCGGGCGCGCGCGCGATGATGCCGCATGTGGACGAATTCCGCGCCGTGCACAGCCTGAACAGCCTTGGTGAATTGGCCTTGGCGCTCGGCAAGGACGCGAGCTTGAGCCGCCAGGAAATGGCGCGTTGGCGCGCGGCCGCCGCTTGATCGACCCGGCCCCGAGGCCGGAACTGAAGGGGAGCCTGTCATGACCACCCAACCACCGCAGGATAACGCACAGGACGATGTGCTGGCGCAGGCCGAAGCCTGGCTGGACGCCGGCGACAAGGTCGCCTTGGCGACGGTCGTCCGGACCTGGGGATCCTCCCCCCGCCCGATCGGCAGCCAATTGGCGATCAACGCCGACGGGCGGTTTTCGGGCTCCGTCTCGGGCGGTTGCATCGAAGGCGCGGTGATCACCGAAGCCTTGGAGGCGATGGAAGACGGCAAACCGCGCACGCTGGAATTCGGCGTCTCCGACGCAATGGCCTGGGAGGTCGGTCTGGCCTGCGGCGGCGAGATTGAGGTCTTCGTGGAAAGAATGGACGCCTAGAGCATGAAACGCATCGTCTTGAAAGAATTGCGGCAGGCACGGGACAAGCGCGTCCCGGCGACGCTGGTGACCGACCTGGCGTCCGGCGCGCAGACGCTGATCGTGGGCAAGGCCTTCTATGGCGATCCCCTGCCCGCCGTGGCGGGGCTGGAACAGGCGATCGACCAGGTGATGGCGCAGGACAAGGGCCGCACCGTGGAATCCGAAGGGCGGCGGGTCTTCGTCCAGCCCTTCAATCCGCCGCAGCGGATGATGATCGTCGGCGCGGTTCATATTTCCCAGGCGCTTGCCCCGATGGCGAAGATCGCCGGCTATGACGTGACGGTGATCGACCCGCGCACCGCCTGGGCGACGCCGGAAAGGTTTCCCGGCGTGGTGCTCGACCAGCGCTGGCCGGACGAAGTGATGGAAGAGACGCCGCCGGACCGCGGCACCGCCGTCGTGACCCTGACCCACGACCCGAAGATCGACGACCCCGCCCTGGAGGTCGCCTTGCGCAGCGATGCCTTCTATATCGGCGCCTTGGGCGGCAAGAAGACCAATGCCAAACGGGAAGAGCGGTTGAAGGAAGCCGGCCTGACCACGGAACAGATCGCCCGCCTTCACGCCCCGGTGGGGCTCGATCTGGGGGCCGTCTCCCCGGCGGAAATCGCCGTCGCGACCCTTGCCCAGGCGACGCTCGCCCTGCGCGGACCGCGCCGGAAAGGCTGAACGGAACCGGCCATGCGATTCGGCGATACATCCATAGACGACGCCCTGGGCAGCATCCTCGTCCATTCGACGCGGGCCGGGTCGAAACGCCTGAAGAAGGGCCGCGTCCTGACGGAGCCGGATCTGGAGGCCTTGCGGGAAGCGGGGGTCGCCACGGTGATCGCCGCGACGCTGGACCCAGGCGACGTGCATGAAGATGTGGCCGCCCTGCGCGTCGCCAGGGCCGCGGCCGGACCGGGGCAAAGCATCAGCGCGCCCTTCACCGGACGCGTCAATCTGATCGCGGATGCGGCAGGGGTGGCGCGGATCGACGTGGCCGCGGTCGACGCCCTGAACCTGCTGGACGAAGCGATCACCATCGCCACCGTGCCGCCCTTCGCCGTCGTCCAACCCGGCCAGATGGTGGCCACGATAAAGGTCATCCCCTTCGCCGCGCCGGAAGACCTCGTCGCCCGGTGCGAGGAAATCGCGCGCAAGGCCGGCCCGATGATCGCGGTCGCGCCGTTTCGTCCCAAAAGCGCGGTCTTTATCCAGACCCGGCTGAAGGACACCAAGGAAAGCATCCTCGACAAGACGACCGGCGTGATGACGGCCAGGCTGGAAAAGGCCGGCGCATCCCTGGCCGCGGAAGCCCGCGTGAAGCACGATACCGCCGAATTGGCGCAGGCGATAACGGATCTGAACGGCAGGGAAAACCCGGACCTGATCTTCATCGCGGGCGCATCGGCGATTACCGACCGTCGGGACGTCATCCCCACCGCGATCGAACAGGCGGGCGGCACGGTCGATCATTTCGGCATGCCGGTGGACCCAGGCAATCTGCTGCTGTTCGGCACCTTGCACGGCGTTCCCGTCGTCGGCATGCCCGGCTGCGCGCGGTCGCCCAAGCTGAACGGCTTCGATTGGGTGTTGGAGCGCCTTGCCGCCGACATTCCCGTCACCCGGGCCGATATCATGAAGATGGGCGCCGGCGGTCTGTTGAAGGAGATCGAGACACGGCCGCAGCCGCGCTCGGGCCCCGGCGTGACCCAGGCAGGGGTGCAGCGCGCGCCGCGCATCGCCGCCATCCTGCTGGCCGCCGGACGGTCGACCCGGATGGGCGCACGGAACAAATTGCTGGCGGAACTGGACGGCGAGCCCATGGTGCGCCACGTGGCCCGGCATCTCGCCGCGTCGAAAGCCACCGGCACGACCGTCGTACTGGGCCATGAGGCGGACCGGGTCCGGGACGCCTTGCAAGGGATCGACCTGGCTTTCGTCCGGAATCCGGATTTTGCCGATGGGCTTTCCACATCCGTCAAAGCCGGGCTTGCCGCCCTGCCGGAGGATTGCGACGGTTTCATCGTCTGTCTGGGCGACATGCCGACCGTTCGGACGCAGGATATCGACAGGCTCGTCGCCGCCTTCAACCCGTTGGAGGGCCGCGCGATCTGCATGCCCGTCCATCAGGGCAAGCGCGGCAATCCCGTTCTGTTCGCCCGCCGTTTCGCCGTCGAAATGAGCGAGTTGGAAGGCGATACCGGGGCACGCCGGTTGATCGGGATGCATGAGGACGAGGTCTGCGAGGTCGAGACGGAAGGCGGCGTGCTGCTGGATATCGACACGCCGGACGCCTTGGCGCGCGCTACGGGCGGTTGACCGGCGGGTCGGACAGGAAGTCCAGAACCACCCTTCCCATTCCGAAATCGTAAAGATTGGTGTGATGCGCTTCGTCAACCAGGACCAAGCGCTTGGGTTCCGCCGCCGCCGCGAACAGCCGTTCCGCGAAACGAACGGGGATGACCCGGTCCTGTCTGCCATGGACGATCAGCAACGGGGCCCGGATGCCGCCGATGACCGCCGTGGAATCGTAGTGGTCCCGCAGCAGCAGACGGACAGGCACGTACCAGTAGATCGACGACGCGACATCGGCGATGGAGGAATACGGCGCTTCGAGGACGACCGCCCGGTGCCGCTTCTCCGTCGCCAGCTTGACGACGACCCCGGTGCCCAGGGACTCGCCGTAGAGCACGATGCGATCGTCGCCGATCCCCTGATCGCGCAGAAAGGACAGCGCCGTGCGGCCGTCCTCCAGCACCCCGGTTTCGCTGGGCGAACCGCCGGCGCCGGCATTGTAGCGGTAGGTCACCAGCAAGACGCCATGACCGGCATCTAGATAGGGCCGCACCTTGTCTGCCCGATCGCCGAGATGCCCCGCATTCCCGTGGAGATAGAGCAGGACCGGGGCGTCCGGCGTCGGCGGCGGTTTCCACCAGGCGAGCAATGGGAACCCGTCCGGCGTCTTCAGGCGTTCGGCCTTCATGTCCGGCGCGCCGAAGGTCTGCGGCGTCGCGATCGTTTGGTCGGGGTGATACATCAAATTGCGCTGGAAGGCGTAGAGTGCGCCGACCAACAGCAGATAACCCGCCACGAAGGATCCCAGAACATAAACCATGGGACTGATTACCGCGTCCCGCTGATTTTCGAAAGCGTGCTTAGGCCGGTTCGGGGGAAGAAATGCCCGATCCCCGGGATTGCTGTT
>Ga0070726_10004813_pt1 | contig 10563 bp, 4 predicted proteins | sample tdAd471_FD_67275 | JGI IMG/M metagenome (GOLD analysis project Ga0070726, IMG submission 67275) | Marine sediment microbial communities from the Atlantic coast under amendment with organic carbon and nitrate - tdAd47.1 | ecosystem: Environmental > Aquatic > Marine > Coastal > Sediment | place...
CGGATGCCGCCGGCGGGTTTCATGCCGACAAAAACGCCCTCGCGCCGGTGCGCATCTCGGATCGCTTCGAGCATCACGAGCGTCACGGGCATCGTCGCGGCCGGGCTGACCTTGCCCGTGCTCGTCTTGATGAACCCGCCGCCCGGCTCGTCGAGGAGATTCGCCTCGAGCATCGCGGCGATCGCGATGTCGCTCGCCAGGCGGACGTTGTCGAGCGTTTCGAGTTCGCCCGTCTCGAGGATGACCTTGAGGTGCACGTGCCGATCTTCCGACCAGGCATCCCGGCAGAGGCGGCTGACCGCGAGAATCTCGTCGTACACCACGTCACGCTTGCCCGAAAGAAACGCGCCGCGGTTGATGACCATGTCGATCTCGTCGGCCCCGTCCTCGATCGCCTTCACCGTGTCGCGCAGACGCACATCGAGCGGGTACTGGCCCGACGGGAAACCCGTCGCGACCGAGGCGATCTTGACGCCCGTGCCCCTCAGTGCTTCGGCTGCGACCTTGACCATGCTCGGATAAAAGCAGACGGCCGCGACGCTCGGGATGTCCGGGTGCCCGGGCATCGGGGTCACAGCCTTGCGGCAAATCGAGCGCACCTTCTCGGGCGAGTCCTTCCCTTCCAGCGTCGTCAGATCCACCATCGAGAGCGCCAGCTTGAGGGCCTGCTCTTTGGATTCTTTCTTGATCGATCGCGTTGTGAACGACTTGGCGCGCTCGGCGGCCATGATGGCGTCAACGGTCGGGCTCGGCGGGATCATCGCTTTGGGCATAACCCATTCTACGTCGCCGATGGCTCGCCCAGAACCCCGTCCAGAAACGCCCCGATCTCGCGCTCAAGAGTGGCTTTCGTCTCCGCATTCGCCCACAGCCCGTTGTGCGGCGCGCCGGGGAGCACGACCAGCCGACCGTTCGGCGCAGCCTCGGCGATATCGCGTCCGTCTTCGAGCGGGCAGACGCGGTCCTCTTCGCCGTGGATGACGAGCAGCGGGGCAGCGAGCTTTGCTGCGTACACAGCGCGATCGAAGCTGTCCCATTCGCCCGCCCAGGTGAGCTTGCGTCTGCGGATCAGGCCGATGAGCACCATCGCCGGCCAGAGCGTCGCGCGCCAGGGCAATGCCGACTCTTTGAGCACACCCTTGGCCGGTGTGTAGGCGAGGCGGTAGGGGGCCTGCGCCAAGACTGCTACGACATTGCCAGGTTTCAGCGCGCCGGCTGCGACCGAAACACCCGCGCCCAGCGACCAGCCGAAGAGCACGATGCGCTCGGCATCGACCTGCTCGACGAGCGCTGCAAGATCCTGCGCCTCCCCGACGCCCAGGTCGCACGTGCCCGGCGCGTCGCCGTGACCGGGCTGATCCCACGCAATGATGCGCGAGCAGCGGGCAAGGAACGGCTCGAGCCGAAGCAGCGCGTCGTACCGCGAGTTGCCCCAGCCGTGGGTGAGTATGGCGACGGGGCCTTCGGTGTTGTCACCCGTGATCTCCCAGACGGGCAGCTCGCGGCTGCGCGAGGTCAGCGTCCACTGCGTGAACGCGCGGGGCTCGCCCGGAAGCTCGCCCGGATCGCCCGGCAGGCCACGCCTGAGCATGTACGCGTACGTGCGCCGGTTGGGGTGTGTCAGTCGCCACGCGGTGGAAACCACGCCGAGCAGCCACAGGATCGCCAGCCCGGTCGCGAGCAGGGCGATGAAGCCCGTCATAAGCCGAGCAGCCGGGAGATATCGTTGTACGTCACAAACAGGAACACCGACACGATCAGGACGAGCCCCGCCAGCGTCGCGGCATTCTGCACCGCGATGGACACAGGCTTGCCCGTGATCTGCTCCCAGATGAGAAAGATCATGTGCCCGCCGTCGGTGATCGGGATGGGCAGGAAGTTGACGACAGCCAGATTGATGTTGACGAGGGCGAAGAAGAAGAGCAGCCAGATTGCGCCTCGATCGGCGATGAGCGTGCCCGTGTGCACGATGCCGACGGGGCCGTTGAGGTTCTTGGGCGAGATCGACCCCTGGAACAGCCGGATGAATGTAAGGTAGGTCGTCCGCATCACGCGTTCGGTTTCGTGGAGTCCCATCGAGATCGCGTTGAGCGGGCCGGTGGCCTTGAGCACCGTCATCTCGGGCGCAAAGAAATTGGCCACCATGGGCAGGTCCCACTGCATGTCAGTGAGATGCTGCACCTGATCCTCGCTGAGCGAGACGACGACCTCGCGCGTCTGTGATTCGGTGCCCGCCCCCTTGAGCGGGAGCGCGACCTCGAAACGAATATCGGCGATGCCAGCGGCGACGGACCGCTGGAGCTGACGGGTGATGTCGGCGAAGCTGGCAACCTCGTTACCGTTGACCGAGAGCACCCGAGAGCCCGGTCGCAGGCTTGTGATGGCGTCCGGCGCACCAATCACGGGCGACTGGGCGATGATTGTGTGCTCATTCTTCCAATCGATCGTAAAACCGATCAGTCCCTGCCGAGAAACTTCGAGGTTCAATTCGACGAGTTGACCTTCGCGGAGCACGGTCGCGTCGATCGTGCCGCCGGACTGCGCGCTGACTTCTGCAGGCCCTCTTGCCCCATTGGGATAACTCGCCGACCCAAGGCGGACGAAGATGTCGCCCTCTCGGAGCCCCTGCTCGTATCCCTTGCTCGTATCCGGGTCGAGCTGGCCCACCTGCATGACGGGCGTCAGTCCCAGGACGCTCTGGACCTGGCGTTCCTGCCCGGCGATGCGGACGGTTTCAACATCGAGCACGGGCCACGGCGTGACGGTCTTGATGACCCCGGTGCCATCACTGCTTTCAAACGCAAGTTCAACAGGCTCGCCCATCGCGTGGGTGATGCGGTGCGTGAACTCGCTTGGACGTGTCACCGGCTTGCCGTCGATCGCAACGAGCCGAGCGCCCAGCGGCACACCCTCAAGGCCCGACCGCGCCATCGCCTGCCGAACAAGCTCGGCGATTCGATTGGATGTGGGCTCGATGATCTGATTCGTAAACGAAGGCATGATGCCGATGGACAGCAGGCCGAGTTCGCTTTTTTCGGGGGTGAGTGTGAAACGTATGGGCTGGTCGAACCCGGGTCGTTCGACCTGGATCTCCATCTCGGTGTCGGCCCGCGCCATCGCTGAGCCGAGCTGGATGTCATTGAACGATGCGGGTTGCCGGCCGTTCATGGAGACGATCGTGTCGCCGGGCTGGAGTCCCTGCTCCTCGATGCCCAGTTCGTCGGCACGCTCGGCGATCGCGATCGAGGCGGGTGATTGCTCGATCACATCGCCGACGACCGGTGCTTCGGTTTCCAATCCCGCCATGAAGACCGCGACATACAAAATGGCCGCCATCGCCATGTTCATCGTGACGCCCGCGGAGATGATGATCATCCGCTTCCAGATCGGTACGACGTTGTAGCTGTCCGTCTCGCTGCTGCGATAGCCAGGGTCGGCGTCGTCCTGACCGAGCATTTTGACGTACCCGCCCAGGGGCAGCGCGTTGAGCCGGTATTCCGTTGGGCTCATGAAGGAATCCACAGCCGCGGCCCCGTCGGCCTTGAGCACCATCCATCGCTTGTACTCGTCCTCGGTAGACTTTCTGCGGAAGCCAAGGCCCTTGCGGTAGGTGACGATCGGCGGCCCGAATCCGAGCGAGAACGCGAGCACACGCACGCCGGCCCATTTGGCCGCGATGAAGTGTCCGAGCTCGTGGATGAACACGACCAGCCCGAACCCGACGAGGATCAGCCCGATATCGCCCAGCTTCAAGAGAATGGCAAGCAGTGGTTCCATGCGTCTACAGGGTATCGGTCCGGGCGGGCGGGGGTTCTGAGCGTTAGACAAAAGAAGACGCGGCCCAGATCTCCCGGGCCGCGCTCAATCAGTGAAACCGGGTTGGGTTTACTTCTTCACGTACTTGACGGCGCAGCCGTAAGCGGGGATCTCAGCCGTGACGATCTCGGACTCGCCATCGAGAAGCTGGTTGACGACGATTTCGATGTAGTTCTTCTCGCCGATCTCCTGGTAGCTGCTGGTCGAATCGATCGGGCCGATGTAGCGGACGATACCCTCGGCATCAACGATGAAGATGTGCGGCGTACGCTTGGCACCGAAGGACTGACCAACCGAGCCATCCTTGTCGAGCAGGATCGGGTACTCAATCTCGTACAACTCCTCGGCCTCGATGTTGCGCTCTTCGCCCCAGCCCTGCTTGCCGGGGGCGCTTGCCGAGTTGATTGCCAGGAACTCGACCGGCTTGCCCTCAAAGCCCGCGTAGGTCGTGCGCATGGTGTCGGTCTTGTAGTGGAATTTCTTGACGAACGGGCAGTCCGGATTGAACCACTCGAGGACGACAATCTTGCCCTCTTCGGTGTACTCGCTGAGCTTGTGCTCGTTGCCGTGGATATCGGTAAGTGTGAAGTCGGGCGCCTTGTCGCCAACTTCCACACCCTCGGCGAGCGTTGGCGCTTTGGTACCAGCGCCGGTCGCCAGTGCGACACTGAGTACGCCGAAGCTTGCTGCGAGAAAACCGGTCAGTGTGCGTTTGCGTGCGATGCAGATCATGTGGACCTCCGTGTAAGCATCTGGCCTTAGGGCCGAGTCGTTTCTCGAACTGTCGTCTCGTGAACTAGCGTGGCTCCCCGATGAAACGCGCGGGCCCCTTGCCCTGCTGGAGCCGAATCAGATACAAATTATGATCGATCGGTGGCAGCCTCTTGCCCTTGGGAGCGATGAGCCTGACCCAGCCGACGACCTCTGCCTTGGGATTGTCATCAAAGTCGAACGCCAGTTCCAGTGTGCCGTCCTCGGCGTAGCCAGATTCAAGCAGGTCGTCGATTGGCGGGCAGCCCGGACCGGGGATAAATTCGAGCTCGTAGCCCAGCGCGTTCTTGGCGATCAGCGTGTCGCCTTCCCAGCTGAGCATGACCGCATCCGAGCTGGCGCCTGTGGCAAGCTTGCCCATTTCATTGCGGGTCTTCTCAATCAGGGGCGCGTCGGAACCGAGCCCGTTGGTCCGCTTCACCGGCAGCTCGATCGACGCCTCGGCGAACTGTGGCACGCACTGGTTCGCGTCGCAGACGAGCCACTCAAGACTCGCCGAGATCACCGCATCGCTGCCGATCTCGACTCCCGAAGCCACGTCGAGCGGGAAGAGCACGACGAGTTGATCGTCGTAGGTGTGATCCAGCACGCCGCCTGCCTGGACATGCCGATGGGCCGCGGGCCAGATGGGCTCACCGATCTCGATCCCTTCGGGGAGCGACCAGTTCGCCAGCAGCCTGGACCCGGAATCATTGATGGAATCGGCGTAGGTGTGCCAGTCCTTGTCGAGATCGATAACGGCCGCGATGGTCGAACTTGAACCGGGCGTCAACGCATCGGTCTCGGCGATCAGCTTGGCGCTCGAGTGCGAGGGCGGATCATCGAAGTTGGGCTGCGCGTGAACGGGCACCGACATGGCCGCCGTCGCGCAAAGCGTTGTCGTCCAAGCTTTCAATCCAAGACCCATACTTCCTCCGCTTGTAAGAAGAACGCCAGGGATGGCCGGGATGTTTCCTGTCAGCGTCAAAATTTTGGACTCAGTTGGTGTTCCAATCGGCCCACTACTTGTATGCGGCTTGTTTGGATAGGTTGCGTTCAGTGACGATCACACGTTGATCGCAAAAAGAAAGCACCCCCGCAGAAAGGCTCTGCGGGGGTGAAAGTGGATCAGGATGGTCCGGTCTCGATCAGGAGATCGAGCTGGTCAGGCCGAGCGCCGCTCCGCCTGAGCCCCAGCCGCCGCCGAGGAAGCCGTCGTAGTGGGTCATGGAGACCACGATGCCGGCGGTGGAGTCGATCCGCATGGCGTAGTAGTTGAGCTGCGGGCGGTTCTGAACGACCTCGGCCAAGTTCTCGAGACGCAGCAGGAGGAAGTCCTCGGCCGCGACCGTGTCCATGCGGACGCGTTCGGCCGAGCCGTCGGCGAAGAAGAAGGTGATCGTGACGTCGCTGTCGGCGTCGCTCGGGTTGTAGAACGCGAGGGTCTCGGTGTAGAGGTTGCCAGCACGCAGCGGGTTCATGAACGCGTCACCGAAGTAGAACGAGGTTCCGGCTTCTGTTGCAGCGGTCGTTGCATTGGCATCGCCACGCTGACGCTCGATGGCCGTGATGGCCACGTCCACGTTCGATGTGATCCGCAGGCCGATCGGCTCGTTGGAAGCGAACGCCAAACCCGTGCCCGTCAGACGCAGACGCTCGCCCGCGCCAACCGTCACCTGGCGGATCAGATCGGGCAGGCCCGGGTCCTCGAGGTACGAGCCGACGATGTCGACGGTCGCATCGGTGGAGCCCGAGTTGAAGATCGTGAACTCGCTGGAGATGTCCGTGCCGCTGGTCAGCGACGTGATGATGTTGGTTGTGCTGCCGCCGTCGCGAACGCCGAGGTAGCCGAACGCGAATCGGTTGACGAGGTCGTAGCGGCTCAGCCCGGCGACGATGCCGATGTTGGAGCCGTCGTTGGCCGAGTCGACCGGTGCGGACAGGATCTCGATGGCGAAGGTGCCCAAAGGCAGCGTCGCCACGTTGTGGATCTCCAGGCCGCCACGCTTGTTGGCACCGACGGTCACCGGGTTGAGCACGATGGTCGAGCCGCTGCCGGTGTAGGCGGTGATGGTGAGCGTCACGTCGAAGGAGTTCGGGTTGTACCAGACGAGGAACTCTTCCACGACGCCCGGGCTGCGGATGACATCGGGGAAGTCCCAGCGGTCGCTGGTCAGATCGGTGAAGGCCTCGCCGATCGCGCCGGCACGTGCCAGGTTCGAGTCGTAGTGGCTCAGGCTTGCACCCAGTCGCAACGTGGACTCGACAACGATGGCATACGCCTCGTTGGCGATGATGCCCGGTGCGTAGTCGGCGTTGCCGTCGTCGTCGATGTCGGCACCGAACGACAGCGTAGTGCCGCCGCGTGCGCCCGCTGCGAGAGTCCCAGAGGCGACGACCGCCGAGCCGAGGTTCGTGTCGGCGTAGTAGACCGTGATGCTGTAGCTGACCGACTCGTCGTTGGGGTTGGCCAGCGAGATGAACTCATGGATACCCGCGTTGGCAAAGCCCTCGGGGTAGTAGGTGCGGGTGGTGACAGCCGGTCCGTCGACGCGGAGCGTGTAGTTGCCCGTGTCAACATCGCCGGTCGAATCAACGAGAATGTAGAACGTCTGGCCGGCTCCCGAGGAGACGAAGCTCGTCGCCGCGGTGACGCCGGTCGTGCCAGCGACACCTGCCGAGTCGGCAAAGTCGGTGAGCTCGTTGCCGTTGACATCGAAGATCCGCACGGTGAAGTCCGGCGAGGGGACATCGCCTGTAAAGACCTGGATGTACAACTCGCCCCGGCCGATCGTGTCGTACCGGAAGAGGTCGGTGTCGGTGATCGTGTTGATCACACCCGTGTCGGATGCGTTGCCGTTGATGCTGTTGACATCCAGCACTGTGGCGCCGGCAAGGTTGCCCTGATTGACGTGGTCGTCGTTGGGGTCCGGTGCGATGGGCGGGCCATCGACATTGACAGTGAACGAACCCGTCTGGATGCCGGGGAAGGTCGAGCCGATCGAGAGGTAGTAGCGGGCGTCGTTGCCGGCCGAGTTGGTGAACATGATCGAGTTGCCGTCGATCACGGTCGGCGTGATCAGCGTCATCGATGAGTCGTAGAGACGGAAGACGAGCGTACCGATGGTGCCCTGATCGACATCGATGATAACGTCGCCGTCGTCGACAACGGCAAACGTGAACAGGTCGGTGTCGCTGTCCACTTCGAGACGGCCCGTGGCGCTGCCGTCACCGGTATTGACCTCGAGCGGGATCTCGGTGGCCTGGGCGAAGTTGCCGTCGTTTGCGTGGTCGTCCACGATGCCTGTGTTGATGTTGAGCCTGTAATCGATGCGAGTCGCGGTTGCACCGACGACAGCCACATAGAAGATGTCGGCCGTATTGCCAGTAAACTGCGGGACCGCCAGGAAGCCCGAGCCGCTGGTGTACGTCGCGGGTGTGCCGTTGGCGTAAATCCGATCGCCGTTGATATCAAAGAGTCGGATCTCGAAAGCTGCGCCGGGGACAGCATCCCAGACCAGCGAGATGTCGGTCGGGCCGGTGGTCGGCACGCCGAACACAAAGAGATCCGAGTCGTTGGACTGCTCAAGGATGCCCGTCGAGGTGCCCGCACCGGTGCTTGGCACGATGTTCACGAAGGTCGCATCGCCAAGCTGGCCGATGTCGGCGTGGTCGTCTGCGGGGTCGTACTCGACCGTCAGGTCATAGCCGCCCACAGAGTTGGACGCGTCTGAACCCTTCACCACCACGTAGTACCGGCGACCGACCTGTGTCGAGAAGTCGACCGATGCCCGGCCGGTATCGCTGATGTTCAGGTCCCGGGCGATGCTGCGGATGACCGGGTTGGGCGTCTCGGCGTCGTCCTCGCCCAGCTCGTACACGATCACCGCGGGCGTCATCGAGGCCTGGCCCGTCTGGCGGAGCACGGAAACCGTTGCAAGGTCGGTCACGGCGGCATCGAAGAAGAAGATGTCCGAGTCACCGCCCTGATTGATAATGCCGCTCGTCTCGGCAAGCCTGCTGAACTCACCGAAATCAAGAGCGGTCGCGGCGAAGAAGCGTCCGTCGTCTGCAAGGTCGTCCGCCACCGGCACGCCTGAGATATCGACGCTGTAGTTGCCGCTGCCTGTCAGGCCCGACACACGCAGCGTGTACCGCTCGGCCTGGTCCACCGCGAAGCTCACCGTCAGCGGCTCGCCGCTGATCGCCGAGCTGTTGGGCAGGAACACCTGGTTGCCGTTCGAGTCACGGATCGTGATCGCAAGCGACAGCGTGACTACCGGGTCGATCGTCATCGTCATGAGCCCGTCAACCGGGGCCATGAAGCTGAAGAAATCGACGTCATCGGCGGACGAGAGGGCCGCGGTGAACGAGCCCGTGCCGTTGGTCGGGCTCGACGGATTCGAGTCGATCGCGATGACCGTTTCGCGGAACGCGCCGCCGAAGTTGGAGTGGTCATCGACGTTGTTCTGGGGCGTTGCGTTGACGATGAGCTGGTACGAGCCCGTCGCGACACGCCAGTCGATCCGGCTGGGGTCGGCAGCGCCGCGATTGTCAGGATTGGCAGCGCTGGCGTTGCCGCTGTACCGCTGCGAGCTCTCGACAACGACGAAGTATTCCTGGCCCTGCTGCACGTTGAGCACGAAGCGGGGGTCCTTGCGGAAGACCTGCACGTTGCCGACGTTCGGGTTGGCGCCGTTGCCAAAGTTGATCGTCGTTCCCTCGGCCGTGTAGCCGAGATAGTCGTTGACGTAGGCAATCTGGTTGCCGTTGCTGTCGTAGATGCGGATCGCCGCGTCAAGCGGGCTGTTGTAGGTCTTGGAGATGTTGCGAGTGCTGATCGGCCCCAGAAGCGGGTTGATGTGCTGTTCCTGGAAGGCGTCGGTGATCTGGGTCGTGCTGAGGACGATCTCCGCGGTGCCGTTCTTCGTCGCTACGAAGCGGTACATGTCGGTGTCGTTGATATCGGTGATCCGGCCGAGCTGGCCGTTGTACACGATGGTGTCGAAGAAGTTTGGGAAGTCCTCGTCGGGATCAATACCGCTCTCAACGGCGAACGCGCGCACTTCTGGGACGAAGCTGGAGTTGCCGATTGTGGATGCGATGCCGGAGAAGTTATCAAAGGTGAGCGTCGTGTTGACCGCGCCACCGAAGTTGCCTTCTTCTGGTGCATCGAGGTTGACGCCGAACGTGTCTTCCTGCGCATCGCCCTGAACCGTCACGTTGTACCGCGTGCGAGTGCCGGCCGAGGAAACAACGAGGTAGTACGCCTCGCCGCCCCAGAACTCGTTGTCAAGCGTCACCGCGTACTCGAGCTTGCCAAGGCCGGTCGGGTCAGGCCCCAAGAGTGAGGGGCTGTCGATGCCAGCGGGATTGTTGAAAACGGTGTTGTGCGTCTGCTGGGGATCCATGAACTCTTCATTGACGAGGGTGAAATTGGAATCGTAGATCTGGATCGCCACCGGCCCGAGGCCTGTCCACTCCTGCTCGAACTGAACACGGATCGAGATCCGGGAGGCGGGGCGACCGTTCACATTCCAATTTGCTGGCTCGATCTCTTCGCCGTCTTCGTCAAGCTCCAGGCTGCCCTCGAACCTGCCGAGATGGTCAACCTGTGGCACGAACATAAACACGTCCGTATCACCGGCAGTGTCAAGTCGACCGATCGCGTTTGCCATCACGACAAGGCTGTGATCGAGCGCCGGATCAGTGAAGTCAAAGACGGTCGGGTACGCGTCAGTAGGAACGCCCGCTCCGGGACCGTGATAATCGGGAATTCCGTCGGCATTCGTGTCGAGACCATCAACTGCAGGATCGTTCCAGCCAAGCGGGGCAAACGGATCACCCCAGATCAGCGGGGTTGCCAGGTCTCTGACGAGATCCTGATTGGCAACAACGCCGTCATTCTCATCATCAATGAGAATGTCGATGTGATCATCAATCGGCTGGTCCGGGTCGCTTCGGTCGATTGTGGCGTTCGACTCGATGACCATGTAG
>Ga0070726_10004816_pt1 | contig 10558 bp, 7 predicted proteins | sample tdAd471_FD_67275 | JGI IMG/M metagenome (GOLD analysis project Ga0070726, IMG submission 67275) | Marine sediment microbial communities from the Atlantic coast under amendment with organic carbon and nitrate - tdAd47.1 | ecosystem: Environmental > Aquatic > Marine > Coastal > Sediment | place...
TCCGACAGGCGGATGGCACCACCACCGGAGGCAGCGGCACGGCCGGTGGCCCCACGCCGACGACGACCACTACCCCCTCCACCAGCGTCCCGCCGACGACGACCCCCTCGTCGCCCGGCGACTCGGGTGACACCGGGGCGAAGGAGTCGAGCGGCTGTGGCTGCGCACCCCTCGGCGGTCAGGCTGCGCCCTCGTCGGCGTGGCTGCTCCTGGGGCTGCTCGCCCTGGGCCGCCGACGCGCGCACTAGCCACAACTCAGTTGGCGCCCGCGCCCTCGAGCAGCTCGAGCTTCTCCAGCCCAAAGGTGCTCTTCACGTGGGCAGAGAAGCTCGCGACCGCCTCGTCGTCGAGGCGTGACCGGGCACCCACGTACAGCCCCACCAGATCGGTGGTCGCCGCCATCGGCTTGGACTCCAGGGCCGCGAGGGTCTCGGTGCGACGGGTGGCGAAGTGCTCGTCGGCGAGGGCGGTCATCCAGGTGAGCAGCTCGAGCCCCGTGGCCTCGTCGCCCTTCATGACCAGGCTGCGGTCGGTGTCGGGGTAGGCCTTGTCGTCGACGGGAACCTCAGCCTTCTCGTGGCCCACGTGCGCGACGTCGGTGGTGGTGTGCTCCGGCGCGTAGGCCTTGCGCTTGTCGAGGGAGGTGGGCCAGCCCGGCGTGGCCACCGCGGACACCGGCGCTACACAGGTGCGCGTCCATGCCTCCTCGTCGTAGGTGAAGGTGTCGTGCACGTCTGCCCAGATGGTGCGCGACGTGCTGGCGAGGGTCGACGACAGTGTCGAGAACTCCTTCCGTGCCGCGTCGCGGTCGGCCACGATAGCGTCGTAGCCCCCCTGCAGGCGCTCCACGGCGGAGGCCGCGGGCCCTCGCTCGACCTGCAGCGCATCGATCTTCTTCTGCACGTCGTCGACCCCGCCCTGGTGCAGGTCGACCTGCTCCTGCCACTCGGCGAGCGTGGTCTGCAGGGCCGCGAGCTTCGCGTCGATGGACTCCACCGAGGCCTCGGCCCCCGGCGTGCCCGCGAGCTGCGCGCGCTGGGCGGTGAGCTCTTCTCGACGTGCCTCGTTGCTCGTCAGCTGCGTCAACGCCATGTCGAGCTTCGACTGCGTCGGCTTCTTCTCCCCTTCCAGCGAGGCGATCTGCGTGTCGTACGACGCCAGCGCCGCCTTGGCCGCCTCCAGATCGGGCGCGAGCTCCACCTCCCGTGCCGACGCCGCCGCCTCGGCCTCCTCCGCGACCTCACGCTTGGCGGTGAGGTCTTGGTGTACCGGGTTGGGGACCTCGATCTGGCCCGAGATGTAGTCTTTGCTGCGAGGGGTCACCTCTTTGGACTCGGTGCACTTGGCCCGCTCCACCTTCACCGCCACGCGGAGGTCGGCCGACGGCGAGGAGTCGACCTGCGCCAGCGCCGTGATCCCGACCAGCCCCTTCTCCAGCAGCTCCTCGAGGCTGTCGCGGCGCTCCACCGGCCCCAGCGTGCTCAGCCGGAGAGTGAGCTGCCCGTCGTCGCGCAGCCCCGAGGCCAGGGTGCGGGCCTTGTCGATGTCGTCGCGCCGGCCCGCCAGCTCGTAGGCCCGGGCATACAGCACCGCCGCCGCCCCCACGCGCCTGGCCTTGGCGTGCCCCACCGCGCGGCGCACCGTCTCGTCGGCCCAGGCCACCAGGATCGACTGCTCGAGGGCGGCGATGTCGCCCTTCCGGTCGGGCTCGAGGTCGGTGATGGTGTGCAGGGCGACCAGAGCCTCCTCGTGCTCGCCCCCCGCCGACAGCCGCTCTGCCTCAGCGGTGAAGTGGGCACGGCAGCTGGGAAGGGCCTCCTCGAGGAATCCGGCCTTGGGCACGAGCTGCCTCGCGAGCACCGCCAGCTCGTAGGCCGGTCGGGCCTCCTGTGCGGCCCACTTGCCTTCGTAGTCGGCCTGCATCTGCGCTGTCAGCTCGTTGCGCAGCGTGAACACCTCCGGGCGGTCGGTGTCGAGGGACTCCACGAGCGCCAGCCCGTCGGCTACCTGCTGGTACGACCCCGACTCGAGGCCGGCCTGGGCTGACTCCAGCGCCTCGTCGACCGAGCGATCCCGCGCCTTGTCGCGGCCAGCCTTCGCCTCCTCGCTGTCGGGCTTCTCGGCGAGCGCCTCGCCGTAGGCGGCGTAGGCGGCGTTCCAGTCACCCGCCGCAGCCAGCTCGTCGGCCGTCTTCATCGCGCGACCGTAGGCACAGGCCTGCAGCAACACCAACACACAAAGAATCCGGATCGTTCGCACCATTTGCTCCACGGGCGGCCCCCATACCGCGCTCCCTGGCGACGTCCACGCGGGCCGCGACACGCTGCGACGGTCGCCTACTCGTGCCGCAGGGCGTCGATGGGCCGCATCCGCGCCGCACGACGGGCCGGGAAGAAGCCGAACACCACCCCGATCAGGCCCGAGAAGGTGAAGGCTGCGAGCACCGTCAGCGGGCTCACCAGCAGCGGGATCTCCAGCGCGACCGAAGCGCCCCAGGCCACCACCAGGCCGAGCCCGATGCCGAGCACCCCGCCCAGGGTCGACAGCACCATCGACTCCATCAGGAACTGCAGCAGCACATCACGGGCCAGGGCCCCGATCGACAGCCGGATGCCGATCTCCCGTGTTCGCTCCGTGACGCTGACCAGCATGATGTTCATGATGCCGATGCCGCCCACGAGCAGGCTCACCGCCGCCACCGCGGCGAGGAAGCCGGTGAGCACGCTGGCCACGCCGTCGAGCATCGACAGCACCTCCGCCATGTCCCGCACCGTGAAGTCGTCTTCTGCCCCCTCGCGGATGTGGCGCCGCTGCCGCATCAGCGACTCGATGTCGGCCTGCACGCGGGCGGAGTCCACCCCGTCGTAGGCCGACACGATCATCAGAGCGACGTCGCGGTGCCCCCGCAGCCGGCGCTGGAAGGTGCGCGCCGGGATCAACAGCAGGTTGTCCTGGTCTTGCCCGAAGCTGTTCTGGCCCTTCGCCTCGAGCACCCCGACCACCGAGCAGGTGAGGTCGTCGACCCGCACCACCGCGTCGAGGGGTGAGGCCTCTCCGAACAGCTCCTCCACCACTGTCTGCCCGAGCACGCACACATCCGAGCCTGCCAGCAGCTCCCCCTCCTCGAACCGCCGCCCTTCAGACAAGCCCCAGGCCATGGCGTCGAGGTAGGCGTTGGTGGACCCCGTGAGGGTCGTGGTGAAGGTGTTCTCCTCGAACACAGCCACCCCCGACACGCTGTCGGAGGGGGCCACGGCCCGCACCCCCTCGACCTCCTCGGCGATGGCCACCAGATCACGCTCGGCGAAGGGCTTGCCCACCCCGCGACCCGGCCCCTGCCCACTCCCCGGCACCACGAACAGCAGGTTCTGCCCGATGGCCGCCAGATCGTCGTTGATCGCCCTGCGGGCACCCTCGCCGATGCTGACCATGGCGATGACCGCCGCGACGCCGATGAGCACCCCGAGCGACGTGAGCGCGGTGCGCACGAGGTTCCGACTGAGCTGGCGGACGGCGAGCTTGAAGGTCGTCCAGATCATGGGGCATTCCGCTCGTCGCGCCCGACGATGCACCCATCGCGAAAGCGGAGGATGGCGTGAGCGTAGTCCGCCATCTCCTCTTCGTGGGTGACCATGAGCACGGTGATGCCCTTGTCGCGGTTGAGGGAGGCGAGGAGCTCCATGATGCCGTGGGAGCGCGCGGTGTCGAGGTTGCCCGTCGGCTCGTCGGCCAGGACCAGCTCCGGGTCGCTCACCAGGGCGCGGGCCATGGCGACCCGCTGCTGCTGGCCCCCGGACAGCTCGTTGGGGGCATGGTGAGCGCGATGCGCGAGGCCGACCTCGTCGAGGGCGTGCATCGCTCGCTCCACCCGCTCCCGCGCGGGCAGGCCCCGGTAGATCAGCGGCAGCTCCACGTTCTCCAGTGCTGTGGTGCGCGGCAGCAGGTTGTAGCCCTGGAACACGAAGCCCAGGTAGTTGCGACGCAGCAGCGCACGCTGGTTGGCGGACAGCTCGGTCACCTCGACGCCTCGGAATCGGTACGACCCCTCGGTCGGCTCATCCAGCGTCCCCACCACGTTCAGACAGGTGCTCTTGCCGCTCCCCGACGGCCCCATCAGCGCCAGGAAGTCGCCGGGGTTCACGTCGAGGTCGATGCCGTCGAGGGCCGCGACGCGCGCCTCGCCTTCGCCATAGATCCGGGTGACCCCGCGCAGCTCGACCAGGGCGCTCATCGGCCTCTCTTCGCCTCGACCGCCCGCAGGATCACCGGCTCTCCGGGATTGAGGTGGCCCTCTACCGCTGTCAGCCGGCCATCCGTAGCGATGGGGTAGACCTCCACGGGCTCGGGCGCCCCGTCCTGGAGCACCCACACCCGCGCCACCCGGCGGCCCTCACGGGGCTCGGGCGGGCGCAGCGTGCTGTCGTCGGGCTCGAAGCGCAGCGCCGCGTTGGGCACCAGCACGTGGTCTTCGAAGGACTCCGTGGTGATCGCGACCGTCGCCGTCATGCCCGGGCGCAGGGCCAGATCGGCGTTGTCGAGGCGCAGCTCGGCGCCGTACGTGACGACCTCCGCCGACGACAGCGGCGCCAGATCGACCTTCTCCACCACCGCATCGAACACCCGGTCGCTGTAGGTCGCGACCGTGAAGTCGGCCGCCTGACCCGGCTGGATCCTCCCCACGTCGGCCTCGTCGAGCTCCACCTCCACCGTCATGCGCGACAGGTCGCGAGCGACCCGGAACAGCGTGGCGGCCTGCAGCGCCGAGACCACCGCCTGCCCCGGCTCTACGTTCCGCTCGAGGACCACCCCATCGATGGGCGACACCACCTGGGCCTTGCCCAGGTTGATGTGCGCTGCCTCGTCGGACGCCCGCGCCTGCCGCAGCTGCGCCTCGGCGAGAGCCACGGCAGCCACCGAGGTCTCGTAGGTGGCCTTCGCTTGATCGAGGGAGGCCTGGGACCCCGCGCCAGCGGTCGCGAGGCCCTCCGCGCGTCGGTAGGCCACTTCGTTCGCCTTCACCGTGACCAGGGCCTGCTGCAGCGAGGCCGAGCTCGCCTCCACCGTCGCATGGGACTGCCGCGCCTGAGCGGTGAGCACCTCGGTGTCGAGCTCGGCGAGCACCTGCCCTTCGACCACGGTGTCGTTGGTGTCGACGAGGACCCGCCGCACGATGCCCGACAGCTCGGAGCTGATCGTCACCTCGTCGAGGGGCTGCAGCTTGCCCACCGCCGTCACCGTGACGGTCAGGTCGCCCCGCTCCACGGGCTGGGTCTGAAACCGGGCGTCGCCGCCGTTCGACGACGGGCGAAGGAAGAATGCGACCGCTGCCACGACCGCGATCGCCAGCACGGCCGCCCCCAGCCACCCCCAGGAGCGGCGTGGGGGACTGAGGGTGTCGCGAACAGAGGCGTCGGTGCTGGATGCCATGGAAGTCCTCGGGACTACGCGAGCTGCACAGGCCGTGCCACCCCCGCCCGACGGAAGAACCCAGGATACCCGCCCGGGCGCGCCACAGATGTGGGTCAAATCACCCAGGGCGTGACTACATCGCACGGCCAGCGCACCGTTGACGGCGGCGCTGCAGGTCGGGTACCCCTGGGGGATGCAGCGACTCGTCCTCCTGTCTTGCCTGACCTGTTCCAGCTGCGCCGCCTACGTCTGGGACAGCCGCGTCTTCTCTTGCGACGATGTCGACAGCGTCGACCTTCGCGGCGGGCGGGTGGTCGTGCAGCAGGAGGTCGACGACGAGGGCGACCCCGTCGAGTGCTACGTCGCCGTGTATGGGCTGCGCGGCCTCGATGTCGACGGCGACACCCTGTCGGGCACCGACTTCACGGTGTTCACCACCGAAGACTTCCTCGACCTCGACCTGAAGAACAGCCGCCTGGTCATCGACCAGCCCGAGCGCCAGATCACCGGCCCCTTCGACAGCGACTACGTGTGGAACCCCTCCACCCAGGTGCTCACCGCCGACGTGCCCGACGACGACGAGCTCGCCATCGTGGGGTCGATCCGCGAGCTGCATCTGCAGGGTGAGGGGGATGCGGTCGTGCTGCAGGCCGAGGGGCTCACGGTGGTCGACGGCACGGTAGGCGACCTCGCCGTGGAGGCCCTCACGTGGCTCGAGCGAGTCGACGTCGACGCGCAGGGAGATGTCGCCCTCGTCGTGCCGCTGTCGGCCACCTACCGCATCGACGACGAGGTCACGGGGGTAGCCGATATCGACGAACGGATTCGGGTCCACCTCGACGACGCCGACACCTACCTCGGCATCACCGCCGACAACCTCACCGTCGTCGGTTGGGGCGACAGCACGGTCACCACGGTGCCTGGGCCGACGCGCAACGTCGAGGTGACCTGCGAAGAGGTCGACTACTACGAATACACCTACAACCTGGCCCTGATGGCCGTCCGCACCTCCCTGCCAGCGACCAACGCCCGCATCGACATCGTCGACAGCTACCGGGGCCCCGAGATCGCTCGCTACGAGTCCCACGGCCTGTATCCACAAGGTCCGAACAGCACCGCGCCCTACGTGGCCTGGCTGATCGCCGACAGCTACTACGGCGACGGCGTCGCGACGCGCTTCGCCTGCCACGAGGAGGAGGAGCTCGGAGAAGTGCCCGGAGGCCAGACCATGACCTACCTGGTCCGCATCTACGATGGCACCGCCCTCGTCGACTGCTACGCGGTCGGGCACGATGCACCCGGCATGATCGACGGTGCCTACGCCAACGGAATCAACGGCTACAAGCCCGACCAGATCACCCCCGAAGTGTGTGTGGCCTTGCCCCCGCCCCCCGTCGACGGCACCATGCCCTAGTGCTGACCCTGCTCCTGAGTGCCGCCCTCGCCCAGAGCGAGCCCTGCCCCGACCCCGCCGTGTCCCTCGGGCGCGCCGAGAGCGACGCGCTGTCGTACTTTCTGGCCGACGCCGAGGCGGGGCTCGCGAAGGCCATGGACGCCTGGGCATGCGGCCCACCGGCGACGCCCGACCACATCGCCCGCTACCTGCGCATCAAGGGGCTGCTCGCGCACTACGGCGAGAAAGACGACATCAGCACCATGGCCTTCGCCGCCGCCAAGCGCCTGGGCGGTCCCTACAACGACGACTACGGCGATGAGGTGCGCACGCTGTGGGAGGAAGCCACCCTCCCCGAGGGCGAGCCGGCCACCTTGGTGCTCAAGGGGCTCGAGGAGGGCGAGCGGGTGTGGGTCGACGGGCTGCCGACCGAGCTGTCGGCCGCTCCGGGCTTTCACCTGCTGCAGGTGGCGCCGACCGAAGAGGCCGCTCGCTTTGCACGGCTGCTGCTGGCCGAGCCCGCGGCAGAGCTCGTCGTCTCCGTCACCGGCGTCCCCCTGCCGGCACCGGTGCCAGCCCCTGCCCCCGAGCCCGAGCCCGAGCCCGAGCCCGAGCCCGACGACGGCATCGAGTGGGGTCCCAGAGTCATTCCCGAGCGGGCTCAGGTCATCGCTCCCCCTCTGGTGCACCTCGAGGGCAACGCCTACGAGGATGGCGACGCCGCTCCCCTCCGCTGGCGCGCCGACGTGCTGCCCCTCGCTCGCTACGACGTCGATGGGCGCATCGCCCGGCGTCGCTACCGCAACACCCGCATCGGCCAGCTCGTCGCTGCCACCCTTACCACCGGGTTCGCCTACAGCGCCTACCTGCAGGCATGGGACCTCACCACCGGCCACAACCAGCCCCCGGGCCGAAGCGGCCTCGGCACCGTGTTCTTCACGGGGGCAGCGGTGGGAACCGGCGCATGGGGCTGGCATCTGATCAAGAAGCGGCCCAAGCACCGCGTCAAGATCGAAGCGTCTGCGCAGCGGGTGATCACGGGCAACGCCCTGTAGCTACAGCGTGCTCGCCCAGGCGTCATCGCGGCGGTTCCACGACCAGCGCGTGGGCTGCTCGCTGTCGACCGCGATCGTCTGGCTGCTGCTGGCCCCTCCCTCTTCCATGCGGACCTCGTAGGAGCCTGCCTTCAGATCGGCCTGGTGCGGCGTCGTGCCCACCTGCTGCCCGTCGACGAACACTGCAGCGCCCAGCGGCACGCTCACGAAGGTGACCACGTAGGTAGCACCTACGTCGTGGGCTCGATCCAGGCAGGCCGACTCCGACCCTTCCACCGAGGCACACAGCGCCAGCGGCTGGGCGTGAGAGCGCCCGAGCTGAATCTGGTGATTCATCCACTCTACGGCGTGGTTTCGTGCCTCGACCCGCAGCTTCTCGTTCTTGGGGGACCCCTCGAAGCGCTGGTAGGCGACCTCGGCCCGAAGCTGGTTGAGGGCTGACACCCGCGCGAGGTGGGTGGCGCCCTTCCACGCACTCTTCAGCTCCAGCGCCCGGTTCGACCACAGCAAGGCCTCGGCGCGCCGGGCATCGTCGGTGGCCGTGGCGGCCAGGTGCTGTGCGAAGCCGAAGGCCATGTCGGCATCGGAGCGGGTGACCTCCTCGAAGAAGGTGCGCTGGTGCGTCTCGTAGTCGGCGCAGTCGCCCTTCTGACAGCGAGCGGTCGCGTCGACCAGCAGCAGGCGCCCCAGGGTGTCGCGGTCGACCTGCGACAGGTCGGACGCGACCATCGCCCGCGCCAGGCACGACACCTTGCTCGAGCCCAGCCGGCCCGACATGGCATAGGGCTCGAGGGCCAGGGGCTCGCCACAGCGCGCGACGCCGGTGCCCGCCGGCGCCCCCGCCTCGGCGGCCGCGTCGGCGACCCCATCCTCGCCCTCCGGTGGCAGCTCGCCTTCTCCGACGGGAGCCGGTGTCGAGCCATCGGCGGGAGCCGGTGCCGGACGAGGCCCGGGACCCGGTGCCGGACGCTGCCCGTCGCCGGTCGCGTCGACGCCATCGACCTCATCCACCTCGTCGCTCGGCTCGCCCCGCGGGTCGTCGACCTCGATGATGTCGACCGGGCCTTCGCCATCGAGGCTCCACGGCGCCAGGAAGGCCACGCCGCCCACCAGGGCGAGGGCGGCTCCCCCACCGCCCAGCAGCAGCCCCAGCAGCAGCACCACGATGGCCACGCCCCACGGCCGGCGGCGCTTCGGCTCGGGCGGCAGCGCATCGACCGGGTCGGGATCCGGGTCGAAAGAGAAGGTCTCCTTGTCGCGGGACGGGCGCCGCACCTCCTGGGTGAGCTGCGCCTCCAAGGTGGCCCCCGACAGGGCCGCTTCGGTCAGCGTGCGCCCCGACAGCGCGCCGCCCTCTTCGCCCGGCTCCGGCCAGCTATGCCCGCGACACCAGCGCGACAGCGTGAGCCCCGGGATGTCGTCGGCCAGGTCTTCCAGGCGCTCGGCCAGCGCGAAGGCCGTGGGCCGATCATCCGCTTCGTAGGCCAGCATCTCCCGCACGACCGCCTTGACCTCGTCGGCGATGGGCAGCGTCGCCACCTTCTCCTCGACGTGGGCCTGATGGCGCGCTTCGTCCATCGACAGGCGGTACAGCTCGCGGATCGTGCCGTCGAACAGCTCCTCGCCCTGCAGCGCCTCGTACAGCGTGCAGCCCAGCGCGAACACGTCGCCCGGCGCGTCGTCGTTGCCCTCCTTGTCGAGGCGCTCCGGCGACATGTAGGTGAACGAGCCGATCAGCGCGTTGGTCTGCGTCTTGGCCACGCGCTCGCCGGCCGCCTTGGCGATGCCGAAGTCGAGCAGCTTCACCTCGCCGTGCTGCCCCACTCGCACGTTGCTGGGCTTGATGTCGCGGTGCAGCAGCCGCAGGGGCTCGCCGTCGGGCCCCTCGGTCTGGTAGGCCGCGTGAAGGGCCGCGGCGATCTGCGCGACCACCTGCAGCACGGCGCGCGCGGGCATGGGGTCGCCCGAATCGGCGGTGCACCGATCGAGATCAGCGCCGGCGACGTACTCGGTGACCAGCGTGATCCGCTGATCGAGCAGCACCAGATCGTGGATGCGCAGGATGCTGGGGTGGTTGAGCAAGCCCAGCAGCTTGGCCTCGTCAGCGAGGCGCTGCACCGCCTGCGACCGGGGATCTAGCCCGTGATGCAGCACCTTGAGCGCCACCTTCGTGCGGACTCCGCCTCCCGACGTCATCGTCGCCTGGTAGACCTCCCCGAAGCCACCGACCCCCACACAGGGGCCGATGTCGAAGGTGCGGCGCTCTTCGGCTCGGGTCGACACGTCGGTCACGGCCGAAGGATAGCCGCTGCAGCCGCCGAGGTGGGCAGTGTTGTCGCCCACGGCCTGCGCCACTCCCGTATTCCCCCTCAGAGGCCCTCAAGGCGCGATAGGATGTCCCGATAGTCTCAATATGATGACCAGGGACCCCACCGTGAACAGCCATCGACGCCTCGGCCATGTACTCATCGTGGAAGACGACCCAGGGTTCCGTGCGGCGACGAAGCGCCTGCTCACGGGCCAGGGCTACAGCATCACGACGGCCGCCAGCGCGGAAGAGGCCACCTCCGTGCTGGACGACGACAGCCTCACAGCGGTCCTCCTCGACCTCCATCTGCCAGGAACGCCCGGCATGTCGGTGCTGCAGACCGTGGCCAGCCGTCGACCCGAGCTCCCCGTCGTGATCTTGTCGGGAGGGGGC
>Ga0070726_10004819_pt1 | contig 10553 bp, 8 predicted proteins | sample tdAd471_FD_67275 | JGI IMG/M metagenome (GOLD analysis project Ga0070726, IMG submission 67275) | Marine sediment microbial communities from the Atlantic coast under amendment with organic carbon and nitrate - tdAd47.1 | ecosystem: Environmental > Aquatic > Marine > Coastal > Sediment | place...
CGCAAATACAAATCGATGGTACCGCACAACGGCTGGATGCGCGCATTCCGATTGCCGTGCCTCCTTGTGCGGCGGCCGACCCGGCACTCAAGGCCCTGGCGACGGAACTCGCGCAGGTTGTGGCCGACGATTTGGCCTTTTCGGGGCTTTTTCAGGTCTTGCCCGCAGACAAGTATCCTGTCGGCTTTCTGGCCCTGGACCCCGATGTGCAGAAGCTGAATCGGGATATGTGGGCCTCGACCAAGGCCGAGCACTTCGTCTTTGGTAATCTGAAACAGGAAGGGGACCAGCTCGTCACGGAGTTTCGCCTCTTTGACCTGTTGACGAAAAACCAGGTCTTTGGCCTCCAGCTTAAGGTCGACAAGAATCATCCCCGTCTGGCCGCCCACCATTTTTCCGAGGAGATCATCCGGAATCTGGAAGGTACACCGGGAATCGCGACCTCGGAAATCTGCTTCAGCGCGGGTGCGACAGGTAGCAAAGAAATCTATGTGGCCGATTATGATGGGGCCAACGTGCAGCAGGTGACCAAGCACAACTCCATCTCCATCAAGCCGAAACTGTCGCCCGATGGCAGCAAGATTGCCTACCTTTCCTACAAAGACCGCTACACCTTCCTGTATGTCTTTGATCGGATGACGGGTAAGTCGGTTCCCCTTTCCAAAGAGGTGGGGCTTAACATTGCCCCGGCGTGGTCGCCCGACGGCAAGACGCTGGCCCACGTATTGAGTAAAGACGGTAACAACGAGATTTACCTGCGTGACGCCGATGGTAGCAATCTGCGCCGCCTTACCCGGAACCGCGACGTGGATACGTCTCCGGTGTTTTCTCCCGACGGTACGCATATTGCCTTTGTAAGTGACCGGGGTGGTAGCCCGCAGGTCTATACGATGGACATAAACGGCGAGAATGCGCAACGGCTTTCGCTCCAGGGTGGTAGCTCCTATGACCCGGCGTGGTCGCCCGATGGAAAGTACATCGCCTATGTTGCGGAGAAGCGCGGCGACGGGTTGGAGATCTACATCATGCAGTCTGACGGCTCCAACGCCCAGCGGATTTCCGACAGCCAGGGCAGCAACGAATCCCCGAGTTGGTCGGCCGATTCGCGCCATATTATTTTCAGCTCCACCCGAAACGGGCAGAAAAGTCTCTATACCTTCTCCCTCGAGTCGGGTGAAGAGCGAAAGCTGCCCCGGGTCAGTCTGTCCTGCGAAGGACCCTCCTGGGGACCCCGTCGGAACTAGGCGGTGTTCACAGGCATATAGAATGCAACAAACTACCTTACGTCATCCCTGCGACTTTGCAGGGATGACGTTCCTTTCAGGTAAGATGGTGGCACGCATCATCGGCACGGACCGAGCACGCGTATCCAAATCAACAATCAGGTAAGAGGCCCATGGGCGAAAAAAACATCACACAGAACCGGATGGCCCGGCGGAATTATGAAATTCTGGATACCTACGAGGCGGGCATTGTCCTGGTGGGTACGGAAGTAAAGTCCCTCCGTGAGCCGGGCACCATGACCCTGAAAGACAGCTTCGCGGATATTCGGAAGCAAGGGGAGCTCTTTCTGATTGGCGCGCGCATCGAACCCTATAAAATGGGGAATATCTATAACCACGATCCCGAGCGGGCCCGTAAGCTGCTGATGCATAAGAAAGAAATCGAGAAGTTGGCCCAGCGGATCGCGGAGAAGGGGCTGACCCTCGTGCCCCTGAGTGTCTATTTCAAGCGCGGGATGGTCAAGGTGCAGCTGGGAATGGGCCGCGGTAAGAACGTTCGCGACAAGCGGGACACCATCAAGGCCCGCGAGAGCAAGATTGAGATGGATCGCGCCTTGAAACACGTGGGGCGCTCGTAACGGTTTGAGATGACCTTAATTGCTCGGACCGGGGAACCGGCTCGTGCGGCACGTTCTGTATAGGGCCGGTCTGGAATAATTTTCGCCCGTTGGTAGAAGAATTGGAGTAATCATGCGTCGCGCCCTTCCTGGCAAACAGCCCCTTCTGGTTACCCTTCCCCTCAAGGTCCAGACCTACGACATCGATTTCGCGAGCCATGTCAATAACCAAGTCTACGTCCGCTGGCTCGAAGATCTCCGAATGGACCTGCTCCGCGCCTACTATCCCATCAAGCGTTTTATGGATGAAGGCGTAGCGCCGATTCTTGCCTCCACCCACATCACCTACAAGAAGGCCATCACCCTTTACGATGAGCCGGTGGGTACCATGTGGTGTCCCCAGTTGGGTCGGGCCACGATGAACCTCGAGTGCCATATTGAAGTGGCTGGAGTCCTCTGTGCCCACGCGACCCATCGGGTCATGCTCGTCAATCTGGCGACAGGACGACCTTCCCGCACGCCCCAGGATCTTTTCGATGCCTTTGACGAGGGCAACGGCTGACGCTCAGTCCAAGACCATTTCATCGAGGAAGGTCAGGCGCTTTACAAACATGAAGCGGTCGATGAATTCGGAGAAGGCGTCGGGTTCAAAGGCGAAGCGGTGATCACGACAGCCCTGGACCAACTCCACGAAAAGGTCGACGATATCGGACTGTTGGATGCGCCCCCCGCTGAGGGCATGGACGTCGCCATAGGACCACTCGGCGTTGATGGCTTCTCGTAGGGCCTTACTGTCTTTGATGATGCTGCCATCGGTTGCCAGGTGATTGGCCCCTGCGCGGCGCACATTGAACAGGAGTAAGACCAGCGTCACGGCGAGAAAGACGAAGTCGGGTGTCCGCTGCTCGGGGAGAGTGGCCGGCTCGTAAGAGTCCAGGTCGATTCCCTTGAGTTGGCCGCGCCGGCTAATCATGAGGTTGCCGTTTTTCAGGTCGTTGATGGCGTATCCAATCTGGTGGATTTCTTCGACCCAGAGCAGCATGCTGGTGATGAGATCCAGGCAATGGGACAGGCTTAAGGGCTCGGTAAACGAAGCGGTGAGTCGTGCGCCCCGCCAGGCCTCCCCCTGGGCCCCGGCGAGGGCCTGGGCATAACTGTTGGGGAGGGTCAGGTCCTGTACGCGGCCCCGGGGGCCATGAAAACTGGCATGCTCGACACCAGCCACCCCGGCGAGGTGGTCGAGTGTTTCGCCATCCACGCGTTGCAGGATGTGGTAGGTGTATTTCTTGCCACTGAGTTTGCCCGCGTCATAGATGCGGATTACGTGGGGGGAGCGGGCGAGGTCCCGGGCCGTATTGAGGGTGATTTCGGCGGCCTGAATGGCCTGCTTTTTCTGGCCCCGCTGAATCCGGTCCACCTTCAGCGCCACGAACTGAGGGATGTGGGGGTTCTCCCGATTCACGGCATCGTAGACGCGACCGAACTGTCCGATGCCGAGTTGACGGACGAGGGTGAATCCCATCTCGTCGAAGGCGCGCCCCACTTTTTTCCAGGCGGCCAGGTCGTCGGCATCCTGAATTCCGTAGCGTCCCACCACGGGCGAGGGGGTGGCAATCTTCCGCTTCTTGACCCAGGACCAGTCCATGGGCAGCATGGCCTGGGTCGGGTCGGGCATGACGCCTGCCAGGCTGAGGCGGAGATAGCATTGATCCAGGTATTCGCGCACGAGGACCTGCGCAATGTCCTGGTTGTGCCGACATCCCTTTTCGGTGATGAAGAAGCGCAGTTCATTGAGCAGCCTGAAATAGGGATGTCGCTCATAGAGCCGGGACCGCTCGATGTCCTCCCGTTTGCTGTGGTATTTCTCAAAGAGTTCGCCGGCCTTGTTGGGAATCAGTTTGCGTTTGGACACGTCCTTAAAGAGGAGATTGATGGCGAGCAGGCACATTTTCGTGGTGACGTCGATGCGCTCGACGAAGTCGTCCCGGGGTGCACTGGAGCGGGCCAGTTTGGAGAGGATTCCCTGCATCAGTGGCCAGGCCACACCCAGCAGACGGGTGGGTTTTTCGGCGTCCAGCAACGCTTCGGTATCGTCGAGGAAGTCGCGCACCAAATCGGATTGGACCACGATATTGTTTTCCATGGGGTGGAGCGCTTCATCGAAGCGGACCTCCCGCGTGACGTCAGAGGGCAGGGCGGCGCTGAGATAGAGGTTCAGAGCGGCGCCGCCGTTGGTCTTGTTTCCGAAGATCAGTTCGTCAAAGACTGGGCCCACATGGTCTTGTTCGTGAGCACTATCGGCAATGACAGCGTAGGCCCCATTCAACGCGCGTGCGAGGGGCTGGGAGTCGGGGGTTTCCGGGCGAAAGAGCAGAAAGCGGGCGTTGTCGTCCCAGAGAATCGCCAGGTGGATGTTACGCACATAGCGGTCTTCTCGCGCCATGTTGAGGTAGGCTTCCCAGGCTTCGGGTTCACCTGCGAAAACGGTGTTGGAAAACTCTGTTTTTACGCGGGTGCGCAGGGCATCATGGGTCACACCTTCCGGTGGTTTGGGCGGCCGTAACCACTGGCCGGCCCGGTATAGATCCCATAACGTCATGGTGTCTCCGATTTAATCCGGGTATCGCCTTCGGTGCCTGGGTCGCCCCGAAAGGCCGTCCTGCTTGCGGGGGTTCGCGAGGCGGTGGGAAGGGGGCGTTTTTCTCCCGTCCCGATGCTGCTTCCTTGTGGTGAATTCAGCTGAATTCTCCGCGGATGTAGTCCTGGGTGTATTTTTCCTGGGGGGCCTCAAAGAGCCGGTCCGAGTCGCCGAATTCCACCAGGTAACCGGTCCGGCTGCCCTCCGTCGTGTCCACATAAAGGAAGCCGGTTTTGTCGGCCACACGCTGGGCCTGCTGTAGATTGTGGGTTACGATGGCAATGGTATATTTCTCTTTCAGCTCGAGCATGAGCTCTTCCACCTTGCGCGTGGCGATGGGATCGAGGGCAGAGCAGGGCTCGTCCATCAGGAGTACCTCGGGCTCGGTGGCGATGGCGCGGGCGATACAAAGGCGCTGCTGCTGGCCACCGGAGAGGGAGAGTCCGCTCTTGTGCAGCTTGTCTTTGACCTCATCCCAGAGGGCGGCACCACGGAGGGCCATCTCCACCCGCTCTTCTTTGTTGCCCTTGAAGCGGTTCAGTTTGAGGCCGAAGGCCACGTTGTTGAAGATGCTCATGGAGAAGGGGTTGGGCTGCTGGAAGACCATTCCGATATGGCGGCGGATGGCGACGGGGTCGATGGCGGGGTCATAGATGTCCCGCCCGAGAAAGTTCACCCGTCCTTCGAAGCGAAAGCCACGGACAAGGTCGTTCATGCGGTTGAGGCATCGTAGGACTGTGCTCTTGCCACAGCCGGAGGGGCCGATGAAGGCGGTGATGGCGCCCTTGTGGATGGGGACGTAGGTATCGCGCACGGCCTTGAAGTTGCCGTAATACAGCTCGCGAATGTCACACTCGATGACCACGTCATGTTGCGGCGTGTTCGTTGTGGTGGATTCCATCGTTTCTGCGTTGGTCATGCTGTGAAGTACTCCTTGCACCACGTCGGTTCGGTGCGGGGGTATGGTGTCTAATCAATGCGGCGGCGGGAAATGGCCTGTCCGATGAGATTTACCGTCAGGACCAGGAGCACCAGAACCAGGGCTGCTGCCCAGGCCAGTTCCACCTGATTCTGAAAGGGGACGCCCGAAAAATTGTATATCAATACGGCGAGGGAGGCGGTAGGCTGCATGAGCTCCACGTTGCCCCCGGCGGAGATCCAATAGTTGCTGAAGAGGGCTGTAAAGAGCAGGGGTGCGGTTTCACCGGCAGCCCGGGCAACGGCCAGCATGACACCGGTGAGGATTCCCGGAAGGCTGGTAGGGAGGAGCACCATCCAGACACATTGAAAGTCGGTGGCCCCCATACCGATGGCGGCCTCTTTCATCTTGAGGGGCACCATGCGTAACGCCTCTTCGGCGGTCAGCATGACGGTGGGCAGCATGAGGATAGAGAGGGCCACGCCCCCGGCGACGGCGGAGAAGCCGCCGGTCAAGAGCACAACGGCCCCGTAGGCGAAGACGCCGGCCAGGATGGAGGGAAAGCCGGTCAGGACTTTGCCGCAAAAGCGCACCGTCTTGGCCAGGCGGGAATCGGGGGCGGTTTCCGCGAGGAAGAGGGCGGCGAGGACGCCCATAGGGACGGCAATGGCGGCAGCTATGCCGACCATGACGACGGTGCCAAGGATGGCGTTGCCAAAGCCGCCGCCTTCCTGCATAGGGCCGGGGGGCAGCTCGTAGAAGAGGGCGAAACTCAGACTCTTTCCGCCCCGATAAAAGAGCATCAGCACGACAGAAAAGAGGGGGACGAGGGCAAGGATCGTCAACATGCCTACGACGGCGCTCATCGCAAAGCTGAAGAGGGACTGCTTGTTCCGCAGACTCTTTTCCAGGTGACGGGTGTCCGGCGTGGGAGTCGAGGGGGCGCTGGGATGTATGTTGGCACTCATCGCACTTCCTCCAGGTTCTTAGATGCCCGCTGTAAGATGGCCGCGCCAATAATATTGACGATGAGCGTGATGGCGAGCAAAACGAGGGCGGCATACATGAGCACGCCCACTTCCTTCTGGCCGGCTTCCGGGAAATTGTTGGCGAGGAGTGCGGCCAGGGTGTTGGCGGGTGAGAAGAGGGAGACGCTGATGACATTGGCGTTTCCAACCAGCATAGCCAGCGCCATGGTCTCTCCAAGGGCACGTCCGAAGGCCAACACCACCGCGCCAAAGAGTCCCGTGGCGGAGGTGGGGAGGATGACATAGAGAATGGCTTCCCAGCGGGTGGCGGCCATGCCGTAGGCGGCCTCCCGCAGTTTGTTCGGCACGGCATTCAGGGCGTCTCGTGAAATGGCAGCAATCGTGGGCAGAATCATGATGGCGAGAACGAGTGATGCCGGAAGCAGGCCGGGTCCGCTCAGGGGGGTGCCGAACGCGGGGAACCACCCCAGGGCTTCATGGAGGTAGTTCGCCACCGGACGTATCATGGGGATGACGACGAAAATACCCCACAGGCCGTAGACCACACTGGGGATGGCCGCGAGTAGTTCCACCAGATTCTTGAGGAGGTGCTCCAGCTGCTCGGGAAGGCGTCCCCACAGAGGGTGATACTGGAGATGAAGGGCTTTGAGCAGGGCAAAGACGCCGCCGCTGAGGAAGCCTTCGGTGAGAAAGATGGCGACGGAAACACCAAACACGGTGCCGATCAGCAGGGCGAGTAAGGAGCTGTAGAGGGTGCCCCAGATTTCCGGGAGGATGCCGTATTCGCCGGTGTTGGCGTCCCAGGTGGTGCCGGTGATAAAGCCGAGGCCGTGTTCCCGGAAGGCGGGTATGGCTTCCCAGGTGATCATGCAGACGATATAGACGACCAGGGCCACGGACAACCAGGCAAAGGCGAAGGTGGAAAGGCGAAAGGCTTTGTTCGCCGTACGCTGTCCCGAAGTGGGTGGCTGGGAGATAGACATGCCTCAGGGCACCTTATGGTCGGGCGGGCCCCCTGGGGGAGCCCGCCGTGCAACGATCGTATCCATACGCGGAGCGCGTGCGCCCCGCGAAGATTCAGGAGATGGTGTCGAGGGCCGCCTTGACCTTGGCAACCACATTTTCCGGTAAGGGGATGTAGCCGAGGGATTCGCTTTCAGCCTGGCCGGTGTCGAGGCAGTAGTTCACCACCTCTTTGAGCAAGGATGCTTTGGCAGGGTCTTCATAGGTCTTGTAGCAAAGCAACCAGGTGTAGGTGACGATGGGATAGCTGGCTTCCCCGTCAGGATCGGAGATCCAGAGGATCAGGTCTTCGGGCATTTCGGCCCTGGAGAGGGCGGCCTGGGCGGATGCCGTGGAGGGGGCGACGAAGGCACCGCTCTTGTTTTGCAGCGAAGCCGTGGGGAGGTCTTGCCCCTTGGCGTAGCCGTATTCCACATAGCCGATGGCGCCAGGCGTGGTCATAATACTGGCCGTGACGCCTTCGTTGCCTTTGGAGCGGGTGCCGACGGGCCAGTTGGGCATCTTGTTGGTGCCGGGGCTGGCCGCGAACTCGGTGCTGATCTCGCTCAGGTGTTTGGTGAAGACGAAGGTCGTGCCGCTGCTGTCCGCTCGGACCACCACATTGATAGGCAGGTCGGGAAGGGCAACCCCTTCGTTGGATGCCTGGATGGCGGGGTCATTCCAGCGGGTTACTTTCCCGAGGAAAATACCGGTGTAGGTTTCGCGGGTCAGGTTGAGGCTTTCGACGCCTTCGAGGTTGTAGGCCAACACGACGCTGCCCGCCGTCATGGGGAGCAGGACGACGCCTTCTTCTACCTGTGCAATTTCTTCGGGTTTCATGGCCGCGTCGCTGGCCCCGAAGTCAACGGTCTTGTCGATGAAGCTTTTCACGCCGCTGCCGCTACCGACCGATTGATAGTCAATCTGTACATTGCCCTGGGCATTCGAGAAATCCCGAAACCACTTGGTGTAGAGGGGGGCGGGGAAGCTGGCGCCTGCGCCCTGCAGCTTCGTAAAGGTGGAAGTGCCGCTTTCGCTTCCGGAGCAGCCCGAAAAGAGCATGGCAACGCCCATGGCCGCGATTCCGCCGATGGCAATAGATGAACGCATCCTGTAATTCTCCCTGTGAAGGTTTGGTTGGTCGTATTCGTTCAGATTCCCAAGAGCGGTAATGGTACCCAGGCAACGGGGGGATTTTGCGTGTTTTGTGTGAGTATTTGGTTAGGAAGAGGGCCTGGACGTTACATGGACCTGGGGAGAAATGGGGTTGGAGGCAGGTCTGCGGACGGATAGGTACCTATCGGTAGAGGGGTGGGGGTGTGAGGCGCAGAATTTCCCATCTTTCTGGGTGGAACACACGGAAAAGAGTACGCTGTGGGGGCTTTTCGGGAGGGGGAGTCAGGAACCTGGGTTGGGGCCAAAAATCGGCGTGAGAAAGTACTCCCAGGCAGATTCATAGACCTTGGGGGCGGCGGCGTAGCCGTTGTTGTGGCCCCCCTGGATGGTGACGAAGGTCTTGGGAGCGTTGGCGCGTCGATAGAGGGCTGCCCCATGGGCGAAGGGGATGACTTCATCCTGGGGGCTGTGGAGGATGAGCAGGGGGGCATGGATGTCCCCCATTTTTCGGGCGGAATCAAAGCGATGGCTCAAGAGCCAGATCCACGGGCGATAGACCGGCATATCCCAGGCGACATCGGCGGTAGAGAGAAAGGTGCTTTCCAAAACCACGGCGCCTGGTTTCACGCGGGTGGCAAGCTCGGTGGTAGGCCCACCGCCAAGGGAGCGGCCGTAGAGGAGGATGTCTCTTGGTGGGATGCCCCGGGTGGTGACCAGATAGTCCCACATGGCGGCAATGTCGGCGTAGCAGCGGGCCTCGGTCGGGGTGCCTGTGCTGTGGCCAAAGCCGCCATAGTCGTAGGCCAACACCGAAAAGCCAAAGCTCCGCAAGAGGGCGATGTGCTCCAACCGGTAGGATAGGTTGCCCGCATTGCCATGGGAAAAGAGCACCACGCCCCGATGCTTTTCCAGGGGAATATACCACCCGTGGGTTTCGTGCCCCTCCACCCGCAGATGTAGGTCTTCAAAGGCCCAGCCCCGCGCACCGGGGTCGGTCGTCATGGTGGGGTCCGCGCCGAAGATGAGGGTGCCTTGCAGGAAATAGAGGAGGGCACCCAGGCCCAGATAGATGAGCAGTAGCATGCGCAACGCGCGGAGTACGTGGGACCGAAGTTTTTTCATGGGGTGCCCTTTCATGATGCCGATGGGTATAGCTTACGGCATAGGGGAGGGGTTATCCCAATGGGTGGGAGAAAAGGAAAACGCCATGGTGCCACCCGCTCCAAAGAAAACGGGCGCGGTCAATGTCCGCGCCCGTGATGGGGATACCGATGGCCGATGGGGCTTATTCGAATTGCCGCCACGTGTCCCAGTGGCCCCGTTGGGCGTTGGGGTCGTATTTGCAGGTCACCACAAAGAGGTCCTCCTCCGCCAGGCGTTCGGGGGGGAGGTTCACCTGAATATACGTGGCGGCCCGGGCGGTCCAGGTGACGTAGCCGTTGCTTTCCGACACGGGGATGTCTTTCCCGTTGAGCTGGAGCTCCTGGAGTTTGGCGTTGGGATAGGGGAGGCGTAGCTTAATGCTGGCGCCGTGGGCGATGGGTGCGGGGCGCGGGGGGAGTTCGCCCTCGGCGGGGGCTTTCTCGGCGATCCGGTGGGTCACGTAGAGCTGGGGCGTGGGGCCGTTTTGTCCGGCGGGCCAGTCGCGGAAGAAGTCGTTAAGGGCGGCCACATCCATGCGGGGGTGCTTGGAGAGCTTCTCCAGCGTGGGCCCGAACTTGTCGTCGTTGAGGTAGGTCTCCGCGTCGGCGCTGGTGGCGAAGAAGGCACTGGCCTGGCCCGCCATGGCGGGGTCGAGGGTGCCAAAGGTGAATTCGTCCATGCGATTCCACAACTCCAGCCGACTGGCGCGGCGCGCTGCGGCCGTCTCGCCGTAGGACACGAGGGTGGCGTGGGTGTTGCCCATGATGACCTGGTTGGGGTAGCCCGCGTAATAGTAGCCGGGCCAGCGATCATTGCCGACCTGGAGGAGGCGCTTGTGACGGATGAGGCCACTCTCTTCCCACGCCACTTCGGTGGCCGAGATGAGGGTGTGGAAATGTTCATAGA
>Ga0070726_10004820_pt1 | contig 10549 bp, 6 predicted proteins | sample tdAd471_FD_67275 | JGI IMG/M metagenome (GOLD analysis project Ga0070726, IMG submission 67275) | Marine sediment microbial communities from the Atlantic coast under amendment with organic carbon and nitrate - tdAd47.1 | ecosystem: Environmental > Aquatic > Marine > Coastal > Sediment | place...
CTCGCGGCGGTCACGCTGCTGCTGCTGTGGGCCCAGTTCGCCTGGATGGTGCCGCAGGCCGACCGAGGCATCGACATGCTCGGGCGCAACGTACTCCTCCTGCTGGCCTGCTCAGGTGCGGGTGCGGCGCTGTCGGTGGACGCGTGGTGGGCACAGCGTCGTGGGCGAGCGGCCGCAGCGAGCATTCCAGCCTGGCCCAGGCGCCTACTGCTTCTGCAGCTGGTTGCCATGTACGCCGGCGCTGGGGTGCAGAAGTACGCGCAGCAGTGGTGGCCGTGGGGCGACTTCGCCGCGCTGTGGGTGATCTGGCACGACTGGCCGATGTCGGCAGTGGCGGCGGATGCGTGGCTCACGTCGGGCCTGGCGTGGCGGTTCAGCCAGCTGGCGACGGCGGTGACCATCACCTGGGAGGTGACCTTCCCGTTGATGCTGTGGTGGTGGTGGCTGCTGCGCACCCGGGAACGGGGGGGGCGGCTGCGGGCCTGGGTCGTTCGCTGGCGACCAGACCTGTTCTACGTCGGTCTGGGCGTGGTCTTCCACCTCGGCATCGCGTGGTGGCTCGACCTGGGCATCTTCCCCTGGGCCATGCTGGCGCTGTATCCGGCCTTCGTGGCGCCAGGCGATCTTGACGCGTGGATTTCACGCGCGGGGTACAGGAAACATGTCGTTGGAGGTCCGGCAGACGGATGAGGGTTGGCACGAGCACTGCATTCATGGATGCCATGGAGGCACTATGCATCGTGTCATGCTCACCCTGATGATGTCCTGGATGCTGGTCGGCGTGGCGTTGGCCGCTCCACCGCCCCCCGCGCCGGAGCTGGGGCCGGCGGTCAATGCGATGGAGGTCGCCGAGGACTGCTACGCCGAGTGGGTCCGCGAGCTCGGGCAGGTCGAGGCCCAGGCTCGGCTGTTACGCCTCGAGGGTGCGACGGGCGCGCTGCTGCTCGAGCGCGTCGAGGACCCTCTCCCGCAGGGCGCCCCGGAAGCGGTCAGCGAAGGCGCCCTCGAGGAGGCGCACCCGTAGGGTCCATCGGTCGGGGGCTTCCGGGCTCCAGGCGAGGTGGAGATCGGGCCGGGGCGCGACCCAGGGGCTCAGCAGGCAGGCTTCCTCTACCGCGGAGCGCACGGCGTCGGCGGACCGTGCGGGGAGCTGCAGCTGCACTTCGACCATGGGCCAGCGCTCGTGGTCGGCGCTGACGGTGAGCTGGGTGAGGAGCCGGTTGGGCACGACAACCTGGTGGCCGCGGCCGTCGTCGAGCCAGGTGGCGCGAAGCCCTCGGTGCACGACACGGCCGGTGAAGCCCTCGCCAGCGACCCATTGGCCGGGGCGAAGGCTGCCCTCGGTGGACAGCTGAGCCCACGCGACGACGTCGGGAAGGGCGTCTCGCAGCGACCAGCCGACCGCGATGGCCGCGGCGAGGATCGCCCACGGCAAGACGGGCAACATCCCGCTGGGGACGATCTGTGCGATCAGCCCGATGGCGAGGATGGCCACCAGCACCCGACCCATGGTCTCGACCAGCACCAACGCAGAATTGAGCAACCCGGCTCGGAGGGGGTCGCGGGCGCGTCGGGCGACGCTGGCGAGCACGAGGCTTCCCACGGCGCCGAGGACGAGGGCGAGGGCTCTGGACCAGCCTCGCTGCGGCACGCGGGGAAGCAGCGCCTCGAGGGCGGAGGGAGGCGCCTCCGGGCGCAGGGCTGGAGGCGAGGGGACGGCGAGGCCGGTGTCGTGTGGGGACTTGGCCGGGGCCGGCACCGGGGCTGCGGGGTGTTCCAGCTCGTCGTGATGCTCGGGCTCGTCGTGATGCTCGGGCTCGTCGTGATGCTCGGGCTCGTCGTGGTGCTCCGGCTCGTCGTGGTGCTCCGGCGCGTCGTGGTGCTCCGGCTCTTCGTGGTGCTCCGGCTCGCCGTGGTGCTCCGGCTCTTCGTGATGCTCGGGCTCTTCGTGCTCGGGCTCATCGTGATGCGCTGGGGCCACGTAGTTGGCGGGCAGCGGCGGCCCGAAGGGCACGTAGGCCTTCACGGGGCGCGCGACAGGTTCCAGCTCGGGCTCGGGCTCGGGCTCGGGCTCGGGCTCGGGCTCGGGCTCGGGCTCGGGCTCGGTATCTTCGGGGAGCGTAGGCTCCGCGGGGGGCGCGGTGCCGGCATCCTCATCGGCCGTGACCGGCTCGTCGGACGGGGCAGGGGCCTCGCCGGCAGGTGGCTCTTCGACCGGTGCGTCGGCCGGTTCCGCCGCGGGGGCAGGCGCCCCCACCGGCTCGGCGTCGGGCGCGTCGGGCGGCACCGGGTCAGCGGCGAGGGCGACGGCCAGCCACATCCAGGCGCTCATGCCCACCCCCTCTGGCGCAAGGCACGAGCCAGGGGCCCTCGGAGGTGGGGGACCACGCTGTACCGCGGCCCCTCGGCGTGCAGCAGCCCGAGGTGGACCAGCTGTGCGAGGACCGCGTGGGCAGCGGCTGGGTCGGTGCGGAACTGCCAGGCGTGGAGCTCGCTGTCGATCCATCCCTGCCGGAGGGCCTGGACCAGCGTGAGCAGTAGATCGTCGGGGAGCTCCGCAAGGCGGGCCACCGGGGGACGCGGAACGTGACCGAGGTGGATGAAGGCGCGGTCCTCATCCACCTCGTCAATGGCTGCCATCCACAACCGCAGGGCATCTTGCACCACCCCCGCCGAGGCCTCGTGGAGCGCGGCGAACCAGTCGTCTTGCCGGCGCTGCTCGCGGTTGGTGGTGCGCCAGAAGCGCGACAAGAACGGCAGATCGTCGTCGTCGCCGAAGGTCGCGTCGTAGCCGGACATGCGGTGTCGAGCGAGCACGGCGTCTTGCAGGTGCTCGTGGGGCAGGGGAGCGAGGTGGATCTGCTCGCCCATGGCCTCGGCGATGGCGGTGGTGCTGCCGAGGAAGTCCCAGCTCGTCGGGTCGGCGTGAACCAACCACACGCGGCCCGGCCCGTCGGCGACGATGGCGCGCAACAAGCGGCGTAGGGGAGCCATCCCTCCAGGCTGGGCGCGGTACAGCCAGCGGATCTCGTCGACGACGACGCACACGTCGTCTCCGGGGAGCGACTCGAGCCATGCCTCCACCTCGGCGACCGTCAACGGGTGGTCACCCGTCAGCCGCTCGACCTTGCCCGTGAAGCTGCGAAGGGCCGTGTTCACCAGGGCGTGGGAGGCATGGGTGTCGAAGCTCACGACGGCCGCAGAGCGCAGACGGCGGCCCTCGTCTTGGAGGACTGCGCGAACGCAACGCAGCTCGTCGAGCCTGCCCGACAGCAGGTCGGAGCCCTCGAGAGCCTGATCGGCGAACAAGCGTCGGTACACCACCGGCACCGTGTCGAGGGTGTTCGGAGGCTGCAGGGCATCTCGAAGGGACAGCGCGTCGTGAGGGTCGGGTAGACCGAGGAGGTCTCGGGCGACGGCGATGCGCTCGGGACCGATGGCCCGGACGGCGAGGCGCTGCCCCTGCACCCCTGCTCGGCGTGCGCGGCTGCCCAGCTCTTGCGCGCGCTGAGCCAGCCCTCCGCGGAGGGCGGCGTCGCGTAGGGCCTCGAGTCTGAGCGAGCCCAGCTGCCCGTCGAGCAGCTGCTGGTGGAGCCGGTCGAAGCGACCGATCACGGCATCGTGCACGCCCTGTTGCGGACTCGCCAGCTCGGTGGCCGCCTGCACGAGGCGCTGTAGGCGCTGGTGGCTGCGCCGAACCGCACCGGAGGCCATCGCGCTCACGAGCTCCCGGGTCTCGGTGGACAGCGGGGCTTCCTGATCGACGACGTCGAGCTCGGCGGCCGCCAAATCGAGGTTGAACGTCACCACGCGCTCCACCTCGTCGATGGCGTGGCTCATGCCCTGCACCGCCTCCGCGAGGTCGCCGGTGAGGTCGAGCAGGTCGCGGGTGATGCCGCTGTCGATGGCCTGGGTGATCAGGTCTTGGAAGCGCACCTCGGAGGTGCTCACCGGCTCGGGGAGGGCCCAAGCACCCTGCACAGGAGGGCGGGAGGGCACCATGAAGCGCTCGGTGAGGCCCTGCGCCTGGCTGTGGAGCTGCTCGAGCATGGGGGTAAGCCAGGCCTCGTTCGACAGCTCCTCGTAGAGTTGTTCCACCACGTGGCGCGCCTCGCCGAGACGGCGCACCAGAGGCTCGGTCTCGCTGCGTAGCGCCTTGGCCAGCGGGCCCGCGGTCTGCCCCTGGGCGACGAGCTCGCCGGTGCGGCTGAGCCAATCGGACAGGGCGCTTTCGACGAGCTCCAGCTGCTTGGCCCCGCGACCGCGCACCATGCGCTCGAGCTGGTCGCCGTGCACCTGCACCGCGTCGTGGATCCGGCCCTCGAGGCCGTCGAGCTCCAGCTCGAGGGCCAGCTGGCTGTAGCGTGCGGCGAGGGTCTGGCGGGCGTGCTGCAGGCCGTTGCCCAGCACCGCCAGGCCCTGGTTGCGCTGGGCGAACACGCGGGTGTAGCGACGGCGCCGGTGGGGCAGGTCGAGGGTGCCGATGGTGACCACGTCGTCTTTCAGGCGCCGGACTCCGTTGCCGACGATGGCGGCTGCGCGGCGGGAGCCCTCGATCGGCACCTGCTCGACCTGTTCCATCAGCAGGTCGAAGCCTTCGTCGACGTGAATCTGGCATCGCTCGAGGGCGTCGCGCAGCTCGCCCCGGTCGACGCCAGCCGTAGCCTGCCGGGCGATGTGCTCCCACTGGTCTGCCACCACCTCGAACAAGCCGTGAACGCGGTTGGCGAGGTGGAAGCCCTCGTCGACCATCAGCGCCGCCACACCCTCCAGACGGGCCGGGGTGGCGCCGGACAGGTGGAACCGGGCCAGGTCTCTGAGGTTGATCTCTCGCTCGGTCCCCATCCGCACCCGGGCGCGCAGGCTGGCACGACGCAGCCGCATCCAGGCGCTCTCGTCTCGTGGCGCCAGGCTGGCGGCCAGGATGGGGGCGCGGATCAACGGCTCGACCCCGGCGATGTGGCTGTCGATGGCCTCCACCAGCTCCAAGGGGGACCACCGGCGGCTACGGGCTACGCCGGAACCCATAGCGAGCACGTGGTCGCGCCATCGGTCACCCAGGTCGCCGACCTGCTGACGTAGGGCGGTGGCGAGGTCTCGGTCGTCGTTGTCGGTGTCGCAGTGCGACAGGGACCGGCGGTGGAGGCGCAGGTAGTCGCGCTTGAGCTTGCGCAGGAAGTCTTGGGCGTCGCCGCGTTGGCTGTCGAGGGGCTCCCACGTGCGGTCTCGCACGAGCTCCTGCAGGTCGGTCTGCAGGGCGCGGACGGCCACATCCAGGGCCTCGACACCGGTCTCGAGGGGCGGGCCAAACGGATTGTCGAAGTCGAGGTCGGCCGGCGTGTGGTCGGTGAACGCCTCCTGCGTGGGGTCGCGCGGAAGCTCGTCTTCCTCGCCGGTCTGCACCTCGCCCGCGAAGCCAAGCCCCAGCTGCAACAGAACGGGGCCGAGCATCTCGTTGAGGGCCACCCCGCCGAGGAGCACGGAGAACAGGGCCTCGCCTACCCCATCCGGGTAGGTGCCCTTCACGGCGGTGGCCAGCGTGATGGCGAGGCCAGCCTGCGACACGAAGCCCATCCAGCCGTACGACTGGATGGCGGCGGGGGCCTTGGTGAGGACCGCACCTGCGCGCACCCCCACGATCAACGCGATGACCCGCACGACGACCAGGCCGAGGGCGAGGGGGAGCATTGCCCACAGCTCGTCGAGGTGCAGCTTGGCCCCAGCGAGGGTGAAGAACACCACGTAGACGGGCAGGCTCAGGCGCTCGACCTCGTGGATGAGCTTGTGCCCACGCTCCCCAGAGAAGTTGCCCACCACGATGCCGGCGACGATGAACACCAGGGCGGCTTCGGCATGGATCTGCTCGGCCACGAAGGTCGTGGTGTAGATCATGCCCACGAGGAACAGCAGCAGCTCGGCGTCGACGTAGCGCATGTAGAGGTGGAGGACGCCGCCCAGCGCCACGCCCAGCAGGATGCTCTGGGTGATGTGCCACAGCGACAGCAAGAAGCCGCCGTCGGTCGCTAGGCCCAGCATCCCGGTCGCGATGGCCGTCGTGGCGGAGAACGCCACCACCACCAGGACGTCTTTGAGCACCACGGCCGACAGCACGGTGCGCGCCATGGGGCCCTTGGCCCCGGTGCTGTTGATCACCGCGATGGTGGCGGCGGGGGAGGTCGCGAAGCTGATCGACGCGACGACCGCGCCCAGCGCGGCGATGGTGAGGGGGGACACGGCCGCGAGGGGGGGCAGCATGTCGGGCATAGCTGTGATGGCCGCGACCAGGAAACCGACGGTGCCGACGGCGATCGTCACAGCTTGCCCGGTGAGCACCCCGGTGATCTGCACGATGCCGTCGCGCAGCTCCTTGAGCTGCAGCTCCCCACCAGCGGTGAGGGCGATCAACGCCAGCGCCAGGCTGTCGAGCAGCACGAGCTGGTCGATGACCTCTTGGTTGAGGACCCCCTCGTCGAGAGGGGGAGGCAGCGCGGGGAGGGTGGCTGCGAGGATGTGGGCGACCGAAGGGCCCAGGGCGAGCCCGGCCAGCAGGTAGCCTGTGATGTGGGGGAGCTTGATGACCTCGGCGAGCTCGCCGATGGTGTAGGCCGCGAGGATGATGAAGCCCAGGGCCAGCAGCCCCCGTGCCTCGAACTCCGCAGGGGGCACGGCGAACTGGTGCATGCCGAGCATCGCGGCGACCAGCACGACGATCAGCGCGCTCTTGCGGAGGATGTCGACGCTTCCTGGCGGCCCGTGGCTCGACACTACGACCATCCCTTGAACAGGTGGACCACGCCCTTGCGGGCTGCCGGCGTCGTGAGCACGACGACGGTGTCGCCTACGGCGACGACATCGTTGCCGTGGGGTACGACCACGCGGTCGTGTTTGATGATCGCCGCGAGCAGGGCCCCTCGGGGCACGGCGATGCGCCGCACGGGCCGGTCGGCGACGCGGCTGCCCTCTTGAGCCACCAGCTCCAGCACCTCGGCCTGCCCGTTCTCGAGCACCGTCACCGAGCGCAGCTCCGTCTGGCGACAGTAGCGAAGCACGTGCTCGCTGGCGACGGTGCGGGGCGACAGCACGACGTCGATGCCCAGCTGACGGTAGATGTCGCTGTAGTCGGGCCGACTGACCAGCGTGACGGTGCGCTCAGCGCCGAGACGCTTGGCGAGCAGGCCGGCCATCAGGTTGACCTCGTCGTCGCGGGTGACGGCGGTGAACAGCTCGAAGTCGCCGACATGCTGCTCGGTGAGCAGCTGCAGGTTGGTGCCGTCGCCATGCACCACGGTGGCCTTGGGCAGCCGCTCGGCGAGCGCTAGGGCGCGGTCGGCGTCGCGCTCGATCACCATGACCTCGATGCCCGCCTCCACCAGCAGGGCCGCCATCGACTGGCCGATGACCCCGCCGCCGACGATGCACACCCGCTTCGCCTCTCGGGTGCGGGTGAACAGGTCTTCTGCCTCCACCATCTGCTCGGGACGCCCGACCAGGTAGATGCGGTCGTGGGGCAGGAGGCTGTCAGCGCCTCCCGGCACCCACAGCGTCTCGTCACGAACCACGGCGGCGATCAGCACCTGCTGAGGTAGCGGCAGCTTGGACAGGGGCTTGTTCAGCATGCGACCGTCGCTTCCGAGCTCCACGTGGGCGACCTCCACGCGCCCGTCGGCTAGGTCGGTCACCTCGAGGGCGCCATGGGACTGGGCGATGCGGGCCACTTCTTGGGCCAGCAAGACCCGCGGGTTGAACACGACATCGACACCGAGGAGGTTGTACTGCACGCCGGGATGGGCACCGCCTTGGCTCAGCTCACCCGTCCACTCGCTGCCCTGAACCCGAGCGACGGCCTGCTTCGCACCTAGACGGCGGGCCGCCAGGGCCGCGATGAGGTTGACCTCGTCGTGGTCGGTGACGGCTACGACGAGGTCGGCCCGCTCGACCTCTGCCTTGCGGAGCAGCTCCTGACTCGCGCCGTAGCCGAGCAGGGTCATCACATCGTGGTGCTCTTCGATGTGCTCGATGGCTGCGGGGTCGTTGTCGACAGCCACGACGTCGTGCTTCTCCCACTCCAACGTGCGAACGACGTGCCTGCCGACCTGGCCGAGGCCGATGACGACCACGTACATCAGCTGGCCTCGCGCATCGGGGCCACGTCTTGTTGGAGCTCCCCGGCATCGACGAGGAGGCCCCGCAGGATGCGGGGCGCGATGATCTCGTGGACCGCGACCGACACGAGCACCGCCGTGTAAGCCAGGTCGACAGCTGGCCCGTCGTAGACCAGCTTGATGCTCACAGCCATCGCGACGGCGACGTTGCCCTGGGCGAGGAGGCCGCGGAAGATGTCACCGCGCAGGGGCGTGCCCACGGTGGCCAGGTAGGAACCCAGGGCCTTGCCGATGAGGCGCAGCCCGATGTAGCCGAGGCACGCAACGACGGCGGGCAGCGGGTCGACGGGCGCCCACAGGGCCCCCGCGAACAGCAGCAGGACCAGCTTCACGGGCTTCTCCGTGCGCTCCAGCTGCTGGCGGACGGCGACGCCCTTGGCCGTCTGCACCACGACCACGCCCAGCACCAGGTTCACGAGCAGCGCGGAGACCTGCAGGAAGAAGGCCGCCCCCGACGCGAACAGCAAGATGCCGATCATCGCCAGGAACGCGTCGTTGCTTCCGCCTTCCTTCGACAGGAAGGTCATGAACACCAAGCCGAGCACGATGCCCAGCCCGACCGAGATGACCAGCCACTCGGCCCACACGGGCTCACGAGACAGCAGGGTCTCCCCTTCGTGAAACACGCAGAAGATCAGCCCGAAGGCAGCGATGGCGAACAGGTCGCCCAGCCGTGCCGTGCGGCGTAGTGTCGGCAGCAGCTCGGTCTGCAGGTCGGGGTAGCGACTGCGGATCAGGTCGACCGCGGAGCTCGAGCTGGCACCAGCAGCGCACCCCAGGAGCATGGCGGCCGGCCAGGCCTGCGCGTCGGGAACCATAGGGATCAGCAGGCCCGATCGGAAGGCGAGGATGGCCAGCGCCGTGGTTCCGACGCCGGTGACCAGGGCGTCGGCCAGGGCGAGCCGGATGGACCGGTCGGCACTGGCGACGAGCTCTCTGAGGTTGAGCTCCATCCCGTACAGCAGGCCGATCCACCCCGCAGCGAAGGCGAACACCGGGCCGAGAGCTCGCAGGTCGGTGAACGGATGGATCTGCTCCACCACGTTGGGGCCCATCAGCACGCCGAGCAGCATGTACTCGACGCCGGTGACCAGCAGATAGGTGCGCTGCAGCCGCTCGACCACGAAGTGGGTGAGCATGTAGGCGCCGATGACGACGGCGAGCAGGAACAGCACGGTGATCATGCTGCTGCCACCACCGCCGTGGGCCGCTTCTGCGCCGCCGTGCCCGCCGCTTCCGCTGGCGAGGGCAACAGACCACCACCAGGCCAAGGTCATGCCGGAGCTCGCATGGGTCCCCCCAGGGGCCAGTCGATCGGGTGCGCCGGAGTGTACCCCAGCACCTCACGTGTGCGGGTGCCGTCGAGCACAAGCCCGAAGTGCATGCGCCGGCGGTTGAGGCCGTAGGAGAACTGGGACCCCACTGCCAGCCGGCGCAGCATGTACAGCCGATGGACCATGGGTCCGGGCACCGGAACCGAGAGCGTGCCCCACTTGCGGCAGGCCTCGCTGAGCGGGAGCGTGTCGGCTCCCGGGATGTTGAACACCCCCTCGCCGCTTCCGTGGGTGGCCGCCTCGACGGCGCGCACGATGTCGGCGATGGTGGCGACGTTGACCATCGGATCGAAGCCCATCGGGCGTAGGGCCACCGGGGCATCGAGGAAGTCGAACAGCTGCGAACCCGTGCCGGGAGCCAGGGCCTCGGCGCATCGCAGCACCACGATCTCGGCGTTGGAGAGCCCCATCCGTGCGCACGCAGTGAGGTCGGCCTCCACACGGTCTCGCACGTACTGCGGCGCGTTGCGGCCCAGGTTGAGGGGGTGGTCTTCGGTGACGTAGACCGGTAGCTCCATGCTGACCTGGTAGACCACCGCGAAAGACCGCACGACGACGCGCCGGATCGTGGGATGCCGGTGGGCTAGGTCTAGAATGGACCGCAGTGCCTCCACGTTCACGCGGTGCACTTGCTTGCCGCGGTCGTTCGGGTCGCGGTGCTGCGACAGGTGCACGACGACCTCGACCCCGAGGTCGCGCGCCGGACCGAACAGGAGCTCTCGCACCTTGCGGGACCGTGTCAGGTCGACCTGTAGGTAGGTGAGCCGGTTGCCGAAGGGAAACGGCAGAGCTCGCTCGGGGGGCTCGATGCCGACGGCCAGCACGTGCTTGACCCGCGTATCGGCGATGAGCGACCGCACGAGGCGCTCTCCGACGGGGGTAGTGGCACCTGTGACGAGCACGGCCTTCATCGGAAGATGCCTTTGCGTTGCGCCAGCCCGTGGTCGAGGAGCGCCTGCACCGCCGCTTTGACCCGGGCCGCGGCCGCGCTCACCACTGCGGGGTCGTCGGCCTCGTCGGGTTCGTGCTCTTCGTGAAGGGCAATGGGGGCGC
>Ga0070726_10004822_pt1 | contig 10549 bp, 11 predicted proteins | sample tdAd471_FD_67275 | JGI IMG/M metagenome (GOLD analysis project Ga0070726, IMG submission 67275) | Marine sediment microbial communities from the Atlantic coast under amendment with organic carbon and nitrate - tdAd47.1 | ecosystem: Environmental > Aquatic > Marine > Coastal > Sediment | place...
AGCGATGACATGAGAAAAGTCCGGGAGAACAAGATCGACCCCGAGCATGTCCTCCTCCGGGAACATCAGCCCACAGTCGACCATCGCGATCGAACCATCTATCTCGAACGTTGCGCAGTTCCTACCGATTTCCCCGAGTCCGCCGAGAAACCCGACCTTGACCGTCACGCTGACCGGTACTGACTGATGGTGTCAAGAGCCGTTCCAACGGTCTCGAGAGTCTCAGGCTGTGCGGAGAGCAGCGGCAATCTGGGCTCCCCGACGCTGTCCCAGTATTTCGTGAGACCAGCTTTGAGTGGCATCGGACTCGGTTCCGAGAACAATGCTCTGTTGAGTGGTGCGATCAATTCGTCAAGCTCCTTGGCCTTTGTTTCGTCGCCCTCGATGACGGCCGTGACCATCGCTGCGATCTCGCGTCCCGCGAGATGTGATGAGACTGATACGACCCCGACGCCACCGGCATCGACGATGTCTTTGGTAAGAGCGTCGCTGCCGCTGTAGACGGCGAAACCCTCAGGCAGCGCCGCGATCGCCCGACGCGACCATTCGATGTCGTCGACGGCGTCCTTGACGGCGACGATGCTCTCGTGGCCGGCAAGTTCCACGAGCGTTTCGATCTCGATGAGAATCGCGCTCCGACCGGGGATGTTGTAGATCATTAACGGCTTGTCCGTCGCTTCGGCGATCGCTGTCATGTGCGCTGCGATTCCGGCCTGTGGGGGCTTGGAGTAATAGGGGGTGACAGCCATGACAGCGTCAACGCCTGCCCGTGCCGCGGCTTCAGCGAGCTCAACCGACGCCGCCGTGTCGTAGGTTCCAACACCAGCAACAACGGTCATCGAACCGCCACAGGCATCGACTGCGGCCTTGAACAACGCGATCTTCTCGGGTTTTGTAAGCGTCGGCGATTCACCGGTCGTCCCTGCAACGACGAATCCGTCCGAACCGTTCGCTCCGAGGTGTTTGATCAAGCGCCAAAACGTTGCGTAATCGACCGAACCGTCCTGGGTGAATGGCGTGATGATCGCCGTGAGGGTCTGCCCGAAGGGCGCAGCAGGTCGTTGTTCCATATCTGAGAAGGTACCACCTTTGTCCGAACACGAGCGGTCCGAACGGATGCCTCGACCGCAGCGTCGGAGTCTCCGCCGGTGTTGGTATTCTTCGTCCATGGAATCTGCCCCAAACCACGTGCGAGACGTTTCAACTGACGAATTCCAACAGCAGGTGTTGCTGCGGTCGAGAGAGGTCCCGGTTCTGGTCGACTTCTGGGCTGAGTGGTGTGAGCCATGCAAGACACTCTCGCCAACTCTCGAAGCACTCGCAGACGAGTTTGACGGAGCGTTCGAGTTGGCAAAGGTCGATGTCGACGCCAATCAGGAACTCTCGGCACAATTCAACGTGCAGTCCATTCCTTCCGTGATCGCTATCAAGGACGGACAGGAGGTCAGCCGGTTTCAAGGAGCGCTTCCTGAGGCATCGGTGAGAGCCTTCATTGAGCAGATTCTCCCGACGGCGTTGGATCTGATGTTCGAGGAAGCCCGTACCGCGCTCATCAACGGGGACACTGCTGGCGCCGAGCACATGCTTCGCCAGATTCTGTCGGATCAGTCTGATCACCAGGATGCAGGGACCAGCCTCGCCGCATTGCTCATCGATCGCGGCGACATTGACGAAGCACTCATCGTGCTCGGCAAACTCGTGCCCGATAGCGATGTCGACAGACTGCAAGCGGCGGCGCGCCTCAGACAGAGCGCCGGAGACGACATTTCACAACTCGAGGCGGCAGCAGCCTCCGATCCGTCCGATGGCGACGCACAACTCAGTCTCGCACGCGCTCTGGCCGCCCACGGCGAGTACGAACCCGGCCTCGACCGGATGTTGGCAATCGTGTCGGACGGTGGCGAAAGCAAGGAAGACGCCCGCCTTGCGATGATCGACATCTTCGACGTGCTCGGCAATGAGCATCCCTTGACCCAGACCTACCGCCGGAGACTTGCGGCGACCCTGTTCTAGAGCCGCAGGCTCCCGGAGGATGAGACGTGACTGCTAGTCGGCCTTTCAGCGATTCAGCTCGTCAATACATCGCGGCCTACAACGAACCGGATCGTGCCAAGACCAGCGAGCTACTCAGTCTCAGCCTGAGCCCCGGAGGGCGATACATCTCCGAGAATCAGGAACTTTCGTTCGACGGCATCCTTGAGATGGCGAGCGGCTTCCATGAGGTAGCAGAGATGCGCATCGAGGGCGAGATTCGGGTGCACGGTAGATATGCAACATTCAGGTGGTCGTTCACAGAGTTCGACACAGGTGAGATCACCACGGGGATCGACTTTTGCGAGTTTGCTGAAGATGGCCTGATCGACAAGGTCGTGGTGTTCTTCGACTAGGCAGTGACGCGCAGGCGTTGACCGATGCCCGCCGTCGGGGTGGCTCGCATACGGCTCAACGGGTTTGAGTTGTCTCGCATATGCTTCGTCAAGTACACCTCGGCTCGAGGAGGCGCTGATGAGGCTCCGACCGCAACCTGCACTGCTGCACGACTGATGACGACACACGCCACGCGCTCAGAGCGGTGGCTGTGGGCATCTGTCGTTGTCGTTGTCGTTCTGATCTACTCGTCCATCGCACTTGCGCAGACCCTTGCCCAGGAACTCCAGGACAGGGAACTTGTCAGCACGGCAATCTGGCTCGGACTCTGGGTGCTGGTCGCAGCAATCATCGTGCTTGGACTCGGGACACGCCCAAGCTGGCTGGCAGCCGGGGCCATTCTGGGCATCATCGGCGTGTATGCCCTCGTGATGACCCGAATGGCCATCCCTGAGGAGCGAAGCCATGTCGTCGAATACGGCATGGTTGGAGCTCTGATCTATGCAGCCCTGCAAGCGAGAATCGCAGGGGGCCGACATGTTCCGATGCCAGCGGTTCTGGCAATTGCGGCGACAGCGGTGATAGGGGCAATTGATGAATTCATCCAATTAGCACTGCCCGAGCGGGTCTTCGATGTGAGAGATATCGCCTTCAACGCATTCGCCGGCTTCCTGGCTGTGAGCGCTGTCGCGATTCTCAGTTGGATCAAGAAGCGAGCGTCAATGGGTCGCAGCGATAGCCCGTAGCAATACCCAGCCGCACCCATTCAGATAGCCCAGAGACCGCTGCCCTACTACTCGATTCCGAGCAGGCTCTCAAGACCAACCGCCAATGGGTCGCGTTGGGATGAAACCGATTGCACAGCGAGAAGAACCCCTGGCATGAAGGCTGCTCTGTCCATCGTGTCGTGACGGATGGAAAGCGTTTCTCCCTCGGACCCGAACATCACGGTCTGATGCGCGAGCAAACCTGGCAGTCGGACCGAATGGACCGACACTCCGTCGACATCGGCACCCAGGGAGCCCTTGTATGACTCCTCCGATGTCACCGCACGCTGCTGAGGTGGGCCTGCCTCTGCGATCCTTGCGGCCGTTGCGATGGCCGTCCCTGACGGTGCGTCGATCTTGCGGTCGTGGTGCATCTCAATGACTTCGGCGACTGGGAAGTGCGGTGCGGCGAGCGCCGCCATGCGCATCATCAGGACCGCACCAATGGAAAAGTTCGGAACGACTAGACAGTTTCCTGGTCCGTTGCCCCACAGAGTCTCGAGGGCCGCAAGCCGCTCTGCGTCGAACCCCGATGTCCCGACAACGACATTCGCGCCAAACTCTCGCCACAGCTCGAGGTGTTCCATAACTGAACCTGGCCGGGAGAACTCCAAGATGACGTCGCACCCGTCGAGGCTTTCAGCTTCTTGACTCACTGATACACCAGCAATGCTTCCAGCGGTGTGGGGGTCGTACAGCGCTATGAGGTGCATGTCATCGGCATCGGCGATCGTCTTGGCCGAGAGACTGCCCATCTGCCCTGACGCACCAGAGACACCGACCTTCATACAACGAACCGTTCAAGGTCATCGGCCCCGAACGGACCCACCGCCCCGATAACAAAGGGACCGGAGTACGCAGCCTTAGCCGCAGCCTGGACATCGTCGCGAGACACCTTTGAAATGACCTCGACGGTTTCGTCGACGGTGAGGTGGTCCATGCCGGTCAGTTCCGTTCTTCCAATCCGGTTCATGCGAGACAGGGCGTCTTCGAGTCCGAGCGCGAGAGCGCCCTTGATGTGGCCCTTCGCCCGGTCGAGCTCTTCGTCAGTGAGTCCGTCGGAGACGACCTTCTCAACCTCCGATCGAATGATTCCGAGCACCTCGGCTGCCTGATTCGGTGTCGTCCCGACATAGATGGCCGACGCACCAGCGTCGGCGAAGGGAAGCCGGAAGCTATGTACCGCATAGGCAAGACCTCGAGTTTCTCGGATCTCGTGGAATAGCCTTGAGCTCATCCCACCACCGAGCACATGGTCAGCAAGCATCAATGCGTACCTGCGATCGTCGTCTCTTGCAAACGATTCGCTCCCGAACACGAGGTGCGCCTGTTCTGTGTCCCGCGTCTCGACACTGACACCGGACACGACGGTCGGCGGGCTCAAGGTATGGCCAATCGGTTCACCCGACCAATCGCCAAACCATGCTCCAATCTGCTCTGTCAGGTTCGGAGGCAGGTTCCCAGCGACGGCAACGACCACCGACTGGGGGGCGTATCGACGAGCCCAGTAGCCCTCGATTGCGTCCCGACTCATGCTTGTGATGGATTCTCGGGTGCCAAGGATTGGGAGAGAAAGAGGATGACCGTCCCATAGCGCCGTGATCAGTTGCTCATGGGCCACGTCCGTCGGATCGTCCTCATTCATGTTGATCTCTTCGACGACAACATGCCGCTCGCTGTCAATCTCCTCTTGACGGAACGACGGCCTGCGGATCATCTCTGCGAGAATCTCGATACCGAGAGGAAGATCTTCGTCGCGCATTCGTGTCCAGAAACAGGTGTACTCCTTCGACGTGAAGGCATTGTGGCGAGCACCGATCCCATCGAACGCTTCAGCGATAGCCCTCGCCGACCACTTCTCGGAACCTTTGAAAAGCAGGTGCTCAAGAAAATGCGAGGCGCCTGCCTCATGCGGCTCCTCGTCGCGACTGCCGGTGTCGACCCAACAGCCAATCGATATTGACCGCGTCGACGGCATGTTGTGGGTGATCAGCCTGAGGCCGTTGGGGAATGTGGTCAGTTCGTGTTCCATTGTCTTCGATACTAGGAAGGTGCGAGGTGCGCGGAAGTCGTGACCACAATCGCAGGTCCGGCAAACGCGGTGTCGCGTGATCCGCGCCTCCGGCGCTTTCTTTGGGAAATGTCTGTATGAATGAGAGTTTGTTTCACATGCACCGGTTCAGAGCTGCCCCCTGGTTAGCGGCCGTCGCCCTTGTGGCGACGGCTTGCGCCACCTCCACCACGCTCAACACGTTGCCGCCTGAGGGTGCAGACACGACGTCAGCGACCGTTGCGAATCCGGGCGGAATCAATGTCACGGGTTCGACTCCGTCGATCCAAGACTCCACAACAACGTCTCTTGCCGGAGGCACTTTTACGCCGCATCCGGTTGCCGTCGAGGAACCAGAGTCTGAAGAACTCACCATTACCACAGACGACGGACTGGATCTGTACGCCAAGATTTACCGCGGCGGACCGACAGCTGTCCTCTACACACACCATTTCCAGACGACACGCTCTGGTCCCCAGTCGAGCGACACCACGGCTCCGATGTCGTGGACACTCGCCGACGCTGGCTACACCGTATTGACAGGAGACTTCCGCGGCCACGGCCAAAACGAGGGCGACGACAACGTCAACGACTCGAAGGCGGACATCAGAGCGTTCTATGAGTATCTCGTCGGTGAGGGATATGAGACCATCGTGTCGTTTGCCGTCTGGGGTTCGGGTCCTGTCGTCGTCAACGTCGACGCAAACGACGATGGAATCGACTTCGATGGGATTGCCCTCTTGTTCCCATCCCTTGCGAGAAACGGGAATGACCTGATCACTGATCTTCCGGGAATCGACGTACCGGTATGGATCGTGCACCTCGATGTCGGGTCTTCGGGCGGTATCCCGACGAGGCTCAGACCACACGTTCCAGATCTCTACGACGCCTTTGCCTATCCAAGCTTCGGATCGGGGCTCACGTTCCTCGACGTGTATGGAGAGGAACACGCCGGTCGGATGATTGCCTTCCTGGCTCACATCGAGGCGAACGCGTAGACCATTCGTCGGTCAGTCGTCGTTGGACGGCTTCTGGCGAAGCGACTTCGTCTCGGATCGTTTCCGCTTCGCCTCGACACGCTTTCGACGGGCCGTTCGCGATGGTTTGGTCGCACGGCGTCCTGGAGGGTCCGGCTTGGCAGCTCCGTCAAGGACAGCCCCCAGCCTGCGCAGCGCACGTTTCCGATTGGTTGCCTGCGAACGAGAGCGATCCTCGACGATCCGCACTTCGGGGCCAAGTTTGGCGACGATGCGAGCCCTGATGCGGTCTTCGAAGACTGCCGAGCCAGCCACATCAAAGCGAAGCTCCACACGCGTTGCCGTCTTGTTTGCGTGTTGACCACCCGGTCCCCCGGTCGGCGAGAATCGCCAGGTCAGCTCAGAATCTGGGATGTCGAACGACATGTCGGGTGCCCTCACCGAGAGTTCGGCGGCATCGTACACTTGGCTGTTGATGCGCGAACGTGATGAATCAGTCCTCCACGAGATCCTGCCCCCCGAAGAGCGGGCGATTGAAGCCGTCGTTGCGCGGTACCAAAGGGTCGCACCGGCAGTCACCCGCTTTGCGCGATCCCTTGCCGGCAACGACGAACTCCAGGTCAGGCTCGGCACGCAAGCAGCATCAACCTTCGAGACGATTGTTATTGATCCGCGTGCGTTCCAAACCGCATATGCGCGCTCCGCCCCCGTAACGCCTGCTGAGGTGGCATTGACCTCGGCGTTGCATGAGGTCATCCACCTCATCGCAACCGACCTCGATGAAGAGCGACCGATACCCAAGGAATGGCTGGCCTTCCGTGACGAAGAAAAGGAAGGCGTCGACGAAACGCCAGAGGGTCCGATGGTTCCCGTTGGACTGTTCCAACTTGGCGAGATGGACGAGGACATCGTCAGACCAGATTTTGACGAGGACGACATCGACTTTGGTGACGACGCACCGGCGGACGCGACGGCCGTCAACGTCCTTGATGCGCTTGTGAGCATCGGCGGACCAGCCGCCGAGGCGCTGTTCTTCGCTATCGAGGACGCCCGTCAGGAACGAATCCACTTCGACGCCTATCCCGGTGCAGGGTCAGTCTTGAAGGATCTCTATCGCACATCGGTGGGTCATGCACTCGGAGCTGCACGGCCTCTCGGCCAGTTTGCGCTCGCTTGCTTCATGATCGTCGGTGGTCATGAAGAGCGGGACCGAATGCAGAAACGGTTGCAACCACATGTCGCCCATGCCATCGATGACGCCATGGGGTTCCTCGATCCCATATTCGATGTCGACGATGCATGGTCTGTCGGAACAATCGCGCTCCAACTTCTGTCGGTTGCCAAGATGCACAACCTCGTGCAGGAAGGCGCTGCCACCTCCAGCCAGAAGAAGCTCCAGGACGAGGCTGACGGCGCCGCTATTTCTCAGACCGTCGACGCAGTCCGCATGGTGACGCCGTCGCTGGCCGACCGCGAGTCATATGACCAGACACGCCAGGCAGCACAGGCCGTAAGCGCACAGGACGGCGTAAAGGGCGAAGCAGATCAGGCAGGCGATCCGGCGACAGACCAGATCATGAAGGTCTCGTCGGCACCAACGGTGTTCCTGCCAACCGGTCAGACAGGAAAGCTGCTCGTCACCGACCTGCCGGTGACCTTCTCAGCGTTCGCTCCACAGGGAAGGGAAATGCTCGCCAAGGCGAGCGCAGACTGGGGAGTCGCACAGCACCGAGTATCGGGCGAGCTGTACCCCCTGTTCCTCGCCAACCAGCGCAGAGGTCTTCGATCCGGCTATGACGCTGGCGACCTCTCTCCCTACACCCCGCTCCTCCTCGGCGCTGGTTTGTACGACAGGATGTTTGAGAGAAGAGATCTGCCTTCGAGGCGGTCGTATGCAGTAAGCCTGCTCGTCGACGGATCGGCATCAATGCTCCAGCCACGCGAGACCGGAGGGCGCAAGGCGCCGTGGGCCATGGCCGCAGCCCTCCTTGGAGCGTGGACACTCGCACGCCTTGCCGATGAGCTTCAGATCGACTTCGAGATCGCCATCTTCAACCGATCATTCGCAGCGAAGCGGGATGACACCGAAGCGTCATACAGAGATATCCGATCCAAGGCCACGGCAGGTCTCCGCCAATCCCAGGGCGGTAGCGCCGAGCGCCTGACCCGCACCGTCAACCACTACCTGCTCAAGTCGTTCAACGCACGGTGGCGCCAATCAGAGGACGCTCTTGCCGGTTTGTTCTACACCGCGGCATCACCTCAGAACGCAGCGAGAGAGGCTCGAAAGGATCCGACTGCGGCGCCGCCTGTCTCGATGTTTGACAAGGCAGCCAACGTCGACGAGTTCAATGTTGCCCACGCAGCCGAGCGACTGGCAGCACAGCGTGCCTCACACCGCATCATGGTTGTCCTTGCTGACGGGATGACTCGCGGATCTGTCCAAGCGCTCGCTGAAACGGTCGCAGACGTCGAGCACGGCGGGACAACCGTTCTCGGCATCGGTGTCGGCGACGACACGGTGCGCGCCGCCTACTCCCGTGCTCAGGTCGTCGAGCAGCCGCTCCAACTGGCCACAGCCATGGTTGAAGGTGTTCGATCGACCCTGTACAAATCCATTGCCGCGTCTGGCATGGACTCGTGGTGGGCTCACGAGGGCGAACGGCTCCTCATGGACCACACCCCCATCGGAGCAACCCATGACTAGCGCAAACAAGTCCCCGTACCCAGGGTTATGGAGCGGGTCTGACAAGTCTCACAGCCCACAGAATGCCCAAGCACGCGAGCCCTACGACACACACCTCTCACAGAACATTGACACAAGACCCAGAGAAATCGATTGGAGCAGCAATGCCTGACAACGTGACTTTCAAGGACCCAACCGGCGAAGGGCCCGACATAGAGCTGCCACTCGCTGTGGTCCCGAAAGACCTGGAAGACTATGAGTCGCGCGTCGACCACATCCCGAGCATCGACCCGTTCTACGTCGACCTTGGCATGCAATACCAGTTGGCGATGCTCGAACAGATCCGTCGCTCGCATTTCACCGACAGCCCTCTTCACCTCGCGTTGCGCGGGCACATGGGTACAGGGAAGGACCACGACCTCGAACAGTTCGCCGCTCGACTCAAGACGCCGTATTACCGCATCCCTCTCACTGGAGAAGTCAGGGACATCACGCTGATTGGCTCCGTGAAACTTCACGGTGACGGAAAGGGCGGAACCGAGAGCCGCTGGCAAGACGGTGACATCACGCGAGCGCTTCGGGGCCCCGCACTCGTGAACCTCTCGGAGTTGAATGCTGCCGGTGCCGAGACCTTGTTCGCCCTACACGGCCTTCTCGACAGGCACCGTGCACTCGAGCTCCAAACAGGCGAGATGGTCCGCCTTCGCGACGACGTCCGCATCTTCGGGACGCTCAACCCAACCGACTTGAGGGACTACGCCGGAACCCAGACCCTGAACAAGGCCTTCGCCGACCGCTGGATCATTTGGGAGAAGGCATTTCCCGGCGAGGAGCAGCTCGAATCGATGCTTGAGCGACGCCATCCAGATATGAAGCCCGAAGTGCGATCGCTCATTTCGAAGCTCTCGGTTGAGATCAACACATCGTTCTCCGCCGGCGACTCAAGGACGAGGGTCGAGACTCCCATGTCCCTCAGGACGGTGCTCGATCGCTATCCGGCTGGCCTCAGAATGTATGCCGACGCCCCAGATCCGATGCGTCGGGCATGGGAAGAGTTCATACTTCCTCATATCGACCAGTACGACCGAGATCACTACGAAACGGTGTGGTCAGCCGTGGTGAGGCGCGGCCCAGCCGGCTCGCCGTATTCTGGTTGACAACAAGCACACATACGGAAAGGACCTTCGATGCCTTCATTCGACATCGTGTCGCAAGTCGACATGCAAGAAGTCCGCAACGCCGTCGATCAGGCGTCGCGGGAGATCGTCAACAGGTACGACTTCAAGGGCACTGACACGTCAGTGGACCTTGGCGAAGACTCGATCACCATCGAATCCGATTCGGACGGCAGGGTTGAAGCAGCAATTGACGTCTTGAAGGGCAAGCTCGTGAAGCGCAGCGTGTCTCTCAAGTCCATCGCCGGTGGCGAAATCAAACAGATCGGTGGAGCACGCTCACAAGCGGAATTCACGCTCAACGAAGGAATCGCACAGGACGCGGCAAAGGAACTTGTCAAGCTCATCAAGGACATGAAGCTGAAGGTCCAGGTCGCAATCCAGGGCGACCAACTCAGGATCACCGGTAAGAAGCGTGACGATCTGCAAGAAGTCATTGCGGCTGTTAAAGGTCTGGACTACCGCCTTCCCCTCCAGTACGTCAACTTCAGGGACTGACCGTGCCAGGTGGATCCAAGTATCAAGGA
>Ga0070726_10004823_pt1 | contig 10547 bp, 9 predicted proteins | sample tdAd471_FD_67275 | JGI IMG/M metagenome (GOLD analysis project Ga0070726, IMG submission 67275) | Marine sediment microbial communities from the Atlantic coast under amendment with organic carbon and nitrate - tdAd47.1 | ecosystem: Environmental > Aquatic > Marine > Coastal > Sediment | place...
GCAGCCAATATAGCCAGGGTTCTTTTACTCATGAATGCAAGGCTTCCTTAGCGGCTTCCACTGTTTTTTTGGAATTGCCAACAAAAATCTGATCATCCACTATAACTACAGGTCTTTTTAAAAAGGTATAGTGCTCTAGAATCAAATCCTTATAATCAATCTCGGAAAGGTTTTTTTCGTGAAGTCCCCTTTGTCTAAAAAGCATGGCTCTTCTGCTAAAAAGTGATTCGTAGCTTCCACTCAATGCCGCCATTTGTTCCAGTTTTTCTGGCGTAATGGCTTCGGATTTAATTTCTTGGATTTCTACGCCATCCAACGGTTCCAGTTCCTTGAGGATACGTTTGCAGGTAGAACAACTGCCCAAATGGTATATTTTTTTCATGATTATAGTGTTGGATGGACAAAGGAAATCAAAAATTCATCAAATTACATTACCAACATATAAATTCAACAGCTTTTAAGCGAGGTGTTTGTTTTTGTTGATTGATTTAGGCCATACCGAGGAATGTTTTTTCAGATTTTAGGGCTAGTTTTACATCAACCAATGGCTATCTTATGGAAAAGACATTTGACATCCTTCTCAAGAATAGAAAAATATTGCACCATTTTTTGCAGGACACTCCTAAAGAGGATTTGTTTAAAGTACCTGAAGGATTCAACAATAATATTTGGTGGAACATTGCGCACGTAGTAGTAACTCCCCAATTGTTGATGTATAAATTGAGTGGTCTTGATTTTACCATTGAGGAAGAGTTGATCAATAAATACAAAAAAGGCACTTTTCCTGATGGGGATCCATCAAAGAAAGAACAGGAAAAAATATCAGCCTATCTATTCAGTACAGTAAAGCATATTCAACTGGATTATGAACATGGCAAGTTCAAGAATTTCCAAGAATATATGACCACTCCAAAAATTGGGCTGAACAGTGCAGAGGACGCACTTTCATTCAATGTGTTCCACGAAGGGCTTCACCTAGGAGCGATACTGGCCTTGAAAAAAGCGTTGGCACAAGCCTAGGAGTTACTTCACCTAAAGTACCGATTGATTTTGTAGGTTGGAATTCTATTCTGTTTCAATGAAAATGATTCTGATTGAATTTAACTTAGTGAAAATCAGTTATATTTGTTTGCCAGAAGTTAAGAACCCAAATCTTAATCAAAATGAAACACTACCATTTTCTCTATGGGCTGTTGCTATTGGCCTTAACCCTCCCAGTACAAAAAAGCTTTTCACAACGTAGCAATTTTTCTGTGGGCGCTGTGCCCAGTTATAAAACGGATGGCTACGGTATCCAGCTAAACTTAAATCACTATCACAGTACAACAGATTATATGCAGGTATCTTTGGTGGCTGCTTTTTCTAAAGAAAAACCCAATTCAGGGGTTGAATTTCCCTATGATGATTACTTCTTCAATCTGGGATATTTCACCACTATTTTAACTTCTCCCAAACGAGGTATTTCCTTTTATTTTGGAGGAGGGCCGTCTGTAGGGTACAAGTACATCAATGACGGAGAAACTGAGTTTGCTTTTGATGCCTTGGAGGCTGAAAGCAGTTTTATCTATGGGGGATACGCCTCTTTTGAAATGGATTTCTTTATTTCGGATGCCTTTTCCTTGATAATTCCCATTAACGGATATTACCACTTTAATAGTGACCTTAACGATTCTACGCTCTTACTGGGTGCGGGGCTTCGGTATTACCTAAAATAGAGGCATATCTTAATTTTTCACCTTTCGTTTTAGGTAAAGACTGATTTCGGTAAAAGGTAAAATCAGAACAATGGGGCCATCGGCATAGGATGCCACTTCGTACTGATTGTAGATTAGCTGGATGCCCTCTTTGGTATACCCAATGTTGTTTGCTAAGTGAAAGGAATCCCCCTCGAACATAAAACCCGTAGCATTGATGTTGGCATCTTGAGGGATTTTTTCCTGAATTCGGAACTTGGTTTCTGCAAAATCCTCAAAACCATCCAAATCATCAAAAAGTTCCCAGTTTTCCAATTCTGTACCTTTTCTTTTGTCAAAATTTAAAAAAGAAGTGGAAGCATAACCGTGGGCACCTCCAGTAAAAGAGTATGAATTCAGTACGAATGTAATAATGTTCTCATCCTCATAAACTACTTCGCCATCTATCTTGGCCTCCCATTGCACTTCGTCCGGGAATTTAACCTTCAACTCTTTATAGCTATCGGTAAAGGATTGTAGAGCCTTGTCTGCACTATCAATGGTTTTGTCTTCTGTAAAAGATAAAATACTAATGATTTCCTCCTGAAACGACCGGTTTATAGCTTCGGAAACCGGTGAATCGTCCAAAGCATTTGGAATATTGATTTCTATTTTAGGACAACCTTCACAGTTTTCTCCTTGTAATTGAACAGGTTCAAAAGTAAGCTTGCTCTCTGTTTGGCAACTTATCAAGAAACACAAAAAAAGGATGGAACCAAGGTGCTTTTTCATGGATTGAGGTTTTGGGGTCATCAAAAATAATACTTCGGAAAGATAACGATACATTTGTATGAAGATAGTTTCAACATGGGCAAAAAAGAGTTAAAATTCAATAGTAAAGCTATTCACGGTGGCCAACAACCCGATACAGCTTATGGAGCTGTGATGCCACCCATATATCAAACTTCCACTTATGCACAGCCCACTCCGGGCGGACACAAGGGATATGAATATTCCAGGGGAGCAAACCCAACAAGAACTGCCTTGGAAAATGCAGTGGCCAGTTTGGAAAACGGCAACTTTGGGATGGCTTTTGGTAGTGGAATGGCCGCCATTGATGCTGTTATGAAATTGTTGGGTCCAGAAGATGAGGTGATTTGCACAAGTGATTTGTATGGAGGCAGCTACCGCCTTTTTAAAGGGGTATTTGAAAAATACGGAATCAAGTTTTTGTTTTCTGACATGGTGAACATGGAAGAATTGGCAATGAAAATCAACCAAAACACCAAATTGATTTGGGTGGAAACCCCTACCAATCCCATGATGAACATTATAGATATTGAAGAAGTATCAAGAATCACGAAAGAGCATAAGGTGCTTTTAGCGGTAGACAATACCTTCGCAACACCATATCTACAGCAACCGTTGGAACTAGGTGCTGATATTGTAATGCATTCCGCCACTAAATACTTGGGAGGACATAGCGATGTAATAGTGGGAGCCTTGGTGGTAAAGGATGAAAAATTGGCCGAACAACTTTATTTTATTCAAAAATCGAGTGGAGGTATTTGTGGACCTATGGACAGTTTTTTAACGCTACGCGGCATAAAAACACTCCACGTGCGTATGCAAAGGCATTGCGAAAATGGAGAATCCATTGCCAAATATTTGGAGAATCATCCTAAAATCGATACCGTATACTGGCCAGGGTTTGAAAATCACCCCAACCATGATGTGGCTAAAAAGCAAATGAACGGCTTTGGAAGCATGATTTCCTTTGTGCCCAAAGGCGGGAACTACGAGAATGCTATTAAAATTGTGGAAAAACTTCAACTATTTACCCTTGCCGAATCTTTGGGTGGTGTTGAAAGTTTGGTGGGACATCCAGCGAGCATGTCGCACGGGAGTATTCCTAAAGAAGAAAGAGAAAAAAATGGTATTGTTGATGCCTTGATCAGGCTAAGTGTAGGCATAGAGGACGTGGAAGATTTGATTGCCGATTTGGAGCAAGCCCTTAATTAAGATTTTTTGAAAAATTTATAAAAAATAAATGTTCAAATTATTGAAATAATATAATTTTGCCCTCAAATTCATAATTCAATAAAAAAACACTTTTCGCAAGTGGAAGGACAATTAATTTTAACCCATATATGGAAGAAAAAATAGAAGATAAAATAAAAGTGTTTATGAACGAGGTGATTGACAGAAATGGTCATGAGCCTGAATTCATACAAGCAGTACAAGAGGTAGCGGAAACCGTGATACCTTATATTGTACAGCACGACATTTATCACGGTAAAAACATTCTTTTAAGAATGGTAGAGCCAGAACGATTGATTTCATTCCGAGTGGCATGGATAGATGATGATGGGGAAATCCATGTAAACCGAGGTTACCGTGTGCAAATGAACTCTGCCATAGGACCGTACAAAGGAGGTCTTCGTTTTCACCCGACCGTAAACGCCAGTGTACTTAAATTTTTGGCTTTTGAACAAGTATTTAAAAATAGTTTGACAACGCTGCCTATGGGTGGTGGTAAAGGTGGTTCCGATTTTGACCCAAAAGGCAAATCCGACGACGAGATCATGCGTTTTTGCCATGCTTTTATGACAGAGCTTTGTAGGCACATTGGACCTTACACCGACATTCCAGCAGGAGATATCGGCGTAGGTGCCCGTGAAATTGGTTTCTTGTTTGGGATGTACAAAAAGATTCGAAATGAGTTCTCCGGTGTATTGACCGGTAAAGGACTTTCTTGGGGAGGTTCTTTGATACGTCCAGAAGCAACCGGTTATGGCACCGTTTACTTTGCAGATAGCATGCTAAAGACCATAAATGAGACTTTTGAAGGTAAAAAAGTGGTGATTTCAGGTTCTGGTAACGTGGCCCAATACGCAGCAGAAAAGGTGTTACATCTTGGGGGTAAAGTATTGACGCTTTCTGATTCCGGTGGATTCATATATGATAAGGACGGTATTGATAAAGAAAAACTGGCCTTTGTGATGGATTTGAAAAACAACAAACGTGGAAGAATCTCCGAATATGCGGATAAATACCCATCAGCGGAATACCATAAAGGAGAAACTCCATGGAAAGTTGCCTGTGATATAGCATTGCCATGCGCTACCCAAAACGAATTGGACGGTGACGATGCTGCTACATTGATTAAAAATGGATGTATTGCCGTGGCAGAAGGAGCAAACATGCCTTCTACTCCAGAAGCAATTCATGCATTCCACGATTCAAAGATTTTGTTTGCACCCGGTAAAGCCTCAAATGCAGGAGGAGTTGCTACTTCAGGATTGGAGATGAGCCAGAATTCACTTCGTATTAGCTGGACTAGGGAAGAGGTGGACAAACGATTGAAAGGAATCATGTCCGATATCCACGATTCTTGTGTGGAATATGGGGATGAAGACGGCTATTGTAACTATGTAAAAGGAGCCAATATTGCTGGCTTTGTTAAGGTCGCAGACGCCATGCTGGCCCAGGGGGTGATATAATATAAACCATCTAGAATGGTTTTTGGTTAGCAGTTACCAAGAGGAGTGATTACTTTTACACTTTTGGTAACTGCTTTTTTATTAGCCCATGCAAATCACAACAAAGGCCATAGTTCTCTCTTCCATAAAATATGGGGACACCAGTCTTATTGTTAGGGCTTTCACACAATCAGATGGTTTAAAATCGTATTTGCTTAAAGGAGTACTGTCCTCAAAAAAAGCAAAAGTCAGGCCCGCTTACTTTCTCCCACTTATGCAGCTGGAGATTGTGGCCAATCACAAAAACAAGGGAACTTTGGAGAGTATCCAGGACGTTAAGGTCGCTATGCCCTACCAAACCATGCATACTGATGTTGTAAAAAATAGCGTGGTCCTTTTTTTAGCCGAAATGTTGGGCAACAGTATTCAAGAACAAGAGCAGGACGAAGGTCTTTTTAATTATTTGGAATATGCTTTTCAATGGATGGATGTGCATAAGCTCTCACCGAATTTCCATATTCTTTTTTTGCTCAATCTTACCAAGTATTTAGGCTTCTATCCGGACACTTCTTTTAAGAACTTGCCATTTTTTGATCTTTTAGAAGGGAGTTTTTGCAAAACACCATCACTTAACCCGTTGATTCAGAATGAAAATCTAGATAATTTTAGAGAATTTTTGGGCACGAATTTTGATGCATTAGAAACGATACAACTAACTAAGTCTAACAGGCGAGAACTCTTAAAAACGGTAATTCAGTATTTCCGATTCCATGTGCATGGATTTCGCGAACCAAAGTCCCTCGCAGTATTAAATGCAGTATTTACTTAAAAATGCAAAACCTAAAACCAACCTTAACCCTAATTTTTCTATTCTTTACCCTCATATTTTATGCTCAGGAAGTAATCGTTTTAGATGCTGATACAGGAATACCGGTAGATAATATCGCGATCTATAACAAAGATCAGTCTAAAAGCACACTTACCGATGCCAATGGTAAAAGTGAGCTTGATATTTTTTCATCTAACGAGAGAATTACCTTCAAACACCTCAGTTACGAAACCTACACCACAACAAAAGATCAAATTGCCCGAAGGGGAAATCGCGTTTATCTACATTTAAAAACAGAAGAGCTTCAAGAAGTGGTGATGTCTATATCTAAATGGGAACAACAGAAAAAGCATATTCCCCAAAAAATTGAAACCTTTGATGCCCGTAGCATTGCCTTTACCGCTCCGCAAACTTCTGCAGACCTTTTGCAAAACAGCGGAAAGGTCTTCGTGCAAAAGAGTCAATTGGGTGGAGGAAGTCCTATGATCAGAGGGTTCGCTACCAATCGTATTTTGTTGTCCGTAGATGGGGTTCGAATGAACAATGCCATATTTCGGGGAGGAAACCTTCAAAATGTGTTATCGGTAGACCCGTTCACCATCAAAAAAACAGAGGTGACTTTTGGTCCCGGGTCAGTAATCTATGGGAGTGATGCCATTGGTGGAGTTATGAACTTCTACACGCAAAATCCTCATTTTTCCTATGCGGATAGCCTTGCTTTTTCTGGGAATGTAAATTACAGATATGCATCCGCCAACAATGAAAACACAGCGCATGTAGATTTTAATTTCGGAAAACAAAATTGGGCGTCTTACACAAGTTTTACCTACAACAATTTTGATGATTTGAAAATGGGCGAGCATGGTCCCAATTCTTATTTACGAAACAATTATGTGATCCGTGAGAATGGAACCGATGTCTTGGTAAAAAATAATGACCCCAAAAAACAAGTAAGAACAGGTTACGATCAGGTTAATTTCCTTCAAAAGTTTACTTACAAGCCCAACAATACATGGAACTACGATTTGGGACTGTATTATTCCGAAACCTCCGATTATCCTAGATATGATAGATTGATCAGACCAAGTAGAGAAGGTGATGGACTTCGTTCTGCAGAATGGTACTACGGACCACAAAAATGGTTCATGGGAAACTTTCAAGTCACCCAAAATGGGAAAAACAAATTTTACGATGGGGTTAAATTGACCACGGCCTACCAGTTTTTTGAAGAAAGTAGACACGATAGAGGGTTTCAGGATATGGAATTATACTCAACCCGCGAAAAGGTGGATGCCTTATCCGTTAACTTGGATTTTGAGAATAAAAAAATAGGTGATCTGCACTTGTATTATGGAGCTGAATATGTGTTCAACAAGGTGGATTCCAAAGGGAGTATGCGAAATATTGAAACGGATGAGGTTGAAGAAACAGCTTCCAGATATCCCGATGGTGCCACTTGGCAAACCATGGCAGGTTATATAAATGGTGAGTATCAATTAAAACCCAATCTTTCCCTATTGTCTGGTATTCGTTACAGTCAAGTATGGGTCGATGCTACCTTCGATACCACTTATTACCCTTTTCCTTTTGACGAAGCCGATATCGTTACGGGAGCACTTACAGGAAGTTTGGGACTCAGTTGGTTTCCGAGGTCTGATTTGCAAGTGACCTTAAACGGTTCTACGGGTTTTAGAGCACCTAATATTGATGATATTGGAAAAATATTTGATTCTGAACCAGGTTCCGTAGTAGTGCCCAATCCCGATTTGGAACCTGAATATGCTTACAATGGTGAGTTGGGTCTTAGAAAAAACTTCAATAATGTTGTGGTACTAAAAAGTGCTGCTTATTACACCTATTTGGTAGATGCCTTGGTACGAAGGGATTTCTCTTTCGGTGGGCAAACAGAAATCGAATACAACGGGGAACCAAGTAATGTACAGGCGATTCAGAATGCGGCTAAAGCCTATGTGTATGGCTTTGAATTTGGCTTAAATGCATATTTTGGAGAACACTTTTCCTTAAATTCAAATCTAACTTTAACAGAAGGAATTGAGGAGGATGATGACGGAACGGATAGTCCATCGCGTCACGCTGCACCCACCTTTGGTGATGTGCATTTGATTTGGGAGAACCATAAACTTAAAGCAGATATATTTGTCAACTACAACGGAGAGGTTAGCAACGATGATTTAGCACTTTCTGAACAGGGCAAAACTTTTATGTACGCCAACGATGCCAACGGTAACCCTTATTCACCATCTTGGTACACCTTGAATTTTAGGTCACAATATCAAATTACCAATACCTTAAAGGCATCTGTGAGTTTGGAGAATATGACGAACCAGCGTTATCGAATGTATTCTTCAGGCATAGTTGCCCCAGGAACCAATTTAGTCTTGGGTCTAGGATACGCATTTTAAGAAGAAGGCTCGGAATTTTCCGAGCCTTCTTCTTCTTGACATATTTTGCCATGACCTAGTTCTGGTACTATATGCTATCTATGGCTTTTTTAGCGGCTTCTTTCATGTCTTGTCCAGCCTTTTCAGCAGCATCCATGGTCTCTTCGCCAGCTTTTTTAATACTGTCCAAGGCCTTTTCGCCCATTTCTTTGGCGTCTTCGCCAGCTTCTTTCATGGCATCTGCGGCATCGTCTGCTGCCTCCTTTAAATCTTCACCGGCCTTGTCCAATGTTTCTGCGGCCTCTTCGGTAGCTTCTTCAGCTTTGTCTTTGGTATCCCTACAAGATGTCATAACAGTCATGGATACGGTCAATACCATTGCGGCAATCAATACTTTTTTCATAGTAAAATGGTTAAGTGTTAATAATGTAGTAAGGTAGTTAAATTTATATAAAGGGTAGGTAAGCTGCTTATCATATTTAGGTTAAGGGAATTATGTGAATTCTAATATCAAAAGGAAGGGTATAATTCCATCTAAATTTATAATTTTGCAAACTTGGAATTCTAGTAGAAGAAGCAGTATATGAAGTTTGCAGAATATAAGGGATTGGATTTGCCGAAAGTGTCCGAAGAAATTCTTGACTTTTGGAAAGACAAACAGATTTTTGAAAAGAGCGTTTCCACAAGGGAAGGCAAGGAGAGCTATGTATTTTACGAAGGCCCACCATCTGCAAACGGAATGCCAGGGATTCACCACGTAATGGCGCGTACCATCAAGGATATATTTCCAAGGTACAAAACCATGAAAGGTTTTCAGGTAAAAAGAAAAGCGGGTTGGGATACCCACGGTCTGCCTGTTGAAATTGGCGTGGAAAAGGAGCTGGGCATCACCAAAGAGGATATCGGAAAAAAAATATCGGTCGAGGAATACAATGCAGCCTGTAAAAAAGCGGTAATGCGCTACACGGACGTTTGGAACGAAATGACCGAAAAAGTCGGCTATTGGGTGGATATGGACGACCCATACATCACCTACAAGCCTAAGTATATGGAAACCGTTTGGTGGCTGCTCAAACAGATTTATGACAAAGGACTTATTTATAAGGGGTATACCATTCAACCTTATTCGCCAAAGGCGGGTACGGGTTTAAGCTCCCACGAGTTGAACCAGCCAGGGACCTATCAAGATGTAACGGATACTACGGTTACCGCACAGTTCAAGGCTAAAACCGATTCACTTCCAGAATCTTTAAAGAAGGTTGAGGGAGACATCTTTTTCTTGGCATGGACGACCACACCTTGGACACTTCCATCGAACACGGCATTGACCGTTGGACCAAAAATTGAATATGTACTTGTAAAATCGTTCAATCAATACACCTTTGAGCCGATAAATGTGGTGGTGGCCAAAAACTTGGTCAACTACAATTTTTCTGGAAAGTTCTCCAAAGTTGAGACAGAGGAAGAGCTAAAAGCATTTAAAGAAGGCGACAAAAAGATTCCATTTTTGGTAGGCGAAACTTTTGTAGGCAAGGATTTGGTCGGCATCCAGTACGAGCAGTTGATAGATTACGTGCAGCCTTACCAAAATCCGGAGAATGCTTTTCGAGTTATTTCGGGTGATTTTGTAACTACCGAAGATGGTACGGGAATCGTGCATACAGCACCCACCTTTGGTGCGGACGATGCCTTGGTAGCAAAACAGGCCACTCCAGAAGTGCCTCCAATGTTGGTTCTGGATGAAAACGATAATCCAGTACCATTGGTTGACCTTCAGGGGAGGTTTAGACCAGAGCTCAAAGAGTTTGGTGGCAAGTATGTGAAGAACGAATATTACGATGAGGGCGAAGCACCAGAAAAGTCAATCGATGTAGAGATTGCCATCAAACTAAAAATAGAGAACAAGGCCTTTAAGGTCGAAAAATACGTGCACAGCTATCCAAACTGCTGGCGTACGGACAAACCCATCCTGTATTATCCCTTAAATTCTTGGTTTATTAAGGTCACCGATGTCAAGGATCGTATGTTCGAGCTGAACCAAACCATTAATTGGAAACCAAAATCCACCGGCGAAGGTCGATTTGGAAATTGGTTGGCCAATGCTAACGATTGGAACTTGTCCCGTTCAAGATATTGGGGCATTCCGTTGCCTATTTGGCAT
>Ga0070726_10004825_pt1 | contig 10543 bp, 8 predicted proteins | sample tdAd471_FD_67275 | JGI IMG/M metagenome (GOLD analysis project Ga0070726, IMG submission 67275) | Marine sediment microbial communities from the Atlantic coast under amendment with organic carbon and nitrate - tdAd47.1 | ecosystem: Environmental > Aquatic > Marine > Coastal > Sediment | place...
CCGAGTCGCTCGATCCGATACTCGCGACGGACATGACGACTACGGCGTCGCTCGTCGAGGCGATGAGCGCCGGAGTGACGCTGCTTTCGACGAAGCCCGCGGACGCGGCGTGGCGCATGGAAGAGGCGATCCTCGCGTTCGCCGCCCGCTGGCCCGAGGCCGACCCCGCCGAGCGCGCCCGCGCGCTGGATCTCACCCGCACGTTTCTGATGGACGCGGCCCCCGGCGGCGGCGCCTCCGATCGGGTCGCCGCGGCCGCGGCCGCCCCGCTGGGTGAATCGCCCCCGGCGCCCCCGACGCCCGCCTCGGCCCGCGCGGCTGTCTGGGCCGGGGGAACGCGGGCGCTGCTCCTGAACGATTCTTCTCTCCCGACCGAGGTCGGCGAGGCGCTGCAGGCCGCGGCGCCGGCGGCGGGGAACGAGCGCACGTTCGAGGGCGGCGCGCGCGCCGCGCTGCGCACCCTCGCGGTGGACGCCTCGCGCACCCCTGACACCGACCCGGCGGTCTGGGAGCGCTGGGTTGAGATGCTCGACCTGCTCACGAGCGGGCGCGCGCTGGCGCGCGAGCGTCAGGCGCTGGCGCTCGAGGCGCTCGAAACAGTGCTGCTCGCGCCGGCCCCGCCGTCACGGAGCCGCGCGTCGCTCGAGGGCGTCGAACTCCTCCTGCCGCGGGCCGAGCTGAGCGGGACGCGGGCCGCCGTAGCGCGCACGCGCCTGGTCGCCTGGCTCGACGATCCTCGGATCGCCCCGATCGATCTGGCGATCCTGATGCGTGCGGCCCAGCAGCCCGAGCTCGCGAGCCGGGAGCTCTCTCCCTCGGCGAGCGCCGACGCGCGGGCGCTGCTGCGCGACGAGCTGCTGCGCACGTGGGGTATGAGCGCGCCCGCGTCCCCTGGCGAGCGGGTGGCGGAGCGCTGGGCGCGCACCGAGCGGGAGGTCTTCCGCATGGCGGGCGCCACGTCTTCGGAACGCCTGGCCCGTTCCGTTGCGTCGGCGCGGATGATCGGGGCGGCGGCCCTCGCGTGGGAGGGTGAGGCGATCCGTGCGGAGGAAGCCTTGTCGAACGCCGCGGCGATCACCCTCCGCTCCCCCCGCGCTGCGCGCGAGCACGCGCCGCCCTCTGACGGGCGCTGGACGGTGGAGTACCACTCGCAACGGCGGAACGCGGAGCGGGCGATGGAAGCGATCGACCGCGCGGACACGACATCAGACATGGGCCCGATCGACGCGCGCACGCTGGCGCGTCTCGCGTTTCTCGGCTCGCCGCCGCCCGTGCGCGTGCGCGCACAGGAGATCGTCAGCGTGCGCGCCGGCGAGATCAACGTGGTCGAGGCGCTGCTCGAATATCTGCCGCGCGCCCCGCGCACGCCGCGCGTGGGCGAGCTCGTGGAGCTCGTCTCAGGCGTCCCGGTGGGGAGCCCGCGCGACGACGGGTGGATGCTGCGGGCGCGGCGCGCGCTCGTCGAGCGCCTGCTCCGGATGCTCGACCCGGACGACGCCCCCGCGCGCGCCGACGCGCTCGCGGGGCTGCTGCGCGACGCGCTGGGCGGCGCGCCGTCGGCTGGCGTGACCCCACCGGCCGACCCCGCGGAGGCGATCGCTGACGTGACCGACGCGCTGTTCAAGAACGCCGCGGGGCTGGGGGTCGCGTCCTCGCTCGACGCGGACGAGGCGCGCCGGCGGCGCGACGGCAGGCGGCGGGTCGCGGACGGGCCGATCCAGCGGACGGTCGCCGAGGCGCTTGCGCTCGCGGACGTTCTCGGCGTGCTCGTTGAGAGCGAGCGCCCGGCCCGGGCGTCCGAGGCGCGGGCGATTCTGCGCGACCTGACGCTCCGCCAGCGGCGCGCGACCGACGCGTTCGATCAACTCGACGCGGCGCTCGGTGCGGGCGTCCGCCTCTGGGGCCTGCGCCTGGGGCACACCCCCGCGGGCACGGCGTCGGCGCCCGGGCGCGCGCCGATGAGCGTGCTCCCGATGAACGCTCTCCCGGCGGCGCTCTCCATGGCGACCCTGCCCGACCGCGACGCGCGCCTCGATGCGCTGGATCCCAACGACCCTTCGTCGTACCTGCGCCTCGCGGAGATGGTCGCGTACGAGGCGCAGACCCCCGCGGACCTCGCGCTGGCGCGCCGGCTGGCGCTGCTCGCGGCGTGGCTGGCAGAGGCGGACGCCCGGCACGCGCGGGTCGCGTCGTCGGCGTGCTTGTTGCTCGCGGATCTCTCGACCGACGCCCAGCGCCGTCACTGGCTGCGGGCGCTCGCGGATTCCTTCGGCGCTCGCGACGGGCTGCTCGGGTGGCGGGTGGAGCGCACGCGCGACTACAGCGCGCGCCTCGCGGCGGCGGAGGTCCTCGGGCTGGTCCGCGCCGAGGACAACCGACGCGCGGGCGAGCGTTACGAGAACGCGGATGTCCGGCGCGCGCTGGGCGAGTACGCCCACGCGATCCCGGGCGGGCTCCAGATGATCGAGCACCGCATCACGCACGCGCCGTCGTGCCCGGAGTGCAAGAACGAGCGCGTGGTGCGGTCGAGCTCAAACCCGAACGATTGGGTGCTGTGCCACACGTGCCGGGGTCGTCCGAGCCCGGTGGTGGAGCGGTCGCACCTCGTGCTCTCGCTGCGCGTGGAGCGGGCGCTGCTGGGCGAGGGGGATGACTGGAGCGTGGCGATCGTCGCGCAGGAGGGCGCGCCGCTGCGCGATCTCACGCTCGAAGAAGCCGCGGAGCACTACGGCGTGGACCTGTCGCGTCCTGTCTACAGGGACGGGCGCTGGGAGTGACACGGTGGGGCGTCGGGGTCGTTACGCGGGTTTTTTGGTGAGGTAGCGGTGCTTGCGCTTGAGCATGTCGAGGATCTCCTCGAGCTCGGTCTTCGCGGAGACCTTCCACGAGGGCCAGCGGTCGGAGCCGACCTTCTTGGCTTTGACGACCGCGTCGCGGGCGTAGCGCTTGAGGCGGCGGAGCGGGATGGACTCGACGCACTCGGTGCTGAGGGGGAGGCAGAGCTCCGGGCCCTCGGGGTCGGGGGCGAGGTACGCGAAGACACCCTCGTCGTTGGGGTGGCTGAACCGGAGGCACCAGCGCCAGGGGATCCCTTCCCAGACGATCTCGCACTCGACGCCCTCGAGGGCCAGGGCCCCGTTGTGGACGGCGTCGAAGAGGAAGAGGGGGGCGTCCTCGTACATCCCGCGCAGCTCGTCGAGCTCGGGCTCCCGGAATTCGTTCTCCCAGGCTTCTCGGGCGGCTTCGGCTGCGGCGGTCATGCGGGGACGCTTCCTTTCAGATCAGGCCAAGACGTGAGTGTAGCCGCAAAATCCCCTCCCGACGCCCGATCCGCCGACTAGGATGCTCGATCGACCGACTTCCGCCGGAGCCTCCGATGACCGCGCCCAACGCACCTACCGAACTCCCCGACATCGACCCCGAAGCCATCGCCGGCGCCTCGGTGCTGCTGGTTGACGACCACGAACAGAATCTCGAGTTGCTCCAGGCGTACCTCGAGGAACTCGGGTGTTCTACGTCGATGGCCCGCGACGGCGCCGAGGCGGTCGAGGCGGTCGAGAAGAACCCGCCTGACCTCGTGCTGCTCGACGTGATGATGCCCAAGCTCTCTGGTTACCAGGTGTGCGAGAAGATCAAGTCGGACCCGGACACGCGGGACATCCCGGTGATCATGGTGACGGCGCTGGGCGAGATTTCGGATGTCGAGCGGGCCGTGGATGTCGGCGCGGATGATTTCCTCACCAAGCCCGTGCACCAGCTGGAGCTGGTGACGCGCGTGAAGTCGCTGCTCCGCGTGCGGCTGCTCAAGCAGCAGCTCGCCGAGGCGCTGCGCAAGGTTGAGGAACTGGGCGGGGCCTAAGCCTCGGCGCTGGGATCAAAGTGCAGGATCGCGGCGGTGTCGCCCGGGCGTCGCCACGGGCGCCGGGGATCCGTTTCAACGAGCTTGGCGTGCAGGTGCTCGAGGTAGAGCGCGAGGGCGGAGTCCGCGAAGCCCGAGAGGAACCCCGCGGTCGCGGTGGGGTTGAGCTCGCCGATGCGTTCCATGAGCTGCGAGCGGCTCAGGACGGTGACGAGCGAGGCGGGCGATGTCTCAACTGCAGCGACCATGTGGGCTTCTCCTCGGGCGCCGGCGCTCCCGGCGTGGGTCGTCTGTCGGCGTTCGTGCGACGCGCCCGCGCGGGATAAGTCGGGCGGACCTTCGCGCCGATGTATCGGACCCTGGGCCGCTACTCTCCCCGCATGCGATACGCCGAGCTGACCGATGACGCGCTGACTTCTCTCGACGGTTCCCCGCTGGCGCGCGTCGCGGGGTTCAACCCGCTCGCGATGGGGCCGGCCGCGGCCGCGGCGGCGCTGCCCGATGGCGGGCTGGTCGTCGGGTGGTCGGGCGGGCTTGGGGAGACGCTGTTTGAGCGCGCGTTCGCGACGTGGATGCCCGCGGGGCGGTCGTCGCTGGACGCGTATCTCGACGCGGCCGAGCCGGTCCTGCGCGAGCGCGGGGGGCGGCTGCTGGTGCGCACGCACGCGCGGCACGTGATCTCGGACGCCCAGGCCGCGGTCGGGCTGCTCGACGCCCGCGAAGGGGCGGTTGGTGTGGCGTTCGACCCGGCGGGGTGCCTTGAGGCGTCGATGCTGGCGGACGCGGAGGACCATCTGGTGCGGTTCTTCGAGCTCGTTGGCGGGCGGGCGGAGGTGATCGTGCTGGGGTCGGTGCTCCAGCCGGCGTCGCTTGAGAGTGAGGAGCCGCTGGTCCCCGCGGCGCTGGGGGACGGGCTGCTCGACCCGGCGCTGCTGGGGCGTCTCGTGCGCGAGCACGCGCGGGAGGACGCGGTCGTCGCGGTGGTCGGGGACGATCCCGAGGGGCAGCTGCGCCGGGCGGGGCTCGTCGGGGGCTGAGGGCGGGGGCTCCCGCTACACTTGGGGTATGTCGACGAACACCACCCCCGGCACGCCCAACCTCGATCACCCCGTCTTTGCGCGCGTGAAGGACGCGTTCCCCGGCGCAACGCTGAACGGGACGGAGTTCCGTGGCGCCTCGACGCTGATTGTCGAGCCGGCGGACCTGCACAAGGTGATGACGTTCCTGCGCGACGACGCGGAATGTCTCTTTGATTTCCTGTCTGACGTCGTGGGGCTCGATTACCTGAACTACCCGAGCGCGACGCCCGGGCGGTTCGCGGTGGCGTACGTGCTGTGTTCGACGGAGCGGAACGACCGCTTTCATGTGAAGACGCACGTGGACCCGACGCTGCCGACGGACGGCATCGAAGAAGACCCCGGGCTGTGGGTGGATTCGGTGTGCGATCTGTGGCCGGGCGCCGAGTGGATGGAGCGCGAGGTCTTCGACATGATCGGCGTGCGCTTCAACGGGCACCCCGATCTGCGCCGGATCCTGACGTGGAAAGATTTCCCCGCCCACCCGCTGCGCAAGGACTACCCGGTCCGCGGTCGCGGCGAGCGCGAGGCGTACCGGTTGATTGACCGGACGGACGCGTAAGGCGCTCGTTCATCGCACGAACAACACGGAGCCCGGGGATCGAATCCCTGGGCTTTTTTCGTGCGATCCTTGTCCCCTCTCTCCTTGGAATGCGGAGAGGGGGCGGGGCACGTCTCTTGGCAATGAAAAAACGCCCCGCTCTCGGAGGAGCGGGGCGCTTGTGAGGATCTTGTGGTCGCGGCTCAGTTGAGCTGCGGGTCGCGTTCGGGTTCCTCTTCGGGCTCGGGGCCGTGGAGGGTGGATTCCAGTTCGCCGCGCATCTTGACGAGCGCCTTGTTCTGGATCTGGCGGACGCGTTCCTTGGTGACGCCGATGATCTGGCCGATCTGCTCGAGCGTCAGGGGCTTTCCGATGATCTCTTGCTCGATGCCGAAGCGGAAGTCGATGACGGTCCGTTCGATGTCGGAGAGCTCGGCGGCGTTGTTGTCGAAGATGCGCCGGACCTCTTCGGCGGCGTCCTTCTGGTAGTCCTCGCGCTTGCGTTCGAGGTAATCCGAACGCTCGAGCTTGGGGTCGTAGTCCGTCGGGAAGCGCTGGCGGTGCTTCGTCAGCTTCATGCCCTGACGGGAGAAGGCCTTGATGATGGCGCGGCACGCGTAGGTGGAGAACTTGAACCCGCGACCGGCGTCGAACTTGTCGACGGCGCGGAGCAGGGCCATGTTGCCTTCGCTGACGAGGTCGGCGAAGTCAACTTCGCTCATGCGGGTGCGCTTGGCCATCGCGAGCACCAGCGCGAGGTTGGTGTTGGCGATCTGCTCACGAAGAGCGTTGGCTTTGCGCTTCCACTTGAGGAGCCCGGCGATCTGCTCGTCGGTGGGCTGGCGGTCGTCGGTCGCCCACACGGCGTTCTGGATCTCGGACACGCGGTGGCGCGCGTAGTTGTACTGGTAGAAGATCACGCGCTCTTCGGCGGCCGTGAGCAGGACCTGCTTGCCCGTGGACTTGCGGTCCTTGCCGAGGTCGTCCATCACCGGGTGGTACCAGGAGACGTCGGGCTTGCGGATCTCGGGAGCGTCGTCAAAGATCGCGCGCTCCGCGCCGGGTTTGCGGAATTCTTCGGAGTCGATGTAGTCCTGCGGCTCCTTAAGGAGACGGCGCAGGAGCCGCTCGTCCGACGTGGTCAGCCCACGGCGGAGACGGGACGCGTCGTCACGAACGATCGGCGCCGAGTCCTGGCGACGGATCTGTTCGAGCGGCGAGAGTGTGCGTCGAGGTTCGCTTTTCATGTGACGGCCTCGTTCCTTCCTGAAGCTCTCGGGGCGTTCGCCCGAGAACCGACGCCGGATTCAGCGAGTCAGATGGGAAGAGCTGGCTCTTCCTCATCGGTCCCCGACCGGGATCCGGACACATTCGCGGGGCGGGCCTCCTGCACGCCCCCTGAGCGGCGACTTTGCCGATCACCACTAGTACGGGAAAAGGTCTCCCATGTTCCCTAGTTTAGAATGAATCAAATTAAATGTTGCAGTATTCCCGGTCCTACGAGGTTCCTGCCAGGTTTCTGAGGGGACATGTCTCGGGCGTTGACCCTTTCCATTACCGGGCGTACGCTTCCCTCTCGCCCGGGGCCCGCCCCGCGATAAATACATAAACCGCTTGCGAGCAATGACTTAAGGCTTGCGAGCCTGTTTCGGAGCCTGTCATGCCTTTCACCCTCCCGAACCTGACCTACTCCAATGACGCGCTCGAGCCGCACATCGACGCCCGCACGATGGAAATCCATCACGACAAGCACCACGCGGCGTACGTCGCGAAGGCGAATGACGCGCTTGCTGGGACGGCTCTCGCGGACGCCCCGGTCGAGGAGGTCGTCTCGAAGTTGGCTGAGGTCCCCGAGGAGAAGCGGACGGCTGTGCGCAACAACGCCGGCGGGCACGCGAACCACTCGCTCTTCTGGAGCGTGATGGGTGCGGGCAAGGGCGGCGCGCCCAGCGGCGAGCTGGCGAGCGCGATCGACGAGGCGTTCGGCTCCTTCGACGCGTTCAAAGAGAAGTTCGCCAACGCCGCCGCGACGCGCTTCGGCTCCGGCTGGGCGTGGCTGATTGTTGGCGCCAAGGGCAAGCTCGAGGTGTGCTCGACGGCGAACCAGGACAGCCCGCTGATGGCCCCCTCGATCACCGGCTGCTCGCACGGGACGCCCATCCTTGGTCTCGACGTGTGGGAGCACGCGTACTACCTGAACTACCAGAACCGCCGCCCGGATTACGTCGGCGCGTTCTGGAACGTGGTGGACTGGGACGCGGTCGCTGCCCGGTACGCGCAGGCGAAATAGGGCGTCTTTCTTTCAAAAATCTGGTTCACACGCAGGCCGTGTAGTACCTTTCTATTTGGGTGGTTTCCCATCCGACGAGGAGGTTAGGCATGGGCAGGGTCTCTACTGCGTTGGTCCTCGCGTGCGCTGTGATTGGTGTGCCGCGCCCTGCCGCGGGGCACGATTCACCCGCCGCGGTTTACGAGCTGCTCGACCCGGCGCCGGCTTCCCCTGTCGTGAGCGGGTACGGCGAGGTGGTCGCGGTCGACGGGGCCTTCGTTGCGGTCGCGGCGAGCGGCGCGGATGCGCCCGTCGCCAACAACGCGGGCGTGGTTCATCTCTTTCACGTGTCGGACGGTTCGTACGCCCGTCAGCTCACGGCTCCCGCGCCCAGAGACAGCGGGCGGTTTGGCGCGGCGATCGCGATGAGCAACGGGCTGATCGCGGTGGGCTCCCCGGGCGCGGTGATGGGGATGGACGGATTCAGCAAGGGGCGTGTCTACGTCTACGAGGCTGCGACCGGCGTGTTGCTTCACACCCTGCAGTCGACCGAGCCCGAGGAGAACGTGGGCACGTTCGGCGCCAGCGTTGGCATCGATGGAGATCTGGTCGTTGCGGGCGATCCGTTCGTGGATATTGACGACTCGCGCGGCGCGATTGACGCCGGAGCGGCGTATGTCTTCGACCTGACGACGGGCACGATGGTCCAGCGCCTTACCCTCTCCGGGTTGGAGTCGAGCACTCGCTTCGGCTCCCCTCTGGCGATCGAGGGGCAGCTGGTCGTGGTCGGCACTGTCGGCTCGGGCCTGGGCATGGTTGCTCGTGTGTATGACGCGCTCTCTGGTGAGATGCTCCACGAGCTCCGCCCGGATGGGGACCCCGCGACGTCAGGCTTCGGGAATTCGGTGGCGATCGGCGGCGGGCGCGTCGCGGTCGGAGGCTTTGTCGTTGCCGAAGGGATGGAAGGCGACGTCGTCGTTGTGTTCGACGCGGGCGACGGGTCCGCGCTCTACGAGATGCGCCCGGTCCGCCGGACGTGCGACGGGGGCGCGGCCGGCTTTGGGCGGAGCGGGCTCGCGATCGACGGCGGCACGCTTTTGGTCGGCGCCGACAGGGGGACAGGTACGAACCCGGATCTCATCGGGAATACAGGCACGGTGCACGGCTACGACGCGGCGGCCCAGACGCGCCTCGGTAGGTTTCATCCGGACGTGGGCGCGGCGCAGGATCTCTTCGGAGCCGCGGTCGCGGTGAGCGGCGATCACGCGGTGATCGGCGCTCCGGGCGCCGACGCGCACGGCGCGGACGCGGGCGCGGTGTTTCTTTACCGCGTGAGCGAGCTGCGTCCTCGGGTTGACCTGCACTGCGACGGCTGCGTCGATTCGGTTGATCTCGGGATCTTCCTGAGCCAGTGGGGTCAGTTCGCGGAGTCGGACTTCAACGGAGACGGGGTCGTGAACGCGCAGGACCTCGCGTCGCTTCTGGCGTCGTGGGGCTGCGACTGACTCAGCCGCCGATCGCAGCGAGCGCCCCGGCGCCGACGAGCCCGGCGATGGTCGCGAGCTTGAGCCGCGTGACGGCGCCGTCGACCGGCAGTCGCATGACGCCGCGCCCGGTAGTGCGGAGCACGTTTCTTTTGCGCTGTGCGATGGAGCCGTGGCGGTAGCCGAAGCGCGATTCGGGGATGTGGTTGAACTTCGCGACGGAGGTGAGGGCGCCGCTCATCGCGAGCGCGGCGTCTTCGGTGATCGTCTCGGATCCCGCTTCGCGCGAGAGGGTTTGGGCGGCGAATGCGTCGGCCTGGCGCTCGAACGTGCGCGAGACGTGTCCGAAGATCAGCAGCGCGCCGAGGACGCTTGCGCTGACACTCGCGGCGCTCTGGAGAACGGGGGGGAGCGTCCCGTCGCGTTCGAGCAGGATCGCGGCGGCGACGCCGAAGAGGGCGGCGGCGGCGGCGGTCGAACCGAGCAGCCAGGGGAGGTGCTTGCGTTTGACGTGGGCGATCTCGTGGGCGATGACGGCGTCGAGCTGACGAGCGGGGAGGCGCTCGATGAGCGCGTCGGTGAGCAGGACATAGCGGAGCCGGGCGATGAACCCGACGACGGCGCCGTTGAGCATCGCGCCGCGGGTGCGCCAGATGAGCACGCGCCGGTAGCGGACGTTGTGCAGGCGCGCGAGCGACGCGATGCGATCGTTCAGAGCGCCTTCGATGAGCGGGACGGCGTCCCAGAGCAGGCGGATGAGGAGCGGGGCGGCGGCGAGGACGGGGAGCGCAATCGCGAGCTGGGCGCCGGCGGCGATGAGCTCGGCGGTCTCGGCGGTCGCGATCGTTCCCATGTCGAGCAGGCGGGCGAGCGTGAGCGCGACGGCTTCTGACCACGCGAGAACCAGGGTGATGACGACCACACCGATGAGCAGGGTGTGGCGGACGCGGTCGAGCACGATCTGCGCGGGGCTCGGAGGTGGATGGATGGGCGCCGCTTCATCGAGGGCGCGGAAGAGGGCAGCGTCGATGAGGCGGCGTTCGATAGGCGCGAAGGACCACCAGCCGGCGACGAGAGTGATGAGGAACGGGGCGGCGGCGATGGTCTCGTCGAGGACGATCAGGTCGCCGACGACGGCGCGGACGCTCGTAAGCCAGTCGAACAGGATGAACGCGAGCCCCGCGTCGAGGTAGAGGAAGACCTTGAGCCCGCGGGCGGCGCTCTCGGCGCGCCGGAGGGCGCGGGGTGAGCCCGTGCGGTCGAGTGTGCGCCCGCAGCGCCGGATGACGAGGTGCGCGACGAGCCACGCGCCGG
>Ga0070726_10004827_pt1 | contig 10541 bp, 7 predicted proteins | sample tdAd471_FD_67275 | JGI IMG/M metagenome (GOLD analysis project Ga0070726, IMG submission 67275) | Marine sediment microbial communities from the Atlantic coast under amendment with organic carbon and nitrate - tdAd47.1 | ecosystem: Environmental > Aquatic > Marine > Coastal > Sediment | place...
CCCTTCGTGTACAGATCGCCCACCAGGTAGGCCTGCTCGGCGGGTGCCTTGGCGAGGAGCTTTCGCAGCTCCCGCGAGCAACCGTGAACATCCCCGATGATCAGGGCCTGCACCCCGTTCACAGCTGGTCGGTCAACCACCCGGTCGCTTCCTCCACCCCGGGCCGGTAGCCCAGCTCACCGGCTCGTGCCTCCAGGGCGCGCCACTTCTGACGCGCCAGCTCGGGGTGGGTGCGTGACAGCCGGCGTGCGTCCATCTCGAGGGCTCCGAGGAACACCTCGGTCCACATGCTGGTCATCGCGCGGCGCTGCAGCTCGGCCCAGGCCTCGTCGTCGACGTCGCTGGTCGCTCCGATGAGCAGCTCGGCGTAGACCTGCAGCTCCGCGAACCCCTGAGAGGTGGCCTCGTCGAGCCCCTGGCGGGCCTCTTCCTGGGCGACCAGCTCACGGTTGCCCATCAGGGCGGCGCGGGCTCGCTCCAGTCGCCACAGGGCGTGGCCGAAGGTGCGCTCGTCGGACGGCCCGGGCACCGACAGCGCACGGTCGACATCGCCTCGGCTGCGCCACCAGTGCACCAGGGCGGCTGGGGCTTCGTCGTCGGTGGCCACGTCGATGCCGGGAAGGGCCAGGGTGGCGTCGGTTGTCTCGCCCGTGAGCGTGGCGACCTTGAGGGTGACCCGCATGGCGAGGGGCAAGAGGTGGTCGAGGTAGAGCCCACGGATGCGGTGGATGGTCTCGTCGAGGAGGTGGCGGGCCGCGAGGGGCTCGCCTCGCTCCACCAACAGGGCGGCCAGCGACAACCCCGCTTCTGCGTCGGGGGTCGTGTCGCCAGCGGCCACGAAAGCGTCGCGAGCGGAGCGAACCTGTGACTCGGCCTCGCGGCGCCGCCCCATCACCCGGAGCACCTGACCGAGCCGGTGGGCAGCGAAGGCCACCCCGCGCACGTAGCCGTGCTCGCTCGCCATGCGGATGTTCTTCTGGCACAGCGCCCGGCACCAGGCGAGGTCGTGCTGGGAGTAGGCGAGGTCGGCGCGGGCAGCGGTGATGCGGACCTGCAGCAGCGGGTCGGGGTGGGCGTCGACGATGGCTTCGGCCCGGTCGAGGTCGCGGAGGGCTTCGGGGATCTGCTGCAGCATCAGCCGGCAGCGGATGGCGACGAGGAGGGCGCGAGCCATCACGTGGGGCGGTGCACCCGAGTTGGGGGACCCCACCCTCAGCGCAGCCACCAGGGGCGGCCGGATCGCTCCCTGGCGCAGCCCGAACTCTGCGCGCAGCAGGCGCACGCGCTGGTGCTCTTCCTCGGTGCGGGCCAGGCTCTCGGCCACGTCGACCAGCTCGACGCGCACGCCGGACGGGTCGGTGCGCAGCGCCACGCGGCTCTGCACCCACGCCAGCTCGAAGTCGAGGGAGGGGGAGCGGTCTGGGGTCGGCGGCAGCGTGTCGAGGAGCAGCAGCCACTGACGCGCGACGGCGAACTCACCGAAGCGGTCGGCCAGGATGGCGGCGTGAGCGGCGGGCTCCCAGGCACGCAGGGTGTCGCCGGCGAGCAAGTGCAGGGTGGCGAGGGCCCCGGGGTCGGCGCCGTCGGCGTTGCGCCAGGCATTGGCCAGCATGGCCGCCGAGCGCTGCAGCGCAGGCAGCCGCGACGTGGCCAGGGACCGAGCGGTCGGCCCGGCGAGGGTGACCCCGCCGTCACCGACCTCCAGCCAGGGTTGCTTGGCGGGGTCGACCCCGACCAGCTTCTGGTACAGCCCGGTGGGGATGGGCTCGTCGTAGACGGAGGCCGGCCACAGCGACACGTCGGGGCGAGGGAAGGGCTCGCTGCGCCACGCGGCCAGGGCCTTCCAGCCGGCCTCGACGGCGCGGTGGGCGGGCAGGGGTCGGTCGAAGCTGGGCGGCTCGCCGGGGCACAAGCTCATCCCGATCTGCTGGCACTCCGCTACGTCGAGGCGGGGCACCGTCGCCACCCCTGCGTCGGCGTTGCGGCGCAGGGTCGTGACCAGGGCTCGGCTGGTCGGCGTGGCCCAGCGGGACTCGTGTAGCACCAGCAACCCGAGGCCCCGGCCCGCCTGCTCTGCGATCAGCGGCAGCGTGCGTGCCGTGAACCGGTCGATCTGCTCCAGGTCGTGCACCACGAGCAGGAGGGTGCGGACCTTGGCGAGGCGCCCCACGATCTGGGCCAGGGCGTCGATGACGTGGCCGCTGGTCTGCCCACCGTCGCCGCTGCGGTCGACCGGGAGGGGCAGGTGGGCCCACATCTGCCGCAGCGCGGTCGCTGCGGGGCCAATCACGTCGGCCACTGCGTCGTCGTCGAGGTCAGCGACGAGGCGCTCGATCAACTGCAGGATCGGTGCCCCGACGCGGTCGATGCGGCAGTGCAGGTGGAGGGTCCACGTGCCGTCGAGGAGGGCCATGCGGTGCAGGTACTCGGCCATGCGGCGCTTGCCGGATCCCACCGGCCCCTCTAGCACCCACACCGGCGGGTGCGGACCGTGGCCGATGACCCCCTCCAGGGGAAGCCACCAGTCACCAGGCTCGACGTGAACCGGCTCGGGCCACTCCTGGCTCTTGAACCCCGTGGCAATGCGGCGCAGCTCGGTGGCGGCCTGACGCGCGGTGGGTCGGTCGACGGGGTCGACCGACAGCAAGCGCTCCACGAGCTTGCTGAGCCCTCGGGGGGCCTCGCGGTAGAGCGTCGCGAGGGCGGGGAGTCGCTCCAGGCAGATCTTCGGGATCCACCCGACGGTGGTCAGCGGGCGCGGCCGCTTCCCGACGATCGCTTCGTGGAGCATGATGCCCGTCGCGAACAGGTCGACCTGCTCGCCCGAGGGCAGCCCCGCGAGCTGCTCGGGGCTCATGAACGGGATGGTGCCGAGCACCTCGCCACTGTGCGACAGGGTGTCGCCCTGCTGGAAGTAGCGGCCGATGCCGAAGTCGAGAACGTGGACCTCGCCGCCCTGGTCGACCAGCACGTTGCTCGGCTTCACGTCGCGGTGCGTGTACCCGGCCTCGTGCAGGTCGGCGAGGACGCTGAGGAGCTTGTGGCCCACACTGATGGCTCGCTCCACGCGGGCGATGAGGTAGGGCTCGTCGTGAAGGGCGTCGTGGAACGGCTTGCCGAACACACGGTCCATCGAGAACCAGAGGTACTCGTCTTCGATGCCCGCCTCGTAGACGGTGACCACCCCGGGCACGCGCAGCAGGCGCATCGACTCGAACTCGCGCAAGAACCGGCGGTCCATCTCGGACTGCCCCCTGCGCCGCACCTTGACCGCGAAGGGCCGCCCCTGGGCGTCGGTCGCGAGGTACACCGTGGCCGTCGCCCCCTGCCCCAGCTTTTCGGCGAGGGTGTAGGGGCCGAGCCGGGTGCCACTGGGCAGGTCGGTTCGCTGGTTCACGTTCACGCCCCGGCAGTCTACCAGCGGTGAGGCACCCGCGTCGTGGTCGAGCGCCCTGATACAGTGAGGAGCGGAGGCGCGAATGTTCCCGTGGCTGTGGCTGCTGCTGTCGCTGGCCCAGGCCAAGTCGCAGCTGATCGTGACCACCGACCGCCCCATCGTGGTGGTGGTCAACCTCAAGCCCTACCCGCTGCAGGCGGGCTCGGCGAAGCTGGCGGTCGACTTCCCCGACGGAAAGGAAGGCCGGCAGAAGGTGATGGTGCGCAGCGTTCTGGGCAAGGAGCTGTGGAGCGGCACCGTCGACGTTCCCGTGGGGAAGAAGGTGCAGGGGGAGTGGATGGCCCAGCAGATGGTGTTCGGGGCCCCGGTGGCGCTGAACCGCCGGCGGCTGTCCGACCAGGGCCTCTACAACGTGGAGGGAGAGTGGGTCTACAGCTCCTACGCCCCGAAGGCGAAGGAGGTCGAGGGGCCCAAGCCCGGCGAGGGGGAAGACCTCATCCTCGATGCCGTGTCCGAGGCCTCGGGAGAGGAGGCCGTGGGAGGCGTGCAGCGTGAAGAGCAGGCCGTGGAGCGGCCGGCGCCGGGGGCGCCCGGGGTGCTCGCGCTGCAGAACCGCACGACGAGCTGGGCCAACCTGGTGGTCGACGGCGAGCCGGTGGAGTTCCGCGGGGAGCGCCGCAAGGAACTGCCCGTGGGGTCGGGTCCCCACCAGGTCGAGGTGCGCGACTTCCACCACGAGCTGGTGTTCCAAGGGGTGGTGTGGGTCGGGGCCGACGCCACGGTGGAGCTTCACTTCTCCGAGACGGCGGAGCCGGCAGTGCCCGGTTCGCCTCACGCGTGGGAGACCAAGGAACCGCCTCCGCCCGTCGACACGGAGGCGCCGTGATCGTCTGGCTGGCGCTAGCGTGGTCCGCCGAGACCCTGATCCTCGACGGGGAGGTGGTCGACGATGGCGTCGATCACGTGTTCGTGCCCTTCGACGTGCCGGCTGGCGTGGCCGAGATCGAGGTCCATCTCGATGATGGATCGGACGAGACGATCCTCGACTGGGGGCTCGACGACCCCGATGGGCACCGGGGCTGGGGCGGCGGCAACACCGAGCCCGCGATCGTCAACGAGCAGGCGGCCTCGCGCAGCTACCTCCCCGGGCCGCTGACACCGGGCACCTGGCAGGTCGTGGTCGGCAAGGCGCGTCTCGGCGCCGACCCCGCCCCCTTCTCCCTGCGAGTGGAGCTGCGCGACGAGATCACCCTGGCGGCCCAGCTACAGCGGGCGCCGTACGTGGCCGCCGCACCGCTCAGCACCGAGGCGCGGTACTACCGGGGCGACCTGCACGTGCACAGCCGCGAGTCGGGCGACGCCCGCCCCGACCTCGACGCCATCGCCGACAAGGCGCGGGACCAGGGGCTCGACTTCGTCGTGCTGTCGGACCACAACGTGGTGAGCAGTGCCGACTACATCGTCGATGCCCAGGCTCGCCACCCAGATGTGCTGCTGATTCCTGGCACCGAGTTCACCACCTACGACGGCCATGCGAACGCCCTGGGAGCCACCCAGTGGCTCGACCACCGCATCGGGCAGCCAGGAGCCACCATCGATGCGGCGGCGGCCTCCTCGGCCGCCCAGGGGGCGCTGTGGTCCATCAACCACCCGACGCTGGAGCTGGGCGACAGCTGCATCGGCTGTGCGTGGGAGCACGGGGTGCCGGAGGAAGCGGTGGCGGTGGAGGTCGCCAATGGCGGCTGGCTGCCGGTGGGGCAGCTCTACACACCTTCGGCCCTCGCGTGGTGGGAGGCCCTGTCCGACGAAGGGCGCCGCCTGGCCGCCGTGGGGGGCTCAGACGACCACAAGGCGGGGGAAGACCTCGGCGCCTTCGACTCGCCCATCGGAACACCCACCACGGAGGTGTGGGCCACGGAGCTGTCGCACGCGGCGATCCTTGAAGGGATCGCGGCTCAGCGCACCCTCGTTCGGCTCGATGGTCCCGACAGCCCGACGGTGGTGTGGGGCACCGACGGCGTCGAGGAAGGAGGCAACTGGGTGGGCTCTCCCCAGACGCTGACGGCGAGCGTGTCCGGCGAGGCCGGAGAGGCCCACTGGTTCGTCGATGGTGAGGAGGTCGCGGTGCAAGAGGTCGGTGCGGCGGCGCTGACGGTGGAGCCCGGCGACGAGCCGCTGCGGGTGCGGCTCGAGGTGTGGCGCGACGGTCGCCCCACGGTGGTCACGAGCCATCTGTGGCTGATGGGCGGCGAGCCGGGGGAGCCGGCCGATACCGCGACCGCATCCACGGGGTCCACCTCCCCAGACGCTGCCGCCGCGGGCGACTCCGACAAGGGCTGTGGTTGTGGTGCGGTGCCATCCGGCGGCGTCTGGTGGGGCCTGTGGTTGGCGCTGCCGCTGGCCCACAGGCGGCGAAGCACGCCGCGTCCGTAGACAACCGGTTAGCATGCGCGACTACCGCTGTGCCCCTGCGGGGGGCGGCGGCGACGTCGGCCCCTCACGACGGGCCTCGACGAACGGAATCTGGAGGTGAGAGCGTGCGCAGGTTCGAGTACATCCGCGGCAATCAGGCGAAGTTCTGGCAGGTGGAGCGGAAGGGTGCGGTGCTCACGACCGCCTCGGGCAAGATTGGCAAGTCTCCGAAGACGCGCACCAAGCAGCTCACCGACTACATGGCGGCCGAGCAGGAGTTCGACCGGCTCATCCGCGATCATCTCCGTCGAGGCTATGTCGAGGTCGAGCAGGCCACGCCCCCCGAGGCCCCGCTCCCCGATCGCACGCTGATCCTTCGGGCCATGGAGGGCGACCTCGAGATGGAGATGGGGCCCCGTGCTGTTGCCTACATCGTGTGGCGCATGGTCGAGGTCGAAGTGATGGACAAGCAGGTCGAGCCGCCCGATCTGCAGCGGTGGGCCTACCGGGCCAGTCGTCGCCTTCGTCTGGAAGAGATTCCCCACCCCGAGCACGAGAAGTACGACGCCTTCGTCGACATGTTCATGGACCTGTCGGAGCCCGATCGGGCCGCCGAGGCCAAGGAAGGCAACCTGGTGGGCGCCTACAAGCTGACCGATGGGTCCGAGTGGATCGTGTCGCCCAAGGAGGCGGGCATCCTCGCCGAAGCAGCGATGGCGCGTCTGCCCAAGCGGCACAAGATCAGCGGCGCGCAGCAGACGTGGCTCGACGCCTGGATCGACTTCAACCGCAAGGCCTCCGAGCTGGGTGGCTACCTCGTCGAGCTGGTCTCGGAAGAAGACTAGGGCGTGCGCCGGCTCTCGAGCTCGGCCAGCACCGACATCCCATCGCCGATGCTCACGAAGTCGACGGCCAGCCAGCTCACGGGCTGGCCGTGAGCCGTCTCACAGGCGTCGACGTGGGCCATCAGCGCCTCGAAGGTGTTGGCCTCCTCGGCGAGCTCGGGTAGGGCGATGGGGCTGGTGAGGAAGTGATTGAGGAGCTGGAAGGGGGCGCCGGCTTCGCCTCGCAGCACCTCGCAGTCGAAGTCGTCGATGCTCGCGGCGGCATAGTCGTTGTCGAACGCGTGGTCGTACGCCGGCGCGTACCAGGCGGGCGCGTCGGCGTGGGCGCGCTCGGTGGTCACCAGCAGGCGGGTGCCCGCCTCGGCGAGGGCGCGGGGGGACGGCCATGCCTCGCCGGCGGCGGGGGGTGTCATCACGTAGGCGTCGAGCCCGGAGGCGGCGAAGGCGTCGAGGATGGGGGGCGGGTCAACCTCGTCTTGCAGGACGAACACGATGACCTCCTCGGGGTGGTCGGACAGCCACGCCTCGAAGCGTGCTAGCCCATCGACCAGGGGCGCACGGCCTAGGCTGCACTGGCTGTGGCACAGCTCAGGCCCCTCGCCCTCGTCGTGCACGTCGAGCATGAACCCGCGGACGCCCAGGGCGAGCTGCTCCTCGAAGTGGAGGATCTGGTTGGGTGCCAGGTAGTCGTCGTTCGCCGAGGCCATGGCGTTGTGCGCCATGAGCAGGGGGACCTCGGGGAGGGGCAGGTCGCGCAGGGTGAGCGATGGACTCGAAGGCTCGGGCACGGTGGCGGTCGGCGTCGACGGGTCGTCGTCAGCCGGGGTGCACGCAACGACCAGGAGGAGGGGCCACACGACGTTCAGTGTACGTCAGGTGCGGAACAGACTCGCGACCACGCAGGTGGTGTTGTCGCCCCCGCCGCCTCGGTTGGCCAGGTTGACCAACCGCCGTGCCACCTCGTCGAGGTCGTCGCCCACCACGTTCTCGCGGATGGCGCGGCTCACCTCGGGGTGGGTCTCGGCGATGTAGTCGGTGACGCCGTCGCTGCACAGGACCAGCCGCTCGCCCGGGAGCAGCGTGAAGTCGGTGTGGTGGGCCGGCAGAGCCTCGGGGCGCGTGAGCTCGTTGAAGTGGCCGAGGTAGCCGATGAGGGCGAAGCCGGCGGGGTCCCACCGGTCGACGAAACGGAGGTGCCAGGCCTTCAGGCGCTCGCCGGCCTGGTTCTCGTCGGCGGTGAGCAGGGAGGCGCCGTAGGGGCCCACCAGGTAGGCGCGGCTGTCGCCCAGCCACGCCATGTAGACGGCGGTGCCGTGCACCACCGCGATGACGCAGGTAGTGCCCATGGGGACCCGGCCATCGAGGTTGCCACCGGCGAAGCGCAGGGCTGCCTCACACACCGCGGTGTTGGCCATTCTGAGGGCACGGTCGAGGAAGGCGCGGATCTCGAGGCCCGTGCTCTTGGCGAGCCGCGGCAGCGCCTGCTCCCACAGGTTGGCCACCACGTGGGTGGCGATGGAGCTGGCCACATCGCCCGAGCCGGCGTTGGCCGTCGAGATGCCGTCGCACACGCACAGCATCGACAGCGGGCCCTTCGTGGACACGAAGATGGCGTCTTGGTTGGTCTGGCCCAGCAGGATCTTCATGCGGCCGATGTGGCTGTCGAAGCCGATGGACATGCGGTGGTCGAGGTCTTGGCTGGCGTAGGCCCGTGACTCCTCGGCGACGGCGGCTGTCTGCCACAAGGCCAACCACTCGAGCCCGTCGGTGGGACGGAACTTGGGATCGGGGTGCAGCGCGGCATCGAGGGGCGCCAGGGCCGCCGGGGGCAGCATGGGCACCGTCATGCGCAGGTAGGGGATGGCCCGCAGGGGGGAGATGGTGCGAGGCCAAGGGCGGCCCAGCAGCGACTCGAGGAGCAGGACCGCGGCCGCGAACACGTCGGTGGTGGGGGAGGGGGGCTCCACCGGCGGAAGCGGTGCGTCGCCGGGCTCCTCGCTCGCCTCGATCTCCATCGTCTCGTTCGGCAGCACCATCACCGAGAAGGCAGTGGGGTTCACCACCCGCCCTTCCTTGTGGTGGGCGGACAGGGCGCGCGCCATGGCCAGCCCGAGACCGAGCAGCGAGCCCCCCGAGCGCGCAGGCAGACGACCGAGGGGCACCGGATGGGTGACCACGTCGGACAGGTCGATCTCGGCCGTCTGTGGGTTGTCGTCGGAGTGTTCGTCCCACTCGGCGGGGCCTGGCTTGCTCTCGACGCCCTTGAACTGGTCGCGGAACCAGTCGGCGAGCTCGGGATGCTGCTCGTCGAGGCGGTCAGCCATGGTGTACTGGTCGATCAGCGCGAAGGCGAGAGACTCGCCCCCGAGCCACTGGGCTGTGTCGACCTCCCCTGCGTCGAGGGCGCGGTCGAGAAGCTCCAGGGCCAGCTCCTCCGCTCGCTTGGGCGGCAGCGCGGAGAACGTGGCTCGGAGCAGGCGCTTGCCGTCGGGCGTGGGGGAGACATCGGACAACCCTTCCGCCGTACCGGGGGAGGGCCAGCGGTAGAGGGTGGCGGCCAGGCGCCCCTCGTTGTCGACCGGGCCGCCATCGAGCGCTCCCTGAAGGGCCAGGTCGAGCAGGCGCGCGTGGGTGCCCGGGTCGACATCTTCGGCCTCCCAGTTCGCCCGCCGAATCCCATGGATGATGGCGTCGATGGCCTCGCTGCCCGACGACATCAGGCCTCGGAGCAGATCGCGGGCGGGCTCGTCGCGCAGCGCGGCGATGGCGAGATCCTTCACCTGGGTGCCGCCGGTGCGCCACGCGAGGAGCGCCTGCTCGACGAAGAAGTCGTGCTCGAGATCGTTGCGATGCTGCAGGGCCAGATCGAGGCGCCGGCCGGGGGGAAGCACCGGGTTGTCGAGGCGGTCGCGCGGGGCGGCATCGGCGCCGCCGTTCGTGAGGTCGACCGTGTCGTGGGTCGTCAGGAAGCGACCGTCTTCGAGCAGCACCGGCTGCAGGCTTCGCCACCAGTGGTCGAAGGCGGCGTTGGTGAGCAGCGCGCGGCCGACCAGCCAGTCGCGCAGGTCTTGCTCGCGCTGGGGACCGTGCAGGTCGCCCAGCAGCAGGGCGAGGGCATCCGCAGGGTGCTCTTCCAGCGTGGCTGCCAGACCCTCGCGGTCGACCACCGAGCGATGAAAGAAGCCGTCGGCGGGGCACAGTGCGTAGACGCGCTGCAGCACGTCGTGGGTGGCCTGCTCAGGCAGGTTGTCACCCGCGCCATCCCACGTGAGGCGTGCGCCATCGGGGGTGATGCTGTCGACCAGCGCAAAGCCGAAGGCCGAGTGGTAGAGCACTCGGCCGGTGTCGACGTCTTGGATGTCACGGATGGGTCGCATGGGCGCGCGAGGGTAGCACCGGGTGGGTGAGGTTGGGAAGCGACGTGGCGTCAGGCCTCCTCCTGCAGAACCTCCATCAGGTTCTGCAGCAGGGTGTCGAGGGGTGCGGGCTTGGGAATCCGGCGAACCACCCGGTCGCCGAACAGCTCCAGCAGCACGTGGTCGGTGCAGGCCGTGTGGGAGATCACCATCGGGCGCCGCTCCTCCATCCGGTCGATCTCTTCGAGCAGCACCAGGCCACCCAGGTGCTCGACGTCGTCTTGGAAACTTGCGGCGCGGGGCCCGAGCACGCGATCGGGGTGGTCGCCCAGGGGGATGAACAAGTCCATCACGACAGCCTTGTAGGGCTCGTCGAGAAGTGCCAGCACCGCCTCCTCCACCGAGTCGACCACCCGCACGGGGATGTCGAGGCTCTCGGCGAGGATCTCGGCGGCGAGGTTCACGTTCTCGGGCTCGTCGTCGACGAACAGCAGCCCGGGTCGACTCATCTCCACTCCATTCGGTCGAAGT
>Ga0070726_10004828_pt1 | contig 10539 bp, 10 predicted proteins | sample tdAd471_FD_67275 | JGI IMG/M metagenome (GOLD analysis project Ga0070726, IMG submission 67275) | Marine sediment microbial communities from the Atlantic coast under amendment with organic carbon and nitrate - tdAd47.1 | ecosystem: Environmental > Aquatic > Marine > Coastal > Sediment | place...
GCCGAACTGCCCGCCTGTTGCCTGGTATTGGAGGCGCGTTTCGAATTGGCGTCCCAGGCCGGGCGGCGCTTCGTCGATGCGGAGGACTATTTCCTCGGATCCTACGAGACCGCCCGCAAGGACGACGAAGTCTTGCTCGCCGCCCATATTCCGGCGCTTCAGGCGGACGCCGTTCCATATTTTCAGGAACTCTCCCGGCGGCGGGGAGACTACGCGCTGGCCGGGCTCGCGGCGCACGCGCGGGTCGCCGGGGGAAGGTTCGACGACCTGCGCCTGGTGTTCTTCGGCGTGGAGGACCGCCCGGTGCGGGCCATGGGGGCGGAAGCCGCCTTGGCGGGGACCGATGGTACGGATGCGGCGGCGGCGCTCGCGGCACTCGATACCGATCTCGACCCGATCGGCGACCCGCAGACCAGCGCGGAAGCGCGGCGGCATCTGGCAGGGGTTCTGCTGCGGCGCGCCGTCGCCCATTGGACGGAGGCCTAGCACCGCATGGAGGATGCGTTGGATATCGAATTGACGGTAAACGGCGCCCGGGTGGCGCGGCGGGTGCCGGTGCGGCGCAACCTCGTCGATTTCCTGCGCCAGGATCTGGGATTGACCGGCTCCCATGTCGGCTGCGAGCACGGCGCCTGCGGCGCCTGCACGGTTGTTGTTGACGGCGCCGTGGTGCGCGGTTGCCTGATGTTTGCGGTGCAGGCCGACGGCGCCATGGTCGAGACCATCGAAGGGGCGAGCGAGAGCGGCCGGCTGAAGCCGCTGCAGGATGCCTTTCACGCACGCGCGGCACTGCAATGCGGGTTCTGCACGCCCGGCATGCTGCTGACGGCGGCGGCCCTGCTGGCGCGTGAGGCCGCGCCGGACCGTGAGACCATCCGCGAGGCGCTTTCCGGGAATTTTTGCCGCTGTACCGGGTATCAAGCCATCGTCGATGCGATCGAGACCGTGGCCAACAAGGATGGCGGAAATGACTGACGGCTCCGGCCTCGGGGCGCCGGTCGGCATCGATACGCCGAGCCCGCGCTCGCCGCGCCTGCTTGCGGGCCGCGGCCGGTATACGGACGATGTCGCCGCCGCACGGGTGGCGCATGCCGCCTATCTGCGCAGTCCCTACGCCCATGCCCGGATTGTTTCGATAGAGACGTCGGAGGCGCGCAAGGCACCCGGCGTGGTGCTGGTCGCGACGGGGGCCGATATCGCCCGGCACTGCCGAAGCTGGTGCGGCACCCACGATCTTTTCCCAGCCCTAGTGGCGGCGGCACAACCGGCGCTCGCCGTCGACCGCGCCTGCTGGCACGGCGAGCCGGTGGTGGCCGTTGTCGCCGAGACCCGCGCCGAGGCCGAGGACGCGGTCGAATTGATCGTGGTCGAATGGGAAGAATTGCCGGCGGTGACCGATGCGGAAACGGCGCTCTCCGGCCCCGCCATTCACGAAGACCTCGGGGGCAATATCGGGTTCGAGACAACGGTGGAAGCGGGCGACGTGGAGAAGGCTTTCGCCGCCGCGCATCTGATCGTGGAAGAACGCTTCCGATTCGGGCGCCACACCGGCGTGTCGCTGGAGCCCCGGACCATCCTCGCCGACTATAACCCGGCGGAGGACAGCCTCCTGGTCCATCAATCGCACCAGACTCCGCATCAGCAGCAGGATTTGTTCTCGCGCCTCCTTGGGATTCCGGAGCACAAGGTGCGGGTCGTGTGCCCGGATGTCGGCGGCGCGTTCGGCCTGAAGCATCACCTGCACGGCGACGAGATCGCGGTCTGCGCGCTCTCGCGGATGCTGGGCCGCCCGGTCAAGTTCGTTGCCGACCGGCTCGAATCCTTCCTGACGGATATTCATTGCAGGGATCACGAGATTACCGCGCGCATGGCGCTGACCGCCGAGGGGGATATTACGGCGATGGCGGTCGAAGACCTGTTCCTGATCGGCCCTTATTCGCAGTATCCGCGCTCCAGCGTCGCCGAGGGCAACCAGATCGCCCGGCTCTGCGGCGCGCCCTACCGGCACAAGGATTACCGCGCCCATCTCCTCATGCTGTATCAGAACAAAAACCTGATCGGGCATATTCGTTCGGTCGGGCATCCTCTGGCGGCGGCGGTCACCGACGGTCTGCTGGACAGAGCTGCCGGGAAACTGGGCCGCGATCCCGTCGAGCTGCGGCGGCGGAATTATCTCGCCGACGACGATTTTCCGCTGACCTCGCCGGGCGGGATCGAGTTCGAGAAGCTCTCGTTCCATGCCTGCCTCGACCGGATTCTGGAGATGATGGACCGGCCGGCGCTGCTGGCCGAACAGGCGCGGCTTCGCGAAGAGGGCGTCTATCGCGGCATCGGCCTCGCCACTTTCGTCGAACTGACCGCGATCGGGCCCGAATATTACGGCGGCGGCGGACAGCACATCAGCGCCCAGGAAGGCTGCCTTGTCCGCTTGGAGCCCTCCGGCATGGTCCGGTGCATGACCGGCGTGACCGATCAGGGGCAGGGCATCGATGCGGGCATTCAGCAGGTGGTGGCAAGCGTGCTCGGCGTCCCGACGGAAGACGTGCGGGTCGAGAGCGGCGACAGCGAGATGTCGCCCTATGGCGGGGGCTCCTGGGGCTCGCGCGGCGCCGTCCTCGGTGGAGAGACCGCCTTGCGCGCGGCCCGGACATTGCGCGGCAATGTGCTGGAACTGGCGGCGGCCCTGCTGCAATGCGATGCGTCTGCGTTGGACCTCCGAGACCGCAACATCATCGATGCGCAATCGGGTCAAGCGCGCATGACGCTCGGCGAGCTCGCCGCAACGGGTCATTTCAAACCCTATAGTTTCCCGAAAGACCTGCAGCCGGCCCTTGCCGTGGTCGAGCATTACGCCTCCCGCGACCGGCTGTTCCTGGCCGGCAACGGCATTCAGGCGTCCTATCTGGAGGTCGATCCCGAAACCGGTTTCGTCGACTTGCTCGGGCATTGGGTGGTGCACGACGCGGGGCGCTTGCTGAATCCGCTCCTGGTGAAGGAGCAGGTCCGCGGCGGCGTCGTGCAGGGGATCGGCGGCGTGCTGTTCGAGGAATGTCTCTACAGCCCGGAAGGCCAGATGCAGAACGGCACCTTCGCGGATTATCTCGTGCCGATGGCCGCCGAGATGCCGGATATCGAGGTCGACCATATCGAGACGCCGACCGCGACGTCGGAACTCGGGACCAAGGGGGCCGGCGAAGCGGGGACTGCCGGCGCGATGGGGGCGGTCCTGAACGCGATCAACGATGCCCTGATGCCGTTTGATGCCCGGATTTACGAGACGCCGTGCACGCCGGACCGCATCCTGCGGGCCTTGGGGAAGATAGCTTGAAGGAGTCCGGTTTGATGATCGTCGACGTGCACGCCCATATTCTGACCGAGGAATTCCTATCCCGCCTCGCCGACGAGCATGTCTTCGGGATCGAGCACGGCGAGGGTGGGACTTACGTCTTCCCGGGCTACGGGCCGCTCGACCGTTGGCTCTACGATATCGGCGCGCGGGTCGAAAGCCTGCGGGCCCGCGATGTCGAACTGCAGCTTGTGGCGCCGCCGCCGCGCATGGTCAGCCATGCGACCTGGTCGGCCGATGTGGAGTTCGCCCGCCGGCTCGATGCCCAGACGGCGCAAGCGGCGGCGATGGGCGAAGGCTTGCTCGCCGGCCTGGCGACCCCGTGCTTCAGCGAGCCGGCACGGGCGGCGGAGGAGCTGCGCCGCGCGGTCGGCGAGCATGGTTTCAAGGGCGTGGCGATCGCCAGTTCGGCGGCGGGTGCGCCTCTCGATGCGCCGGAATTCGACGAGATGTTCGGCGTCTGCGAGGAGCTCGGTCTGTTGATTTTCATGCACCCGACGACCGCCGGCACCCGCGCCGAACTCGGCGACTATACCCTGCTGCAATTGGTTGGCTGGCCGTTCGAGACGACGCTCGCGGTCGCCCGGATGATCTTCGCCGGCCTGTTCGAGCGCCGACCGGCGCTCAAGATGGTGCTGGCCCATGGCGGCGGCGCCCTGCCGTGGCTGGCGGGGCGGCTCGATCTCGGGTATCTCGCCCCGGAATACGAAGCCAATCCGGCCTGCCGGGCCAATATCACGAAACCGCCGAGCGAGTATCTCAAGCATCTCTATTTCGACACGGTAGTGGCCAGCCGCCCGGCCCTCGATTTTCTGGTCGCCACGGTGGGTGCCGAGCGGGTCCTGTTCGGCTCCGACTATCCCTTCGAGATCGGCGATGCCGTCGGTGCGGTCTCGCTGGAGGCGATTGCCGGAATGCCGGAAGAAGCCCGCGGCCTGATTCTCGCCGGTAATGCCCGGCGGCTGCTGGCCGGGTCCTAGACCTCGATTTCCATCCCGTCGTAAGAGCAGAGGATCTCGAGCTCCGGCGCGGTGTCCCGCGTCAGCTCCTCGTAGCGGATGGTATCCTTGTGATGTTTCTCGATGGTCGCATCGTCGAAGATCGGCTCGTGATGGAACATGACAAGGCGTTGCGCGTGGGCCTTGTGGCAGAGGTCGACAGCGGTCATGCCGCTGGAATGTCCCCAGTCCTCTTTCATCGTCAGCGCTTCGGCGAGCGTGTACATCGTATCGAAGACGATGAGGTCGGCCTCGTCGAAAAAGTCCACGAAGACCTGCTCGCGCTCCAGATCGTCGAGCTTATGCTCGCAATCCGTCGTATAGATGATGCTCTTGCCGTGCCGCTCGAAGCGGTAGCCGTAGGAATCGTTGTCGTGATACTGCTTGATCAGATGCACGGTGTAGCCGGCAATGTTGTGCGCGACGCCGGGCTCCAATACGTGGAACTCCTTCTTGGAAGCCATGTAGTCGAAGGGCACCGGAAACGAAATCCGCTCCTGCTGTCGGCGCAAGGCTTCTTCCATCTCCGCATGACCGCCATAGAAATGGATCGTGGTCTCCGGATCGTATGCCGGCCCGAAAAACGGGAAACCCATGATGTGGTCCCAGTGGAAATGGGACATGAAGATATGGAAGACCTTCTTGCGACCGGCCTGGATTCTGCGGGCCGCATCAAGACCGAAGGCCCGCACTCCGGAGCCGAGATCGCAAATCAGAAACTCGTCACCGCCGTCTTCCAATTCGATACAGGAACTCGCACCTCCATAGGTACCGCCGACGGACAGCGGCAGTTCCGCGTCGATAAAGGCGCCCGCCGCCTCCGTATCGGCGAAGCTGCGCCCATTGGCGGCGACAAGCGCCGCCGCGACTTTCGCGCGAATCTCGGCGGCGGTGGCGGACGTCGGCAGGGACCCGCGCGTCCCCCAAAACCTGACCAGCATTATTGTTCTCGTCCTAAATGTAGCCGATGCAGAGTCGTTCTCGTGTTCGCTGTTTCAGCCAATGGCGTTCGGCATGGACAGCGTCATATGATTTTCATCGCCTATTCGCTCTAACCTGTCAATTCGGCACCAAGAGAGAATGAGCGGCCAACCGACCCCGCCTTCCACCGTCGGGCAGCCGAATTCGCCGTCGTCGATTGTCTGAAGATCGGTGCGCGGGTCGAAGGGAACGCCCCGATCGCGCACATGTATCCCGATGCCGTCCGGGCCTCGAACGAGGTCGATTTCGATAAAACTATCCGACGCCGGTTTCCCATGGAGCACGATGTTCCTGGCCAATTCCTCGACCACGATCTTGAGCCGTCTCCCGGCGTCGGCCGGAACGGCGGTCGCCGCGACGAAATTTCCGCGAATGCGATGACCGTGCCGATGCCCGACAAGACGGGTGCGACCCTAACCGGCATCTCTTAACTCCGTTGAACAACTTTCGATCACGGGTTACACCCTTACAGGGATCGCCAGAGGGAGCAATCGGGATTCATGGGTAAATTTACCACGGTCGTGTCGATCGCGATCATGATCGCATTTCTGGCGGGGACGGCCATTGCCGATATCGGCCGCATCAAACGCGTCAAGGGAACCGCGAGCGTCGAGCGCGGCGGCGAGACGCTTTCCGCAACTCCGGGAATGGTGCTCGAGAAGCAAGATGTTCTCGTGACCGGACCGGACAGCCGGGTGAGCGTGACCTTCATCGACAACAGCCGCTTTTCCGCCGGGCCCGATAGCCGGATCGTATTGGAGACGTTCGACTTCGACACGACGACGCATGAAGGTGCCTTCGTCAGCCGGGTTGAACGCGGGACGCTGGGCATCGTCTCGGGACAAATCGCCAAGCAGACTCCGGATGCCATGCGGATCCATACCCCGACATCGATTCTCGGCGTGAGAGGGACGAAATTCCTGGTCGAGGTCGGACAATGAGCGGGTTTCGGCAGCTGGCTTGCGGGCTGGCCGTGGCACTCCTGTTGAGCGCGTGCGGGGGGCGGGACAAGGTCTTTCTGCTGCCCCACGACGATGGCACGCCGTCCGGCGCGGTTGCGCTCCTCGGTAGCACCGGCGAGACCCACCACGTGATCGACCGGCAGTACACGGAAGTTCTTGTCTCCGGCAAGACCGTGCATAAATCCGACGCGGTCGATCCGTCGGATATCCAAAAAAATTACGGTGCCTTGCTCGACCATCTGCCCGCCCCGCCGAAAGACTACGTGCTCTATTTCCGGGAAGGCACGGTGACCGTGATGCCGCGGTCCGAGCCGGAGCTGACGGCGCTCCTGGCGGATGTCGCGAACCGCCTCGGCGCCGACGTGCAGGTAACGGGGCATACGGACACGTTGGGCTCCGCCGCCAATAACGACAGGTTGTCGTTGAAGCGGGCCAACGAAATCCGACGCCTCTTGATAGAGCAGGGTCTCGATCCGAAGGTGGTCAGCGCTGCTGGACGGGGCGAGCGGGAGCTTTTGGTTCAAACCCCCGACCGAACCCGCCACGCGGAAAACCGGCGGGTCGTCGTCACGGTCCGTTAGCCTCGGTACTTAATCGTCAGCACGGTGAGATCGTCCGTCGGCTCGCCGCCCGCCTCGAAGCCGTGCACCGCCGTCACGAGACGGTCGATGACGGCCTGACCATCGGCCGGAATCGGCGAGAGGCGGTCGAGTACCCGGGCATGTCCGAACAGGTCGCCGGCGGGGTTCTTGGCTTCGGTCACGCCATCGGTCAGCACCAGCAAAGTGTCGCCCGGCTGTAACCGGCAGGTCTCCTGCGGGTAGGGAAAATCGTCCAGGACGCAGAGCGGGGGACCGCCGTCCATGTCCACTTCCTCGATATCGCCCCCCGACCGCAGGATCAGCGGGTTGTCGTGCCCCGCATTGCACATCCGCACCTCGCCGCTTTCGACATCGAGCAGGCCGACCAAGGCGGTGACGAAAAGATCGCCGGCGTTCTCGCGCGAAATTTCCAGATTCGCGGCCATCACGGCTTCTTCCAGGCTTCCGCCGAAGCGCATGATGACGCTCTTGCTCAGGGCTTTGGCGAGCGCCATGAAAAGGGCTGCCGGAACGCCTTTGCCGGTGACGTCGCCGACCACGAAATAAAGCCACCGGTCATCCAGCATGAACGCATCGTAGAGGTCGCCGCCGACCGCCTTTGCCGGCTCCAGATAGGCGCGCAGTTCGACCGCTGCGGGCAATGCTTCAAGCGCTGCGTTGTCCGGCAGCATGCCCAGCTGTATGTCGCGCGCCGCCGCGAGTTCGCCTGCGAGTTTAGCGGATTGGACGCGCTCTTCGATAAGGGCCGAGCGCAGATACGCGCGTGCCTTGTCGGTCTCCACAAGTTGACCCGCGAGCGTTCCCAACGATCCGAACGCTCCGCCGATGATCGGCACGAGCGGGTCGAGCAGGTATCCGCCGGAAGCGAAGACAGCGAAGCTGGCCGCGGCGATTCCTGTACACCCGAGGACGAGCGCGCTCGCCGATGCCGCCGGGGAGCCGAACGGCGTCAGGACGATCGCAAGGCACGCCAGCACCAGGGCCAGCGACAATTCCGCCCCCTTCGACCATTCGGGGCGGATCAACCAGTGCCCGCTCAGAATGGTCTCCATGGCCTGGGCGTGGATGTCCGCACCGTAACTCTCGCTTGCGACTGGTGTTGCGACCACGTCTTCGAGACCGAGCGCCGCCGGGCTGACGATGGTCACGGTGTTGCGCAGGGCGCCGGCCGGCAGGCTTCCGTCCAGGACGGAGAGCGCGGAGATCGTGCGTGCCGCCAGGGGGGGCGAAAAATGCAGGCGCAGGAAACCGTCCGGGTCGACCGGGATCGAGATCCCCGCGAGCTGAAGCGATTTGAGGACACCATCTTGCGTGATCATTTCGATTTCGCCCGCCCGATGGGCGACGCGCAGTAATTCGAGAGACAGGCTTGGTGTCAGGTTGCCGGCGATATCGACCACGAGCGGCAGGCGCCGGATGACGCCGTCCGCATCCGGTGGCCCGTTGACGGCTGCATGTCCCGCCGCGACGTCGTCGAGGGCGGGCGTGTTCGAGATCGCCCCGGGGAACGACAGGAAGGTGCCGGGGCGGGCGCCGGTGAAAACGGCCTCAAGGGGCAGTGCTGCCGGATCGTCCGCACCGCCGCCGTCCCCGGGGATGCCGGCCCGGCTTAAGACAATCGGCGCCCGCCCGATCACGGCCGCAAATGCCTGATCCGGGTCCACCAGTCGCGATACTTCCTCCGCCACCGGCTCGGTCAGACCGGGGTGTCTTTGGAGAAAAGCCGCAGGGGCGTGGCGGTCCGGCTCCGGGAAGATCATGTCGAAGGCCAATGCCTCGGCACCGGCATCGAAGGTGGATTGGGCAAGTTGGGCGAGCAGGGTACGGGGCCACGGCCAGGGACCGAATTGGCGCAGGCTGGCTTCGTCGATCTCGATCAGGCGGGCCGGTAACCGCTCGACCTGTCGCGGAGAGAGGCGCTGGTAAAGATCGAAGGTCTCGTTCCGCAGGCGGTCGAAGTCGAGGAAGAGGATTGCCGCGGCAAATATCAACAGTCCGGCGATTCCCCAGTAACGAGCGCGCTTCCGGCCAACCGAGGAGAGCCGTCCGCCGGTCGTAGGAACGTTCTCAGAGATCGACTTCGAGTCCGTCATAGGCGCAGAGAACGTCGAGTGCGTGCTCGTCCCGCATCAGCTCTTCGTAGCGGATGGTGTCCCGGTGATGGCTCTCGATTGTGGCGTCGTCGAAGATCGGTTCGTGGTGGAACATGGCGAGGCGTTTGGCGCCCGCCCGGTGACACATATCGACGGCGACCATGCCGCTCGAATGCCCCCAGTCCTCTTTCATCGTCAAGGAATCGGCAAGCGTATACATGGTGTCGAAGACGACGAGGTCGGCTTTGTCGAAGAAATCCACGAAAGCCTGGTCGGCGTCGAGGTCCTCGCTGTTGTGCTCCGAATCGGTGCTGTAGACGGCGCATTTCCCGTCCTCTTCGAATCGGTAGCCGTAGGAATCGTTGTCGTGATACTGGCGGATGATCCGCACCGCGCGTCCGTCGATCTCGTAGCTCCTGCCCGGTTCAAGCGGATGGAACTCGATTCGGGCACTCATGAAATCAAATGGCACGGGAAAGGAAATCGTCTCCTGCTGGCGCCGCAGGGCGACCTCCATCTCGGCGTGGCCGCCGTAAAAGCGGATGGTCGTCTCGGGGTCGTAGGCGGGCCCGAAGAACGGGAACCCCATGATGTGGTCCCAATGCAGGTGCGACATGAAAATATTGAACGTCTTCGGACGGCCTTCTGCGATGCGCCGCAGGGCGTCGATGCCAAAGGCCCGAAAACCCGATCCCATGTCGCAAACCGTAAATTCGCCCGCACCGCGGTCGATCTCGACGCAGGAGCTCGATCCGCCATAAGTGCCGCGTTGGGAAAATGTCAGCGCCGATTCGGTGAATGCGCGGGCTTCGTCAGGGCCGGAAAACTTTCTGCCACCGGCCGCGAGCAATCCTTCGACCACCTTGTCCTGGACCTCGGACGCCGTTATGGCGGTTGGAATCGAGCCGCGGGTGCCCCAGAATTTTACGCGCAAATCCGTTAGTCCTTCAGAAATTCATGTGGCGAGCGCAGATTCGACCGTGTCGTGGATCGAAAAAATCTTATCAAACCGGCTGATCTTGAATATTTCCGCCATCGTGTCGTTCAGGCCGGCAATGTGGATCTCGATCTTCGCCTCGCGGGATTGTTTCGAGGCACGCATCAGAACGCGCAAGCCGACGCTCGACATATACTCGACGCGGCTCAAATCCACGATCAGACGACTTTTCGCCGCCGCTCCGTCGATGGCGCCGCTGAGCGCGGCCTGAAACGCGTCGGCTGTCTCATGATCGATCGCACCTTCAGGCAATGCGATCGAGGAACCGTCCCGTTCCTCCATGTGCCACTCGAACATACAGGCTTACCTCTCGCAGGATGTGAGGCAAGATATCCGGCGATTCGCTCTAGTGAAACCCTCAAGTTTTCGCGCCGGCTGGAGAGGCGGCCGATCCGTCGCAGCTATCCGGCGCGGACAGTGACGTTCACCGCCATCTCGAGTGCGTCGCCGGGCGTGCCTTCGAAGGTACCGGTCACAGGTATGGCCTGACTGGGCTCGCGCGTTACCGCGATGGGGACAAGGTTCTGGCCGCCGACGAGGCCGTTGGTGGGGTCGAACTC
>Ga0070726_10004834_pt1 | contig 10531 bp, 8 predicted proteins | sample tdAd471_FD_67275 | JGI IMG/M metagenome (GOLD analysis project Ga0070726, IMG submission 67275) | Marine sediment microbial communities from the Atlantic coast under amendment with organic carbon and nitrate - tdAd47.1 | ecosystem: Environmental > Aquatic > Marine > Coastal > Sediment | place...
CCATATAGGTAAGCGCTTCAGCTTCTAGGATTGTTATTTCTAAAGAATTTGGCGCGTAAATACGCGCTATATTCAACGCCTCTAGGGTTAATACTTCTTGTTGCGTTTCTAATAAAAGATGTGCCTTTCGAATATAAAACTCTGCGGAAAATTGATGATGTGCAATGGCTTGATCCACCACCTCAATCGCTCGGTCTAGCTGTTCATCCTCTTCATAGTAAGCGATTAACTCATGATAAACTTGTGGATCAAAAAACTGATTAAAACCTGACTGGGCGGTAGCTTCGTAGGCCGCTACCCATTCTGCTATCGCCTGGCTATATTTTCTGTTCATAGGACAAAGTTGAAGTGTTCATTCCTTTGTACGCACAATATACATAAAAAGGTACCAAAAGACTTCTCCATATTTGTAGCGGTCTTGTTTTGTAGGGAGCGGTACAATATACAGAGGGAGTGGTTAGGGTTGTCTTGTAAAGTATTAATAACGAACACTTTATGTTTTTTCTCTATTTAATTAATTGTCTTATTTGTTAAAATTTTATACGCACCTGATCAATAAGGGTTGCATCCCTATTTCCAAATTCAGTACTTTTTTACTTTTTGTGAGAAAAAGGCTGTTTTTGGACTATAAAAAAACCGATATTTCTATGAAATACCGGTGCTATATAAAAAGGAATTTATTAGGTACAATTTGTCCGCAGACATCTGATTCACCACTCCACCACTCCACCACTTCACCACTTCACCACTTCACCTCTCCACCTCTTCACCTGATCCACCTGATCCACCACTTCACCATTACCCCCCTTTCCTCCCACTGCGCCGCCTGCGAATTTCTTCGAGTAAATATTGTTTGAATTCAGCATTAGACTTTTGAAACAACAAAACCTGCCTAGCACTAACCACCGTTTTGAAACGAGAATAGAAGTTCTTTTTCAAGGCGAGCAACTCATCTTCCATTCTGAGCCGCTTTTCTATCACTTCCTCGGCATCTACTTCAGTCATCGAAGCAATTGGAACTTGAGTTCGGTATTTTTGTCTAATTAATCGCTCTTCTTTCTCATATTGGGTATGAATGGGCCAAAAGCCTTGCGCTTGCTTTGGTGTCAACTGCATGCGTTTGGTGATAAAAGCCACCCGCTCGGCTTCGACTCTTTCTCTTCGGCTTGGCTGACCCATAACCCATTGCTGTAGGCTAATAAATACGATAACGAGCCATATGAATTTCCTCACAGTTTTCTTCATAATATCTGCATTACTTAAAGTTGTTTATTCCTCAAAGGCTTCTCCTTCGAAAAGACTTTCAAATTCTTCTTCATCCATCTCCAGCAGTAGATGATCTAAGTTTTCTTCTATTAAAGCTTGTCCGGCATCGGGGTTCTCCTCTTCTTCTGCGGTGTAAATATCTATGAGAAGGTCTGTATCAAAATCCTCAAGATGAGCTAGGATATAAGCTTCCAATTCTTCATTATTTAAGGCCAATTCTGGCAGCTCAGCACTGTCCCAGGTATCAGACCTCAAAAACCACATTCCTGCCAGAATCAGTATGATTACACTTGCTAAGGCTAGGGCAGGTCGCCCTAGCAACAAGGTAGAAAGCTGTTGACGCAAACGGCTATACCAGCTTTCTGTCTGCGTAGTTGTGCTCGGCTGTACTTCTGCTAGAATATCAGTGGTCAACTGCCGAAAATACTGAGGAGGAACCTGAAATCCAGTACCAGTATTTTCAGCTTTCAGCTGGGCTAGCCTAGGAGCTGAATGCTCCAACTCTGTCTTTATATTTTCTTTTTCACTCATAATTTACTACTTGAGGGCTAACCTTCAAATTCGGTTAAGCTCCGTTCCACTTTTTTTACAGCATGATGGTAAGACGCCTTTAATCCTCCGACAGAAGTACCCAAGACTTCCGACATTTGCTGATAACTCATTTCCTGAAAATAGCGCATTTGGAAAACGATACGCTGCTTTTCTGGTAACTGCTGTATCGCCTTTTGTAAAGCCAATTGAATGGCATTACCATCAAAGTATACATCTGCCGTCAGGCGTTCTGCTACCTGTAAGGCTTCCTGATCCAGCGAATCAGCACTACGTTTTTTTTTCTTTTTCAAAAAAGAAATAGATTCATTCGTCGCAATGCGGTACAGCCAAGTATACAAAGCCGATTTACCTTCAAACCGCTGAATACCTCGGAAAACCTTGATAAAACAGTTCTGCACGACATCATTGGCATCCTCATGCTCTACTACCATATGACGGATATGCCAGTAGAGTCGTTCCTGATACTTCTGTAAAAGTAACCGGAAGCCTCGCTCTTGCTGCCCCGCTTCTTTGACTAGGGCCAAGATTTGTTCGTCTGTAATATCTGCTACCGCCGTTTGCAAATGTTTGTATTTACCTCTTTGACTACATGAATCAAACAGGGTTTAATGAAAGGATATTATTTCTACTTATTTTTAACTTATGTGCCACGGTACTAGCTTCATCAGCAGGATAAAAATCGTTTGCCAATGGATAATTAATCAATTCTTGTACTACATTTACGGCAAATACGAGAATCTTGGAAAAAACACCGGCTACTTCGCCTATAGGATTGAAAAACTGGCTCTTATTGATATTCCTCAGTATTATTTGGGGGACTTCCTATATACTGATCAAGAAAGCTGTTAGTGTGTATCCTCCTATGCAAGTGGGAAGTCTTCGCTTGAGTATTTCAGCGCTGTTTTGTCTTCCCTTTGTATGGTACCAATGGCGTAAAATTCCATGGGGCCGCATTAAAATATTGCTACTCGTTGGTATTACTGGAACGGGTTTACCTTCCTTTTTGTTTCCATTGGCACAAGCCCACATGAGTAGCTCACTAGCCGGTATTCTCAATTCTCTTACCCCACTTTTCACCTTGATATTAGGCATGCTATTGTTTAAAACCAAATTCGCTTGGGGAAAAACGCTAGGAGTAACTATTGGTTTGTTGGGCGCCGCCAGTCTATTCTTGTTTGGAGAGAAGGCCGGTTTTCAGGGCAGTATTACATACGGATTCCTCATCGTATTTGCCACCATTTGCTATGCTACCAGCACCAACTTGGTGGGCTTTTACCTGCGAGATGTCAGTTCAATCATTATTAGTACCATCTCCTTCATCATGGTGGGCATCCCGGCTATGTTATTCCTGATGACCACGGATTTCACTACGACCTTGCAAACCCATCCCCAGGGCTGGGAAGCCTTAGGTTATATTGCCATCCTGGCTATCATCAGCACCGTATTGGCTTCCATACTCTTTTTTAAGTTGATACAAATGACCTCACCTGTGTTTGCTTCCATGATTAGCTACCTTGTACCTCTGGTCGCCCTATTATGGGGACTATTGGACGAAGAAGTAATCAGTATTGCACACTTCTTTGGTATGGGCTTGATCTTAGCTGGAGTGTATCTGAGTCGGAAAAGCTGATAAAAAATTAGAACCTATTTGGGTAGCGCTTTTAGCCCGAATGGTGCTGCCGAAACCTGCTTTTAATCTTCTCCATCTACGATTTGATTCAAGATCTTTAGACTAATCAGATAAGTCGGTTTAACGCCATCTACCCCTAGACTTCCAGAAGCCAAGGTTGCTCCTGTAATTAAAGGATTATCCGATGCATAGTAAGCATATCGAAAAGCGACTGCTTTCCCGATCCCTCCTTGTCGGATCTCCGTAGCGGCTTGAATGGCTTTTTGATAATGAGCCCCTTCCATTTCCAAACCAATAGCCCGCCAGGAAGAACGGTGGAAATAACGAAGAATATCTTTGTTTTGCAGGCTGGTACCCAAAACACTAATCATCGGCCCTTCGAAAACCTGTAGACCGAAATCTTCAAAGTCAGCTTTGCTTAACTCATTCTCGAAGGGATAATTATCGGCAGTTCCTTCAAATACATGGGCCGTTGGTACCATAATATCTCCTTTATCCCCTTCTAGTATCCCCGCCTTACCCATAATAGAAACGGAAACCACCTGGAGTGCTGTTTTCGAGTTTTCTTCTTCAAAAGGTTTTAAGAGTTCATCCATGGTTTCATAGGCTTGCTCACCAAAAGCGTAATCCATTACTAGAATAACCGGCTGGTGTTTTTTTATATAGGCAGCGTTCCACTTCAAAGAAGGAGAGAATTTGATTTTGCTCATTTGGGCCGTATCAAAAATCTGCACTGAGATATTGGTACCGCTCGTGTCATCAATTTGAACCATCCCATTCCGCTTGGCCAATTGATTGACTTTATCCCGAAGTTTCCCATTTTCAGATATACTCAAGTCCCGAGCGATATCATCCAAATCATCGGATAGCCGACCAAGTGCTGCAGGCGCATAAAAGCTGTTCATGATACTATGCAAGTTGGCACTGATCACATGAATAGGTCGATCTAGCAGGTGTAGCTTTTTAAGGTGGGCTTTAATGTTTTGTGCCCATAATTCGCCATATATATGATGCCCGATTTTTTCTCTTAGGGCCGAGGAAAAGGAAATCTCTCTATCCTCCTCTTGTATGGCCTCATCAAAAGATAACTGACCTAACCAGTAAGTAATGTGAAAAATACTATTGACGGCTTCACTAGTGGCGAAGCGTTCACAAGCGGCCAAGGTATCATCATAGGTGCGCCCTAAAATAGTACTGAGATAGGTATAGGCTACCTCTTGATTGAACGATTCCCCTTTTCCTTCCAATTCGACAATCTTTTCCAGCATTTTCCACTCTCGCTTCTTTCGGCCCTTATGGTCTTGACTATTATGCCTGATCTTTTCGGCCATGATATACATAAACGTCAAATGAGTCAGGACATCATAGATATCTGATCGACCTCGGGTCATTTCGATATACATTTCATTGGCATCGATCCGATAGCAATTTCGCCTTCTCTTAGGTGGGACAATAGGATCAAATGAGCTGTTTTCAAAACCTTCCCGAGAAATGAGTCGGACAAAACGACATTCCTCAATTCCTCTGGGTAAGCGTTGAAATATATAAAGGAGGCCATCCAGCTCTACTCGCTCAGGATCATTCAGGTCACCATATATTTCAGGTCGAAGTTGTTTTAGGGCACTGATCATGGCTTCTCCGGAAACACCAAGCGGTTTGTAATTGCCACGAATGAAAAGATGGCGCATTGCAATATATAGCCTTTCGATAGCTGCTCTAGATTCCTGTGCGCGAGTTCGTGGTTTGTTGAGATACGTCATCCGATCTTTTTAGAAGTTAATACTGTGTGTAAAGTGAAGCCGATGTTTTGTGCTGATCGAATCACCATTTTTTCGATAGCATCGAACTATAGCTAAACGCAGACGAAGAGACAAGGCAAAATGTAGTTGAGGTGCGTACCTTCTGATTTGCTAGTTCCCTTAACCCCGCAAAATAGGAAAAGGTGGGGGTATTAGGGGTTTTTACCGCAAAAAAAATTCTAAACAGGCTAGCAGGAAAGCTATACAGCGCTCAGCAGATAGCCCATCAAAAGAACAGGGCTCGGTAACGTCTGTTGAAACGACCAAGCCCTGCTAAGACTTACTGAGGTTTAGTTTTGCGTAGGTTATTACGCATTAAAAGGGGATGGATGACAAGGAAAGGGGAGCGCTTAGCCTTATTGGCCAGCGCTAATAATCTTATCATCCCTTACTAAATCAAAAATGACTCGGCGATTCATCGAACGACCTTTACTGGTTTTGTTCGAAGCGATGGGGTTAGATTCACCGAAGCCTTTATAGGACAAGCGCCGGGCACTAATGCCTCTGGCACTGAAAAACTGCATACAACTGAAGGCTCTGTTTTCGGAAAGCTTCCGATTGTCAATACTATCTCCGCGACTATCAGTATAACCTTTAATAGAAAGATCATACTGTGGGTATTTATGTAAGATGTCGGCGATCTCGTCGAGAACGGTATAAGAACTTTCTTTGAGTTGGTAACTGGCGCTCTCAAACTGAACACTTTGAGTTGCAAAAACCAGAGTCTCTACTTCTTTCTCTGATATCTTTGGACAACCGTTATTATCGCTAAGACCTACCGCGTTTGGACAACCATCAAGGTGATCTGCTATGCCATCACCATCACTGTCTGGACAACCCTTCATGCTAATCACACCCGCTACATCGGGGCATAAATCATCTTTATCCAAAATACCATCTTCATCTGTATCCGGATAAGGACAGCCGTCATTATCTGCTGGCCCAGCAATGGTGGGACAAGGATCATCTTCATCTTCAATGCCATCTTTATCCGCATCATAAATCGGGCACCCCGCTCGCTCCCGCAAACCCGTAACGTCTGGACAGCTGTCATCGGGATCAATAATGCCATCACCATCGGTATCGGGACAACCTCCATACAGGCTAATACCGGCCAATGCAGGGCAATTATCGACCTGGTCGGCTATACCGTCCATATCACTATCGGGACAACCTTGTAGACTAGGTAGACCAAATTCCTCGGGACATTGATCATCTGCATCGGTCACACCATCTCGATCCGTATCCTTCTTACCAATCCGATACGTCAGGTTTAGGCCACCGATTCCATACCAATCATTCTTATCTGGGTTTCCGGACATACTGACGCCATCGAGGTAATCACTGAAGGTAATTCTGAAACCATATTCTAGTCCTAATGCCCATTGCTCATTGATATCCATTCTGATACCTGCCCCAATGGGGATGACAAACCTAAAGGTGGATGCATCTACCGCTTGATCTAGTGCGATCAATTCTGCCATGCTTGCACTGGTAGAGGGGAAATCCGTCTTTGGGTTGAAATAACTTAGTCCGATTCCTCCTAATACGTAGGGAGTAATAGTTTTATGAAAACTTTCTTCACGATACCGTTTATGGCCAAGCCATTCCCATTCCAATTGTCCGGAAAACTCGTGCAAAGGAGAGGAAAAACTAAAACCACGAGGACTCAAGCGTTCAAAATTACTGTCCTCGCCCGTTAGCTTTCCATGGTAGTATCCCAGTCGGAGGCCTAAACGAGAGGAGATGACCTTCTTGGCCATCAAACCAAATGCAAAATTAGTCTCCTTGAACGTAGATAGGTTGGGGTCGATGAGATCGCCACCAATGTTGGATCCGCCAAGGAGTAATCCATATTCCCAGTCATGATCCTGTGCCGAAAGGGGGAACAGAATAATCAGTGAAAGTATCAGGGCTAAAAATTGTTTCATGTTTTCGCGTTTAAAAAGAGGTTTATATTTTATATGTGTTATTTACATGTATTATGGTGTTAGTTTACCTAAGAATATGTTTGATCAGAGTTCAATTTCCTTTGAGTCATGATCAAACATATTCTGAACATTAATGGCAAATTAATGTCAAGATTAGGTGTTGTTCAGCAGTGTGTTTGTTGATGTGCTTGTTTTGAAATCGGCCAAGGAGGTGATAGATTTCATCCTGGTCTGGAAGTACCCAAACCTAAGTTGCAATCTTTTGAAGAATCGGCTTAATCGACGGTAATCAGGAGTAAAGAGTTGGTGAAGTGAGGAAGAACAAAAATAGGTGCACTGGCCATCCTCTAACTTAGTACGTTATCAATTTGAACGGAGGAGTGGTATTGAAGTTGCAATTAACAGATAATTTATTATTTAAACAGGACGAACTCTACCCGTCTGTTTTGTTTTCTACCGCGTTCCATCGAGTTTTCAGGGAGAGGATAGTCTGAGCCATATCCTTTAAACTGCATCCGTTCTGTCTCTACTTTCCCACTTCGAAAGTAATCGTAGCAAGCCCGAGCTCGGCGAGTAGATAATTGAAGTTGGTTACTGCTATCTCCTTCTCGGTCTGTATAGCCTTTAATCAAGATTTTATAATGGGGATAGGTTTTTAGAAAGCCCAAGATATCATCCAAAAGTGAATATCGTTCAATATCGCTGCTACCACTGGTAAACAACAGGGTCTGTCGATTTAATTTATCGGCTTGGTCTTCTGCGCTAATCTTCAGCGGACAACCCTCTTGAGAGTATAGGCCAAATAATAGCGGGCATTTATCTTTTTTATCTTCTATCCCGTCTCCATCGGTGTCGGGACAGCCTTGAAAAATGGCTAAACCGTATTGGTTAGGGCAAAGATCATCTTCATCTAGCAGTCCATCTTCATCAGAATCTACCGGTGGGCAGCCTTGCCGTTCGGGAGGGCCAGGCTGGAGGGGGCAGGGGTCCTCCTCATCAGGAATGCCGTCGTTGTCGACATCACTGGCAGGGCATCCTCTTCGCTGAATGAGGCCCGGGGTATCAGGACATTGATCATCTCGATCAGCAATACCATCGTTGTCTCGGTCGGGGCAACCTCCCATGGCAAAAGATCCAGGTTGTGCAGGACAGAGATCATTGATATCTGCTATACCATCAAGGTCTATATCTGGGCATCCATCCAATGTTACAAGACCGGGTACATTGGGGCAGGCATCTTTATAATCTACAACACCATCTTTATCAAGGTCACTTTCACCAAATTTATAGCCAAAGGTCAACGCCATCGTACCATACCAATCGTTTCCTTCTGGGTTGCCGGCTTGGCTTACCCCATCGAGATAATCCGTTGTGGTGAGCCTAAGACTGGCTTCTAGTCCAATTTTGATTCTCTGGTTGAGGTTCCATTCCAATCCACCACCAAAAGGGAGTGCAGGTTGAATCTTGGCCGGCAAATTATTCTGGTCAAACTCAATGGCTTCTCTCAGGTCGGGAAGTTTAGCTCGATTTAATGTGGCACTTGGGGAAAGGTAAAATAAGCCTAGCCCAGCAAAGCCATAAGGCGCAATTCGAGGCTTTGCGGCTCCCGGCTTAACAAATGGATACCATTGTAAACGAAATTGTAATTCTGTGATTTGAGTGCTAAAGTAGAAACTTCGAAGCTTACGATCTTCATAATTACGGTCATCTCCGGAGATTTCACCTGTACCAATATGGCCTTGTAAAGATAGATTAGGCTTGAGCTGTCGGCTAATGTAAAGGCTTAGCCAAGGGTGGGTTTCTTTGCTGTGTGGAAGGCTCGTCTTGACCAGGTCACCGGTGTAGTTAATACCGCCAAGGCTAACCCCTCCTTCCCATAAGTGATTCTGGGAGAATAATATCGTAGGGATCATGCATAAGACAAAAACCGAATACCCGGCAATCTTCATTTTCTGTGGGCGGCATTTGGTTCAAATAGCAAAAATAATTATTTACTGGACTTTTGACTGCATCCCGAACGAATTGTAACATATTATTTGAAAAAAAATATAAATGAGTGTTTATTCCAAAGGAGCTTTAGAAGGAGAGGAATAAGCAGATGAGCTAGTACTAAAGAAAAGTATTAGCTCACCCATTGAACAAGCTCTTTTATACGTTTGCAAGAAGAATGCTTTATTCATCTCTTAGCTGTCTTTGCAGCTCTACAATCTCTTCATTTTTATTGAATACCTGATCTTTCAATTCTTTATTTTCTCTTTCCATCGCTTCGACCCGACGTTGCAAATCTGACAGTTCTTTCTGTAAACTTTGCACATCAGTAGGTAAGTCCTGATCAACGATGGTTTTGGTGGCCTCGACAGTCCTTTCGGTGGTCGGCTGTTCCCATCCTACCAGATCTTTCAAATTTTGAAGGCCATCTTCTCCATTATAATAGGAAGCACCGAAGTAGGCAGCAGGTAGGAGAAAAAGCAGGAAGAAAAAGAGGCGAGCAAATCCTGTAACTTTATACTTTCTAGGCATGGTATTTTTTTTAAAACAAATATAAGGGAAATGTCAGGTCATGACCTTATTCTTCTACCGAAGCCAGTTTTTTATGGATGAATAGTTTTCTGACTAGTGGGGCTGAACGCGTGATCCTAAGATTAATAAGCATCCATGCAGGCGTCTACCAGCTAATTTATTTCACCTGGAAAGCTTTATCATACTACTGGACATTCTACACCAAAACCGGGTTTAAAAGTTTAGGGTTGAAGGTTTATACCAAGAAATTAAGCCCATAAACCTTCAACATTTATCTGATAAGCACTTACTTAAACCTTATTTGTCCAGTAGTATGAAGCTTTATTTAGTCAAGCCTCCAATCAACTGAATCAATTGGGTTTCGGTACTTTTTAGGTTAAAAATCGCTGTGAGCTTAGATTGGCTAGCATTAATGAAATTGAGTTGAATGACCCGATAATCAAAGGAATTAATGAGTCCCCCTTTAAAACGCTCTTCGGCAATGCCTAGGTTTTGTTTAGCATTGTCGACCAATTCTTCCGTCACTTTTACTAAGTTCTTTTGGGTATTGTAGGTCGCGTAAGTATTCTCCAATTGTGCGTTTAGTTGTCGCTTTAAATCATCAATATCTAATTGTGCCATCATCTCATCAATTTTGGCTGCTTCGATATTTCGTTTTCGAACGCCGCCATCAAAAAGCGTATAGGTACCCACTAAATTCGCAAAACCAGTAAGGGTTCTAGCCGCTACAGTGGGAATCGCATCAGAAGTAGGCGGCTGTCCTGGGGCGAAACTTCTAAAGGTTTGTTTACCGGTGGTGTAATTCACATCATAGGTAAGTCCCGATCGTAGGC
>Ga0070726_10004836_pt1 | contig 10531 bp, 12 predicted proteins | sample tdAd471_FD_67275 | JGI IMG/M metagenome (GOLD analysis project Ga0070726, IMG submission 67275) | Marine sediment microbial communities from the Atlantic coast under amendment with organic carbon and nitrate - tdAd47.1 | ecosystem: Environmental > Aquatic > Marine > Coastal > Sediment | place...
TGCTGCAATGCATCATATCATGCTGCATTGCAATGTAACCGGAGGCCGCCATGGCCGGACATATACTCACGATCGCCCAGCAAAAGGGAGGTGCGGGAAAAACTACACTCACGGCGAATTTGACGGTTGCATACGCTCGGCGGGACGGTTGTCGCGTCGCGGTCCTCGATATCGACCCGCAGGGCAGCCTTGGCGAATGGTTCGAAGCGCGCGAGCGGCGCCTGGGCGAAGATACGACCGGATTGACGTTCCGGACGGCCAGCGGCTGGGGCGCACGCCGGGAAGCGCGGGCGCTGGCGCGAGACCATGACTTTGTCCTGGTCGACACGCCGCCGCACGCGGAGCGCGAATCGCGTCCGGCGATCGAAGCGGCCTCGTTGGTGATTGTTCCGGTTCAACCGACGCCGGTCGACCTCTGGGCCACCGAAGCGACGCTGACCTTGGCCGCGAACGAGAATTCGCCAGCGGTGTTGGTATTGAACCGAGTGCCGCCGCGCGCCCGTCTGACGGGTGAAATAGAAGCGGCTATGCGGCAATTGCCGGCCGCCATCGCGACGGCGCGGCTGGGGAACCGGGTTGCCTTTGCGGAGGCCATCGGCCGCGGCAGCAGCGTATTGGAAAGTCCCCGGAACCGACGCGCCGCAATGGAGGTCGAGGCCTTGGCACTCGAACTCGCGGGAATGGTCTAGATCAGCGGTCGGATGGAAGCGCCTTCAGGAAGGGTTCGATCGCGGCCCCTTGGGTCATGAAAAGGAGAGCGCAGCCGAGCATCTTATCTTGCGCCGCTCCGGCGGTTGGGCAGCGTTCGATGGGCGCTGCAGCTGCTCCGTAAGCAGGCCTCGGGTCGCCATTGACGATGATATGCGGCAAGACACCGACACCATGAATCGGTATGCCGGCGGCGGTCATGTATTTGTGCGTAGTGAATTTGATCGTTCCCTGTGCCCCAAAGGGATAGACGGTTTGGACGATGCCCTTCCCATAGCTTCGGGTGCCCATGATCGTGGCTCTGCGGTGGTCTTTGAGCGCCGCCGAAAGTATCTCCGAGGCGGACGCGGTCGCTTCGTTCTGCAGCACGATGATCGGTCGTCCCTTGATGAAATCGCCGCGGTAGGCGTCGTACTTTCTGGCACCCGTCGCATCCCGCCCCAGCGTGGCGACAATCATGCCCCTCTCGAGAAAGGCATCCGCGACAAGGATGGCCTGGCCGACTAGGCCTCCCGGATTGTCGCGCAGGTCGACGATATATCCCTGGGGCTCGACTCCTCCCATTTCCGTCTGGATGGCGGCGAGAGACTGGCGCAGGAGCTTCTCCGTATTGGGGCCGAAAAACGCAATGCGGATATAGGCAAACTGTCCGAGGACACTGTGGCGTAGGGCCCGCACCTTATAGCGCGTCCTTTCGATCGGCAGACCGATCTTTCTCGATCCGTGCCGCAGGATACGCAGCAAGACCTCGGAGCCGAGCGGGCCTCTGATCTTGGCCATGGCTTCCGAAAGAGTGATCCCTTGGATAGGCTCGCGGTCGATCTCAAGGATTAGGTCGCCGGGTTGGATACCGGCTTTCTGTGCCGGACTGCCTTCAAGCGGTGCAATGACTTTGAGACGGCCGTCGACGATGGTCGCTTCAATGCCAATGCCGCCGGTCCGCCTGCCGCCGGTCGTCATCCGGCGTCTATCGAAGGTCGCATAGGGATCGTCCAGGCGCCGGACTAAAGTGTCGATTGCGGCATGGGCCAAATCCGCCGGTTTCATACCGTTGCCGAAAGGGCTTATGGCGCTGGCCGCGAAGTTCGCCAACTCACGGATGTCGAACGGTTCGATATAGGAGCTGACGATCCGTTCGATTACCTTATGGATAAGCGCGAGTGCTCGCTCGCGATCCGCCGCCGGAGCGTCGGGGTCGACCCGCGCCCGGAAGGTTGCGTCGAGTGCGGAGAGCGCGGCTTTGTCTTCTGCGGTAGCTGCCGGGAGGGTTCCCGGTGCGCTGGCGAAGACGGCGAACAGAAACAGCACAAAGAGCCGCGAATGAGACCGCATCCAATTCCCCCCGTGCAGCGGATAACGGAAAGTGTCCGTATGCTGCGGGCCGGTAAGGGGCAGCGTCAAGGGAGAAGCATGTCCCGTGAGGGAACCGCCTTAATTGGCGACCCGGGAGCGCGAAATATAAATATCGTCTCGCAGGCCTTCGAAGAAGGTATCGATCTCGGGGTGCGAGACTGGGTCCGGGTTTTGTTCGGGCAAGAGATTTTGCTCCGAGACGTAGGCGATATACGGGCCCTGAGCGTTTTCTGCGAGCAGATGATAATAGGGCTGCTCCTTACGCGGCCGGTTTTCCACCGGAATCGACAGCCACCATTCTTCGGTGTTCGCAAATTCCGGATCGACGTCGAAGATGACGCCCCGGAACGGATGGACTCGATGTTTTACGATCTGTCCGATCTGAAATTTCGCGGTTCGAATGTCCATGGATGTTCGGTTGGAAATCTAGTTGTTTTCTGGGCGCTATATTGATCGAATTACTCTGGTAAGGCAATACAAGTGGCGTTTTGGACAATTCGGTCTGTTCGTCCCCGGCGGGCCTATTTCGGGCTATCGGCCCCCTCGGAGGAGCGGACGGTCTTTCAGCTCAAGCGTGGAAAACTTCGGCGTGTTGCGTCAATGCGCGTCTGAAGGCCGGGCTGTTCGGTCGCCGGTCGACGAGACCGTGTCGGTGGATACCCGCAAGCTCGACATTCGCGGCCTCCCTCAGCACGGTCGCGAGTATTTCGTTTTGCGCTTCACAAGCGGATTGCAGGGCTTCGATCAATTGGTCACTGAGACGGCGGCGATAACTCATGACGAGGACCCGGTTTCGAGGCGGCACAAGAATTCCACGACACTAAGGATACCAGAGCTGTCTTAACAATCCGTTAATCGAAGCCTTATTCCGCGGCCAGTCGCGCGGTCGCGTGTTCCAGAAGCACGTAGGTGAAGGTTTTCGAAATGATTTGCCAACGGTTGTCGATTTTCAGAAGGCTCAGATAATCCGTGAAGAAGCGGTCGCCGAACGCCAACTGCACTTTGGCGAGAGCGGCCTCGGGTCCCGAGATGTCGATGGATATGATCCGATCGTATCGGGGTTGGTTGCGGCTTGCGGGACTGAGGCGGTTTTCGACGTGCTGATAGACGGTCGCCATATCGTCATCTTCCAGAGGGCCGTCCGCCGAACTGAACAAATGGCAATTTGGGTGGAAGATTTGCTTGAGTTTACCGACGTCGCCTTCGTAAAAGCCGTCGAAAAATAAATTCAGCGCGGATACGATCTCCGCATAGCCGGTGCTCATCAATGCTTCTCCCTGGCGTGGGCACTTTTCGATGCTAGATACATCTGAAACATGGTAGTTCGCAGCATCTAATGGACGATATCCCCGTGAATGATCAAGCCCAATCCTTCGGCGCCGATGTCACCGTCGACACTCCGGCATTCGTGCACCCGACGGCGCGCCTTTACGGGCGGATATCGCTCGCGGAGGAATGCAGCCTTTGGCCTTATGCGGTGATTCGGGCGGAGGCGCTAGAGGTAAAGGTCGGCCGATATGTGAATATGCAGGACCACTCGATGATCCACATCGGGGCCGGGACGGGAACGACCATCGGCGATTATTGCTCGATCACGCATAAAGCGACTGTGCATGGAGCCACGATTGGCGAGAACACGTTGATCGGTATCAACTCGACCGTCATGGATGGTGCCGTTATCGGCGCGAATTGCGTCATCGGTGCACATTGTCTGGTACCAGAGGGCATGCGGGTTCCGGACAATTCCGTCGTCGTAGGGGTGCCGGGAAAGATCATCCGGACGCGCAATAACTTCGTCGCGAACCGGCGCAATGCGCTGATATATCATTGGAATGCAAAGGCCTTTGCGCGCGGCGATCATCGCGGCTGGGACAGGCCGGAATTCGAGACGTGGCAGCGGGAGAAGTTGGCGGAAATCCAAGCGGAATTCCGCCAACGCTATCCCGAAGCGGCGGAGGGCGGCGTTTAGGCCGCCCCATGCCTAGACCCAAGGCCTAAATCACGCACATATCGCCGCCCGGGCCCAATTCGAGCTCGGCATCTGCGACGAGACTGCTCCAGTTCTGCGGCGTTCCGATCTCGCGACACACCACGCTTGGCGACATGGCCTGCATCCAGAAATTATGAGTCGGATGCGCGCCGCCGGCGACGATGACGATCAGTTGATCCGGAGACTTCGATATCGGCCAAGGATCCATATCGGCCGAAGCGATTGTCTCAGGCTCAGCCGCCGCCTCGATCCATTGTTTGAGGCCGGTCTCCTGTACGACTGACTGCGGTACTTTCGAGTGGTTCCAAAGGAACTCTTTGACCGCCTGCTTCGAGGTCCAGCCGAGATTGTTGAGCTGCATGGCGACGGGCCGGGGAATGAGCAGGGCACCCGGCGTGCCGTTAGCCCATCCATGGGCGTAGTGCACACAGGACGCCGCCAGATACGAAGCGACACGCCGGAGGCTCTGTTCGGCCTCCTCCATCGGTTCTTCCTTGCCGACTCCGCGCCGTACGATGTTCGAAGCACTAGTGCCGACATAGACGGTCACCGTGTTAACGTCGCGCGGTTTGCCCGCCATGTCGGTGCTGACCGGTGCCCAGCCTGCCGGCAGCCCGTCTTCGTCCTCGGCGAAGACGGCGTTCGTGTAGCGCATGCCGCCGAAAATCGCCATCGTGCCCACGCCCGGCAAGGCCCCCCCGACGTTTTGCTGCAGCAGTCGCATGGCCCGGCCGATGCTGGCGCCGGCCGGATGCTGCGGGTCGGGACCCAGCAGGCCGAATCCTGAGTTCAGACGGATTTCCTTGGCAATCGGTCCATTGACGATGATCACCGGGAAGGTGCTCCCCGAAGTCGCCTGCAGCTTGTCATGCTCCAAGGACGGGTCCAGGAAGGCATCGATCGCGGAGATCAGAACGGGCAGGTATTCCGGCCGTCCGCCAGCCATCGCCAGCGAGACCGCGATCGTCTCCACCGTGGCGATACCGCCCTTCGGCATGATCTTGCCGACCACGTGATTGCGCGACAGATCGGTGCCTTTCAGAATCCAGTCGACACGTTCGCTCGTGGGCGGATTGATTGGCAGGCCGTCGCCCCAGGTGTTTCTAAGGAACATCTGGTTCATCTGGTCCATGGCGGCTTCGTAGCCATTGGCTTCGACCCGGAGTTTCTGCGGCTCTCGCATGCCGGTCTCGGTCGTGCTCGGCCGCCAGTCGGTCAGGCCCTTTGGAAAATCCGCCGCGCGTTCCGCCACCGGCGAAATATCGCTGCCGACCAAGAACTGGTCGATCGGAAAATCGACCATGGAGAGTTCGCGGTCGAAACCCAAACCGGCGGCGCCATTGTAGAGGACGCCGAGAAAATCGGTGCGGGCGAGTGTAACTGTAGGGATGCCCCTGCTTTCAATACGAGCGGCAACACGGCCGCATGCCGTCGCGCAGGCGCCTCAGGAGGCGTTCCCTATGATGACCGCGTCTACGCCGCGCGCCTCTAGTTGGTCGACCGCTTCGTCGGTGTCCATCAGGGTATTACCCATCGGAAACTCGTTCTCCGCGATCAGCGTTACGTCTTTGTAATTCTCCGCGAGCCAATCGCGCAGCAACGGCAGCATCCGGTGCGCCTGCCACATATCGTTCGAGATAAAACCGATGGTCTTGCCGTCGAGGCTGTCGAGGCGCGGCGCGTGCAACCGCGTTACTTCAGTCGCGCCCGACGGATCGAATACTTCCAATGCGTCCATTCTCTTGCTCTCTCGTATGAGGTTGCCGGTATCTGAAGATTAACATGCGTCGGATGTACCGCAAATCGAGTCGAATTGATGTAAATCAAGGATGCCCGTCCTGCCGGAAATAAAATCAGCGCGGCTTTAAATAAGGAGAGCAGCATGGGAACGGGAGAAATTGCATATCTTGCGTTGATCGTCGGTTCAGCGCTGGCATTTATGGCGGTTGTTGCCTATTGCAGCATAGACAGTAGCAGCAGCAGCAAAAAACGCTAACCGAAGGCGGCGCGCGACATTAGTTGCGCGCTAGCCTATTGAATTTTCCGGTCTAACGCGTTCAATTCGCCCCGCGTGTATTTTGGCAGGTCGAATTGAACGTGAAATGACTGAGCTCATCAGGCTCGAAGGACTAACGAAGCGTTTCGGCGATTTGGTGGCGGTGGACGGTGTTTCGCTGTCCGTCGAGGCCGGTCAGGTGCTTGGTTTTCTCGGCCCCAATGGGGCGGGCAAAACCACGACAATGCGGATGATCGCCGGTTTCATGGAGCCGAGCGAAGGCACCGCCGCCGTCTGCGGGCACGACGTTCTCGTCGATCCGGTGGCGGTGCGCCGTAAGATCGGATTCTTGCCTGAAGGGGCACCTACTTACGGCGAGATGACGGCCCGCGCTTATCTGGAGTTCATTGCCGAAATTCGCGGTTTTGACGGTGGCGAGAAGCGCCGGCGCGTGCGTGAGATCGTCGAGACGGTTGCTCTCGAAGGCGTCATGCACCAGCGCATCGAAACATTGTCCAAGGGGTACAAGCGCCGAGTGGGTCTAGCGCAGGCGCTGATCCACGATCCGCCGGTCTTGATACTGGACGAGCCGACCGACGGACTCGACCCGAATCAGAAACGTCTGGTCCGCGATCTCATTCGCGATATCGCGCACGACAAAGCCATCGTTATTTCGACCCACATCCTCGAAGAAGTCGACGCGGTCTGCCACCGTGCCGTTGTGATCGCCAGGGGTGCGCTGCTGGCGGACGGGACACCGGAACAGCTGCGCGCCCGCGCGCCGCATCACAATGCGGTTGTGGTGACGGTGCCGATCTCGAAGGCGGCGCAGGTTTCCGAGGCGATATCGCAGGTCTCGGGTCTGTCGGCGGTCGAGACCATTTCCGAAGGGGGTGACACGGCGCGGCTCAGATTGGTTTCCGCGGAGCGGCAAAACCATGCCTCCGCGATTGCCGATTGGCTGCGGAGCAACGATATCCCCGTCGACGAGATGTTGGTCGAACGCGGTTCGCTGGACGAAGTCTTCCACACGATCACGGAAGGGGACAGCCATGCGTAACATTCGCCTGATCGCCAAGCGCGAACTGAAAAGCTATTTCGCGACGCCGGTTGCTTTCGTGTTCATTGTTATCTTTCTGGCACTGACCGGTGCTTTCGCTTTCTACATGGGTGGATTTTTCTCCCGCGGACAGGCCGATCTGGAACCCTTCTTTGCCTACCATCCCTGGCTTTATTTGCTGTTCATTCCGGCCATTTCGATGCGGCTGTGGGCGGAGGAGCGCAAGACCGGCACAATCGAAAACCTTATGACTCTGCCAATATCCACGTCTGAAGCGGTGATCGGAAAGTTCCTCGCCGCCTGGCTTTTCTCCGGCATTGCTCTGGGCCTTACCTTTCCGATCTGGATCACGGTCAACGTGCTGGGTGAACCAGACAACGGCGTGATTTTGGCCAGCTACGCCGGCAGCCTGCTGATGGCTGGCGGCTTTCTTGCGGTCGGGTCCTGTCTGTCGGCGGTGACCAAGAACCAGGTCATTGCCTTTATCGCCGCCGCCACGGTCTGCTTCCTGTTCACCATGAGCGGCGTCGATCTGGTGTTGAATTTCTTCCGGGCATGGGCTCCTGAAATTCTAGTCGATACGGTCGCGTCGTTTAGCTTCCTGACACATTTTAATGCCGTGACGAAGGGCGTTATCGAAGCGAACGATCTGGTGTTTTTCGCGTCTCTCATCGTGTTCTGGCTCTTTGCGAATGTGATCGTCGTCGACTTGCGAAAGGCCCGGTGACGCAGATGGATTTCTTGAAACGTATCGACAATCGACTGCGCGCCTATCTCGGTTTGATCTTGGCGGGCATCGCCTTCGTCAGCGTCAATATTTTTACCGGCGAAGCGTTGAACGGTGTCCGAATGGATATGACCGAACGGTCTCTCTATACGATTTCGGACAGTACGAAGAAAATTCTAAAGACCATCGACGAGCCCATTCTGATGCGGTTTTTCTTCTCCAAAGCCGTGGGCGAGACGAATTCGGACCTCGCCACCCATTTCGAGCGCGTGCATGGTTTGCTGAAACAGTATGTGGCTTTGGCGGACGGCAAACTGCGATTGGAACTGCATCAACCGACACCGTATTCGACCGACGAGGATAAGGCGCTTGCCTACGGACTGCGGGGTGTAGCGACCACGGAAGCGGGCGATCCCGGATATTTCGGCTTGGCGGCCCTGAACAGCACTGACGATCAGGCGGTCATTCCGTTCTTCTCCATCGAACGGGAAAGCTTCCTCGAATACGATCTGACGAAGGCGATCCATGCCTTGGTCAATCCGGTGAAGAAGATCGTAGGGGTCATCTCAACGCTGCCCTTGCACGGTCGCCACGCGCCGCCGTTCGGCACAACTCCGCGCTGGCCGGTGATGGGACAGCTCGATCCCCTGTTCGATATCCAGGCCTTGAGCTCGGATATTCGCGTGATTCCCGACGATGTCGATTTACTGCTTCTTGTGCAGCCGACACGCCTGACCCGCGAGACGCTCTATGCGATCGAGCAATTCGTGTTGGCCGGAGGCCGGGCCCTGGTTTTCGTCGATCCTTTCGTCGAAGCCCAAAGCATTACCGCGCGCAGCGGACACGAAAAGGGTAACGAGAACATTAACCTGCTGCTCGCCAAATGGGGTGTTATCATGGTCCCCGATAAGGTGGCGGCTGATATCGATGCGGCTCGGCGGATCAATATGCCCGTCGATGGTCGCTTGCAGGTTCTCGACTATGTCGTTTGGCTGTCGCTGGAGCCGAAGCATTTCAATCGCAGGGATTTGGTTACGGCGGAAATGAGCCGTATCAACGTCGCGACGGCGGGAATCCTGGAGCGGACACGGTTGCCGAAGACGATAGTGACGCCGCTGATGACGACGGGCAACCGCACCATGCGCATTGACGTTGCAAGGGTCGCGAAGCCAACGCCCGACGCGATTGCCATGTTTCGCGATTTCAAATCCGCCGATGAGTCGCATATGATTGCGGCGCGTCTGGAGGGTGACGTCCGCAGCGCGTTTGCCGACGATGTTCCGCTGGGAGCGCCGCCTGAATTGCGGCAGAAGCATTTGGCGGTCTCGAAAAAGCCGATTGATGTCATTGTCGTGGCGGATGCCGATCTGTTGCACGAGAAATTTTGGGCGAATATGCGGCTTGAGGGCGATCAACCGGTGCCAACTCCTTTCGCGAACAATGCGGATTTCCTCGTGAATGCGCTGGATACGCTTGCGGGTGGTGAAGATCTGGTCGGCCTCAGGGCACGGCGCGAATCAAGCCGGCCTTTCGAGTATGTCGATCAAATCCGCCGCGAGGCGGAACGCCGGTACCGATCCAAGGAACGCGCGTTGATCGAGCGGATCAATCAGACACAGATCGAGATCGACTCGATGGTCGCCCGAGAAGGTGTGGCCGCGGGCACGGACGTCCTGAGCAGCCGGGAGCGTTCGGAAATAGACCGCCTGCGCCGGGACATCGTCTCGATGCGACAGGAATTGCGCCAGGTCCAGCACGCCTTGCGCGAAGATATCGAACGTCTGGACGCAACCCTAAAGTTCGTCAACATCGGCGCGGTTCCGGCCGTATTAGCCATCCTGAGTTTGCTGTTGATCGTCTTGCGGCGGTTCCGAAAGGAGCTGTCGGTCTGATGCGCGCGCGAACGCTCGGCATACTGATGCTTCTGGTGGCGTTGTCGTCCGGCGCAGCTGCATTCGTCCTCTCGAGAGATCAGGAAGATCCACGCTTTGCCTTGATCGGCCAGCCGGTGTTTCCGGGCCTCATCGATCAAGTTAACGATATCACGGAACTTGCCGTCGATAGCCCGAAGGGACAGCTGACGATCACGCGGGATGGTAAGCTCTGGCGGGTGCGGGAAAGCGACGCGCATCTGGCAAGTCCGAACGAAGTTTTCAAGGCGATCGTCGGGATCGCCGAGCTTGCATATTTCGAGCCGAAGACGGAACAGCCGGCGAAATACTACCGCTTGAAACTCGGCGACGCCGAAGGCGGCAGGGGAGAAAGCACCCGGGTTAAGCTGAAGATCGGCGAGCGGACGGTCGCAGATGTGATCGTCGGCCAGGAGAAACTCTTTCTGCCGGGACTGACGGTCGGAGGTGTCTACTTCCGCTTGCCCGATCAGGCGCTTAGTTGGCTTGGACGGGGCAACCCGGAGGCCGGTGCCGAGCCCAAGGATTGGCTGGCGCGCGAGATCGCGGACGTGGACGGCAAGCGGGTACGGCGCGTTACGGTGCGCCACCCTGGCGGCGAGGTCGTGGTCGTCAGCAAGCAGACGCCGATGGCAGAGAATTTCAGCCTTGAGGATATCCCGCCGGGGACGCGATTGCGCTACGAAAGCGATGCCAACCATATCGGCGAAATCCTGCAGCAGTTGGAAATGGATGACGCGCGCGATGCGGCCAATATGTCGCTCGATTGGAGCGATGCGCTGGTGGC